>Ga0210394_10000153_pt1 | contig 164735 bp, 143 predicted proteins | sample IncBWC12MmetaG_FD_160121 | JGI IMG/M metagenome (GOLD analysis project Ga0210394, IMG submission 160121) | Forest soil microbial communities from Barre Woods Harvard Forest LTER site, Petersham, Massachusetts, United States - Inc-BW-C-12-M | ecosystem: Environmental > Terrestrial > Soil >... | reverse complement strand
CCCGCTACGCGCATGTTCTCGGATCAGTCTTCGCCACTTCGTCCATGCCTTCTTTGTACGTTTGGTCATGGCGTAACTTTGCGGTGCGACGGAATGTTTCACAAGATGGGGTTGGTTGAGCGCTCACAGTTCGATGGAGATGATGCCGGTTGTAAAAGCGCAATTACGGCAGAGAGAGGGGCGTTTCCCGCAAGGAAGTCTTTTGGCACGTTTGCGCTTTGACTTGGACACCATGACGATCTGTTTGCCCGGGGAGTAGAGAAAGTCTCCTTTGGCGAGACACCAGGGGCGCATTCGGGTGTCCTCCTCTCAATTTTGGATGCGTTTCGGGGACCTCGTCAGTTTGAATTTCCTTTGTGGCGCACAACGAGGCAAGGCTCCGAAATCATAGCCAAGTCGTGAGTCCACCCGATACGCAACAGGATGGCGCCTAATAGATTCAAGGTGGATTGCTCCTCAACGGCGCTCTTGAATGAGGCCCTTTCCTCCCATTCTCTGGGAAACAGTTTGAGCGCCATACGTGCAGACTCTACGTGAGTGGACTTGCCCACATGAGTCACGAAAGCTTCAAACAGCAAGAGGTCGCGCTCAGATAGTCGGTCGCGCCATCTGAAAGTCGGCCTCGCGGTCTGAGCGCGGCAACGCAGTCCGTGAAGGATATAAGGAACGACTACCAGTCCCTTGCTGAGCACAGCCGCCCCGGCCCCGGCTGAGAATGCACGGTCTCCATCGCCCTCACGCGCTTTGTCCAAATCGCATCGCTTCCTTCCATAGGGGACAAACATCGGGGCCTCAAATCCCAGCGCCAGGGGGCCTGTCTCCATCGAGCGCGAAAGAGCTTCGATACAGGAGTCGATATCCCCTCCCGATTCATTGACGGATGGTCCTTCGATCACCCATCCAAGGTTCTTCAAACTACCAACATCGACCACAGCGACGTGAAGCGATTCGCTAGTCATTGTCCATCCCTTGCGATTAGGCGACCCCCGCGATAACGCACGGATACCGCTCATTGTGCGTTATTTTAACGCTCATGTGCGATTCGATGTGCGGTAAGGAGTTTGGAATCAGGGGAGGGAGAAGGCACGGTGGCTCGACTGAGCCGGTTGACAGGCGTTTCTGAATCCGCCAGCATCAGCGCGGGGGTGTGGATATGTGCCTGAAGCTGATGAAGCAACAGAATGAGTTGCTTGAGCGCGAGAAGGCTCTGATCCGCAAAGATGATCTTCGCATTGGCGGCGCCTGCGCCAAGATTGCGCGGGCGTGTGGATCGTGTGACTGGCCCGCCGGTTCCCAGAGTTTTCGCGCTGTGGCGGTTCAAAGCGGGTTGTGACCCGGTTCACAGGCGGGTTATGCGGGTTGGTAGCCGAGATCGTCGTCGGACGACTCCTACTAAACCAAGTAGTCCGCTGCCGAGCAACATCAAGGTTGAAGGTTCAGGGACGTTGCCGGGGCAGGCATTCGCGCCATCGTCGTCGTCTTCCTGGTGGCATCCATTTGCACCGTACTGCACGAAGTCGCGGTTGCTTGGATTTGTATACAGCCAAAAATTCGTTACGCTCTGGGTGGTGCCACCGCCATATGCTCCATGGTTTGTAGCCAATTGATGCACCGATGAGAATTCACCAGGGGTTCCGATAGTAAATGTCAGAGTCGAAACAGAAGAAGGAGAGAAGTTACTGGTTAGACCCGTATCGTAATTTCCGAACCCGTTGCCCCAGGTCGCTACCGAGTAAATAGGGTCGCTGATATTCGACAGATTATTGAGGACGCCCGTTTGCGAGCCAAACCCGATGATATTGCCGCTGGTCGAGATAAGCCGCGCTGCAATACTTCCGTCAAGATTAAGTTTTAGTCTCAACGTCCCGGCACTGGGGACTTCGACGTAGGTACACAAGGGAGGCTGCGGGCACATATCTGTCGGGCCTCCTGGAACCGGAAGTCGGAAAATCGTAAAGTCCGCGGTTAGAGTGTCTGCGCTCGCGACGGCGCAAAGAAATAGCAAAACAAGAAGAGTACAGAATGCTTTCATTGTGTTCCTCTGATTTCGTCTTCGGGGACCGCTTCACTTTTACTCTTCGGCCAAGTAGAAATCAAGTGCTTGCCGCGTAGCTATATAATGGCGAAGCGCCTACCCTGCGCCCCGCCACAATCTCCCAACCCTCCAAATGCATCATTACGATGCGAATCCAGAAAAGCATAGGCGGCAAAGACTGTCACTTACGGGCGAGATTTTCAGAATAACGCGACTGTCATTTTGACGCATTCTTCTGCGAGCACAGACGACAGGCGAGACCTACTGGGGAATCAGAGTCAGTTGGTAATATTTATTTGCGGGTTTCGGACAGGTTCCTAGCTTGGCGCCTTCGGCATACTCGTCGTTTTGGACTTTCCCTTCGATGCGTTGATTTGAAAGGTCGTCAATCTCGAACCACAGAGATACTGAGCAGGGAGTGGGGAGGCTCTGATATAGCCACCTTATCGTGTAATTTTCAGAACAGGTTCCTACCCACTTTTCGCCTTGCTGTTTACCGTCACAGTTGAGATTCCGGTCCGTTAATAGACCCGGTACATCCTCGATGAAATTGCTTTTTATGTAGATGTGCTCTCCTAGAACTCGGACACTGTATTGATTCTTGTCTAATGACCCGGTCCATAGTTTTGGCAGTTCCGAGAAATCGTCTCCCACTTTCGGGATGGGGTTCTTCGCTTCACCGACTTGCCGTGGCTCAGGTGCTTGTATCGGAACGAAAGGAGAGACCTTTTTGGAGAGGAGAAGAGGTCGAATCAATTTCGACGGGACTGCAAAATTGAGGTTCTGCCCTCCCTCAATTTGAAGGGTAGTGACTCCTATGACCTGCCCGCGCAAATTCAGCAATGGGCCGCCGCTGCTGCCGTGGGAGATTGGAGCGGTGGTCTGAATTAGCCGAGTCTGATCCAATTCTCGGATGCTGCTAACGATACCATCCGACACCGTAGTTTCGAGTCCTAACGGGCTGCCCACCGCGTACACTTTATCCCCGATACCCACGGCATCTGAATCTCCCAGGGAGACATTCGTAAAATTTATCCCAGAGACCTGCAAGATAGCGAGGTCGTGCTCCTCATCCACAGCCAATGTTCCACGTACTTCGTAGAAGCCGCCGTCCGTGGTCTTGACGACTGCGGAGGATGCGTCCTCAATTACGTGGTAGTTCGTCACCAAGCGGCCAGTCGAGTCGATGAAAAAGCCGCTGCCCTGGTTGACCGTTTTTCCATCCGAAGTAGTCACTAATACAGACGCGATGGCCCTTGAGACCTTTTTAAGGTCTAGGCCAGTCTGGTTGTTTGTTTGAACGGTTCTACTAGGTTTCGGCCTCGGTTGCTGGCCCCCCGGCGACCAGCTTTGACTATGAACCGACACGGCGAGAAATAGCGTCGCTCCAACCACTGCGACGCTCTCTCTTACAAGATTACAGCGGAGCGCAAGAACAGTTCTGGACATTGTGGCAAAACCTCGCCAGTCAGTTGCGAGTAATGCCTAAAGACTCCATGAACTGGTGCTGGTCTGTCAATGACGATGGGCACGCGATGGGCACGGGGGGTGCCAATTGCGACCCTCGACAAGATACATGATCTTCTAGAACGTGGACGCCAAAACGTGCAGCGTAGCCTTTCCCGCTGTCTCATCCGTAGGCACGGCATAGACCGCCGTGCTGGCGATAATCCGCTAAAACACCTGACTGATTGCCCTAGCCGAGGCAGCCGAGGCGTCAGAGTCCGAAGGGTTCACATACTTTAGGGTTGAATCGAACGAGCGGTGTCCCAGGTGTTGACGGATGAGGAAGGCGTTGGCGCCGGCGTGGACCATCAGCATGGCCGCTGTGTGCTTGAGCGTGTGGGGATGCTGTAGGCTTCCTGGCAATCCAGCGGCCCGGGCGATCTCGCGGAACAATTTGAACACGGTGACACGGTTGAGCCGAGTGGATTTTTGCGAATTGAAAACGTACTCGTCCGCATCGGGTTTCCGCACATCCAACCATCCCTTGAGAGCGGCCGGCTCGTTGAACAAACTGGAACCCTTCACGCGGAGTAGCGTCTGCGTCGAATCCAGCGAGCCCTTGAGCCGCGCAATGTGCACCTGTTCCGTGCGGAAATTCACGTCAGAGATTCGGAGATTGCAGATTTCGCTTGCCCGCGCTCCGTGCGCGACGGCAAAGAGAAACATGGCGTGCTCCCGCGGGCCGTGCTCTTTCGCGGCCCGGAGGAACTTCTCGAGCTGGGCATTGTCCATGTACGAGATGCGCGTGCGGACCTGGCGAGCACGCGGTTTCAAAACTCGCCCGGGCAGTTCGATCACAGTGGCGGTGGATTGCATCGGATTCTCCTTTGGCCATCATCGGGCGCCGCATCACGGCGCGACCCGGGGAGTTCCCGGGTTTTGGCCTTACGCCACCGGTGCGGCTGAGTGCTCGCTCCCTTGAGCCGGTGGCCGGGGAACCAGAAGAAGCGGGGCAGCTTTCGCCACCCGCGTCTTGCTCTCGCAGGCTGATGAGTCTGATTCCCCTGCCTTGGCTGCGGCATGGACGGCGCGGCAGATGGCCTCGAATTGTGGGTGATTCGGGTTCAGCACTACGGGACGGTTGCCGAAGAATTCTTGGAGATCGCTTCCTATCCCCTGCACACGACTGGTAATAGCGAGAATGGTGCCGTCGATCTCGTTGCCGTCGACCGGGTTATCGCGAAGCGCGAACGAGAGGAAATCCATTCCCGACCGGTTTGCTTCGAGAAGTTCCTTCAGTTGATTGCCATCGAGGAACGGATTTGGAGCAATTTCGAACGTCAATTTAGCTTTCGTATTCATAGACGGGCTGGTGTCCTTTTGTCGGATTTTGTGTATCTCGCCAGGCTTTGCCATCATCGGCGCCGCGTGCCGGGCGTTTGCGGCGGACACGAGCAAAGGCGCTGAGGGACGCCGCCCGTGTTTCGGCATCAGTCTCCAATCATGGGAGGGGTAAGGCCATCCGGGACGGAGGCCGAAAATCGTTGAATGCGGTGAAGATGGAGCGGAGCATACGACAAACCGCTGACGAAGTGCTTTGCGGGGTGTACTGCAGCGTGTGATACTTTCTGCTGAATTGCCATGGAGCTAGACCTCCTTGGTGATTAGGGCTGCCGGGCAGGTGACACTGCGCGGCGGCCCGTTTTTTATAAACCTTTAGACTTTTTGCCCTTCTTCGGTTCCGGGCCGCGTTTGAGTGCGCCCTTCAACTTCCGGGCCTTCTCCACATCACCCGCAGCCCACAGCCTCACCGCTACACCGTTGCGAAGTTTGGTCTTCGGGGCGGAAAGCTTCCCCTCTTTGATCCAGTACTGGAGGGTCGCCCGCGGGACCCCAACCTCTTCGGCGACTTCAACGGTGCTGAGCAGTTTGGAACTCATCGCGCGCGAAAATAGCAGTATACTTGACACCTGTCAAGTATTTTCTCGCTTTTTTCTTTATACTTGGCAAAGAGTGTGTTAGAGATTTGGGTAGCAGTCTGCGCGCCGGGAAAGTGCGTGGGCGAACTGGAGAATGCATGAGGCACGTAGGACCGTATCAGCGGCCAGCACCCCCCAAAAAGCCACTTGGCCTAAACGGGCCAAGGGTTATTCAGAAACCCCTCGTTCCGATGCATGAGATCCAAGCGCAGGAACAACGTCTACTGGAAGACATCAAGGCTAATGGGAATATCCTTGGCCTCACAGCCAAGGTCAGGAAACCGGGGCGGCCTTCAGTCTATAAGGAACCGATGACGCCAGCAGAGCGACAGGCTAGGCGACGCGAGCTTCAAGCACGCGATAAGGCAATTCGAGACACTTTGAACATCGGAGATGCCCACGGAAAGTCTCGGGCTGAAGTAAACAGCGGGGGGTACGACTCCGCAAAGATCGATATTATGGGGGGCCTCCAAGAGATGGCAGAAGACTCCGGGCGTGGATCTAGCGGCGAGTCCGATGGTCATTCATCCGATTCGGACGTAAGAACTTATGAGGATTCGTTCGACGCCGGCGAGTTCGACGCTCGTGGCGGAAATTTTGAAGGCGTTGACGTCCAAAGAATTCGCGTACATGGGCTTGAGTTCGGGGATGAGGAATCTAACCGGCGGCGATTTGCCGAGGACGAACTGAGTAAAATGATCGGGGAGTATTTCACGTCGCCCGATAAGACGCCCTCAGCGTCTTGGATCGCCACGCACATTGGAAATAATTCTGTTCAATCGCACGAACGCCCGTCGATCACCCTGACCTGCAAGCTGTGCGGCGACTCAATGGAGGTCATCGAGGACGCCGCGGACCACTTGCGGGTAGATCACCGAAACGTCGTTGCCGAATGGTTTCGACGTCTGAAACCACCTCGGGAGTTTCGTGACAGGGGTGATTTCGTAACCGTAGTCATTCCAAGAAAGCGACAAAGTCTTAAAGGTCAGAGGGTTAACAGTATTTGAGAGCGGCCCGAGGGACGATTTTTTAGTAACGCTGCGAATAGATGAGAGAGCCTTAAAAGGCTTCTCCAGTTCCAAACTTTCCCAGGTCATCCCACCAACGAGGTGAGTGACCCTGACGCCGTCTGGCACCAAAACCGGACGGCGTTTTTGTTTTGAGTTCGCGTGCAAGAAATTGCAAAAACAGGAGGCTGATGTGAAATACCCAAACGTCCGGTATGCGACTTTCATTCGCGGCCTGACGCAGCATCAGCTTGCCTCCTCAGTGGGAATTAGCGAGTCGCGCTTGAGCCGGTGTGGGAGAGGAATCGGAGAGTTCACCCCTGAGGAGCGGGCGCGAATTGCGCGTTTCCTGCGATTCGACGAGCGGTGGCTCTTCGAGCGGCCGAAGCCGCGGTTGTCTAAACCTTTAGAAGATTCGCCGGTGGCAATGGCGTAGGAGGATGGAGATGGGAAAGCTTTTGGATGCAATTCGCAAAGAAGAAGCGCAGGAGCGTCGAGCGGCCAACCGTACCGCTGTGGGTGAGACCCGTCCAGCCGGACGCGGTTCGAATCTAAACAATTAGATAAACCGAAGGAGCTTGAGGCGTGGATAACCAGCAGCGGTCGTGGAATTTGCTTTTGTTCTTGCTGCCACAGGCAGCCCGTAATGTGCGCGAAGTGCTTCGGAGTGCAAGGGCCTCGGTGCCGGAGAGCGCGCCGATAGAAGAGAAGGCTACATTTGCCCTGCAGGAGGACTTGCTCGGCAAATTCTACAAGGCCATCGAGGTGATGAGCCATGATGGGTGGGAATTCGCAGACGAGCGGTTAGAGGACCTGATCGCGGAATGTGAAGAACTGCGCAGGACATCGGCCCGCCAATCCAATGACGAGTCGATCGAGGAATTTCGCAGCAAGTTGGATGAGGCCTTCCTTAGAGCGGCAGACAATCCCCGCAGCAGTGAGGCGATATCGAAGGCGCTGGAGGGTGTCGACCCGACGCCGACCGACGGAGAAGACCAGAATGGCGAAGAAAAATAACTCGGCGAAGGGCGAGAAGCTCACGCTCAAACAGAAGAGGCTCGTTGAGGCATTGCCCACGTCAGACTCGGTGGCAGAGGCGGGTGAGAAGGCTGGCTATTACGATCGGAAGACAGCACACCGAGCCCTTAAGAGTGTCAGTGAACGCGCCCCAGAAGTCCTTGAGAGGCTCGGACTCACGATCGAGCATGTGGCAGACAAATGCCTACGCCCCCTCCTGGAAGCGAGGGAGACGAAGTTTTTTGCGAATGCCGGGATTGTGCTCGATACAAGGGAAGTTGAGGCCCTTGACATCCGAATCCGGGCGATCGAGGTCTGGGCACGCCTGATGGGTGCATACACAGCACAGAAAGTGCAGCTAAGCGGGGGTCTTTCCCTCGATTTTAACCATGTCAGCGACGATGAACTCGACCAAACAATTTCCAGCCTCCTTGAGCCACCTCAGCCGGGGGCAAAGAGTTGAACTGAAAGCCGCCCTCGAAGAGAGGGAGCGGCGCCGCTGCGCGCGAGATGCCGAATACTGGCTATTCCGGTACGCAAAGACCCGCGACGAACACGACCCCTCGATAGCAGCGAAGCCGTTCCCCGATAAGGAGTACATCCGGGAGTTGGTGCGCTTCTGGCTCGCCAGCAAGATGAACATCATCGAGAAATCGCGCCAGATGATGTGCTCGTGGGTGCTCTGCAGCCTGTACCTCTGGGACGCGCAGTTCGGCGTGAATCGCCTGAGTTTTCTGAGCAGCAAAAAGGAAGAAGACTCCGACCGCCTGATCCAGCGCTGCTACACAGTGTGGTCGAATCAGCCGGCGTTTCTCCGGGAGGCCTATCCCGCGGAATACAGTTTCTGCCACGTCAAATTCAGGCTGCCCGGTGAGCCCGACTCGTTGCCGTACAGCGAATTGTGGGGCATTGCCCAGGGCCCCGACATCATTCGCCAGCACGTGGGCTCGGGACTGTTTGTCGATGAGGGCGGCTTTCAAAATGATCTTGCGTCCCTCGTGGGCGCCGCGAAGCCCATGCTGGTTGGTGGCGGTCGACTCAATATCGTGTCATCTGCTTCTCCGGGCTTCTTTCAGGAATTGGTGGAGGACCGCGTTCGATGAAGGGAATATCCACGCGCACAACGCGCCTCGGCTTCCACGTGCTCCGGCTTCATTACTCAGCGGACGCAGATAAGGATCCGGCCACCGAGCGAGGTAAGTGCTGGTACGACGAAGCGCGAAAGGGAATGCCCGAGGCGCGATTCAGGCAAGAATACGAACTGGACTATGGTGCCCTCAGCGGTCAGTTAGTCTTCCCGACATTCGAAGAGACCATCCACGTTGTTCCGGACCAATTTCCCATCGACCCGAAAGTTTCAACGCTCTGGATGGCGTGCGACCCGCACCCGCGGACAGCCCACGCGTTTCTCTGGCTCGCCGTGAACAAAGAGGGCGAGATGGGTGTGGTGTGGTCCTGGTGGCCGCAAGAACGGCATGAGCGCGAAGCTCTCATCGTTAAGGACTACGCGAAGAGCCTCACGGAAATCGACGAGAGCCCCCTGGGCCTGAAACCTTACTACGAGTTGATGGATGTCGCCGGCCGGTCGTTCAACGCCACCGAGGAGTTGAGTTACTTCGACGTCTACCGGAATGAGGGCAGGTACTTCCAGCCGGCGAAGAAGAATCGCGACCTGTCGGGCTACGACAAAATCAACGAAGCGCTGAAACCCAAGGAGTACACGGTCGGCAACACAATCGAAGAATGGCCACGGCTGACGATCTGGAAGGGGTGCGGAGATAACGACATCCTGGTCCACCAGCTCAAATCCCTCCGATACAAAGAGTGGAAGGGAAACGTCACCGACAAGGACGCTCCCGAGGAACCGCAGCAGAAAGAGCGGCACCTGATCGACTGCCTCAGTTACATCCTTCTCGACGGCCCGGAGTTCGTGAATCAGGAGAAGCGCGTGAGCACGTGGAAGCCAAGGTACCCTCGCATTGGTTGGTGAAGGCAACAAAGAGCGTCTAAGGTTGCATTCTTCGGATTTTCTCACCTGTAACTGACTGACTTCAGGATGGGCGCTGGATGGGCACTTTTTGTCAGTCCTAAAAGTAAGGTTGCATTTACACGGAAAACGGAATGGAAGGAAGGGAAGAATGAAGACAGATCCCCGAAGTCTCCCACCACAACTCCCCCAGAGTCGCACGACCCGCCTTGATGTCGCCGCCTTCCTGCTGGTCCGCGGATTCCAGATAGCACTCGTGGACCTCGCCGGAGGCACGGCCACCTTCACCTTCAATGACCCAGAGCAGCGAGCCGACGCCGTCGTGCGCGAGTTTTACAACGGCGGCCAGGTCGTAGCCAGTGAATATGCCGGCGCACAGAAGCAGGTGCGCGATCTGATGTGGGAAGCGAAACGGCGCGCTTCCTGAAAATTCGTAAGGAACGGATAGGAGACTACATGCAGCGATTCAGACACCCGAGTAACCTCAGAAATGATCCCAAATTCCGCGCGATCGAGAAAAAACTCGACGAGGCAGGGTACGCACGAGGAGTGAAACTCCTCGAGATCGTGGCCGAAGTTGGCGGAAAGGGCGAAGAGTTTTCTCCCGAGTTCACCCTCCGCGATAACACAGACATCGCGTGGTTGGCCGATGAGTGGCGCATTTCCACGAAAAAGACTCAGGCGACTCTCGAAGTTTTTGCCGGAGTGGGCTTAATCGACCCACAAGCGTGGAGCGAGCAAATAGTTCGCATCCCCTTGTTGAATGACTGCTTAGACGAATACACGCAGCGACAGCAGAAGGCGAGAAACTCCAGACCAACTCCAGAGTCACTCCAGAGTGACTCTGGAGTTTCTCCGGTGATAGCTCAGACAAAAACCGGACGCACTCAGGCTGAAGCCCCGAAGAAGGACGACGCTGGCTCCGTTCCTACTCAACCCCAGGTGAAAGTGCAGACCGCGTGGACACCGCTCGCCATCTCTCCGTGTGGAGCGATTCAATTCAAAGAAATCTGGGAGACCACGTGGAACGGCCGCGGCGAATCCGAGTTTCTCTCCGACGTGATGGCCCGATGCATTGAGAATTGTCGACTGAGCGGGGTCGAAGTGCCGGAAGCTTTCCACGAGGCCAAGCGGGAGGCCGAGCAACGAGAGTTCGACGAAGAAGTAGGCCCCTACCTGAGGCAGGAGTAAAGCGGTGGGTGCTGGTGCTAAATCGAATGGCGGATTGGGATTCTACAAGAGGCGCCGTGGCATCCTGGAGCACTTAGAAGCTGGAACCATCAGCCTCCTGGATCTGGCGGTTCACGATTACCTCAACCTGAAGGCGAACCTCGTAGTTGGGAGCGGTTCATCACTACCACCAGGCGTGTGCATCACATCGGCGACGGCAATACACGCTACGTGTCCGAGCCAGATTAGTGAACGCGCAATCCAGCGTTCACTGGAACACCTTGAAGAAATAGGGTGGATTAGGCGATGGAATGTGCGCGGAAAGCGCGGCAATTATCCGATCTTAGTTTGTCGGGCATCTGTCCATGATCTGTCGGGGAACGAGTTCCGTGTAAAAGGAGAAGCTACAACGGATTGGCGCAATCCTGCGCTTGAGCCTGTCGGTGAACTGTCGTCACTTTCGTCTGGAGCTGACGCGAAGCTGTCGGGTGATAGAGAAGTAAGAACTGAGAAAAAAGAAGGAGAAGAAGCTGCGATTACCGCTGCCACTCCCCCTAAAGGGCAAACCAAACCCAAACCACACCACAGTTGGAAAGCCGTTGGGCTTAAGCCCTGCGGAACCCTGAAATTCTGCCGAGGGTGGGAAGTCTTCTATGAAGCTGCACCACCGGGCGAAGATCTGGTTGATTTGATGGAAAGTTTTATTCAGTACTGCCAAGCCCAAAAAATTCCCGTCCCACCGCAGTTCTATCGAGCGAAGCACAAGCTGGATGCCGAGGATGATGGATTTCCAACTCACGAGGTGCCAGACAGAGAACCTGGGCCACTAGCCAGGATGCCTAGCGGGGGGCCGAAGTATAGCGATTATGTGAAGGATGATGCCATCTCCAAAATTCCGGGGCCGACAATGCTTCCTCCGGAGTATCAGCGGTAAGCACGACAATTCGAAAGGCCACCCGCGGCGGCTTGACGCGAGCTGCGGCCCGGCGCCCACCGGGAATCGTTTTGTGAAAGGAGAATTGGGGCTGTGTGTGACTGAAAGAGAAAAACTTGGAGCGAAGCTCCCACCGGCGTTACGCGAGTGGGCAGACAGGGTGATCATTCCCGCGCTCGCGCGAGAATACCTCGCCGAGCGGGATGCAAAGCAGATTGCGAAACAGCCCTCCCGTGTGGCAGAGTTCCAACAGATGAGCAGGCTATCAGCCGAGGTGACACCGTGATCCTTCGCTGCGCCATTTACGCCCGCTTCAGCAGTGATCGGCAATCCCCCATCTCCATCGAAGATCAGATTCGGAAGTGTCGCGAGTACGCCAAGCGCCAGGGCTGGACCGTGCTCGAAGACTGCATTTTCACAGACCACGCAGTCAGCGGAACGAGTGCGGAGCGAACCGGCCTCCAAAGCCTCCTCTCCGCAGCCGAACAGAGCGATCGAGCATTCGGGGCAATTCTTATCGACGACACTTCGCGACTCACCCGGAAGCTGGCTGATGCGCTCAACCTGTACGAGCGCCTGACGTTCGCGGGCGTCCGTTTGGTAGCCGTGTCGCAGGGCGTCGACTCGGACAGTTCCCAGGCTGAAATACTCTTCGGCGTGCACGGCCTGATCGACAGCGTGTATCCGCGCGAGCTCGGCCAAAAGACTCACCGAGGGATGCAGGGCTGTGCCCTGAAAGCACTTCACACCGGCGGCCGCGTGTTCGGCTATCGCAGCATCCGGGAGTTGGATGGCGTGAAGCTCGAAATCGTTGAAAACGAAGCGGCCACAATTCGGCGTATGTTCGAGATGTACTCCAACGGCTACTCTCTGAAGCGGATCGCCCACGCGTTGAACGGGGAAGGCATGAAGTCACCCCAGCCGCAGAAGGGCCGAGTGAGTCAGTCATGGTGCGTGTCATCGGTTCGCCACATCCTGAAAAATCGGAGATACAGTGGGCAAATCATCTGGAACACGAAGCGCAAAGTGCGGGTGCCGGGAACGGGCAGGAGAATTTACCGCCGTCGACCTGAATCAGAGTGGGTTATCACACCGGTGCCGCACTTGCGAATCGTGACCGAAGAATTGTTCGCCTCGGTGGAGCGGAGGTTTAAGATCACCCAGAAGCTCTGGGGCGCTGGAGTTGAAGGCACGGGATTGACCCGGGGGCAGGCAAAGCAGGTCTATTTGTTTTCTGGCCTCCTGATCTGCGGTGAATGCGGAGGTAGCATCACACTGGTGGGTGGGAGAGCCAAGACTTCCAGGTCGGAATATGGGTGCTCCCTTCACACCCAGCGCGGCGACAGCGTTTGCAAGAACGACCTGCGGATCCAGCGCCAACAGTTGGAAGATCGCCTTCTTGCTGGGCTACAGCATCGCGTGCTCCGGGAAGATTTGATCGATTACGTCATCGCGGGGCTTCAAGAGGAGATTCGACAGCGGCACAGCGCCTTCGACTCTTGGCTCAAAGCGCTCCGTGAAGAGAAGCAGCGAATCGAGGTGGAATTGAAACGCCTGGTCGAGATGATTGCCACTGGAAGCGGATCGCAGAGCGTCATGGCTGCAATCACCGAGCGCGAAGCCAGACTCCGGGAGATTACCAACCAAGCCATAGAGGCAGGCCCCGGCTCGGTCCAAGAAAAGCTCGCCGAGTTGCGTGCGTTCGCTATTTCCCGCCTTAACCGTCTACGGGATGTGCTGGCCGACCCCAAAGCAATCCACGAAGCGCGAGCACTCCTGGCTGAACAGGTGGGCAAGTTCACCTTGGAGAGAGTTTCAGAAGGCGGGAAGATCAGCTTTAAAGCCAATGGGGAGATAGACTTCTTCGGAGAAGAAGCGTTTACACAACTGAGTGGTGCCGGGGGCCAGAATCGAACTGGCTACGCCCGCCTTTTCAGGGCGGCGCTCTACCAATGAGCTACCCCGGCAACTCAACTTTAGTAGTTTAGTGTTCGCCCCCAACGCTGTCAAATTCCGCCATTTTTTTCCAATTCTTATGGCGTGGCCGCTTTCTGCCTGCCGGAGGAGGGAGGCGGACGTCTTTTGCTTGTCCCGCATGGTCCTACGGGGCGGGCATTTTTGATTTTTTGCCCCTGACCTACACCCACGCTAAAATAATCCTGATGACATCCACACATCCAAAATCCGCAGATCTGATCCTCCAACTCGACGCACTGGCCAAATCCGCCGCGTCCGGCGAAGCCCTCATGAAATCCATCGTCGCCCTTCTCCACGAAGAGCTCACCCGCTACAACTGGGTCGGCTTCTACATGCTCGAAAGGGAAGGCGGCGACACGCTCGTACTCGGTCCCTTCAAAGGCACCATGACTCCCCACACCCGCATTCCGCTCAATCAGGGCATCTGCGGCGCCGCAGCCTCCAGCGGCAAAACCGTCGTCGTCGACGACGTCAACTCCGACTCCCGCTATCTCGCCTGTTCCCTTGAAACCAAATCCGAAATCGTCGTCCCCGTCTTTGTCCGCGGCAAAGTCGTCGGCGAACTCGACATTGACTCCCACTTCCTCGCTGCCTTCGGCCCCGACGATCGCAAACTCTGCGAACACGCCGCCACCACCCTCGGCAAATTCCTCGAATCCCGGTAGCGCACGAATTATCCTGTGGGTGTGGGGCGGCTTTACGCCGGCCTCTTGGGTTTCTCTTCTCCCTGTGCACAGCCGTTTCTGACTGCGCTCTCGGTGGCTACCATCCCGATGAAAACAACCGCAACGCTGAGCTCATACTGATCTTCTGGTATTCGGAGTACGCTCTCGCTGCGCGTTCTCGAATCTGCTCAGCCGTCTCACCCGCCATCCAACCGTCCACCGCATCCTTCAGCGTGTACGCTTCGGGCGCCATCAATCCCATGGTCCAAAGAATCGGCTTTGCTCCCGTCGGCCTCAGGCTAGGACCGAAGCACGCCTTGCTCTCACACGCGAGGACGATCGCCTGTCGCTCGCCGACCGCCTTGCCCTGAAACTTCCCCTCGATCGCGAAATCCATCAACCCGTCATGCCCCACGTAAACAGCCAGGTCGGGCTGGGGAGAGATCTCCAGTTCCTTTCCATTCGCTCCTTTCACATGAATCGCCTTCTCGTCATTTATTCCAGCGGCCGCCTGGGAAAAATCCACAATCGCTTCTTTGATCTCGCGGCCCTGATACGCGTCAGCAACCAGATATACGTTGTGGCTCGCGTCGTAGAAAACGGCTCGCTGTAGTACTGCCGCGCTAGGGTTCTGAATCACAGCAATTTCGTTCCACTCTGTACTTTTCCGGAAATACGTACGCACCCAGTACGCTGCGCCCCAGTACAGGTTTCGCCCGGGATCGTCCCCATTCCCCAATGCCGCTGGCACGGGCACAATTCCCTGATCTACGTTGTCCGCCAGCGCCACAAACACATGCACTACTCGCGGTCGCTGCTGCCCGCAGACGCCCACGGCGCCGCACACACACGTTACACAAATAAGGAGGACCCTAAGGGAGGCATTTTCCAATCGGGGATACCCCCGGCGAACAGGGTCGGCTAGCAGTCCAAGAAATCCTTGTCGAAAGCGAATCATGCAGCCAAGAAAAATTGTAGAGGGAAGCCGTTCGTAGCTACCTGTTATCTGATCCCTACTATCTGTTATCAATCCCAGTCCAACGCATCACTCATGCTTGAGAATCATCAAACTCCTTCATCCAGCTCCGATCCTTCAGCATCTCGCGCGGCCGCGTTCCATCGGGCGGCCCCACAATCCCGTCCTTCTCCATCAAATCGATCAAATGCGCCGCCCGCCCATATCCAATCCGCAATCTCCGCTGCAATGTCGAAGTAGACGCCCGCCCCATCTCGCAGCATATCCGCACCGCATCCTGGTACAGATCGTCGTCCACATCTTCCCCACCGGCGTCCGCCTCCCCCACGCTCTGTGAACCGCCGCCTTTCGCGCCACTTGAAACCTTCCCGTCCTCGTCCTTCGGCGCCTCCAGCAAGGCCTCGTTGTATTTCGCCTGCGCCTGTTGCCGCCAAAAATCGCACACGCTCGTAATCTCGTCCTCGCTCACCAACGGCCCATGAATCCTGTGCAAGCGCGCCGACCCCGCCGGCAAATACAGCATGTCGCCCTTGCCCAGCAGCGACTCCGACCCATTCGAATCCAGAATCGTCCGTGAGTCCACCTTGCTCGCCACGCGGAAAGAAATCCGGGCAGGGAAGTTCGCCTTGATCAACCCCGTAATCACGTCCACCGAGGGCCGCTGCGTCGCCAAAATCAAATGAATCCCCACCGCGCGCGCCATTTGCGCCAGCCGCGTGATCGATTCCTCCACATTGTTCGTGTCCACCATCATCAAGTCCGCCAGCTCGTCAATAATGATGATCAAATAGGGAAGCGGCTTGTGCTCGCTCTCCGCCGCATTGTCAAACAGCGAAAGCGGTTGCTGCTTCTGAAACGTCCGGTTGTACTGGTCAATATTCCGCACGCCGCGCTGCGCCAGCAACTTCAGCCGGTTCTCCATCTCTCGCGTCGCATTCCGTAGCACGTTCGACGCTATCTTCGGGTCCGTCACCACCGGCGCGATCAGGTGCGGAATCCCCTCATACAAATTCAATTCCAGCCGCTTCGGGTCCACCAACACCATCTTCACTTCGTCCGGCGTCGCCTTGTATAGAATCGACATCATCAACGAGTTGATGAACACGCTCTTGCCCGTGCCCGTCGAACCCGCAATCAGCAAGTGCGGCATTGAAGCCAGATCCGTAATCCGGATTCGCCCATGCAAATCACGTCCCATCGCCAGCGTCAGCTTGCTCGGTGAATTCGCAAACTCCGGAGCCTCGATAATCTCCCGCAGCGCGATCGTTTCCCGCCGGTCGTTCGGCACCTCAATGCCAATCGTCGATTTGCCCGGGATGCGCTCGATCAGAATCGACTCCGCCTGCAGCGCCAGACACAAATCCTCCGTCAATCCGATAATCCGGCTGTACTTGATCCCTGCTTCCGGCTTGAACTCAAACGTCGTCACCACGGGCCCCGGGTTAATCTGCGTCACGCGCCCTTCCACGTCAAACTCGTGGCACTTCTCTTCAATCGCACGCGCCCGAAACTTCAATTCGTTTTCGTCCAGCTTGTGACTGCCCTCGCCTTCGCGCAGCAGGCTGATCGACGGCAGCTTATAGTTCGCGTTCCCTTTGGCAATCTTCGTCTCGCCTTTACCCTGAGCGCCAGCAAAGGCTTTCTCTTTATTCAGCACCATAATCGGCGCCTTATGCTTCAGGTCCTCTTCCTCGTCGTCCTTCTCCTCCACCGCTGCGGCCTTCTTCCTCTTGAAAATGTCGCTTAAATCCTCCAGCTTGATACCCTTCGGCTGTTCCGGCTCCGCTTTGCCCGCGATCTGCGGAGCCACTGGCTTGCGTCCCACAATCCGCCGCTCTTCGACCGCCCGCCGCATCCGCTCCTGCTCCCGCTCTTCCCGCCAGTCCTGCCAGCGTGCCTGAGCCCGCTGCAAAATCCCCATATTCTCAATCTTCCCGAGCGGCCCTTTCGCACCGCTCGCCCAGGCATGCGCCCCGCTGAAGGAAAATCTCGTGGCCATAAACAGCGACACGAAAAAGAGGGTGAGGGCCACCAGCGCTGCACCCCAAACATTGAATCCGCTTCTAAGTCCTTGCGAGACGAGTGTGCCCAACAGTCCCCCAGCGGGCACCGCGCCACGTATGTCTCGGATCCGGGCCATAGCAAACAGGGAAGGGAGCGACAACATCAGCAACACATAACCGGATATCGTCGCGACCTGTGAGTCAATCGCCCGGCTCCGGCACCAGCGGTAACCAAGAATACCCACCGCGACGGGTACCAGGAACGCCGCAAACCCAAAAAACTGAAACAAAAGGTCGGAACTGTACGCACCGACGGGACCCATCAGGTTTTGCGCGACGTGATCCTCTCCGCTCGCAGCACTCACGTTGAAGGCCGCATCCCGCGGATTGTATGTCAGCAGGGACAGTGCCACCAGGACAGCCGCAACGATGCACAAAAACCCAATCAGTTCATTCAGCCGTTTATTTTCGGTAGGTGTAAGGAAGCGCACAAAATTCTCCTCAGCTCCGATGCAGCGGCCGTCTTCTGAGACCGGCGCATTCTTTCCGTCCCGGGTGGTTCTGAGGGACGGGCGCTATCGGTTTTGCCTTTGTAGAGGCCGAGCTCGCTCGGCCCGCTCTTATAGCTGGGGAAGGCTGAGTGTATACGAGCACAACAATTCCGCTGTGTCGCTGAACAGGAAGCGGCGCTGTAGCCCCTGCTCACGAGGAACGTCCAAATCATAACAAACTCCGCGGCCCGCACAAGCCCATCTTCCACAGTGTTTCCAATCTCATATCCCGCCAGCTGTCGCGGCCACCTTCCCGCGGCCTCGCTCTCCAGTAGCACGGGCTTCAGCCTGTCCCCTTGTCTATGATCTTCTCCCTGAGCTCTGAGGCGCCTCGGCTACCTCTGCGGGGAACTCTTTTCTTTCTCTTTCAACCCCGCCACATAAATCCCCGCCACTCCATGCGCCGTTTGCTCCGGCTTCGCATGCCCCGAATCCAGATTAGTCATCACAATCACCGTCAGCTTGTCGTCTACGTATCTAGAAATATTCATCGTAAACCCCTGCCACGACCCGTCATGCTCAATCAACCGGTGCTCATTCACCTCGCTCAAAAACCACCCAAACCCGTACGGATAGGTCTTCCCATCCTTCAACCGAACCGGCGTCCACATCTGCTCAAAACTCCCGCGCTTCAGAAGCTTCTCTGTATAGAGCGCGGCATCCCATTTCCCCAAATCCACCACGTTTGTATACAACGCTCCATCCGCCGTAGTATTCAGCGTCGCCGACACCCACTCCTGATTCTTGATCTCGCCCTTCACCAGCTCATACCCGCTCGCCCGGTTCGGCACAATATCCGCCTCGCTGATAATCCGCGTAGCGCTCATCCCCAGCGGCCGAAAAATCCGTTCCTGCAGAAAATCTCCATAAAATTCCCCGGTCAACTTGTGAATCACAAATCCCAACAGCACATAACCGGTATTGCTGTATTTCCATTTGGACCCGGTCTCAAAGTTGAGCGGTAGCTGAATCAACTTCTGATACAACTCCGCCTCCGTATAATCCCCGCGCAGGTTGATCAAACCTCCCGCCTTCGTGTACGTACTGTCGGTATAGTCCGCGATCCCCGATGTGTGCGTAAGCAAATTCCGCACCGTCACGTCTTTCCAGGCCGGCGGCGTCCCCGCCAGATACTTGCTCAACTTGTCGTCCAACCCAACCTTCCCCTCCTCCACCAGCATCATAACCGCCGTAGCCGCAAACTGTTTCCCCACTGACCCCGTCTGAAACACCGTTTCCGGCTTCACCGCCACATCCAACTCCAAATTCGCCAACCCATACCCCTGCGCCTTCACCACCTTCCCGTCCCGCAAAACCGCCAACGCCAACCCGGGTATCCCGTGCTCCCGCATCTCCGCCCCAACAAACGCATCCACCCGCCCATCCACATCCTGTCCAGCTTTCGCCCCATACGCCAGAATCAGACCCAGCCCAATCCCCACCAAAACGCCCACACCAACTCTCAAACGACGAATCTTCATCGCGATTCCCACCTCCCACCCTCCTCTGCGACCTCTGTGCTCTGACTTCCGTGCACTCTGTGAGAACTCTTCCTCTTCTTTGCGAACCCTCAGCGAACTCTGCCTCTCTGCTCACCCCATCCGCGAAGCAAAATACAAGACCACCACCCCCAAAATAATCCGGTAAATCGCAAACGGAGCAAATCCCCTCCGCCTCACATACCCCATAAACCAGGCCACCGATCCATAAGCCACCACAAACGACACCACAAATCCAATCCCCAGCACAATCCATCCATGCCCATCAATATGCGAAACCGAAATCCCGTCCCCGTGCTTCCCCACAACCGACTTCAACAAGTCATAGCAAGTAGCCACCACCATAGTCGGTATCGAAAGAAAAAACGAAAACTCCAGCGCCGACGCGCGTGACATCCCCGCCAACTGCCCCCCCGCTATTGTAGACATCGACCGCGAAGTCCCCGGGAACACCGCCGACAATATCTGGCACGCCCCAATCCAAACCGCCTGCCTCAGACTCATATCTTCCATATGCCAGGTCCGAATCACGCCGCCGTCCGCTCCCTCTCCAGCCGCCTCTGCCTTCGAATTCCGGGCATCCACAAACCACATCACGATCCCGCCAATCAGCAGCGCGCTCCCAATAATTGTCAAACTCTCCAGATGCTTCCCAATAATCTTGGTCATCAAAAACGCCGGTATCGCCGTCACCACAAACGCCATCAGAACCAAACTCAACGGATGCGTCAGCACCGTCCGGTCCCCGCGCTCCCCCTTAGGAAACGTAGAGAGAAACTTCAGAATCCGCTCCCGAAAATAAATCGGTAAAGTCAGTATCGCCCCCAACTGAATCACAATCGTATACATCTTCCAATACGAACTCCCCAAATCAATGTGCAGGAGCGCCTCCGAAATCCGTAAATGCGCCGTCGAACTAACCGGTAAAAACTCCGTCAAACCCTCTACCACCCCCAAAATCACACTCAGTAAATAGTCGCTCACTCAGCTCTCCTGGTAGCACAGGCTTTCGCCTGTCCTCTTGGGTTTCTCTTGCATTTGTCGCACATCCATTCCTGGCTGTGCTCTTGCTTATTTCTGCCATCCAACCGCCTCAAAAGCGTGAAGCGCCGGAGGCGCGGCAGAGGTCGGGCCAGTCCGTGGGCTGGGCATAAAGACAAAAAAGTCCTCAAGCGCCGCAGGCGCGACACTTTCTTTCCGAACCAAAAGAAAAACCTCTGCCGAAATGCATTCCGATCTTCCTCGCACGGTTTTCAGATTCCCTCTTCTGGCACAAGCACACCTGGTTGTGCTCTTCGGTTACTCTTCTCTCTGAATCTCTGCGTTATCTTTTTCCCAATTTCTTCCTCATCTCCCACGCGTCAATCTTCCCCAAATAATATTTCTTCACCACCGCCTCCGTACGATATCCATGCCGCTCCCAGAACGCAATCCCGCTCTTATTCTCCACTGACGTTTCCAGCAGCACCGACTGCACCCCCTGAAACGCAAAATGCTGCTCCATCTCCCGCAAAAGTATCGTCCCCACTCCCCGCCTCCGGAATCCCTCCGCCACATCCAGCGTAATAATGTGCCCCAGTGGCGGATTCTCCTCCGCCAGAATGAATCCCGCGATCTGTTTCCCCTCCTCCGCCACCATGCAGTCCGCCCCCGGCAAACTCAGATAATAATGCAGCGACCACTTACTGTAGGAAATCCCCGGCGGAAAACACTCCTGGTCCAGCTTGTGCAGCCGCGCAAAGTCCTTCGCTTCATATTGCCGCGTAGTAATCGCCATAAAAAAGTAGGGGCCCAGCGCGCTGGACCCCTGACATTCCCCGCAGCGGTCACCTTCAGGTGGCCGCGTCTTCCCATGTAGGGGCCGATCTTCAGATCGGCCACCTTTGGGGTGCTGTAGCTCCGCTACCGCTCCGCGATCCGCAATTCAAACCCACAACGCTCTGAATCCTCATCCAGCTTGAATCTTTCCTGGGGCCGGGCTCGCCCGGCCCCCAGTTAAGCTGACGGCTGTAGACTGTTGGCTGTCAACTCTCCTAAAGCTTCACCGTAACCGTCTTAACCTCCGTATAATTTGCCAACCCATATTCTCCCAACTCCCGTCCCAGGCCCGACTGCTTAAATCCGCCAAACGGCGCAGCGGCATCGAACACGTCATAGCAGTTCACCCACACCGTCCCCGCCCGCACGCCATCTGCAATCGCATGAGCCTTTGTGATGTCCTGCGTCCAAACCGCTGCCGCCAATCCATACACCGACTTGTTCGCCCTCTCCACAACTTCCGAAATGTCCTTGAATTTCAGGATCGACATCACCGGCCCGAAAATCTCCTCCCGTGCTATCGTCATGTTGTCCTGCACGTCCGCGAACACCGTCGGCTCGATAAAATATCCCTTGTCGCCAACGCGGTTCCCGCCCGCCAGCAATTTCGCGTTTTCCTTTTTTCCGGTCTCGATGTAACCCATCACCTTATTAAACTGGTCCTGGTCCACCTGCGGTCCCTGCTCCGTCTTCTTGTCAAACGGATTGCCCACCGTCCGCTTCTTTGCTCGTTCCACGCTCTTCGCCACGAACTCGTCGTAGCACTTCTCCTCCACAAACAAGCGCGAACCCGCACAGCAGCACTGGCCCTGATTGAAGAACAGCGCAAAGTGCGCCCCTTCAATCGCCTTGTCCATATCCGCGTCCGCAAACACTATGTTCGGGCTCTTCCCGCCCAGCTCCAGCGTCACCCGCTTCAAATTCGAATCCGCGGCCCCCCGCATGATCAAATGCCCAACTTCCGTCGATCCGGTGAACGCCACCTTATCCACATCCATGTGCCGCGCGATCGCCGCGCCTGCCGTAGGCCCATACCCCGGCAGTATGTTCACCACGCCATCCGGGAATCCCGCCTCCATCATCAATTCGCCCACGCGCAATGCCGTCAACGGCGTCTGCTCCGCCGGCTTCAGCACCGACGTGCAACCCGCCGCCAGCGCCGGCGCCAATTTCCAAGCCTGCATCAACAGCGGAAAATTCCACGGAATAATCTGCCCCACCACGCCCACCGGCTCATGCTTTGTGTAGGTAAAATACCGCCCCTGCACCGGAATCGTCTTTCCCTGAATCTTGTCAGCCCACCCGGCGTAATACCGGTAGCATGCAATGGTCAGCTGCAAATCGGCCGCCAGCGCCACCTGGTACGGCTTCCCGTTGTCCAATGATTCCAGTTCGGCCAACTCTTCCGCGTGTTTCTCGATCAAATCCGCCAGCTTATTCATAAGCACGCCGCGCGCCGAAGCCGACATCTTCCGCCAAGCCCCCTTTTCAAACGCCGCCCGCGCTGCCGCCACTGCCTTGTCTACATCGGCCGCATCCGCCTCCGCCACCTGCGTAATCACTTCGCCTGTCGAAGGATTAATCGTCGGAAACGTCTTCCCCGAAGCCGCATCCACCCATTTCCCATTGATCAAAAGTTTCGTTGCCGTTACCTTCACCTTAGGTTCAATCACTGTAGTTGCTGTAGCCATAATCTTTCCTCCTTCTCCGATTCCTGTGCTTTTCTAGGCCTGTCCGCCTCAGGCGGACAGGCCGCTCTTCCAATCTCTGTGTAGTGGCCGATCTTCAGATCGACTACCTCTGCGTGGGATTCCAGCCTATACCCCTGCGCCCCCAGAATCAATAAACCCGATACACCCAATCATTTTTCCGACCAGCCAAGCCCCCAGCTAGCGTACGCTTTGGCCTGTGCTGTTCGCCTCTCCCCATTCTTTCCCGCCTTCCTCTCCCGAGCGCTGCTGCGCTAGACTCTAGACATCACCAAAGATTCAAGTCCGACCCAACACCTTGTCCAGAAAACGCAAAAATTCTCCGAAAATCTCCCAGTCACCCCCCGTCGCTCCACGGTCCTCGGTCACCTCTGCTTCTCCCGCGCAACGCTCTTGCTCTCGCACCCGCTTCCTGCATCTTTCGATCCTCATCCTCCTCTCCCTCGCCCTCTACGCCCCCACCCTCCGCAACGACTTCGTCACCGACGACAAACTCCAGATCCTCCAAAATTCTCTTGTGCTCGAAGCTAAAAACCTCGGTCAAGCCTTCACCGGCGACGTCTGGTCCTTCGCCCACAAGAGCAAGGAAAACGCCGCCTACGGAAGCAACTACTATCGTCCGCTTCAACCGCTTGTCTATACGGCCGAGTACCACATCTTCGGCCGTAATCCTCTCCCATGGCATCTTTTCAATGTTCTACTGAACGCCGCGGTTGTCGCCGTTCTCTACCTGCTCGTCGCTTCTCTTGCCTCACCAACCCTCGCGCTTTGGACATCCCTCTTCTTCGCCCTGCATCCCATGCATTCTGAACCCGTCGCCTGGATCGCCGCCCTCCCCGAACTCCAATGCGGCCTCTTCCTGCTTCTCGCCATGCTCTTCTACGACCGCGCCCGTTCGACACAAACACCTCTCCCGCCTCTCGTTCTGAGTGTTTTGTTCTTTCTCGCCGCTCTATTCAGCAAGGAACCCGCGATTCTGTTTCCCGCCATACTCCTCGGCTACGAATTCCTTTATCCGCGCAATCGCATCCCTGTCCTTCGCTCGCTCGCTTCGCGTCTTGCACCCTTTCTGGTTGCGCTGCTGGTCTATCTCTCCGCACGTAGTTACGCTCTCGGAGGCTTTTCTCCCCACTCCAGCATCGATCGGCCCAGGCTCTCCCTTATGCAGCTTTTGTTCGCCATTCCCGCGGTCTTCGCGCGTTACGTCGGCAAACTCCTCGTCCCCATCCACATGAACTACTTCTACGCGTTCCCGATGCCCTACACCTTCACGGTGTGGGCGCTTGTGGGATTTATCTTGGGACTCCTCCTCGTCGCCGCCATTCTCTATTTCCGATCCGCACAACCCGCAGTTTCCTTTGCCCTGTGCTGGTTCGCCTTCACGTTGGCTCCCGCGCTCAGCCTCAATTCCGTCGCAGCAAACTTCTTCACTGAACGCTATCTCTACATTCCCTCTGTAGGTTTCTCCATCCTCGCCGCCGCCCTCACCCTCGCTATATATTCCGAGGTTCGCTCGGCCCCGCTCCGCTTTGCCCTCGGCGCCGCTCTAGCCGCTGTGTTTGTCTGCTACGTTGTCCAGACCGAGCGCCGCATCGCCATTTTCCACGACAACTACTCCTTGCTCTCAGAAACCGTCCTCCGCTCTCCGAACTCGTACATCGTCCAGGGTCAGCTAGCCTCCGCCTACTACGACCGCGGCGACCTGGATCACGCCCTCGAACATGTTCTCCTTGCCCTGCAGTTCAATCCCGCCTACGAACTCGGCCAGATCAACGCCGCCTGGTATCTCACCGACAAACGCGATTACGACGCGGCCATTCCGCACCTTAAAGAAGCCATCCGCCTCTATCCTGACTACCTCATTCCCTGGGTCAATCTCGCCAAGGTCTACACTCTCCAGCAAAATTGGCAGCTCGCTCGTGCGACTTACCAGCACGCCGCCACGCTCGACCCCGGCCAATCCACCTACTTCCTGCAACTCGCCTCTCTTGCCGCCGCCAATGAAAAAGCCGCAAGCGCATCTGCCGCTCTGCAATCCATCCAAAACACGGACCCCCGTGATTTCGCCGCTTTGGTCCGTCTCGGCGACGCTGCCTCGCAGGTCGGCCAGTGGCAACGCGCCGCGCAAGCCTTCGCGCGCGCTTCGGCCCTGCGCCCGGCCAACCCTACCATCCTCGATAAGTGGGGAGTTTCCCTGCAATACGCGGGTGATCCCGCTCGCGCCGTCGAAGTCCTCCAGCGCGCCGTTCAGCTTCAACCCGATGCCTTGTATGTACGCCAGGCCCTCGCCAACGCCCTGGCTGGTTCGAACCGCTTCGCTGAGTCTAGCGACCAGTTGCGCAAGATTCTTCAGCTCAATCCTGCCTGGGAAAGCGCCGATCAGGTCCACCTCGGCCTCGCTGTCAACGCGGAAAAATCCGGCGACCGCACAACCGCCATCCAGGAATACCAACGCGCCCTTGCGCTGAATCCGACCCTCGACTTCGCCACCAGGCGCCTCGTTGCGCTAGCCGCCCAAAAGTAGCGGCCCCGACCCGGTTGGGGCCGCTACTTTTGCGCGGAAGCGAAGCTTCCGCTTCTAACAGTTCCGTCTCACCTTCCAGTCCAAGTTCAGGCAGGCGCAGCCCGTTTCGCCACCACCACTCCCCGTGTAACCACCACGGACATCACCAAGCTGCACGTCAACAACGCCGCCGCCAGATAATAGGGCGCGCCAGGCAAATGAATCCGCGCCGTCGGTGAAATCGCTGCGGAAAACACCTGCGTAAACAACAGTGGACCCAGCATCCCCGTCAACGCTCGCAACGAATTGATCGCCCCTTGCAATTTCCCCTGCGACGTCGGATCCACCCGTTGCGACATCAGCGACTGCACCGAAGGTCCCGCCACTCCCCACAACGCAATGAATGGAATCGCCGCCAGCATTTGCCAGCCCTTCCATGCCAGCGCAAATCCCGCGAATCCCAGTACACCCCACAGGAGTCCCGTCACCAATCCAATTCGCTCTCCCACCTTTTTCACGTACGGTCCTACCATCCCGCCCGACACAATCACCGCGCACACCCCCACCAGCGCCAGCGAGATTCCCACGCTTTTCGTATTCCATCCAAACCGATACTCGGTGTAGAGCACGAACACGTTTTGCAGCGCCTGGTGTGCCAGGTAGTAGAGAAACACCACGATCGACAACCCCGCCAGCTCCGGATGCGACCGCAGCAACGTCAGCGATCCCAGCGGATTCGCCATGTGCCACGCCGATTCCGACCGTCGTTCCTTCGGCAACGATTCCGGCAGCACAAACAGACCGTAGAAAAAGTTCGCCAGGCTCAGCACGGCGGCTGCCCAGAACGGCGCGCGCAAATTGATTTGACCGAGCAATCCGCCCACTGCCGGCCCCACCACAAATCCCACGCCAAACGCCGCTCCCAACATCCCAAATTTCTTGGCGCGTTCCGCGGGAGCCGTGATGTCCGTGATGTAGGCAAACGCCGTGGACACATTCGACGCCGTAATCCCGGAAATCAGCCTCCCCACAAACAGCCATCGCAGGGAAGGCGCCATCGCCATGAAAATATAATCCAGCCCCAATCCCAGGCACGAAATCAGGATCACCGGACGCCGCCCGAACCGGTCGCTCCACGCCCCCAGCACCGGCAAGAACAGGAATTGCATCAGATTCCAAGCGAAACCGAAATACCCGGTGACCGCCGCCGCCTTTGCCATGTTCCCGCCCTCAAACGCAATAATCAGGTTCGGCAAAACCGGCGCAATAATCCCGAACGCCAGAAAATCTAGCGTCACCGTAACAATAATAAATACAAACGCCGCCCTCGACCCCGTCACCGGATTCTCGGGGCCCGTCGCGCCGCTGCTTGCCACAGTCCTCCCCGCTTGTGTCATAGGTGTTCGATTCTAGCCTATGCTTCCTGAAGCCTACTTTTCTTATTTCCGATTCAATCCAGGCGGGCACTTTCACTGCGTTCGAGGTACCAGTCATCACCGCTCGTACTCATCTTCCCTGCGAACCCTCTGCGTCTCAGCGTTATCTTTTTCCCCTCTTTACTGCCACCGGTCGCTGGCCACTCCTCTTATACTTCCAGAATCACCGGCAAAATCAACGGCCTTTTCGATGTCTGCTTATTGATATACCTCTTCAAATCCACGCGGATCTTTTCCTTAATCACCGACCAATCCGCCCGCTCTTCCAGGTTAGACATTTCCACCGTCCGCGCCACACACTCCCGCGCCCCCGCCAGCATCTCGTTCCCGTTTTCGCTCATCAACCCGCGCGTAACAATCTCCGGCGCCGATTCCACCCGCCCCGTATGCTTGTCAATCGCGATGATGGGAATCACCACGCCCTCTTCCGACAGATGCTTCCGGTCGCGCACCACAACCTCTTCAATCTCCTCGAGCGAACCGGAATCCACCAGCACCCGCCCCGCCGTCACCGGATCACGCCGGAACGCTCCATCTTCTGTAAACTCCACGCACTTCCCATCCTCGAGCAGCATAATCTCGCCGCTCACCACGCCCAATTGGTGCGCCAGCGCCGCGTGCCGGAACAAATGCCGGTACTCGCCATGCACCGGTATGAAATATTTCGGCTTCACCAGTTGCAGCAGTAGTTTCTGCTCTTCCTGGCTCGCGTGCCCCGAAACGTGGATCGGCCCCGACGAGTTGTCGTAATAGACCAGCGCCCGCCGCCGGAACATGTGATCCAGCATCCGGAAAATCGCCTTCTCATTGCCCGGAATAATCCGCGCCGACAAAATCACCGTGTCATTCTCATCGATCGTCACGAACCGGTGATTGTCCACCGCAATCCGCGACATCGACGACATCGGCTCGGCCTGTGATCCGCTCGCAATTATAATCAGCTTCCGCGGTTCGAAGCCCCGGATATCCTGCGGTCGCACCACCATCCCGTCCGGAATCCGCAAATATCCCAAATCGTGCGCAATCTCGACGTTGTCCACCATGCTGCGCCCGACAAATGCGACCTTCCGTCCTACGCGGTCCGCAATATCAATCACCTGCTGAATGCGGTGCACCGACGACGCAAAACACGTCAGCACCACCCGCTTCGGCGCCGACCGCGTCAACTCTTCAATCCGCGGCGCCACCACCCGCTCGGACGGCGTAAATCCCGGCCGCTCCACGTTCGTCGAATCGCTGAACAGCGCCAGCACGCCTTCGTTCCCATACCGCGCGAACGCATGCAGATCAAACTGGTAATGGTCCACGGGAGTCTGATCGATCTTGAAATCTCCCGAATGAATCACCACGCCCACCGGCGTCCGTATCGCCAGCGCCACGCAGTCAATCGTGCTGTGGGTCACCGGAATAAACTCCACTTCAAACGGCCCGATCTCCACCAGCCGTCCCGGCACCGCTTCAAACAGCTTCGCCGAATCCAGCAGTCCGGCCTCCGCCAGCCGCTTCTTCACCAGCGCCAGCGTGAACCGCGTCCCATAAATTGGCACATTCAGGTCGCGCAAAATGTATGGCAGCGCCCCGATGTGGTCCTCATGCCCGTGGGTCAGCACAATCGCCCGCACGTGCTGGCGGTTCTGCTTCAGGTACGTGATGTCCGGAATTACCAGGTCCACGCCCAGCAATTCGGACTCCGGGAACATCATTCCCGCGTCCACCACCAGAATGTCGTCGCCGAACCGGAACGCCATCATGTTCATTCCGAATTCGCCAAGCCCCCCCAGGGGAATAACTGTGAGTGATTGTTTGCTCTTGCTCAATGAAGGTTTCTCTCCACAACCGAACCTTGAATCGTATCACACCGCGCCGCGCCCCGCCCTCCAGGAGCACAGGCTCCAGCCTGTGTTCTTGGGTTTCTCTTATCTCCGAAGCGGCCACCCTCAAGTGGCCCGCTCTTGCTTTGGAGTGCGGCAGCTCTGCTGCACTCACCCCTCAAACCCGACCACCCGAACTAGCCACCATCCACCCAAACGCCCCGCCACAAACAATTCCCCATCTTTCCCAATCGCTGTTATATTTCTACCGATCCGTACGTACTCCTACCAGAGGCACTCCGCCGCCTCTTCGAAACGTCAAAAAAGGGAAGGGACCTATCAAGATGATCAGAAAATCCAGCGTCGCACTAGCCCTAGTCTGCGCGCTCCTCTTTGCATTCACCGTGCGCGCTCAGGACCGCACCCAGGCCGATAAAGACAAAGCTCTCGCCTATCTCGAATCCACGAAAAATGACGTCCTCGACGCCACCAAAAACCTCTCCACTGCGCAGTGGAACTTCAAAGCCGCTCCCGATCGCTGGTCCATCGCCGAATGCATGGAGCACATCGCCGCCGCAGAAGACTACATCCGCGGCGCCGTCGAATCCGGCGTCATGAAAGCCCCCGCCGTTCCCGGCCGCGACATCGCCGCCATTGACGCCGGCATCATCGCCAACGTTCCCGAACGCAAAAACAAAGTCCAGGCCCCCGAAGCCATCAAGCCCACCAACCGCTTCGGTTCTCCCCAGGCCGCTATAGACCACTTTGTCGAAAGCCGCGCCACAACCGAAAATTTCCTCAAGACCACGCCCGGCCTCCGCGATCACGCCGCCGACAGCCCCACCGGCCAAAAGTGGGACGCTTACGAATTCATCCTCTTAATCGCCGCCCACAGCGAGCGCCACACCAACCAGATCAAAGAAGTAAAAGCCGACCCCAACTACCCCAAATCCTAAAACCGAGGAGCGGCTGAGGCCCGCTCGCTTTCCTATATCTTCATCGGAGGCCCCAGGTGCAGGTTTTGCACCCGGGGTCTTCTCTTCCGCGCGCACTCTGCGCTCCGGGCGCGCTCCGCGTTATCTTCTTCCGTTCCTCACTCGCCAACCCTCCCCTAACTCTTCCCCCCAAAAAATAGATGCGCAATCGACACCAACAACACCGCCCCAACCGTAGCCGCCGCCAACGAATACATGAATGTATTCGCGCGTCCCCCAATTCCCAGCTGGGTAAAAATCCATCCGCCAATCACCGACCCGATCAACCCAATCAAAATATCTCCAATACACCCAAATCCCCGCCCCCGTGCCATCTTTCCCGCCAACCAGCCCGCCAGCAACCCAATCAGCAACCACCCAATCAATCCCCTCTGCCATTCCACAATCACCACTCGCTGCTGTAAAGCAATCATCCCTAGCACCTCGATCATCTCCACCCCTCCTCTGTCTCGCCGCCGTTCTAGGGCCCGCCCATCGTGGCAGGCTTTTTTTCTCTCGGGTTCTACAATCCAGCGATGGACTTTCGAGCCAGCCTCCTCTACTTCATCTTCTCTCTGAACCCTCTCTGCGCCCTCAGCGTCCCCGCGTTATCCTTTACTTTTCTTCCACCAGTCACCAGCCACTATTCACCACCGCCCGGCTCTTGCTGCGTCATGCAATGCAGCGTCCCCAACCCCAGCACCAGATCACGGCAGTGTATCCCCACCACCTCCCGCCCAGGAAACAATTTCCCCAGCGTATCCAGCGCCACCCGATCCTTCGCATCATTAAACGTCGGCACAATCACAATCCCATTCGCAATATAAAAATTCGCATAACTCGCCGGCAACCTCTGCCCATCAAAATAAACCGGCGCCGGCATCGGCAAAGTTTCCACCTGCAGCGCCCGCCCATCCTGATCCCGCATTCCCCGCAAACGCCGCAAATTCTCCTCGAGCGCCAAGTAATTTGCCTCCGCGGGATTCTCCTCCACAATCGTCACCACCGACGTCTCATTCACAAACCGCGTCAAATCGTCCACGTGCCCGTGCGTGTCATCCCCCGCAATCCCGTTCCCCAGCCACAAAACATTCGTCACGCCCAAATATTTCCGAAACACTTCCGCATAATCTTCTTTCCTAAACCCCGGATTCCTCTGCTGCACCTTGCTCTGCAAACACTCTTCCGTAGTCAGCAAAGTCCCACGCCCATTCACATCAATCGATCCGCCCTCCAAAACGACCCGCCGCCCCTTATGCTCCGGCAAAAATATCCGTCGCTTCCGCCGCGCGTTCAACTTCCGCACCACCTGGCTATCCTTCTTATGATTCGGATACTTCGCCCATCCATTAAACACAAAATTGCTGTAAGCCACCTCGCCCGCCGCATTCTTCAGGCAAATCGGCCCCGAATCCCGCATCCACCCCCGGTCCGTAGGCACCACAAAAAACTCCACCGACTCCAGCTTCGCCCCGGCATTCCGCAAAATCCCCCGCACCCGCTTCTCCGCCGCGCGATCCTCTACCAGCAAAAAAATCTTTTCCACCTCAGAAAGCAACCGTACCATCTCGGCAAAAGCCCACGGTATCGGCGCAAATTTCCCCGGCCAATCCGTCAACTCATGCGGCCATCCCAGCCAAGTCCCCTCATGCCTCTCCCACTCCGCCGGCATCTGAAACCCCATCTCGATCGGCGCCTTCTCCCCGGTCTTCGCTTTTATCAACGAATGCCACCTCTCCCTGAACTTCAGAGTGCCCCACCTGTTGTCCGCCGCAGCGGACAACAGGGTGGGCTCTCGCGATCGAAATGCACCCAATCTCTCCTCTTGATTCCTGCCGTTCTCTTCCGAGCGCCCTCTCCGCTCTCCAGCGCACCCTCCGTTAAACGCTTTCCTCTTTCCGTCCTCTCCTCACTCTTTCCCCAGCCACCTCTGAGTCAACCCTCCAAACGCATCGATCCTCCGGTCCCTGAAAAACGGCCAATTCCTCCGCTGCTCCTCGCTCCTGCTCGGATCAATCTCCACCACCAAAATCTCTTCCTTGTCGTTCGAGCCCTCCGCCACGACCTGTCCCGCCGGATCCGCCACAAACGAATTCCCCCAAAACTCAATGCCCGGATCCCCCTTCTCCGGCTTTCCCTCATATCCCACGCGATTCACCACTGCCACAAAACATCCGTTCGCAATCGCGTGTGCCCTCTGAATCGTCTTCCACGAATCCAGTTGCGCCGCCCCCACGGCTCGCTTCTCATGCGGATGCCACCCAATGCTCGTCGGATAAAAAATCAGCTGCGCCCCCTGCATGGCCGTCAGCCGCGAACCCTCCGGATACCACTGGTCCCAGCAGATCTGCACGCCGATCCGCGCGTATTTCGTATCAAAATTCAAAAATCCCAAATCCCCGGGTGTGAAATAAAATTTCTCGTAGTAAAGCGGATCATCCGGAATGTGCATCTTCCGGTATTTCCCCAAATACGCTCCGTCCGCATCCAGCACCGCGCAAGTATTGTGATAAACCCCCGCCGCCCGCCGCTCAAACACCGACACTACCAGCGCCACTTTCTTTTCCTTCGCCACCGCCGCCAGCCGCTCGGTGGTCGGTCCCGGCACCGCCTCCGCCAAATTAAACAATTCCGGATCTTCCGTCCGGCAAAAATATTCCCCCGCAAACAATTCATGCAGGCAAATCACCTGCGCCCCGCGCCCCGCCGCCTCGCGAATCTTCTCCGCCGCCCGCGCCAGATTGTCTTCCTTGTTCGTCGTGCAGCGCATCTGCACAAGCCCCACAGCAAATTTGTCGCTCATGCCCTCAATCCTATCACGAACATTTTTCTCTTCTCCCCCTCTCTTCCTTCCTCAGTATAGGGCTGGCGTTTAGGGCAGCCGCCTGGGTTTCTCTTCTCTGCGAATCTGAGCGTCCTCTGCGTCTCTCTGTTATCTTTATCTGCGTTCCTCTCTTCACGGGCCACGGGTCCGCGGCCCCGGTCCACTTTCTTTCTCCGTCCTCCTTGCATTCTCCCTCTCCACTTCTAGTACACTACACATACAAATTTTATTCGCTCTACATCATCGCGATCTTTTACGTTCCGTCAGGAGAGTCGATGGCCAAAAAGCCAAAAAAAACCGTCACGGGTCGCGTCCTTCACGACCCCGTCAGAGACAAACTCCGCCCCATCTTTCCCCTCGACCTCTCCAAGATTAAAACCATCGACGATCTAGTCCGCGCCATGGGCAACACCGCTTATACCGCTCGCCAGGTCGGCGACGCCGCCGACGTTCTCGAAGCCATGGCTCGCGATAAGGACTGTTTCGTCGTCATGACCCTCTCCGGCGCTCTCACCGTCGGCAAAATGGGCCTAGTCTTCTGCGATCTCATCGAATCCGGCATCGTCAAAGCCATCGTATCGACGGGCGCCCTCATGGCTCACGGCCTCGTCGAAGCCACCGGCCTCTCCCACTTCCGCTACGATCCCTCCAAAATGAACGATAACGAACTCTTTCTCGCCGGCTACAACCGCGTCTACGATTCTCTGGAACCCGAGACCAATCTCGATCACGTTGAAGAAGTCGTCGACGCCATCTTCGAAAGCTGGGATCCCAAGGAAGTCGTCTGCAGTTGGAAACTCCACCGCCGCATCGGCGAATATCTCACGAAGCACACCACGGGCCGCGGCATTCTCCGCTCCGCCTACGAATGCAACGTTCCCGTCTTCGTCCCCGCCTTCTCCGATTCCGAACTCGGTCTCGACTTCGCCCTCAACAAATACGGCCGCCAGCGCGACAAGCGCCCGCTGCTCCGCTTCGACCCCTTCGAAGACTTCGAAAAATTTGCCGACACCATGATGGCCACCAAAAAAATGGGCATCTTCACCGTCGGCGGCGGCGTCCCGCGCAACTGGTCCCAGCAATTCGGCGTCTACGCCGAACTAATGGCCCGCCGCGGCTACAAACAGCTTCCGCTCAAGCGCTATTCCTACGGCGTCCGCATCTGCCCCGAGCCCGTCCACTGGGGCGGCCTCAGCGGCAGCACCTACACCGAAGCCGTAAGCTGGGGAAAATTCGTTCCCCGCGAAGAAGGCGGCAAGCTCGCCGAAGTCCTCGAAGACGCCACAGTAGCCCTCCCCCTGGTAGTAGGCGCCGTCCTCGAACGCCTAAAATACTTCAAGCACTAATTTTGAGTGCGGGAGCGAAGCTCCCGCTTTTAGGGCTGCCACCTAAAGGCGCTCTTCCGTTTCGTCGAACCCTGGCACAGCCACTCCCGGCTGTGCTCTTGGGTTTCGCTTGAATTACTCCGTCATCCCGCCCGGGGTGGCCCCACGTTTTCTTTCGCGCCGCAGGCTGGCGCATCGGGCCGCGGAGCGGAGGGACGACAACCAACGGTCTCCCGAGACCTCTTCTCTGCGAACCTCTGCGTTCTCCGCGCCTCAGCGTTATCCTTTTCTCTCTTCTCTCCTCCCCATGCTATATTTCTCCTCTCAATCCCGCACCAAACGAGAAAACCATGAAAACCAAATCCCGCGCCGCGCTGTTCCTCCTTCTTCCGATCTCTGTAATCGCTCTCCGCGCCGCCCAAAAGGAAACCCCCATGCCCCGTCACGCCACCGGCTCGTTCGAAGTAAAAATCATCCCCCTCGACCCGGCCTTCAAAGCTGAAGACAACTCCATCGCCCGCTTTTCTCTCGACAAACAATTCCACGGCGCCCTCGAAGCCACGAGCAAAGGCGAGATGCTCTCTGGCGGAGGCACCGTAAAAGGCTCCGGCGGCTACGTAGCCATCGAGCGCGTCACCGGCACCCTCGACGGCCGCACTGGCACCTTCATCCTCCAACATAACGGCACCATGCAAAACGGCGTCTACCACCTGAACGTAATCGTAGTCCCCGACTCCGCCACCGCCCAACTGACCGGCCTCCAGGGCTCCATGGAAATCATCATCAAAGACGGCAAGCACTCCTACGAGTTCACCTACACCCTCCCCGGCTCCATTTAACGCGGGCAGTGTACCAGGGCTTCTCGCCCTGAGCGCCTGCGAAGGGTTTCGCCGGCTTCTTCTAGTTCTCAACTCTGGCTTCTATTCGTTACAATGACCCTTGGTCAAGATTTGTCTCATGCTCTGAAGCCACAAGTTTCAACTTGCCGCACTTTTCTCCCTCTTCTTTGCCCAAATCTCCATCACCGCTTCTCCCAACCAGTCCATCTGGTCGAAGAATGCCGTCAGTTTTCCTGTTGCTTGCTGCAGCAATTCCCGACCTGCGCGCCAAGAGGTATCTAAGCCGTTCAGGATTATTTCCCCAGACGGAAACAGCTACGTCCAGGTCGAACACAAGCGCAATCGTCCAAACAAGGATTCTCCGGTCGATCTCTCGGCTGTCAGGGGGAAATCCTCGGGAGCGGCGCGAACGCATGGTCCCGTTGAGGATGAAGTTCTATGGTCTCCTGATTTGAAAGGGTTTGCGATCAGCGGAAGTTGCAATCTAAATTCCGATTACCACTTGTTCGTCTATCTCTTGAATTCTTCGGGACTCATTCAGATCGACCCCGAACGCCCGGCCCTCCGCGATATGGGGCGGAGTTTTCCACCCTGCCGCGCGCTAAACGCGACAGACGAGTGCCGCGACATCAAGAGGCATCCTTTCCGACCGGATTGGCGTCGCTGCCATCGATTGGGTGAAGGATTCTTCGTCGATCGTTGTAATGGCAGAAATGAACGAAAGCACTAGAGTGGGCGGTATTCCAGGGCAGGTCCTCGGCTGCGAAATCGAAATCCCCACCGGCAAAATCCTCGACCGCATGGGAGCAGGAGAATTCGCCGAGCGCTGGCAGCACAGCATGGCCTGGAAATTTGATATCCCCGATCCGCCCGAATACTCCGCTAAATAATTCCACCGGCAGAGCCAGGGGAGGGAATCGACCGTGGCGCAGCCACTCTTGGCTGTACCCTTCACCTCTCCGCTTGTTCCCCCGTACAAGAAAAACGGCCCGCCATTTCAGCGGGCCGCAAACTCTTCACTCATCTCCACTCACGGCTCAATCATCATCCCCAATCAAAAAAGCCGCCGTCAGCACGGTCGTCCACAATCCCCGCTTATCCCCCACCGCCGACTGGGTAATATTCATCGTCCTTACGATCTTGTTCGAAATCCGATAAACCTCTTTCTTCTCGTCCCACGAAAGATCCGGATCAAACTCCACGTTCAGCGTCGTCGCCAGCATTTCCGCCGCCAACTCTTCCGCGTACTCGCCCGCCACCTCTTCCGTCTCGCCAAACGAGTGGTGCTCGCTCAAATAACCGTACATCGGCCGCTCGCTCGGCAGCGCCAATCCAATACTCGCCGCGATCAGCCGGTGCGGCTCCTTCGTGGAATTCTCGCTGATCACCGTAAACGCCACCTGCCCCGGCTTGATCAGCTTCAATCCCTCGCTCCGCGAAATCAATTTGCAGTTCGGCGGAAAAATCGAAGACACGCGCACGATGTTGCACGCGGCAATTCCGGCGTTCCGCAACGCGAGCTCGAAACTCGACAGCCTCTCGCGATGTTTTCCCACGCCTTTGGTCAGGAAAATCTTCTTTGCGACAAACGCCATAGTGCTGGGTCACCATCCATGAGTGATTTCGAAAAAATTTCTACGTCCTGTGGAAAAGTAACAAGTCTCTCTCTGAGTGTCAATGCAATATCACCTGAAAATTCCGCGAACCCACGGCTTTTCACCCCGAGCGATCCTCGCGAAGTGTAGGTCGCCTTCTTTCTTCCGCCGTCACCGCGCTCAATCACCAGCACATCAATTTTGTCTGAAATCAAAAAATAGGAAGGACTCTTTACCACTCACCACTGCTCTGCAGTCCGATCTGGCCGCTGCGCCGCTTGCTTCTCTGCGTTATGCTTTTGCCCTCTCGACTGGTCGCCGGCCGTGGCCAGTTCCCCTACTCTCCCGCCAGATACCTCACCAATTTCCCCAACGCCCCGCACAACGCCAGCACTTTTCCCAGATCCTCCGTCGTGAAATCCGCTCCCGACTCCATCACCGTCGCGCCTTTCCGGCTGATCTGCATTACTCCCACCACCTTTCCCTCGCACAATATCGGCGCGCTGATAATTTTCTGGATCGATTCTCCCGTGGTCGTCGCCGTCTTCACTCCTTCAAACACCGTCGCGTGCCTGGCCGACGTAAAATTATTGTTGATCTCCGGCCGGTTCTCCCGCGCCGTCCGCGCCGCCAGCGCCGATGTGCTCGACATCGGTATGTATCCCACGTTCTTCAGCGCTTGCGGCACCAGAAAATGCAGGTGCTTCCATCGCGTGGACACTCCCAGAATGGCCACTTCGCCCGTCTGCACTCCCACATTCTTCGCGATTTTCTCTGCCATCACGGGGAGCGGGATTTCCACCGGCGCCGCGCCTCCCACTTCCAACGCCTCCGCCAGTCGCTCTAATTCCGTCACCAGACTCGAGATCATAATTGGAATTTTCTCTACCTGTCTGCAGGCATTGCGCGGGTCCCTGCGGTGCCATCTCCGTCTGTTCTTCTCTAATGTTCTTCGCTTTTTCCCTGCCCCGCAAGAATCTTTCGAATCCTTTGTGCCTTTCTTACACCAGCTTTTCCAGCGGCCGCCTTCTCTGGCGGGCGCCGTTGTCTCGCGCGCGAATTTCCGCCAAACACTCTCGCCTGCTAAACTTGCAAGCTCTTTCCCAACTCCCTATACTGTTTATGCTGCAAGTCCATCGCGTCCTTCTTTCGCGCTCCACAAGAATTATTGGGACTCCTGCGGCGGAGAGGGCATGTCTTCCACGGCAACCCGGCCTGATACAAATTATCTTCTAAGAAAACTTCATTCGCTGTCCGGAATCGTTCCCGTTGGCGCTTTCCTCGCCGAACATTTCTGGTCCAACAGCGCCGCCCTCGTCTCGGCCGCAAAATATGACGAAGTCTCCCGCGACCTCCAGACCATCCCCTTCCGTCCCTTGGTCGAATGGGCCTTTATCTTCCTCCCCATGCTCTACCACGCGGGCTACGGCATCTATATATGGATACGCGGCAAATCCAACATCTCCTCCTACCCCTGGGTAGGGAACTGGCTCTACACCACCCAGCGTTACACCGGCCTGATAGCCTTCGCCTACATCGCCTGGCATCTCTACACCCAGCGCTGGCTCACTCACGGCAAATCCACCTATGCCGAAGTCGAACAATTTTTCACCAATCCCTACTTCCTCCTCTTCACCGCCATCGGCGTTCTCGCTTCCTCTTTCCATCTGGGCATCGGCATCTGGAATTTTCTGTGCAAATGGGGGTTGGCAGCCACCGTCAAGGCCCAGCGTGCCGCCGGTCAACTGGGCTTTGTCGTCGCGTTCACCTTCAGCCTCGTCGGCGTTCTGATTCTCATCAGCTTCCGCCTCGACTGGCATCCCTTTTCTTACTACTGGCAAAAATGACACAACCTAAAATCATCGTCGTTGGTGGTGGTCTGGCCGGACTCATGGCCACAATCCGTGTCGCCGAATCTGGCCTCCCGGTCGATCTTTTCTCCATCGTTCCTGTGAAGCGTTCCCATTCCGTCTGCGCGCAGGGCGGCATCAACGCCGCAAAAAATCAAAAGGGCGAAGGCGACACCACTGCCAAGCATCTCGACGACACTATCTACGGCGGCGATTTCCTCGCCAATCAACCTCTCGTCAAACGTATGTGCGACGAAGCCCCCAACATCATCGATCTCCTCGATCGCATGGGCGTCATGTTCAACCGCACGCCTGAAGGCCTCCTCGACTATCGCCGCTTCGGCGGCACTCTCTATCACCGCACCGCTTTCGCTGGCGCCACCACCGGCCAGCAACTTCTCTACGCCCTCGACGAGCAGGTCCGCCGCCACGAATCCGAAGGCAAAGTAAAAAAGTTCGAAGGCTTCACCTTTCTCTCCGCCGTCCTCGACGACGCCGGCGTCTGCCGCGGCATCTCCGCCATGGATCTCCGCTCCATGGAAGTCAAAATCTTCCCCGCCGACGCGGTCATCTTCTGCACCGGCGGCATCGGCGCCATCTTCGGCCGCTCCACCAACTCCGTCGTCTGCACCGGCTCCGCGCAAGCGGCTCTGTTCCAGCAGGGCGTGGATTACGCCAACGGCGAATTCATCCAGGTACACCCGACTTCCATCCCCGGCGAGGACAAGCTCCGCCTGATGAGCGAGTCCGCCCGCGGCGAAGGTGGCCGCGTCTGGGTTCCGCGCAATCCAAACGATACTCGCCCCGCAAAATCTATTCCCGAAAGCGAGCGCTTCTACTTCCTCGAAGAGTGGTATCCGAAATACGGTAATCTCGTTCCGCGCGACATCGCCACGCGCGCCATCCACCGCATCGTCTATCAGGAAAAACTCGGCATCAACGGCCAGGCCGCCGTCTATCTCGACGTCTCCCATATAGACAGCGAAACTCTCGACCGCAAGCTCGAAGGCATCCTCGAAATCTACGAAAAATTCTGCGGCGTGGATCCCCGCAAAGAACCCATGAAAGTTTTTCCCGGCATGCACTACACCATGGGCGGCATCTGGATCAATGCGGTAGATCAAGCCACCAATGTGCCCGGCATCTACGCCGCCGGCGAATGTGAATACCAGTATCACGGCGCCAATCGTCTCGGCGCTAACTCGTTAGTCAGCTGCATCTTTGGCGGCGGTATCGCAGGCACTGCCGCGGTTAAATACTCCAACAATCTCGAGAAGGGAACTGCCTCCGTTCCCTCCACCATCTTCGACAGCGAAAAGAAACGCCAGGACGAAAAAAACCAGGCCCTCCTCAGTCAAGACGGCGCCGAAAACCCCATGACCATCTGGAAGGAAATGGGCGAGATCATGACCGAGCACGTCACCGTAACTCGCATCAACAAAAATCTCGAACTAGCCGACAGCCAGCTTCGCGCCCTCCAAACCCGCTATCGCAAAATCAATCTGAGCGACCGCACCAGGTGGTCCAATCAAACCCTGAACTTCGCGCGCGAACTCGAAAACATGCTCCTCCTCGCCCGCGTGGTCACTCTGGGCGCCCTCGCCCGCAACGAATCCCGCGGCGCCCACTACAAACCAGATTTCCCGGAACGCGACGATGCCAACTGGCTCAAAACCACCCGCGCCAAATTCAAAAATGGCGATATCCAACTAACTTACGAGCCGGTCGACATCTCGCTAATTCCCCCGCGCGTCCGCAAATACGACGCCGCGAAATAGAATTCTTTGCTTTTCTAGGGGCGGGGCTTGCCCCGCCCAAGCCCGTTTCCTGATCGCTGTTATCTGTTCGATGATCGCGTTTTGCAGATTGCTGATTATTTCCTGACCGAGGACTCATGGCCGAAAAAAAAGTAATACTCAAAATCAAACGCCAATCCTCCCCGGGCCAACCCGCCCACTGGGAAGAATTTTCCCTCCGCTGGCGCCCCTCCATGAACATCATCATCTGCCTCCGTGACATCGCCGAAAATCCCGTCACCCGCGACGGCAAAAAAACCACTCCCGTCTCCTACGACTCCAACTGCCTTGAAGAAGTCTGCGGCTCCTGCGCCATGGTCATCAACGGCAAAGTCAAAATGGCCTGCTCTGCCCTCGTCGATCAGCTCACGCAACCAATCACCATCGAGCCGATGACCAAGTTCCCGATCGTTCGCGACCTCGCTGTCAATCGCCAGTTCATGTTCGATTCCCTCCAGCGCGTAAAAGCCTGGATCCCCATTGACGGCACCTACAGCCTCGGCGAAGGTCCCCGCGTTGCCCCTGAAATCCAGGAAAAAGGTTACCCGCTCTCCCGCTGCATGACCTGCGGCCTCTGCCTCGAAGTCTGCCCGCAAGTAAACTCCGGCAACAATTTCGTTGGCGCCGCCATCATCAGCCAGGTCCGCCTCTTCAATATGCACCCCACTGGCGCCATGCACGCCAAGGAGCGCATCCGGGCCCTCCAGGGCGAAGGCGGCATCGAAGAATGCGCCAACGTCCAAAATTGCGTCCAAGCCTGCCCCAAAGCCATCCCCCTGACCGAATCGATAGCCGAAGTAAACCGCGAAGCCTGGAAACAATCCCTCGTCGGCTGGCTCCTCGGCTAGGAGCAGAGGCTCTAGCCTGTGCGCTTCCGCTCATGTCTACACGTGAGCGGATCCATGCGCTTGAGGGCGCCCCAACGCTTGCGGTGTCTCCGAAAGGGTGGGCTCTGATGCTCCCACAGCAGCCAATTCCTGCTCTTCCCCTTCGCTGCGAATCCCGGGCGTCCGGGGTTCACCCCGACCCGGTCGGGGCGTCCGAGCGTTATCCTTAATCTCCCTGCTTCAACTTCGAACTTTCAACCCTTAACGCTTCTGCTACTCTACTAATTCCAAATTCCAAAGGAGCCCCATGCATCGCCCACCAGGATCTCTCTTCGTCTCGCTTCTGCTACTCTTAATCATGCCCAGCCTCGCCGCCACCCAATCGATCTCCGACCAAGCCAAAAGGCTCCAATCGACTTCCATCGTCATCGACACCCACGACGACACCACCCAGCGCCTCCTCGACCCCGGATTCGATCTCTCCGTCCGCCATAACGACGGCAACATAGACATCCCTCGCATGAAAGAAGGCGGCCTCTCCGCCATCTTCTTCTCCATCTGGATCTCCAGCAAAATCACAGGCCCCGATGCCGTCAAGCAAGCCATCGATCAAATCGACGCCGTCCGCGAAACTGTCCGCAAAAATCCCGACCAATTGCTGCTCGCCACCTCCGCCGCTGACATCCGCGAAGCCAAAAAGCAGCACAAAATCGCCGTCCTCATGGGTGTTGAAGGCGGCCACATGATGGGCAACGACCTCTCCGTCCTCCGTACCTTCGCCGCCCTGGGTGTCCGCTACATGACCCTCACCCACATGGACAACAACGAGTGGGCCGACTCCTCCACCGACAAGCCCGCCCACAACGGCCTGACCGACTTCGGCAAAGACGTAATCCGCGAAATGAATCGCCTCGGCATCATTGTCGACGTCGCCCACGTCTCCGACAAAACCTTCTACGACGCGCTTGAAACCAGCAAAGCCCCCATCTTCAGCTCGCACTCTTCTTGCCGTGCCCTCTGCCAGGCTCCCCGCAACATGACCGACGACATGATCCGCGACCTCGCCAAACATGGCGGCGTAATTCAGATCAACTATCACGTCGGCTTCCTAAGCCAGGAATTCCGCGATTACGAAAAAGCCCACCCCGAAGCGGAAAAGGAAATTAACGAAGAAGTCAAAAAACGCTGCGGCGACAACGAAGCCTGCAAACTAACCACCGGCGATCAAGTCGTCCGCGACTTCATGCAAGCCGGCAAGCTCCCCAAAGTGGACTGGACCGTCATCGTCGACCACATCGACCACGCCGTAAAAATCGTCGGTGCCGACCACGTAGGCCTCGGCTCCGACTTCGACGGCGCCGTAATGCCCCTCGGCATGCAGGACGTCACCCACATTCCCCAAATCACCGACGCCCTCCTGAAAAAGGGCTACTCCGAATCCGACATCCGCAAAATTCTCGGCGAAAACACCCTGCGCGTCCTAACCGAAGTCGAACAAGTAAGCCACAACCGGAACAAATAATTCTCCACGCACACCCAGGGGCGGCCTGCCTGTCCGAGGCAGGCCTTGCGCCGCCCTCTTTGTTTTTTTTTTCGTTCCGCCACGGAACAGATGGCCTTGAGGGTGCCCTTGGTTTGTAAGGGCGGGCTCTTGCCATCGGACATCGCCAAACTCCGTTCTTCCTCTTCTCTGTGCGCTCTCTCCCGGTTCTCGGTGCTAAATCTTTTTCTTTTTCCCCTGTTCCTTCCTCTTCCCCCCAAAATATGCAAAACTAATCCTCGCAAACATCCATCACCACCCATCAAAACTTACCGGAGGCCGACGAACCATGCACCTGAAAACCTGCGCGCAACTCCTGGCCGCGCTCACACTCGCGATCCCCACCCTCGCGCAAACCCCAGCCCCTGCCACCAAACCCAAATCCACCGCAACCACCGCCGCCAAACCAGCCGCCCCCACCTACGACCGCGCTCTCCTGAAACCCGCCCTCCTAAAAGACCAAGCCCCCGAAACCTACCAGGTCAAATTTGTTACCGAAAACCGCGATCATGCCAGTGGTGAATTCACAGTCACAGTCACCCGCGCCTGGGCTCCCCTCGGCGCCGACCGTTTCTACAATCTCGTCAAGCACCACTATTTCGACAACGCCCGCTTCTTCCGCGTCATCCCGAACTTCGTCGTCCAGTTCGGCCTCAGCGCCGATCCCACCGTCAACGCCGCCTGGGAAAAGGCTTCGATAAAGGACGATCCCGTCACCCAGAAGAACAAGCGTGGCACTCTGGTCTTTGCTACCGCAGGCCCCAACACCCGGACCACGCAACTGTTCATCAATCTCCAGGACAATTCCAGAGATAATCCGAAGCTTTCACAATCTCTCGACGCCGGGGGTTTTGCTCCGTTCGCGGTTGTGGATGGTAATGGCATGAATGTTGTCGACTTGTTGTACGACCAATACGGCGCAGCCGCTGGAGACGACCAGGAAAACATCACCAAGGGCGGTGAAAAATACCTGGCCGCCCACTACCCCAAGCTCGACATCATCAAATCCGCCACCCTAATCGGCGCTGCCGCCGCCCCCGCCAAGCCCGCTGCCAAACCCTCCGGCGCAGCCAAGCCTGCCGCCAAGCCAGGCACCGCCACCGCCCCCAAACCCCAGCAATAATCTCGTAATCCGTTCTAGGGGCCGGGCTTGCCCGGCTCTGTTGGGGTAGGCTTTCATTCCGAGATCCCGGCCGCGACGTGCCTCGCCAGGACGGAAGGGCCCAGCCAACCAATCAACCCCTCCGCAGGCAAAGGCACGACCACCCGCCTCCTGCTATCGGTCATCTGCTGATTGTTATCCTCCTCCTCTCCATGTATCTAAATCCCCAATCCACTGCATCCAATATTTGAGCCGCCACGCGGATTGACATCCTTGTCCTTACCGCGTAGCCTCTCTTGAATATGATGAATTCTCGCCAGATCTGTTGTCGTGCCGCGGTAGCCTGCTGTTGCTGTCGGCTGCTGAGATCTGGCCAGAGGTGCTTTCGAATCTAGATATTTTTGAACTCTAAGCTTCGAAGCCCACGTGCCAGATCACCGGCAACGTGGGCTTTTCGTTTTTGTTCAGGCTTTTCTAGCAGCGGCCGGCAAGTGTGGCAAAGGCACCTGTTGCCTGTGCTCTCGGGTTCGCTGCGATTGAAAGGGAACATCACCACCAATGCCCGACTTAAAAGAAACCAAAGCCCAGCGCGTCGAGCGCCTGAAACGCGCCAAAAATCCGTGGGACCACCTCGACGAAATCCGACAATTCGCCCGCCAGGGTTTCGACTCCATTCCCCCCGAATGGCTGGGGACCTACTTCCGGCCCTGGGGCATTTACACCCAAGGTGACGGCGTTGGCGTAATCGGCGGCAAAAACGGTGAAGGCAAAGCCGTCCCTTACTTCATGGTCCGCATTCGCATCCCCAACGGTCTCCTCACCAGCGAACAAGCCCGCGCCATCGCCGATCTCTCAGACCAGTTCGGCAACGGCGTAGCCGACATCACCGTCCGCCAAAACGTTCAGCTCCATTGGATCCGCGTCGAAAATCTCCCGGAACTTCTCGAACGCCTCTGGTCGGTAGGCCTCCGCACCACCGGCGCCTGCGGCGACGTAACCCGCAACATAACCGGCTGCCCCCTGGCGGGAATCCATTCCCACGAACTAGCCGACGTCTCCTCGCTAACTCTTGCCTTGGATAAGGAACTCGGTGGCAATCCCGACTTCTACAATCTCCCGCGCAAATTCAAAATCACCATAACCGCCTGCCCCGACTGGTGCTCCTACCCCGAAATCAACGACATCTCCTTCACCGCCACTCTCAGAAAATCCGTGGGTGCCGTACCCTCCGGTTTTGAGGGTGCGGGTTTTGACTTTTCTTCCTCTTCCTCGGGTCACGGGTCGCCGGCCCCTGACCACCACCCCTCCGGCGTCGGCTTCTCCGTCCGCATCGCAGGTGGCCTCTCCACCGAACCCCATCTCGCCGCAAGACTAAACGCCTTCATCCGCTGGGAACAAGTCCTCCCCGTAGCCCGCGCCATCGCCGAAGTCTTCCGTGAAAGCGAAGTCCTCCGCCAATCCCGCGAAAAGGCCCGCTTGAAATTCCTTTTCCTCCAACACGGATGGACCGCGGACTCCTTCTTAGCCGCCATCGAATCTAAGCTAGGCTACAAACTCGATCCCTCCGCTCCCGAACAACTCCCCGCCTCCATCCATCGCGACCACCTGGGCGTCATCCCGCAAAAGCAGCCCGGCCTCTTCAGCATTGGCGCCAGCGTAATCCGCGGACGCATCACTCCCGCACAAATCCGCCTAGCCGCGGATCTGGCCGAACATCATGGCGACGGCCATCTCCGCGCCACGCTCATGCAGAATCTTCTCCTAATCAACATTTCCGAATCCCGCGTCAACTCTGTCGTCCAGGAACTCGTTGCCAACGGCCTCCCGGTGGAAACCAACGCCTTCGTCCGCGGCACGGTAGCCTGCACCGGCTCCGAATTTTGCAAACTCGCTCTCACCGAAACCAAATCCTACGCCCGCTGGTTGACCGAGCAGCTCGAAGAGCGTTTCCCCGGCTACCAGGAAGACCTCAAGCTCCACATCACCGGCTGCCCCAACTCCTGCGGCCAGCACTGGATCGCCGACATCGGCATTGAAGGCAAAAAAATCAAGCAAGACGGAAAGATGATCGACGCCTACTACTTCTGCCTAGGCGGCAGCGTAGGCCAATTCGCCGCCATCGCCCGCCCTGTAGGCTACCGCTGCCTCGCCGACGAAGTCCCCAACGCCATCACGCGCCTCCTGGCCGACTTCCACGCCCATCGCCATCAGGGCGAGCCGCTGCAAAAATTCCTGGCACGCCACTCCACAGAAAGCCTCCGCGCCATCCTCTCCGGCCAACCCGCCGCCCAAACCGAATTCGCCGTCCGCGACGTCCCCGCCCATCGCGTCCCTCACTCCATCGAGGACCGTCCATGACGATCAGAGAAAAAATCGTGGGTGCCGCACCCTGCCTTTCTCGGGGTGCGGGTTTTTCTATCCTAGCTTCCCGAACGCCATCTCCCGTGGCACAGCCGCTCCTGGGGCTCCCGGGTTGTTCTGCTCTTGCGCTCGGTTGCTTGCCCTTTGCGCTTTTTGGGAAGGATGGGCTCTTGCTGTCCTCGGCGCATTCTCTGCGCCCGGTGCGTCTCGGCGTTAGATTTTTTCTTTCTTCTCTCAATCTCTCCTGGAGACCCGCCTAATGTCCCTCTTCCCCGCTTTCCTGAAACTTCACTCCCGCCGAGTCCTCGTGGTCGGTGGCGGCTCGATCGCCGCCCAAAAAATTCCCGGCCTGCTCGAAGCCGGCGCCCAGGTCCACGTAGTCTCCCCCAAACTCGCCCCCCAACTGGCCGAATGGGTCCGCAACCAACAAATCACCTGGTCCCCCAAGCCCTTCGAACCCAACGATCTCTGCGGCGCCTTCCTCGTAATCGCCGCCACCTCGATCCGAGACCTGAACGCAGCCGTCTACAATGAAGCCGACCGACGCTCCATCCTCTGCAACGCCGTAGACGACATCGACCACTGCCACTTCTACTACGGTTCGATCGTCCAGCGCGGCGATCTTCAAATCGCCATCTCCACCAACGGCAAAAGCCCCGCGTTGGCCCAGCGCCTCCGCAAAGAACTTGAAGACCAATTCGGCCCCGAATACGAATCCTGGCTTGCGTGGCTAGGCGCCGCCCGCGAAGCCCTCCGCGCCCAATCTCAGGATCCCGAAGCCACCAAGCATTGTCTCCATATCCTGGCCAGTAAGCCCATGTTCGAACGCTTCCTCAAACAAGCCACCTCTACAGACAACTCCGAAGGAGCCGCCTGATGTCCAAGCCCATCCATTCTAAAACCCTAGGTGCCGCACCCTCTGATTTTCAGGGTGCGGGTTTTGACTTTTCTTCCTCCGACTCATCCGCTGGCCACCACTTTTCTTCCAAAGTTTTCCTAATCGGTGCCGGCCCCGGCGATCCCGAACTCCTCACAATCAAAGCCCTCCGCATCCTCCAATCCGCCGACGTAGTTCTCCACGACTCCCTCATCGGCCCCGAAATCCTGAATCTAATCCCCCCCACCGCCGAACGAATCGACGTAGGCAAACGAGCCGGCTTCCGCCTCCTGATCCAGCAAGACATCAACTCGCTCCTCCTCGCCAACGCCGCAAAGCACAAAATCGTAGTCCGCCTCAAAGGAGGCGACCCCCTCCTGTTCGGCCGCGCCGCCGAAGAAATCCAAGCCCTCCGCGAAGCCAAAATCAATTTCGAAGTAGTCCCCGGCATCTCCGCCGCTTTCAGCGCAGCCGCAGCCGCAAAAGTCTCCCTTACCGATCGTCGCCTATCCTCCCACGTCCTCTTCACCACCTTCTCCCGCGCCCCCGAATCAAAGTTCCTCCCCGGCATCGGCCTAACCGCCGACACCACGGTAGTCGTCTACATGCCCGGCCCCAATTATGCCGAAGCCTCCCGCTGGCTCCAGGACGCCGCCGTCTCCCCCGCGACACCCGTTCTAGTAATCTCCAGAGCCTCCCACCCCGATCAATCGCAACAAGCCACAACGGTAGCTGGCCTCAATCAACTCGCTCCGCTCCCCGCGCCCGCCCTACTCCTAATAGGCCGAGTAGCCGCCTCCGCCAACGCCTGCGCCACCCTGTCCGATGCCGCAAGCACCCACGACTTTTTCCACGACGCCGTCGAAGGAGGTCTCCCCAATGTCCGCATCTCCTAAATGTAGGGGCGGCTTTACACCGCCTTCTTCTCTCGCTTTTGTAGGGGCCGGGCCGTTCTTCCAATCGGCACTCACTCCCGCAAGCAGATTTTTCTTCGAAGGAGAAACACAATGAGGAACGACAACTCGACTAGCGCCGCCAAGACCAACCCACGCCTCTCGCTGGACACCTGGGCCGTCCTAATCGCCCTAGCCGCCGCCATCCTAATCCGCGCAGGCGTAATCCATCGCATCCCCTGGTAAGCGGGGGCCGCACCCTGCTGTTTTCAGGGTGGGGTTTTCCGCCCCGTGTAGCGGTCACCTTCAGGTGGCCCAGCCGGGTGCTCCAGAGGTTTGAAAGTGCCTGAGGCCATCCGACAAGGATGGCCGAAGGACCTCAACCGAAACGAAACCCGGCGGTGCTGTTCGCGCACCAACGCCGACAAACTCAGCAACCAACCGCTTCCTGATCGCTGCTCACTGTTATCTGTTATCCGATTTTCAAAACCAGAAGGGAACTAAACCATGGCCGACTCCATCGCGCTCCCCCAAAATCCTCCCATCTCCATCTCCACCAAATTCCTCCGCCTGATCCCCGGCGTAGCCCTCCTCGCCGTCATCGGCTTCGCCGGCAAACTCCTTGAAAAAAATATCAACCTCTACGCCAAGTCCCACCACTGGACCATCCCCAACATCGAATACGTCCTCTGGGCCATCCTCATCGGCCTGGCCATCTCCAACATCTTCGGCCTCGCCAGAATCTTCAAACCCGGCGTCGCCACCTACGAATTCTGGCTAAAAGCCGGCATCGTCCTCCTCGGCTCCCGCTTCTTGCTCGGCGACGTCTGGAAACTCGGCAGCGTAAGCCTGCTCCTCGTCTTCATCGAAATCGCCGGCTCCCTAGCCTTCATGACTTTCCTCGGCCGTCTCTTCCGCCTTCGCCCAAAACTCACCACGCTTTTAGCAGTCGGCTCCGCCGTCTGCGGCGTCAGCGCCATCATCGCCACCAAAGGCGCCATCGAAGCCGACGACGAAGACTCCTCCTTCGCCATAGCCGCCATCCTAGCCCTCGGTGCCCTCTCCCTCTTCACCTTCCCGCTAATCGGCCACGCTCTCCATCTGAGCGATCACGCCTACGGCGCCTGGGCCGGCCTCGCCGTTGACAACACCGCCGAAGCCACCGCTGCCGGCGCCCTCTTCTCCGACTCCGCCGCCAAACTAGCCGTCCTCGTCAAAACCACCCGCAATGCCCTGATCGGCTTCGTAGTCCTCGCCTACGCCATCTACTGGGCCAGCCGCGGCCAAGCCCAAGCCGTAACCAACAAAGCCGCCTTCCTCTGGCAAAAATTCCCGAAATTCGTCCTGGGCTTTTTACTAGTCTCCGTCCTGGCAACAGTCGGCTTCTTCACCAAGGACCAAAACACCAACCTCGCCAACCTCTCCCGCTGGGCCTTCCTCCTAACCTTTGCCGGAGTCGGCCTACGCACCAACTTCCGCGAAATGCGCCTACAAGGCCTCCGCCCCTTCGCCGTAGGTTTCATCGGCGAAATCGCCATCGCCGCCTTCACCCTGGCCCTGGTAATCGGCGCCGACCGCCTCTTCCACTTGTAGCGCTGACTTTTATGTCAGCGCTCTTCGCCTCTTGTGGCACAGCCATTCCTGGCTGCGCTCCTGGGGTCCTCGCGCTCTTGTAGGGGCCGGGCTCGCCCGGCCCGCTCTTGGGTTTCTCTTCGCTGACGTAGGGGCGGCTTTACCCGCCCTCTTGGGTTCTTCTTCTGTAGTGGCCCATCTTCAGATTGGCTCTTATGTTTTCTTCCTTTTTGTAGGCCGCTCAGAAAAAACGCGGCGCTACAAAAAAAGAGGGGCACGTTATCGGGCGTGCCCCTCCGACTCTCCTCTGCGAAACTCTGCGCTCTCAGCGTCGCTGCGTTATCTTTTTCTCTCTTTATCCGTTCTCTCCCTGCCCCTCACCGCCCCGCCCCCGGCTTCGCCCAGAACGCCACTCCACCCCCGCCCACAAACCGGTACGCCCCGTCCACATAAACAAAATTCGCAATAAACGAAAATTTCTGATCGTGGCTCCCCGACCGGAACTCCAACCGGAACTGTTCCACAGCTATCGGCTTCACCGGTTTAAAACCATACCCTCCCGTACTGCCTTGCCCCGCGCCACTGTCCCCCCGAGCTTCACATCGCACCCGGAACCGGCTCCCAGGATCCGCCTTGTTCATGTCTTCAATCAGCGAAGCTTCCGCTTCGCTCATTTCCCGATCGTAAGCGGCAACCAGCTTCGCCGCATCCTCCGCCGAAAAATGTTCCCCAAACCATTCCTTCGCTTTTGGCAAGCGAAACACGCCAAAACTCTCGTCCATCCCCTTGTCATCGCCCCTCTGGTAAGCCTTCAAAAAACCCTCAAACTGCTTCTCCAACCCCTGCTCATTTTGCTTATACGTTTCCCCGGCCGGGCTCGCAGCAGCGTTCAGCACCGCTATTGCTAGCACAGTGAACGCGGCAATGAATATAATGTGCAGTTTCTGGCGCATCGCTGCTTCTTCTATGATCCCCGTTTTCTCTCGCGTAAACACTCCTGAATCCGTGCCAGCTATCGATTCACCCCAGATCGCGGCTGTAGACCTGGCTCAAGGCAAATTTCGATTTGGTTTCCCTCGCAATCCACAAATCTGAAAAAGCTATTTCCCGCCGAATCCTGCTCAATCGCTCCAACTGCAATCCCGTTGGAAGCAAGTTTCTCATGCACTTCCTGCAATCTTCTGGTGAAAATTACAGGATGACGCCCTGCATAAACATTACTGTGCCCTTCGGGAATCTTCACAAGAAGAATCAGGGGGACTAGGTCAAATTCCCCACCGGGATATCCAATTTTCACTTCGGAAACGTCGGTTCTCTTCGGCTCGTGGTCGAGCTCCAGTTTGTCGCAGTACCACGCGACCGCTCGCTCCATATCCCGCACGCCGACCGATATCGCTGGCCCATAAATCGTCTTAAAGCCAAGCAACTTCCTGAAGTCCACCAAAACCTCACGCTCGTCAACGATCTATCCTGCCACGCGCGCCTCTGTTTTCTATCCTTCGCTATTTCGATTTCCTCATCCTTCTTCCAGTTAAATCCCCAACACTCCCACCAACTCCTTCACGCTCCCCGCCGACTTCTGCAGCGCCACATTTTCCTCCGCCGTCAACTTAATCTGAATAATCTCTTCCGCGCCGCCCGCCCCCAACTTCACCGGCACACCAACAAACAACCCTTTAATCCCATACTCGCCCTCCAGATAAACCGCGCACGGCAGAATCTTCTTCTTGTCTTTCAAAATCGCTTCCACCATCTCCACCGCCGCCGCCGAAGGCGCATAATACGCCGACCCCGTCTTCAGCAAATTCACAATTTCCGCGCCGCCCTTCCGCGTCCGCTCCACAATCGCGTCAATCCGTTCCTTCGGCAGCAAATCCGGCAAAGGAATTCCCGCCACCGTCGAATACCGTGGTAGCGGCACCATGTCGTCTCCATGCCCGCCCAGCACAAACGAGTGCACATTCTCCACGCTCACCTTGCACTCCATCGCCACAAACGCGCTCATCCGCGCCGAATCCAGTACCCCCGCCATTCCCAGCACGCGGTTCTTCGGAAACCCGCTCACGCGAAACGCCGCCTGCGCCATCGCATCCAGCGGATTCGTCACCACCACGATGATGCAGTCTGGCGAGTGCTTCACAATCTGCTCCACCACCGCCTTCACCACGTCGTAATTCGCCTTCAGTAAATCGTCGCGGCTCATCCCCGGCTTCCGCGGAAATCCTGCCGTAATCACCACCACATCGCTGCCAGCCGTAGCGCTGTAATCTCCATTAGCCGTGGAAATTCCCGTAGCAAACGAATCCGTCCGCGTAATTGGCGTCGACTCCACCATATCCAACGCCTTTCCCGCGGGCGCCCCCTCCAAAATATCCGTCAACACCACATCCGCCAGCTCCAGATCCACAATCCTCTGCGCCGTAGTCGACCCCACAAATCCACCACCCACCACCGTAACCTTCTTCCTGCTCATCTTCTTCTCCTCGGTCCTAATTCCTTCTTTTCTTCTCTTCCAAACTCTGTGAACTCCGTGTTCCTACCTCAGTGCACTCTGTGTTAAATCCCACGTTCGCACATCCCGGTGGTAAACAATCGGCCACGAACGCCCGACCTTTATGTGACGATCCCTCTTCCCATTTTCTATTTTCCAAATTCCATTTTCCAACTACCTCCCCGCCGCCAATCCCACCATGTTCTCAATAATCGCCGACGCAAATGCGCTCGTCCCCAACTTCGTCCCGCCGGTCATCAACCGCTCCAAATCGTACGTCACCCTCTTCTGCTGGATCGTCTTGGCTATCCCATCCTCAATCAACTTCGCCGCTTCCTTCCAACCCATAAACTCAAACATCATCGCCCCGCTAAGCATCACCGAACTCGGATTAATCACATCCTTATCCGCATACTTCGGCGCCGTCCCGTGCGTAGCCTCAAACACCCCATACCCATCGCCAATATTCGACCCCGGCGCAATCCCCAATCCCCCCACCTGCGCCGCGCAAGCATCGCTCAAATAATCCCCATTCAAATTGGGTGTCGCCAGCACGCTGTACTCATTCGGCCGCAGCAGCATCTGCTGAAACACCGAATCCGCGATCCGGTCATTCACCATCAGTTTCTTCTTCCACTGGCCCTTCCCATGCGAGCTCTCAATTGCATCCAAAGTCCGCTTCACCTCGGCATAAATCGCCTTCTTAAACTCCTCCGTCGCCTGCTCCAACCCCGGCTCGATCATCGCCGCGTTTTGTTCCACTGTAAGCTCCGGATTCTTCTCCAAATTGCCCAGAATCCAGCTTTCCCGCTCCGTTACCGTCTCAGCGCGAAACTCCTCCACCGCCAGCTCATAGCCCCAATCGCGAAACGCGCCTTCGGTAAACTTCTGAATGTTCCCCTTATGCACCAGCGTCACCAGCGGCCGCTTGTGTGCCAGCGCATACTGAATCGCCCGCCGCACCAGCCGCTTCGTCCCAAACGGCGAAATCGGCTTGATTCCCACGCCCGAATCCATCCGGATCTGTTTCTTCCCTCCGCTCAACATTTCCTTGTTCAAAAATTCCAGCAACTTCTTCACTTCCGGCGTTCCGCTCTTCCACTCAATCCCGATGTAGACGTCTTCCGTGTTCTCCCGGAAAATCACAACATCCATCTTTTCCGGCTCCCGAACAGGGGAGGGAACTCCCTGGAAATACCGCACCGGACGCACGCAAGCATACAAATCCAGAATCTGCCGCAGCGCCACATTCAGCGAACGAATCCCGCCCCCCACAGGAGTAGTCAGCGGCCCCTTGATGGACACCCGAAAATCCCGCGCCGCATCCACCGTCTCATCCGGCAGCCACTGCTTGAACGTATTGAACGCCTTCTCTCCCGCAAACACCTCAAACCACGCCACGCGCCGCTTCCCCCCGTACGCCTTCTCCACCGCCGCATCAAACACCCGCCGCGACGCCTTCCAGATATCTCTCCCCGTCCCGTCGCCCTCAATAAACGGAATAATCGGATTGTCCGGCACCTTCAGCGCGCCGCCTTCATACCCGATCCCCTTGCCATCCCCCGGCACCGCCACCCCGTTATAACTAGTCTTCATAATTGTCCCCCGGCTCCCCGGCCTTCCTGGCGGCCGCCTTCTGAGGCGGGCGCCTGTGTCCGTTCTCTTAATTCCTGAATGTAGCGCCGGCATTCGAAGCCAGCCCCCTGCTCTTCCTCTTTCTCTGCGCTTCCTCTCTGTCCCGAGCGTCTCTGCGTTGGGATTTTCCCTCTTCCCCACGCATGCGACCAGCGCCCATCACCGAACCCAAAACAATATCACACCGCAACCCTCACCCCGAAATTCCCTCATTCCCCAAAAATCTTGTCCGACTCCCCATTCTTGAGTTATCTATAATCATGCCTCCCTCCAAAATCCAGATCCGCCAGCTAACCCCCGCCGACGCCGAATCCTTCCGCGAACTCCGCCTCGAAGGCCTCCGCCTGAACCCGGAAGCCTTCGGCAGCACCTACGAATTCGAAAGGGATGAGCCTCTCACCCGCTACACCGGCTGGCTAACCAACTCCGCCGTCTTCGGCGCCTACCAAAACTCCGAGCTGATCGGCACCGCCAGCTTCACCATCGCCTCCGGCCTCAAGGAATCCCACAAGGGCCTCCTCCGGGCCATGTACGTCCGCCCCGCCGCACGCCGCATGGGCGCCGGCCGCCTGCTCGTCCAGGCCGTAATCGCCACTGCCCGTCAAAAAGTAGAACAAGTCCAACTCGCCGTAGTCAGCGACAACCAACCCGCCATCCGTCTCTACCAAACCCTCGGCTTTCGCCCGTACGGCCTCGAAAAAAACGCCCTCAAGCACAACAACCAATACGCCGACGAAATCCTAATGTCGCTCGACCTCCCGTCACGCTACCCAAACAGCGGAACTTGAGACTGCCCCTTGGCTTTTAAGGCTGGGCCCTGACCTTCGAAAGCCACGATCTCACTTCTCCGAGCCCTCTTTGACCCTTCTGCCAGCTCTCGGGTGTACTCTACTCTTCCTCTCCTCTGTGAATCCTCACCGCACTCCGCGTGTCTGCGTTCGGTCTTTACTCCTCCTGTTTTCTGTTTTCCGATTCCCGTTTTCTATCCATGCACCATCGAGCAATCGCCCGGCACTCCTTCTGTCGTATACTTTCCAAGTTTCATCGTCTCACCTCATTTTGGAGGCCTCTCATGATGCTCGATTGGAATGAATACCATAAACAAATCGGTGCCCAACTTTCCCAATTCATGAAACTCACGCCTGATTCGGTCCGCGGCTACCAGACCCTGTCCGCCGCCAACGCCAAGGACTCCAAGCTCGGCCCGAAAGTCCGCGAACTCATCTCTCTCGCCGTCGCCGTCACCACCCACTGCGATGGGTGCATCACCATCCACACCGATAACGCCCTCAAAGCCGGCGCCACCCGCGAAGAAATCGCCGAAGCCCTCGGTGTCGCCATGGCCATGAACGCCGGTGCCACCCTAATCTACTCTCTCCGCACCCTCGACGCCGTCGACGCCCGCCTCGCCGCAAAGTAGTCGCTTGTAGCTCGGGCCTTCAAGGCCTGAGGCTTGCCCATCTCCCAGGCGGCGAAGGCGCGGAACAAGTCAGCCTCGGGCGCCAGCCCGGGGATCCAATCACCAAAACACAAAAGCGCTCTAGCCAGGCGCGGCACGCTCCTCTTCGACAAGACCCATGTCCACACCAATTCTCAATCCCCCAAAACCAGGGCAGGGAACTGCGGCTCAGATTTTGCTTAGAATAAAAGCGGCGTCAGGACCGACGCCGCTCTGAGAAATACGAGGTCAGCAACGAAAACACAAACAACCCAAACACAGCCAAACCGAGAATCATCACCACCATCGGCTCACCCCCCCAACACCTTTATCCAGAGCAAGCCTCCTGCCATCTTCCAGCTCTTCCTTTACTTCAACTTACGTTCTTCTCCATCCAACTTCTGTCCCCGCCAGACGACATTTCTGCCATCCAGTTCACACGCCCTTCAATCGAGTCCTAGAACTCCTTTCCCAGTACCCGTACGCTCCAATTTCTCCTCTTCTCAGCGGCTTCTGCGCGCTTCCTCGGCAGAAGGCGTTTACGCCGACCTGGTCGGGGCGTTAAGTTCCCTCCAAAAAGAAGAACGGCACAGTCCGAACCGTGCCGCTTGCCGCACCCTGCTCCCTGTCCGCTTGAATCTGTTCGCGCCTTCCCGTCTCAGCTCTTATTCAAGTGTATCGACCCATCCCCCGTCCGAACCACAATCGTCTGCCCGCCGCCATTCATCTTCCCCAGAATCTTCGTCGAACTAAACGTCCCCTCCACCATCACCGGAATCCCCAAGCTGATGCGCCCATCATGCGTGCTAGCATCCAGGTTCGCCTGCATCTCCCCCGGCAAATCCAGATCCACACTTCCATCTCCCGTATGAATATTCCACGCCGAAGCCACCGTCGACCCCTTGCCCGCCCGCGCGGTCACGTTGCCATCCCCCGTCCTGATACTCAGCGCGTCAAATCGCCCTTCCACATTCACGTGTCCATCGCCCGTAGTAATCTCCGCCCGGCCATCCAACGCGCGCCCCTCAATGTGCCCGTCGCCCGTGTGCAGTCGGATATTCCCCTTCGCTCCCTGCACCGAGATATGCCCATCGCCTGTCTTCACATCCAGATTCCCATTAATCGAATCCGCCTCCACCGACCCATCCCCCGAAGTCACCTCCAGATCCGCGTTCTTCGGCATGTGCACTTCCACCCGCAAGCTCGAGTGCCGTACTCCAAAATTGAACCAATTTCCGCCGTGCGTCCGCGCCGTCACTTCGACCGAATCCCCATTCTGCGAAGTGCTAACCTGCAAATCCCGATCCAGCTTGTACCCGGTATATTCGACCCGAATTTCCACCTGCTTGATATCTCCTGTGGACACCCTCACGGACCCATCATCTGTCTGCACCCGCACATGAGCGTGCCCCGACACAGCAAAAGTCTTCGCCACCTCATCTGCGAGCACCCCGCCCGGCACCAGCAGCATCCCCCCACAGAACAAAGCCCCAAGCAATACCACGTGGTGAGCCATCCGTATCCGCATTCCAGCCGCCAGCATCGTCATGCGCCGCTCCAATCCTCTCCTCATAAATAGGCCTCCGCAACTCGTCCTGTATCCAGAAACGCATTTCCCCCGCAAAATGTTCCCTGTGGATTTCCCGTCTTTTCCCGGTCGAGCTGGGGCACCGGGGTGCTTGAGGGTGCCTTTTGCGCCGCCCGGAAAGGGTGGGCTCTTCTACACCAACGCCGCCCACCGTCCGTTCTCCCTCTTCTCTGCGATCTCGGCGCCTCTCTGTTCAGCCTTCTTTCTTCTCCTACTTCTTGGCCGCCTTCCTCTTACTCCCCGGCTTCTCCCGCAACTCCTCCAAAAACTCCTTCGTCGGCAACGTATTAATCACATCCTTCTTCTCCAACCACCCCCGCCGCCCCATTACCACCCCGTACCGTATCAACGATAAATTCCCCGTATTATGCGAGTCCGTCGAAATTACCACCTTCACTCCGCGCTCCTTGCACATCCTCAGATACACATCCTTCAGATCCAACCGGTCGGGATAGGAATTGCACTCCATCGCCACCCCGTGCTTCGCGCATGCGCCCAGCACCTTCTCCATGTCGTAATCAATCGGATCCCGCCGCAACAGCAGCCGCCCCGTCGGGTGCGCGATAATTTGCGTGTACGGATTCTCGATCGCCGCCAGCATCCGCTCGGTCATCGCCGCCTGCTCCAGATTGAAATAGGAATGGATCGAGCACACCACCACATCCAATTGCGCCAGAATCTCATCTGGATAATCCAGCGACCCGTCCTTCAAAATATCCACTTCCGACCCCGCCAGCACCCGGATTCCCAGCCCCTTCTCGTCCGCTGCCCGCAAATTCTTGATATGCGCCGCCATCCGCTTTTCATCCAACCCATTCGCCACCGTCACCGCTTTCGAGTGGTCCGTGATCGCGATGTAGTCGTGCCCCAGCGCCCGCGCTGCCTCCGCCATCTCCTCAATCGAATTCTTCCCGTCACTGGCCGTCGTATGCATCTGCAGGTCGCCCTTCAGATCCCGCAGCTCAATCAATTTCGGCAGCTTGTAGTTTTCCGCCACCGCAATCTCCCCCGTGTTCTCCCGCAATTCCGGCGGCACATACTCCATCTTCAACTTCGCGTAAATCTCCTCCTCCGTCCGCCCCGCCACCCGCCGCCCTTTCTTCGCCTCCTCCTCTCCTTTCAAGGGGCCGGGCTTGCCTGCCTTCAATCTGTCCGAAGGGCCCGGCCCGCTCTTGGGTTTGCCTTTTCCTTCTTCGCCTTCTCCCAACATCGCCAATTCATACTCGTTCAACGTAAACCCCATGTCGTTCGCGCGCCCGCGCAAAGCCACGTTGTGTTCTTTCGACCCCGTAAAATAAAGCAGCGCCGCCCCAAAATTCTCCTTCTCCAGTAAACGCACATCCACCTGCAGCCCATCCTGCAGCGTGAAACTAACCTTGTTCTCGCCGTGCGCCAGCGTCTGGTCAATCCCCGGAAACTTCAAAATGTGCGCCGCAAGCGCATCCACTTCCTTCTGCTTCGTATGCCCCGGCGCCAGGGTCACCAGTAAATCCAGATCTCCCACGGTCTCCTTGCCTCGCCTCAGCGAGCCCGCCGGTGTCACGCTCTCCACGCCTTTCCCCGCCTTCCCGATGTGCGCCGAAATCGCAATCGCCGCCTCTTCTCCCCGGCTGATCAAAAATCTTCCCGACGACTTCTTGAACACCTCCACCGCCTTCAAAATATTCTGCTCGCTCTTCTCTCCAAATCCCGGCAAATCCCGCAGCTTGCCTTCCTTCGCCAGTTTCTCCACGTCCGCCACGCTGCCCGCCTTGAACTTGCTCCACAAAAAAGCCACCTTCTTCGGCCCCAGCGATTGCAGATTCAGCAAATCCAGAATCGTCTCCGGATATTTCTTCAGCAATTTCTTCCGCAGCGAGTAATCGCCGCTCTCGACGATCTCCTGCAGATGCTCCACCATCCGGTCGCCAATCCCCGGCAACTCCGTCAACTTCTCCGGTGTAGCCACCAACTGCTCCACCGACTCCGGCAAGCTGTCAATCAGTTCCGCCGCCTTCTCATAACTCCGGTAGCGCCCGATGATCGCCCCGTCAATCTGCAAAAGTGACGCGGTCTCCCGCAAAATCCGTGCAATCTGTTTGTTGTCCATGCCCGCAATTATATTCCTCTCCGCCCCCAGGTAGCACACGCTTTAGCCTGTGCTGTTCGGTTCCCTGTGGCACAGCCATTCCTGGCTGTGCTCTTGGGGTACCTCTTCTCGACGACCTCAGCGTTCTCAGCGCACTCAGCGTTAATTCTTCTCCCAGCTTCCTGTTATCTGTTTTCCCCTAACTCTCGGCAACTCCCCAATCTTCTTGCGACCCCAACAAAAAAAACGGCGGAAGCTTTCACCTCCGCCGTCCCGATCAGATCCAAATTCTCTATCAGGCGCTTTTTTTCACCTCGGCCGCCTGCGGTCCTTTGGGTCCCTGGACTATCTCAAATTCGACCGGATCACCCTCCTGCAACGTCCGGTAGCCATCCCCGGTGATTGCCGAATAGTGTACGAATACATCGGGCCCATCTTCCCGGCCTATGAATCCGTATCCTTTCGAATTATTGAACCACTTTACTGTTCCTTGCACTTCGTGTCTCCTTTGGACGGTGACTCTGGGGGCGGAATACCTAGACGCGCCGCCATGAGCACGAATTGCGCGGAGTGTATCAAACTGGACTTCGGAGTCAAGCGAACTCTAACGACTTTCTTACACGCTTGTGCATATTTATACGCTTTTCAACGGTTGAAACCGTCAGGGAGGGGAAGCCTACCGCAAAAAAGTAACGTAATAGAAAATCCCGGCGATGGACTTGGCGTCCCGCAATCGTCCGCTTTTGATCATCTGTTTCAGTTCTTTCAGCTTGAACGGCCGCACCTCGATCTTCTCGTCCTCTTCCGGCTGTGCCTCTCCTGCCGTCAACCCCTCCGCAAGCAACAGGTACATCCGTTCCTCCAGAAATCCCGGGGTTGGGAACACATCCAGGAAAACCTTGAATCGTTTCGCGCGATATCCTGTCTCCTCCAGCAGCTCCCGCGCCGCCCCCTCCTTCGGCGTCTCCTCCGGCTCCTTGCGTCCCGCCACCAACTCCCACAAATACTGCCGCGTCGCATGCCGATACTGACGAATCATTACAATCCTTCCATCTGGCAGTACTGGCAGCACCACTACCGACCCCGGATGCGTAATCACCTCACGCGTCGCCCTCAACCCGCTAGGCTCCACCACCTCATCCCGCCGCACCCCAAACACCTTCCCCTGATAAACCATCTCACTCCGCAAAATCTCAGCCGGCCCCTTGCCCGCCTTCGCCTTCGTCACAATTCCTCCAGTCCATCGCCCCGAATTCTAATAGCGTCTGTCATCCTGAGGCTATCCGATAAGGATAGCCGAAGGACCTCAACCCATGCGTCTTGACGCCCAACTTCTGACGCTGCCTTTCTCAGTGCTCTCTGTGTCCTCCGTGGTGAGAACTCTTCTGAGCGACCTCTGCGCGCCGACCTCAGCGCCCTCTGCGTTAAGTCCCCTCTTCTTCCTTCGGGTCACTGGTCGCTGGCCATCGGCCACTGTATACTTTCCCTTCACCCCAATGCCAATCAACACCATCATCGTCGACGACGAAAAGCCCGCTCGCGAGGAACTGGCTTTCCTCCTCAGAGCCTTCCCCGAAATCTCGCTAATCGGCCAGGGCAAAAACGGCCTCGAAGCCGTAAGCTTGATCAAAGAGCACAATCCCGACCTCGTCTTCCTCGACGTCCAGATGCCCGGCCTCGATGGGTTCGGCGTCCTGCAAAAGCTAGTCGAGCGGAAACTCAAAGTCCCCCACGTAGTCTTCGCCACCGCCTTCGACCACTACGCTGTCCAAGCTTTCGACGTAAACGCAGTGGACTACGTCCTAAAACCCTTCGACAAAGCTCGCCTCTCCAAAGCCATCACCAAAGCCAAAAAAGAGATCGAAGCCCACACCAGCACCACCGAACGCCTCGAGCAGCTAGTCTCCCAGCTCTCCGCTCCCAAATCCTCCTCCACGCAACCCAGCAAAATCCTCATCCGTTCCCAGCAACGTATGCTCCTGGTAGATGCCGAAGACCTCATCTTCGCCTCTATCGAAGGCGGCCTCATCTCCGTCACCGCCAAGGATCTTGAAGGCTCCTCCAACTACCGCACCCTTGAAGAACTTCACGCCACCCTCGACTCCGACTCTTTCTGGCGCCCCCACCGCTCCTACCTCGTCAACATTCACCACATCCGCGAAGTCGTCCCCTGGTTCAAATCCAGCTTCATGCTGAAAATGAACGACAAAAAATCCTCCGAAATCCCCGTCTCCCGCCAGCAAACCAAGCGCCTCCGCGAACTCTTCAAACTCTGACCGATGTTTTCTGGGAGCTAAAGGGAAAACGTCACTCCAATGATTAAGCCACCGACACCTCTAGAACGCCTCATTGGGTTTGTTGTACTGTCACTTCTTTGGATACTACTCGATCAAGGTTTTGGCTTTCTCTTCCCGTCGTGGCGCCGTAGCCTCGCTCACTCCATAACGGAAGGTTGTATTTGGGCAGCACTTATGGTTTTGTTTGCGCCTGCATTGACGGGATGGTTTCGAGCTAAGTAGTGAATCGCCTCGGGTGCCGCACCCTGCGGTTTTCATGGTGCGGGTTTGGATTCAACCTCAACCTCGCCTTCAACCCGGCCGCTCGTCGATTCTTCCGTATTTATTCCCTCATCCCCGCCAACCTCTTCCCCCGCACCTTCCTCAACTTCGAGAAAAATCCATTCGCCCGCGCAATATCCTTCGCGATCTGGGCCTTCAACTCCTCCACCCCGCCAAACTTCTTCTCCTCCCGCAATTTCTTCCAGAACCGCACTTCAATCCTCTTCGGTGAAAAATTCCCCGAATAATCCAGCAAATGCGTCTCCACCGTCAGCCCCGTTCCATTGAACGTCGGCCGCATCCCCACATTCGTCACGCTTCGGTGACTGTTCGGTTCCCCCTCCAGCACCGTCCGGGTAATGTAAACGCCCCGAGCCGGCAGCAACTCCTGCTCCGGCCGCAAATTCAGCGTCGGAAACGTAAATTTCCGCCCCGTCCCCGTCCCCGCCACCACTTCGCCCGTCAACGCAAACGCTCGCCCCAGCATCCGCGCCGCCCGCGTAACTTCGCCCTCCGCAATCAGTTTCCGGATCACCGTGCTCGACACAATCTCCCCATCCACCACCACCGGCTCGTGCACGATCACATCAAATCCATCCCGCATTCCCAACTCCCGCAAGAGCTTCACGCTCCCCGCCTGCTTGTGCCCGAATCTAAAATTATCTCCCACCACCACTGCGCGCACCTGCAATTGCGCCACTAAAATCTCGTCAACAAAATCCTCCGGCGACAACTTCGCCAGCTCCATCGTGAACGGCAACACCACCGCCGCCTCCATCCCCAGCGCCCCAAACCATTCCACTCTCTGCTCGTTCGTCGAAATCCGCGGTGGCGCCGCCTCCGGTCGCAACACCTTCAGCGGTGGCGGCTCAAACGTCAGCGCCGTAGCCACCGCCCTGCTCTGCTTCGCCAGCCCAATAGAAAACTCCAACACCCTCTGATGCCCCAAATGGATCCCGTCAAAATTCCCAATCGCAATCACACTACCGCGGCCTCGCCCTGCTTCTTGTGGCACAGCCATTCCTGGCTGTGCTCTTGGGGTACTATTTTCTGTGGGTGCCGCACCCTTGGTTTCCCCTCTTGTTTTTTCTTCATTTTCTTCTCCAAATGTCTCCGCCCACGCCTCCCCCGAAGTAAACACCCGCAACCCACCCGCCGGCCGCACCCCCACCCCCCGCGCCTCCGTCCGCACCTCAAACGTCAACCCGTCATAAGCCAACTGCACCTGCGGGTACCCCGCCTTCCGCAACCGCTCATTCGTTGCCGCATGCGCCAAATCATGCGCAATATGCGTGAACCAGGCCCGCTTCGGTTTCAACCGGTCAATCAACGCCAGCGACTGCTCCACCGTCATATGCATCGGATGCGGCACATCCCGCAGCGCATCCAGAATCAAATCATCCAATCCCTCGAGCAGCGCCGCGCTCGAATCCGGCAATCGGCTGAAATCCGTCAAATACGCCGCCCGCCCAAATCTATATCCGAGCACTTCCATCTCCCCATGCACCAGCGGCACGGGCACAAACCGCACACCCATCAATTCAAACGGCTCCTTCACCACATGCAATTTCACGCTAGGAATGCTGCTCAACGTCGGCTTGTCGTCAAACACGTAGGCAAACGCCCGCCGCAGAATCCGAAACGTCTCTTCGTTCCCATACACCGGCATGGCCGCCCGCTGCTTGAAGTTGTACGGCCGCAAATCATCAAATCCCAGAATATGATCCGCATGCCCATGCGTAAGCAAAACCGCATCCAGCCGGTCAATCCCCGCCCGCAAAGCCTGCGTCCGGAAATCCGGCGTAGTATCAATCACCACATTCTGCTCGCCCCGCGAAAGCAGCAACGAAGGCCGCAACCTTTTATCATGCGCATCGGCCGACTCGCACACCACGCAATGACACCCCAGGGTAGGCACGCCCATCGACGTCCCCGACCCCAGCACCGTCACCCGCATACGGTCGCTACTGATTTTCGCATTCGCCACAGCGCAATTGTCCCATACCCCCACCGTCCATTGTAGGGGCGGAACTTGCTCCGCCCTGTCGGGTTCTCGATCAACCATCAAATCCAAAATGAACTCGAGGGTGCCCCGGCCTTTGCCCGCCGCGGGGGAGGAAAGGCGGGTTCTGACGATCCCACCTCTCCAAATCTCTTCTTCCGATTTCTCAACTCTGTGCTCTCTCTGGCGCCCCGGTGTTCCCTCTGGGTGTGTAAACTCTTTCTTTTTCTCTCCCAAAAACAAAAAATCCCAAGTGCCGCCAAGCAGCACCCGGGATCCCTACCCAAAACTGGTCATCCTCAAACGCATCCGACAGGGACGCGTCAGGGATCTCAACCTAAATCAAACCACGGTCAATAATCCGTATGCTCTTACTGATTACTGATTACGATCGGCTGTTTGCTGTTTACTTCTTCCTCTCCCCCTTCATCGCTCCCTGCACCTGCGCCATCTGCGCCGCCATCGCCTTGCTGATTTCCAAATACGTCATCTTCAACTTCCCCAGTAGATCCAGCAGCATCGAGTCCTCTTCCGGCGCCAGGTTACCCTTCGTCTTCACCTGCAGCGCATCCAGCATGTCAATCAGCTCCCGCGCCGCCTCCGGATCAATCACCGGCTCGCCCGTCCGCGGATCCGCATACGCCCCCAGCACCATCGCTGCATTGCTCCCGATCATCCGCACCAAATTCTCAAACGCCGGCACCTTCTTCGGCGTCTCCGCAGGAGGAGCCGCCGCCGTCTTTGCATCCGCCGCCGCTTGCGCCACCGCCTTTTCCTTCACTACTTCGCGCTGCGCCTCGCGCTCCTGCTCTTCCACCACTTCTTTGCGCATCTCGCCCTCGGCGGTAAACGGCCGCCGGTCAATCACCTTGAATCCCTCATCCTGCTTATGTTCAGACACGGTAGTCTTCCTCTTCCCCAGCTTCTCAAGTAAGCAACTCCCCCTCAGTTTATCACGGGAAGGGAACACCCCCGCCACCCACCCCCCGGTTCGCACAATTCTCCCCTCTTCTCTCTGAACTGGCGCGTCCCGAGCGAACTCTGCGTTAAATCCTTCCGTTCCTCTGCGCACTGTGTGCTTTCTCTCCCCTGTCCGCTGCGCTAAATCCTTTTTCTTTTCTTTTTCCGCTCCCGCTTGCGAAACCTCTTCGCTCACATTAAAGTAATTCCCTCAGGAAAAAACGTGCGCATGCCTCCGAAAAAACTCTCTCGCCCCCGCAAAAAATCAAGGCCCAGACCACGCCACGCCAAAAAATCCCCACGCCCGCAAGATCCCGGTCCCGCCTTCGCCCAACTAGCCGCCGTAATGGCCCGTCTCCGCGCCCCTGGCGGCTGCCCCTGGGACCGCGAGCAAACCCACTCCACCCTTCGCACCTATCTCGTCGAAGAAGCCTACGAAGTCCTCGACGCCCTCGATTCCCGCGACGACTCCAAGTTCGCCGAAGAACTGGGCGACCTCCTTCTCCAGGTCCTCTTCCATGCCCAAATCGCCGCAGAAGACCGCCGCTTCACCATCAACGACGTAATCCGCGAAATCCACGACAAAATGATTCGCCGCCACCCCCATGTCTTCGGCACCGCCAACGCCAAAACCTCCGCCGAAGTCCTCCGCAACTGGGAACTCCTGAAAAAACAAGAGCGCCAATCGAAATCTCCGAACAACTTTGTGGGGGCCGGGTTCGCCCGCCCCTCTTTGAATGCAGAGCCAGCTTTGGCTTCTGCACGGCACGCCCTCCGGTCTTCTTCCGACTCTGAATCCTTGACCTCCCGCACTTCCTCTATGTCCTCAACTTCCGATTCCGCATCCTTGCTGGACGGCGTCCCCCGCACCATCCCTGCCCTACTCGAAGCCTTCCAACTAACCCGCAAAGCCGCTCGCATTGGCTTTGACTGGGACAACGTCGAAGGCATCTTCGACAAGCTCCGCGAAGAATCCACCGAACTTCGGGAAGTACTCCAGAAAAAAGAATCTCCCGACCGTATCGAATCCGAGCTTGGCGACATCCTCTTCGTCGCCGTAAATCTCTCCCGCTTCCTCAACGTCGACCCCGAAATCGCCCTGCACAAGGCCAGCGCCAAATTTATCCGCCGCTTCCGAGAAATGGAGGAAATCGCCCGCGAGCAGGGAACCACCCTCTCCGATATCCCCCGCCCCCAACTCGAATCCCTCTGGAACGAGTCCAAGCAGCGCGAACTCCCCAGGGCCTCCGCAAAATGAAGCCACTCTTCTCTCCGACCTCTGTGTCCTGTCTCTGTGCCCTCTGTGTTAAACCCTTTCTCTTCTCCGCCGACCTGGCTGTCGACTGTCGACTGCCAGCTTCGTCATGACCTCCCAAATCCAAATCCGCAAATGCACCACCCTCCCCGACTTCCGCCGCTGCGTCGAAATCCAAAAAGCCGTCTGGAACGAATCCGACCTCGAGACCGAACCCTACACTACCTTCGTCGTCGCCGGCCAAACCGGAGGCCAAGTCCTCGGCGCCTTCGACGGCCCCGTCATGGTCGGCTTCACCATGGCCCTCGTCGGCTTCCACGACAACGCGCCTTACCTCCACTCCCACATGACCGCCGTCCTCGCCGAATACCGCAACCGCAAAATCGGCCGCGCCCTGAAACTCTTCCAGCGCGAGGAAGCCCTCAGCCGCGACATCCGCCGAATCGAATGGACCTTCGACCCCCTCGAAACCCGCAACGCCCATTTCAACCTGAACCGCTTGGGCGCCATTGTCCGCACCTACATCCCCAATTTCTACGGCATCACCTCCAGCCCCCTCCATCGCAACCTGCCGACCGACCGACTCCTGGCCGAGTGGCACCTCGACTCCCCCCTCGTAGTCTCCGCCATCAACAACCTCACCCCCGATCCCACCGAAGCCCCCGCCACAATCCATATCCCCAAACTCGATCCAACCGAATCCTCAACTGCCTCCATCCAATCCAGAATCCGTTCCGAATTCCAATCCTGGTTCTCCAAACGCTACGCTGCCACCTCCCTCCGCTTCACCCCCACCGGCGCCGACTACCTCCTTCAACCCTGGTCGGATTTCTAGCCCTTTTGAGTGCGGAAGCGCAGCTTCCGCTTTTGCGCCATTAGCCCCGTTCCCCGCTCCAACCAATCTCGAAATCAGTGAACCCAGTTCGACTACTCGCGAAATCTGACGTTCCGTCCTTGTGGCCGAGCGATCGCTCGCTGTGTTGTTGGAATACTTTTCTCCGCGCCCCCTCTGTCCGATCTGAGCGTCCGGCGTTTACCCCGGTCTGGTCGGACGTTAAGTTCTCTCTTCTCTTCGCCTCCTGCTATCGGATCGCTGCTGTCTGTTATCCCCTAATTCAGGCTCCTCCACCCTCACGAATTGCGTCATAATAATTCCCTAATGCAAATCCGCTCCCTCACCCTCCGCGAAATCCACCTGAAACTCCTCACTCCCTTCGAAACGAGCATGGACCGCGTCACCGAACGCCGCATCCTCCTCGCCGAACTCAATCTCGATTCCGCCTTCGGCTGGGGTGAATGCACGGCCGGCGAAAATCCCTTCTACTCTCCTGAAGACACCCAGACCTGCTGGCACATCATCACCACCTATCTCTGGCCCATGCTGAAAGGGAAGAGCATCGACTCCGCCTCCGACATCTGGCCACTCCTCGAACAGGTCCGCGGTCACACCATGGCCAAGGCCACGCTCGAAACCGCCGCGTGGGACGCCGAAGCCAAAGTAAAAAATCTTCCTCTCTGGAAATTGCTTGGCGGCACGCGCGAAGAAATCCCCTGCGGTGTCTCCATCGGCATAAAGGAAACCGTCGAAGAACTCACCGCCGCCGTAAAAAAAGAACTCGACTCCGGCTACCAGCGCATCAAGCTGAAAATCAAGCCCGGCAAGGACCTCGTCCCCGTCCAGCACATTCGCAATCTCTACCCCCGCATCAAGCTTTCCGTTGACGCCAACTCCGCCTATCGCGCGGACGATCTCCATCTCCTCCAGCAGCTCGACGCCTTCTACCTAATGATGATCGAGCAGCCTCTTGGCTGGGACGACCTGTTTGGCCACGTCGCCATCCAGAAAAACCTGCAAACCCCTGTCTGCCTCGATGAGTGCATCCACACCTATGAACAAGCCGAAGCCGCCATCTCCCTCGGCGCCTGCAAAATCATCAACGTCAAGCTCGGACGCGTCGGCGGCCACCTGCAGGCCAAACGCATCCACGATCTCTGCGCCAAAAATTCCCTCCCCGTCTGGTGCGGCGGCATGCTCGAATCCGGCGTCGGCCGAGCCCACAACATCGCCATGTCCACCCAATCCAACTTCTCGCTCCCCGGCGACGTCTCCGCCAGCGCCCGCTACTGGCACCAGGACATCATCACCCCCGAAGTAACTGTAAGTCCCGAAGGCACCATAACCGTCCCCACCGCCCCCGGCATAGGCTTCCTCCCCAACCTGAAACGCATCGACACCCTGACCACCCGCAAACTCCATCTCACCTGATTTTTTTTGCCCAGCCCTGTCGTCGACTACAGCCTGTGGTTTCAGCCCGTCTCTCGCATCCGGCGCGATGAAGCCAAGACTCAACGCCAACGCGATTACGCAAATCTTTGCGGTGGGACCGACGTCCGGCTTGCCCACCCGCTTTATTAAGCGGAAGTTTCGCATTCGACTGGATCTGCCCGACACTCGCCTCGAAGATCTTGCCGATACAGATTGAACCCGCGCTCTTCGCCTCCTGCGATCGCTCATATCTGCTATCCATCCGTCTCTCTTTCTCGCATATAATCCAAAAAATGTCCGCGCTCCGCCCACGCCCGTGCGCATAGAACCCTCCGACGGCCACCGTCCCTCCCGCTCCATCCTCGTCGCCTCTATCACCCTCATCATGGCCATCTGGGCCGTCAACTATCTGGCCGTCAAGTTCGCTCTCCGCTATCTCCAGCCGCTTACTCTCGCCTCATTCCGCGTAGTCGCCGCCTCCCTCTTCATGCTCGCCATCTACCCAATCGCGGCGCGCCTCCCCGCCTTCTCCGCCGATCTCAGAGCCCACAAGCAGCCGCGCACGCTCCGCGACCTCTTCACCTTCGCGTATCTCGGTTTTTTCTGTATCGGTCTAAATCAGATGTGCTTCACGGTAGGTCTTCGTTACACGAGCATCGCCCACTCTTCTCTCATCCTCGGCATGGGGCCAATTTACGCCCTCGTCCTCGCCGTCCTCTTCCGCCTCGAAAAACTCACCCTCGGCAAAGCCCTCGGTATGGCCGTCTCGTTCATCGGCGTGGCTATCCTCGCCTCCGGCTCCGGCGGCGTCTCCCGCCACTCGCCCACGCTCACGGGCGACTTCATCACCCTATGCGGCTCGCTCGCCTTCGCCCTCTATGTCGTCCTCGGCAAGCGCGTGGCAGGGAACTACGACGCCCTCACCATGACCACCTGGAACTATCTTTTCGGCGGCTTGATCATTCTTCCCATCGCCATCAATCGAGCCTTCGCCCTCGGGCCTCTCTCCAACTGGCAATCCATCCCCTGGACCGCCTGGGTCTGCCTCGCCTTCACGGCCATCTTCAGCTCCACTCTCGCCTACCTCTTCTACTTCTGGCTCCTCCGCTACCTCGAAGCCTCCCAACTCAGCGCCTTCTCCTACCTCCTCCCCGTCTCCGCCACCATCCTCGGCATCCTCTTTCTCAATGAACGTGGCTCCTGGTCCGAACTCTTCGGCGCCGCCCTAGCCCTTCTTGGCCTCTTCCTAACCGAATCCGCCCGCTCCTCCTGAGCTCAAATTCGCGACATCCGTCTTGGCCGCTGAACAACGCGAAAAACAAATCTGTCATCACAACTCGCTGGTACGATAAGCCACCACCACGCATCAGAAAACAGTCCTTGCTCTGATCGCCTGTTTCGGATCTACCATCATCTTCTTGCCGGATCGCGCGAACCCTTGCGTGTGCCTACCGCGCGGCGATAACCAGAGGGAAGATGCGGCATTGGCTTATGCGGAGGCAGCGGTTGTTTTCGAAGGAGAAGTGGCCAGCGCGAGAACGGAAGGCGAAGACGTCATCATCATGTTCAAGGTGCCGGCAGCCTACAAGGGCCTTGATAGCGATTCGATTGAGGTCATAGAGCGGTATGCCTACTCCGACTGTGGTTTTGGTCAGCCGCACAACGGCATGATATTCTTCATTTACGGTTTCCAGGACAAAAGCGGCAAAATCTTCATCGGATCCTGCCGGCCTATTTCTCCCGGAGAGGCTGGGGCGGATATTCGCTATGCCCGAGGAGAGTCGCCAACCGAAGATGATCTCATCCCCTTCGACGAAAAATTCCGCTTGATGATGCACCCCAGCCTCGCTTCGCAGGGAGCCACGCTGCGAGGCAAGGTTGTGAGTCTCACCCCACCAGAATCACCGAATGCCTATCTGACCGTTTGGGAAGTCAATGCAAAGGGCCATCGCCAGAACTTGATCGCCGGTCGTCAGAAGGTCCATCCTGACGGCTCGTTTCAAATCAGGTTCCTTCCCGAAGGAACCTACTATGTTACTGCCATCGACTATCACCCGACTCCGAAGGGAAGAGGCGTCGGAGAGTACGGAAAAATCTCGCTCGCCAAAAAGCAGAACCTGACCATCCCCGAAATTCGGTTCCGCCCCGAGCCATTAGGCACCATCACCGTTAACGTGGCCGCTCCTCCCGAACTCCACGAAAGGATTTTTGTTTTGGTGCGCGATGTAGAAATGGACTCCCTGGAAGGGAAGCCCTACGCCCACAGCGGGACTTCATATCTTGATGAGGAAGGTGTGGCGCATTTCAATTACCTTCCCTCAAGCCGTCCCGGACCCACGAACGCGCCCGTCTCGTGCTAAAGGGTGATTCCGCGGAATGCGCCGTCACGATGAAAAAAGCGAACAATTGACATTCAGGTCGGCCGGGCGCTGGTCGCCCGGCCCTTTCGGGCGTCTATTCTCCGCGCCCTCCGTGCTCTTCCCGAGTGTCTTCTGTGTTAAATCTCCTCTCCTCACTGGCCGCTGGTCGCATGCCACTGGCCCACTCTTTGGTCCCTCACTCCTTAATCTTCTGCACCTTGATCACAATCCGATTCTCCGACGGCCGCATCAAGTAACCCTTCACCGTGATCCGCAAATTCTCCAGCTTCTGAAACTTGTGCGGATCCCCGTCCACCTCGACCGCCTTCGTCATCTTTCCGCCAATGTTCATTTCATTTGGAAGGTGAATCTCCCATCCCGTCGTGTCCGTCCCAACCGCCGACACCTTCACCAGAATCCCCGTCACTTCCACAACCTCCGGCTTGTCCTGCGCCGCCGCCCAAATCCCAACGCTCAACATCGCCACTGCGATCAACATTCCGGGAATCGCGAACTTTCTCATGGTCCCCTCCTCAGGTAGCGCGAGCCTAATCAACTCTCTCGCCGGAGTCAATCCACCCCTGATCGCTCCACCTTCCAGCCTCCTGTTCTCTGATCGCTGCTATCCGTTAGCCTGTTACTGATTACCGATTACTGATAACGCTTCTCAACCTGTGCTAACGTAACCTTCGCCCAAAATTCCATCGGAGCCACACACGTGCCCAATATTCCCCTCCGCAACGGCGGTCCCTGCGCCCGCATCGCCGTCATCCCCGGTGACGGCATCGGCATGGAAGTCACTCCCGTCGCCGTCAAAGCCATCCAGGCCGCCGCCACGAAACACAATCGCCCCATCGAATTCGTCCACTTCGATTGGGGCGCCGACAAATTCCTGCGTGAAAACATCACTCTTCCCCCCGGCGCCGTCCGAATCCTGCGCGATGAATTCGACGCCATTCTTTTCGGGGCCCTAGGCGATCCTCGCGTCCCATCCAACCAGCACGCCGCCGACATCCTCCTCGGCCTCCGTTTCCAGCTCGATCTCTTCGTCAACGCCCGCCCCACAGAACTCCTCCACCCTCGCTACACCCCGCTCCGCGACATCACGACCAACGACATCCGCCTGATCGTCTTCCGCGAAAACACCGAAGGCCTCTACGTCGGTATGGGCGGTTTCTTCAAGAAAGACACCCCTGACGAAATCGCCGTCCAGGAAGACGTCAACTCCCGCAAGGGCGTCGAACGTATCATCCGCCACGCCTTCGACTACGCCCAAGCCCACAAGCTCAAGCGCCTCTGCATGTCCGACAAATCCAACGCTATGACCTACGCCGGTGACCTCTGGCAGCGCGTCTTCAAATCCGTCCGCGCCGAATATCCCGACATCGACTCCCGCCACCTCTACATAGACACTCTCGCCATGGAACTCGTCCGCGACCCCCGCCAGTTCGACGTCATCGTCACCAACAATCTCTTCGGCGACATCATCAGCGACCTTGCCGCGCAACTCGCCGGTGGCCTCGGCCTCGCTCCCTCCGCCAACATCCATCCCGGCCGCACCTCGCTCTTTGAACCGGTCCACGGTTCTGCCCCCAACATCGCCGGAAAGGGGATTGCCAACCCCTTCGGCTCCGTTCTAACCGCTGGCTTGTTGATGGAATTTCTGGGCTGGAACGACGAAGCTCAGCAACTAAAACAATCCGTAAAATCCGCCCTCGACGACAACATCACCACCCGCGACCTCGGCGGCTCCAGAACAACAAGCGAAGTCTCCGACTACCTCCTCAACCAAATCTCCAAACGTTCAAGTAACACTTGAACCCTGATCTCTGTTGCTTAAACTCTCGGTCTTCTGGGTCCCCGCTGCGAACTCTCCCTTAAATCTTGCCTTTCTCCTCCTACCTCTTCTTCGTTGCCCATGCAATCACCACTCCCATCAAGAAACCCCCGATATGCGCCCACCAGGCCACTCCCCCGGCCGTCGCCATCCCCAATCCATTGATCCCCGCCACAAACTGCAACACAAACCAGTACCCCAGAATCAAAATCGCCGGCACCGGAATCAGAAAAATAAAAAAGAACGTCAAAATCTGGTGCCTCGGGAACATCACCGCGTACGCCCCCATTACCCCGCTGATCGCCCCGCTAGCCCCCAAAGCCGGGATCCCCGAACCCCAGTTGAACAGCACATGAATCAAGCCCGACCCAATCCCACACAATAGATAGAAGAACAAATACCCGATATGCCCGAAGGCGTCCTCCACGTTGTCCCCGAATATATAGAGGAACAGCATATTCCCCAGCAGGTGCATCAATCCGCCATGCAGAAACATGCTGCTGAATAAAGGAAACAGCGCTACGCTGGCCGGCGCATGCCCGGCCAGAAACGCCGGCAACCGCGCCGGTACAGTGGCATTGGCCAGCAGGAACGCCTTGGCCGCGTGAGGCGGCAACGTGATTTGATAGAAAAACACCAGCACGTTCGCCGAAATCAGCATCACATTGACAAAAGGAAAAGTTCGGGTCGGATTAATATCCTTCAGCGGAATCATTCAGCCAGTGTATCGCGCCGCGCCCCTTTTCGGTGCAGCAGCGAAGCTGCCGCTTTTGCGGCGTAAGGATCCAAACCAAAATCAAAAATGAGACTCGGTGTAATGACCGCAAAAGCGAAGGCTCCGCCTCCGCAGTCAAAAAAATTCCCATTCGCCAACCGCAGGAGTTGGCCGCACCGAAGCTCCTCACGAGCGACGGAGGCGCGGAACAATCGGGAGAAGAAAATGGCCGCAATTCCCGCAACCTTAAAGTATTACTTTCAATGTCGGCGTGCCGACATTCCTACCGATACTCCTCGCAAAACCGTGGCCCATCCCCCCCGAGCAACTGGCAACCACGACGGATCTCATCGGTAATCATCCGGCAGGAGTTCTCATCGTTGCAGCTCGCGCGGCTCCCCGGGACAACCTGCTGGCATTGCCGCTCCAGTTCATCCGCCCTCTCTTGTCCAATCGAACGGTTGCAGGCCCTTCCCGGACGGCGCTCTTCTCCATGCCCTTCGTAGCGACCCGTCGCCACAAAATCCGCCCCGCACCCATGGTCCACCCAGATCCCGCTCTCACTGGCTCCCCATGAATATCCCCCCTGGCATGCCGTCCCGCTGCGCTGCTTCACCATCTGCACTCCGCCCCGCGCATCCGCCTGACAGAAATTCCTTTTTCCGTCATCCGAAGCACAATAAAGCGACTGCGCAGGTCCGCCCTGACCTCTCGGATGTTCCGGCCGCTCGTTTGGCTGCGCCACAAACTCCGCCCGGCATCCATGGTCCACCCAGATCCCTCGCTGGTCGAAGCCCCAGGATATCCCTTCCTCGCAAGGCGTCTCGCTGTGCTGCCGAATCAGGTCCACGTCCCCACGCGTGTCCGCTTCGCAGTAGTGCCGCCCTCCGTCGTCTGACGAGCAGCGCACAATCGACTCGCCTCCCCGGTTTTCTCCCGGCCTCTCGAACTCCACACGGAAGTACGCCCGCCAGCTGTGATCCACCCAAATTCCGCGTTCGTCATAGCCCCATGAATGTCCCTGTTGGCAAGCGGCCCCGCTGGTCTGTTTTTCCAGCACCACGCCCGCTCGCCTGTCCGCCGGGCAATATCGCCGCCGTCCGTCATCAGGAAGAGCAGGGAACTTGCCTGCCCCCACTCGATTGGACCTGCGCCTTCGCCGTTCCCGCCCACACACACACCACAACCAGCACCCTCAGAATTCGCATATGGATCTCCGTCTTCCAGGCCTTCCACTTCGTCAAAAACCTGGACCGCCTATCTCCGCCAAACCTACTCCCCGTCCCCGGGAACCTCAATCCATTATTTCTCGCCTGTGGCCGACATTGCGCGTGCCCGAATTCTCTGGAAGCCCTGCACGAAAAGGGAAGCGCAGCGCCGCTGCGTCCTATAATTTCATCCCGGGATTTTCCTGGTTAACAGAATCTTTCTACCCCAATATTCGCCCTGAGATCCCGCCCGATCCATGAGCACGCTCCTTTTCATTGCGAACGGCGAAGCGGCCGCTTTTCAGGCTGCTGCCCCTGCTCCCGAACTCACGGTCCACGCCAGAGTGTCGGTGCAGTTCGGTAGGTCACCCCTTCAGGGGTGAGGGTTTCTACCGCACCGGCAAGACCCTTCCCTCGCCCATCAGCAGCACTCAGGTCTTCACGGCCTGAGCTTCAAGGAAGGCCACATCTCCAAAAATGTCGGCTCGCCGACATTGAAAGTAATACTTGAGGGTTTTCCCGCTTTTAGAATTGCGTTTGAGCCGCGCCCCCGCCGCCATCCCCACTCCATTTCTTCCACAACCGCCCCACGCCAACATTGCGATGCTCCCGCACCTGTGGTATCTAATCTAGTCCTGCATGTGCGTCCCGCTTGCTCAGAGTCTTTCCGGCAGAACTCTTTCCAAGCGTTCGCGCCGACATTTCATGCCTGCCCGCGAAACGGAAGCCATCATCCTCAAGACCTTCGCGCTGGGCGAGGCCGATCGTCTGGTCAGTTTTCTGGGCCGCACTTCGGGGCGCATGCGGGGAGTAGCCGCTGGCGCGCGCCGCATCAAGAACCGCTACGGCTCCACGTTGGAACTGCTCGCGCACGTGCAGCTCTGGTATGTCGAACGCGAAACGCGCGACCTGGTCCGCATCCAGCAGGCCGAGTTGCTCGAGTCCTTCAACAAGTCTCAGAGCGACTACGAGCTCTCGACCAGCCTCGCGCTGGTCAGCGAAACCGTCGAACTCGTTCTTCCGGAGCACGAGCCGTCCGAGCCGATGTTCCGGCTCATTCTGCTCACGGTGCGCGAGGTCGAACGCCGCGGGAACGGCATCCTCCCGCTCAGCTACTTCGCGTTCTGGACTGTGCGCCTGGCGGGCTGGTTGCCGCGCTTCGATGTCTGCGCCGAATGCGGCAAGCCGTTCGCGGATCGCCCGGCCTTTCAGTCGGCCTCGCATCCCGGCCTTGTCTGCGGAGAGCATCGCCGCTCCGGCATGAAGCCGGTTTCAAGCGATGCGCGCCATCTCGCGGAAGTCTTCACGCGGGAAGGGTTGGCCAAGCTGGACGCCGCGCTCGAATCGCAACCCTGGGCCAGGGAATTGCGCGAAGCGGCCCTGAACTGGATCGAGCATCACACGGAGCGAAAGCTCCTGACGCGCGAACTCTTGGAGACGCCGTAAGAGAGCATCGCAGGTGCGGCCATAGCCCGTCCCCATAGGGGCGAGGCTTTAGAAAGTGCAAGCAAGACCGCGCCGCAGCAATGGAAACCCGCAGGCCCGAAGGCCCGAGCTACAAAGCAGGGAAGCAAAAGGTTCTGGAGATGCCGTGAACTTTAAAGTAAAACTTGAAGGTAAGGCAAAGCCTAGAGGGCTCACCTTCCAAGAGCTCATCCTCAAGCTCATGCACTTCTGGGACAACCAGGGCTGCGTCCTCCAGCAACCTTACGACACCGAAGTCGGCGCCGGCACCATGCACCCGGAAACGTTTCTCCGCGTCCTCGGCAAAGATCCCTACCGCGTCGCCTTCGTGCAGCCCTCCCGCCGGCCTGCCGACGGCCGCTACGGCGAAAATCCCAACCGCCTCTACAAGCATTTCCAGTATCAGGTGATCCTCAAGCCCTCGCCCGCCAACGTCCAGGATCTCTACCTGCGCAGCCTCGGCGCCATCGGCATTGACCTCCGCGCCCACGACATCCGCTTTGAGGAAGACAATTGGGAATCGCCCACGCTCGGCGCCTGGGGCATCGGCTGGCAGGTCCTTCTCGACGGCCTCGAGATCACCCAGTTCACCTACTTCCAGCAGAGCGGCGGCATTGATCTCGACCCCATACCTGTCGAAATCACCTACGGCCTCGAGCGCATCTGCGCCTTCCTCGAGGACGTTGAAAGCGTCTACCAGATCCGGTGGACCCGCGACAAATCCTACGGCGATATCCGCCTCGCCGAAGAGCAGCAACTCTCCGAATACAGTTTCGACCGCAGCGATGCGAAAGCCCTGCGCTCGGAATTCGAGCTGCACGAAAAGGAGGCCAAGGAACTCCTCGACGGCTGGAAGAAACGTGAGGAAACCGTTGGCGCCTCTCCCGCTGCCCTGAAGCGCTACCCGATCCTGGCCGCCTACGACCACTGCCTCAAGTGCTCGCACCTGTTCAATCTCATGGACGCCCGCGGCGTAATCTCTGCCACCGAGCGCGCAGCCCTCATGCAGCGAGTCCGCACCCTCTCCTGCCGCGCCGCCGCTGCCTACCTCGAGCAATCCACGGGCGCCGCCCCCAAACCCGGGGTGCGCGCATGACCGCAAGGAATGCCTTAACTCTCGGCGCGCCCCGATTTCGAGTGCGGGAGCGAAGCTCAGGCACTCACGACGCAGGCCTTGGCGCAAAATGGCCATTCTGGAAAGGGGCCCACGCCGAGCCATCCATGAAATTGAAAACAGATTGTTTGGTAAAACCTTCAAGTAATACTTTCAATGTCGGCGCGCCGACATTTTCTCCGGCATCCGGGTGTAGAGGCGGGGCTACGTCGCCTGCTTCGCAATCTCCTCGAGTGGCCGACCCTAGAGACCGCCACTCCAGCTCCCGACACCCGGCGCATTCAGCGGGGTCACGATGACCTCCTCGAAGAAGGGAGCAAAACACTCCCCCATGCCCAAGTCCTCCGCCGGACACGATCCCCGGGTCGAGCTCCTCTTTGAAATCGGCGCCGAAGAAATTCCAGCCGGCATGCTCCCCCGCGCCGTCTCCGAGTTGAAGTCCATCCTGGAGCGTCACCTCGCCGCCGAGAATTATCTCGAAGGCGTCACGATCGAAACCTTCGGCGGCCCCCGCCGCCTCAGCGCCTCGATCCGCGGCCTAATCGCCAAGCAAGTCGACGTCGAGAACGAAGTCACCGGCCCGCCCAAATCCGTCGCCTACGACGCGACCGGCGCCGCCACCCGTGCCGCTGTCAGCTTCGCCGAACGCCAGGGCGTGCCGCTCCACCAGATCTATCTGGTCGAAACTCCCAAAGGCGAATACATAGCCGCCAAAGTCACCAAGCGCGGCCGGTCCGCCCATGAGTTGTTGATGGAAACCCTTCCCCGCGTCATCCACGATCTGCCCTGGCCGCGCACCATGACCTGGACAGGACTGGAAGGTGCGCGCTTCATCCGCCCCGTCCGCTGGCTCGTAGGCGTCCTCGACGGAAAGCCGTTGAAGTTCTCCTTTGGCGGCATCACCGCAGGGGATATCACTGTCGGCCACCGCTTTCTCGGCAAGTCAGAAATCCGCGTCAGGACCTTCGCGGACTACGAGAAGAAGCTCCGCGCCAACGGTGTCATCGTCCGCCCGGCCGAGCGCCGCGAACGAATCGAGCGCGAACTCGCCAGCTACGCGAAGCGCACCGGCTTCCATGTCCACCCGGATCCCGAACTGCTCGAGCTGGTCAGCTATCTCAACGAGTTTCCGCATGTCATCGAGGGCAGCTTCGATCCCGCGTTCCTTGAACTTCCCGACGAAATCCTGATCACCGTGATGCGCGGTCACCAGAAATATTTCGCCGTCGAAAAGCGCAGCGGGGAACTGGCGCCACATTTCCTCGCGGTCATCAATCTCGCCAAAGATTCCCAGGGCCTCGTGCGCGCCGGCCACGAACGCGTCCTCCGCGCGCGCTTTGCCGACGCCCGATTCTTCTGGGAGTCCGATCAAAAGGTGCGCCTCGCGGACATCCTTCCGAAGCTCGACAGGATCACCTACGAATCGCGCCTGGGTAGCTACCACGCCAAGGTCGAACGCATGCGCGCCATCGCCCGCTGGCTGGCCGAGCAGTGGTTCAACCTCGGCATGATTCAGGCGCACGTGGCCGATGCCGACCGCGCAGCGGAACTCGCCAAGTGCGACCTGGCCACGGAGATGGTGCGCGAGTTCACGGAGCTTCAAGGCATCGTCGGCGGTCTTTACGCCCGCGCGCAAGGCGAACCCGAGATCGTCGCCGATGCCGTCTATGACCATTACCGCCCCGTGGGCCTCGATGACCCCATCCCGCGCAACCTGACTGGCTGTGCCGTCGCACTGGCCGACAAGCTCGATTCCGTCGTCGGCTGCTTCAGCGTAGGCGTAATCCCCACGGGTTCAAGCGATCCTTACGCGCTTCGCCGCGCAGCGCTTGGCATCGTCAAAATCATCCTCGACCAGAAACTCCCGGTATCCCTCTCGCTCGCCGTGGGCGCCGCCTCGAAGGCGCTGCTGACGAACCCGCCGAAGAAGACCGTCACCCTTGCCCAGGAGCAGCAGATTCTCGACTTCCTTCTCGACCGCGCAAAATTTGTTCTCAAGGAAAGGTCCGGCTACGCCTACGACGAAGTCAGCGCGGTCTTCCGCGCGGGTTCCGACGACCTGGTAGACGTCGAGAAGCGGCTCAAGGCACTCAAAGCCATCCGCAAGACGCGCAACTTCGAGCCACTGGCCGTCTCCTTTAAGCGTATTCGCAAGATCCTCGAAAAGGCCAACCTGTCTGCTGGCGATGTGCAGCCTGTAAACACTCAGATCTTTGATAAGGACGCCGAACGGAATCTGTACGCGGCTGTACGCAAAGCCGCCGCCAGCGTCGTCGTAGATAAGCGGATGGGGAAGTATCAGGAGGCGCTGGAGCAGATCGCCGGCCTCCGCAAAGCAGTGGATGCCTTCTTCGAAGAAGTGATGGTGATGGCTGAAGACGAAGCGGTCCGCAGGAACCGCCTGGCTCTCCTCGCGGAAATCCTGCGCGAGTTCACCACCATCGCCGACTTCTCCGAACTGGGCGGCGAAGTGTAAGGGCATTTTGAGTCGGGCAGCGAAGCGTTCGCTCTTGAGGAGTAGAGAATCGAGCCAAAACTACAACTTGGTGCCGATCGCAACCCCTTAAAAGCGGCGGTTCCGCCCCCGCACTCAAATGGAAACCTTCAAGTATTACTTTAAATGTCGGCGCGCCGACATTCCCGGGAAGTGAACCTGTGGCGGCGGGCCTTAAGACCGGCCAGCAGAAATTCGCCGAAGCGGCAAGCTGCTCGAACGAAGTTCGCAAAACATTTTTTTCGGCGCCCCCTGCGCCTTGCGCTCCAAACCCAATTGAGCCGCGGGCCGGGGAAGCCAGTAAACGCAATAATGAATTCAAGCGAGGCTTAAAGTGAAAAAGTGGGTCTATTTTTTTGGTGCAGGAAAATCAGAAGGTGACGGCGAATGGCGGGATCTCCTGGGCGGAAAAGGCGCGGGGCTCGCGGAAATGACCCGCATCGGGCTTCCCGTTCCCGCAGGGTTCACTATCTCCACAGAAACGTGCGACTACTTCTACAAGAACGGCAAGAAATATCCGAGTGAGTTGAAAAAACAGGTGGTGGACAACGTCAGGAAACTCGAGAAGGTCGCCGGCAAGCGGCTCGGCGATCCCAAAAGTCCGCTGCTCGTCAGCGTCCGCTCCGGTTCGGCGCGCTCCATGCCCGGCATGATGGAGACGATTCTGAACCTCGGCCTGAACGACAAATCCGTGGATGGACTCGCAAAAGCCACGAAGAATGAACGATTTGCATACGACGCCTATCGCCGCTTCGTGCAGATGTATTCGACCGTCGTGATGGGCATGTCGAAAGAGGATCTCGAACACCGCCTGCGCGCCATGAAGCAGCGCCTCGGCGTCAAAGAGGACACGGCTGTTCCGGCCAGCGGCTGGATGGAACTAGTCGCTGAGTACAAGCGATACTTCAAGGAAAAGTCCGGCGTAGCATTTCCCGACGATCCGATGGAGCAGTTGTGGGGCGCAATCGGCGCCGTGTTCGGTTCTTGGATGGCGGAGAAAGCCGTCACTTACCGCCGGGTCGAGAAAATCACAGGGCTGCTCGGCACCGCCGTCAACGTCGTGCAGATGGTGTTTGGCAACACCGGCGACAATTCCGGAACGGGCGTCTGCTTCACGCGCGACCCGAGCTCCGGCGAAAAGATCTTCTACGGTGATTACCTGACCAACGCGCAAGGCGAAGACGTCGTGGCCGGAATTCGGACTCCGGTGCGCCTTGCCGAGCTGCAAAAGATCATGCCCAAGGCTTACGCGCAGCTTGAAAAGGTTCGAGTAAAACTTGAAGGTCACTACAAAGACATGCAGGACATGGAGTTCACCATCGAGGAGGGAAAACTCTACATGTTGCAGACGCGCACCGGCAAGCGCACGCCCTCCGCTGCATTCAGGATCGCCATGGACATGGCCAACGAGAAACTCATCAGCAAGGAGGTATCGGTCCTGCGCATCAAGCCAGAAGACATTGATCGGCTTTTCTATCCGGTGATCGATTCGAATGTGGACAAGAAGACGCTCAGCAGCAAAATCGTGGCGCACGGCATAGATGCCGTGCCTGGCGCCGCCGTCGGCAAGGTCTGCTTCTCGGCGAGCGAAGCGGAAGAGTGGGCCGCGAAGGGCGAGAAAGTGATTCTCGTGCGCCGCGAAACCAGCCCCGAAGATGTCGGCGGCATGGCCGTGGCGCAGGGCATCCTCACCGCCACCGGAGGCAAGACTTCTCACGCCGCCGTCGTTGCCAGAGGATGGGGCAAGTGCTGTATCGTCGGGGCGGAAACCCTGGACATCGATTACAAAACCAAAACAATGAAGGACGGCAAGAGCGGCAAGGTGGTGAAAGAAGGCGAATGGCTGACGCTGGACGGCAGCGAAGGCGTGGTTTATGCCGACAAATTGCCCCTGGTGACGCCGGAATTCCCGAAGGCCTACCAAACGATCATGAAGTGGGCCGACGAAATTCGCAAAATCGGAGTACGCACCAACGCGGATACGCCGCAGGACGCGCGCAAGGCGCTCGAGTTCGGCGCGGAAGGCATCGGCCTGTGCCGCACCGAGCACATGTTCTTCAACGACTTCGAATTTCCCGAGAAGAGCCACGAGCGGCAGCGCGCGATTCAGGAAATGATCGTCGCGGAAAACAAGGAAGCGCGCGTGAAAGCGCTCGACAAGTTGCTGCCGTTCCAGCGGCGCGACTTCATCGGCATCTTCAAGGCGATGGACGGCCTTCCGGTTACCATCCGTTTGATCGATCCGCCGCTGCACGAATTCGTTCCGCACGAGCGCGACAAGCAGGCCGAACTCGCGAAGGAATTGGGCATTCCGGTCGAGACGGTGGCACGCCGCGTGGAGCAGTTGCACGAGGCGAACCCCATGCTCGGCCATCGCGGCTGCCGCCTGGCGATCACCTATCCTGAAATTCTGGAGATGCAAGTGCGCGCCATCATCGAAGCGGCGATCGAATGCCACACGCAGAAGGTTAAAGTAATACCTGAGATCATGATTCCGCTGACTCTCGACAAAAAAGAGATGCGGATTCTTGAGCAGGCCACGCGCCACGTCGCGGACGGGCTGATCAAGGCCGCCGGCGTGAGGATTCCTTACACGGTCGGCACGATGGTGGAGCTGCCACGCGCCGTTTTGCTCGCCGACGAAATCGCCGAGGTCGCCGAATTCTTCAGCTTTGGCACCAACGATCTGACGCAAACCGTGATGGGACTCTCGCGCGACGACGCGGGACGCTTCCTGCCCGACTACGTGGACGAAAAGAAGGCCGGCATTTTCCCCGGCGATCCGTTTCAGACGCTCGACATCAAGGGCGTGGGGATGATGGTTCGCATGGGCATCGAAAAGGGCCGCAAAACGCGTCCAAAACTGAAGATTGGAATCTGCGGCGAGCACGGCGGCGATGCGGAAAGCGTGAAGTTCTGCCATCAGGTTGGCATGGACTACGTCAGCGCTTCGCCATTCCGCGTGCCGATCGCGCGGTTGGCAGCGGCGCAAGCGGTGGTGGAAGAGAAGAAGGCCGCGAAGAGCAAACGCAAGTAGCACTTTTCCGTGCGGCAGCGGAGCTGCCGCTTTTACGGTTGATACTTGAAGGCCAGATGATAAGTTGGTCTGGAGGGCTAGACCGTAAAAGCGGAGGCTTCGCCTCCGCGCGCAAAAGGGTTTCCTTGTGTTCCTAGGTCTGCGAGTTGCGGCTCTAACGGTGGCGCTCCTGCTCGCTGGGAGTCTTGGCGCCGGCGGCCTGCTTGCGCAGGCTGAGACGGCGCTCACCCTGCGGGGCCGGGTGCTGGACGAGGACGGACTGCCCGTCGCCGGGGTTCAAGTAAAACTTGAAGGTTTGCGAAAACCCAAAATTTCCGCGTTGACCGACGACGCTGGGTATTTCTCCATTCCAAATCTCTCGCCTGGCGAATACACGGTGCGGATGGAGAAGGTGGACTTCTTCGTTTTGAGCGGCCAGGCCATTCATGTGGCCCCCGGCGCCACGGAATTTTCCTTCACGCTCAACCACATCCAGGAAGTGCGCGAAAAAGTGGACGTGGTGGCGGACCCTAACCGCATCGAGCCCACCGAAACGACGCAATCCGCAACGCTCACTTCCACGGAATTCTTCTACATTCCCGTGCCCAGCTCCCATGATTACCGGCAGAGCCTGATCGCCCTTCCGCAGATCGTCCGTGATAACCAGGGCGTGCTGCATGTGGCTGGCGCCCGCGAGACGCAGGCGCTCTATTTAATGGATGGCTTTGAGGTCGGCGACGCGGTGAATGGAACGTTGACGATTCCCCTCATTGTGGATGCGTTGCGTACCGCGGAAATCGAAACCGGAAGATACGGCGCGGAATTTGCGCATCCCGGCGCGGCCATCCTGAAGTTTGAAACGCCCGAAGGCGACGACCACTGGCGCTTCAATGCCACGGATTTTGTTCCAGGACTCAGGTCGCAACAAGGCGTGACGCTTGCGAACTATTATCCGCGCATCACGTTTTCCGGGCCGCTGGTGAAGGGAAAACTCTGGTTCCTGCAGTCGTTCAGCTTCGACCACACGCTGAACATCGAGCGGGACATTAAAATGGGCAATAACACCAGCGAGCAGTGGAGCGGCGACACATTTTCGCGTCTCTTGTGGCACGTGGCCCCGAACGACAGCCTGCATTTGACCTTGCTCTACAACAACGAAAGCGATACCAGCGTGGGACTCGATTCGCTGCACCCAGAATCCACCACACTGGACGAGCCCAGCGACCGGATTTTCGCTTCGATAAAAAACCAGTTGTGGTGGAACCACACGCTCTTTGAAGCGGGCTTCGCCGAAGACCGCACGGTCCGCGATTTCGATCCGCAAGGCAACGGGCCTTATCTTTTGTTCGTGAATGGCGCGAAGGGAAATTTCTTTCAACGTTCGGACCAGTCCAGCCGCCGCCACCAGTTTTTTGCCGACGCCATCCGCCCGGGCTTTCACTGGTACGGATTGCACACGATTTCCGCGGGCACAAATATTTCTGTGGTGGTGCTGAACCAGTCGAGCCAGCGCGGCGAAATTCAGGCTTTCAACGCGGCGCAGCAGCTGGTCCGGCGGACGACGTTCGCGGGAAATGCGGTTATTGACGTGGACAACACGCTGGCCGGCGCGTTCGTGCAAGATAACTGGAGCCTGAGTTCGCGCTGGGTCGCTCAAGTTGGCCTTCGCGGCGACTGGGACCAGTTCGTGCGCGCGGCAATGGTGCAGCCTCGCGCAGCCGTGAACTACCTTCCTTTTTCTGACGGCCGCGGAAAATTTTCCATCGGCTGGGGAATTTACAACATCCCGCTCAGTCTTTCCGTGCTGGGGCTGACGCAGGACCAGCAGCAGGTGGACACGCTTTATTCTTACGGCAGCCAGTGCAACCCCCCGCAGCCGGTGTGTACAACGGGCCCGGCGACCAGCACGTTTCTGATGCCCGCGCACGGCTTGCAGCAGCCGTTTTTCGATATCACCAGCGCCGGCTGGCAAGAGCGCATCTGGGCTCAAACCATCGTTTCCGTGGAACTGCTTGCGCGCAACGGCCACCGCGAACTGGCCTTCGAGACTTTGAATCCGGGCCCGCAGCTCGGCAGCGTTTTTCTGTTGCAATCGACGCGCCGCGATAAATATCGCGGCGCAACGGTGGCCGCGCGGCACACGTTTGAAAATGGCGCGGTGCTGTTTGGAAGTTTCACCCGCTCGCGCGCAAACACCGACCAGGCGCTGGACCCGGTTCTCGGCGCACTGTTTTTTCAGTCGCAACAGGGTGCGCCGCTTTCCTGGGACGCGCCGAACCGCGCGCTCTCCTGGGGCACGGTGCCGACGCCGTTCTGGGGCATAGATTTCGCCTATTTTCTTGAATACCGCACCGGTTACCCGTTCAGCGTGGTGAACCAGCAGCAATCCCTGATTGGCGCGCCGAACAGTCTGCGCTTTCCGGACTACGCCAGCCTGAACATCAGCCTCGAAAAAAAATTCCGGTTCGGCAAGTATTTATTCGCGGTGCGCGGTACGGTGATTAATCTCACGGGCCGGCAGAATCCGAACGTAGTGGTGAACAATTTTGACGCAAAAGAACCGGGAGTTGTGCCGGGCTTTCTGAATTTTTCAGGTGGACAGGGCCGCGCGTTTACCGGACGCCTGCGGTTTTTGGGGAAGCTATAGCTTTCTAGCGGCCGGTCTTAAGACCGGTCGTTACAAAGACAAGTGCGGCGCGGCAGTGATGCCGCTCGTGACCAGGAACCACGTCACCGAAAGCAGCAACGCCATGATCACGGAGACTCCGGCGAAGATTCTGGAGTTGCGCGAAACGCCGTCGCGACGCATGAGCAGAACCTGGCCGACCATCAGCACCACGCAGACGATGCCGATCCCGGCAAAGGAAATGATCCAGAGAATGCTCGGAGGTTGCGGCGCCAGAGATGGAAAGTCGGGGTATCGGCTCCTGAGCCAGGGATCCAGCCAGATGTTTTCGACCGTGATGATAAACAGGCCGGTCGTGAGCACCCAGGTGAGGCTAAGTGTAAGTGACTTCCGGATTCGGGGCTGGAACGATTGGGAAGCCATTTGTTCCCTCGGAGCGATCAGGGACCTCTAGACTGTAATTCAAATTGGATTCAGGCTCCAGCCCAAAATGGAACTCAGGCGTGACCACTTTCAGTGGTACTAGAGTAGGAGTCAGACGAGAGAGATTTTCTCTGTCCAGGGGTCCTGAGGAGGCGTAGGAGGCTCTTCTGAAGAAGGAGCTGGGGGGTTGCTGCTCAGGGCTTCAAGGGGAGCGGCGACCACCGGAGGAATGTCGGCCGGACCGGGCAATCCAGATTGCGCGGCTTGGACGGCGGAACCGGGGTCTGGAGGTTGGGCGGCAGGGGGAGAGATGTTGCGCGTGTCAATCGGCAGCAACGAGGGGTTTTGCGCGGCCCATTTTGCAGCCAGGCCGTTAAGCGGGCTTTTGGTGTTGTACTCCTGATAGGTGATCATCCGGCCGATGCGGATGATCAGGTCGTCGAGGCCTTCAGAAGCCGCCCAGAAGTCGCCGATGCAGACCATGGAGTCGTCGAAATTGGGGTGGAAGACAGGGGTGAGCATGCGGCACTGCGGAGCGCGGCGCGGGTAGCCGAGCGAAAGATTGACTTCGAGCACATGCACCTGGCGCTCAAGAATTTCGCCGCTAGGCGCGACGTACAGGCCGCGAAGATTATAGGTGAAACGATAAATTTCCGGCGGCATGCCTGCGGTGCCGCTGATCTGGATCAGCGGCCAGCCGGCCAGGCGCGAGGTAAGCGTCTGGTGGTCAAGAAGCAGTCGGCGTGTGCGCGGCGAAGGCATCGGTCCTTGTGTTCCTGTTGCTCAGCTCAGAATCCCGGTCCTTTTCCACTGGGCGATGCGGTTGATATGGTACTGCAGGTAGATGGTGCTGAAGAAGAAAGTCATGACGCCGCTTAGGGTGAGGGCAATATTTTCCTTCGAATTGTAATGCTCTTCCATCGCCTCCCTGATTTTGAAAATGCCGACGATGTAGGCGATCAGACCCGCGAAGATCAGAATCCCGCCGACGCCCTCCGTCGCCGCATTCCCCCGGACCGCGCCAAAGCCCAGAGCCAGGGCGCCGGCAACAAATCCCGCGGGATACATGGCAACCAGGACCATGGCCTTGTTCGTGCCGCTCAGGCGACGCGCCCAATTGGCCAGAATCAGCGTCCACACCCAGTTGAAAAGAAGCCAGAGCGAGTTTACAAACACTCTTCCCACCACCAGCAGCACCAGCAGGATGGCCCAGTGAAGGTTGGGAGGCAACGGCACGGTTTCTGCCTGGGGGGCCACCGCCACCGGCGCGGCCACAGGCGCGGGAATATTTCCGAGGATTTCTGAGACGGGAACCCAATCCGCGAGGCCTTCGCTCTTGGCCAAATCGGTGGGGAGGATTCGCCCGGCCTGCGCGTATTCCTGCATCTCCGCCAGGCTGTACGGACCAAATTTCTGTTCACCGCGTTGAACGAAGTATTCCATTGGCGTTTGGTCCTACGATTTGAATTTGACTCCCGCGCTGTCGCGATCCACGGTGCAAACGTCGATGACGGCCCAGACCCAGCTCATGATTCCGGCGAAACCCAGGGTGAAGGCAGTCAGGCAAAGCTGCCCCACGGCTTTGCGCTTGTAGCCGGCGTAAAAATTGTGAGCGCCGAAAAAGCCGAGGAGCGCCCCGAGAATGATAAAGGTGCTGCGATTTTTTGCGTTGGGATCGGGCTCCAGATCGAAATCGAAGGAAGGCGCAGTGGAGGAAGCCGGAACGGGCACCGGTGGGGCGTCAAAAAACATGCTGCCAACGCCGACGCGCGCCACGGGGCGCGCCACCTGGGGCGCGGCGGCAGCGGCGCCGGGGGGCAGAGGAGGCGGCGCAGCCTTGACCGGCTTCGGCGGGGCCTTGGGACCGCGGCCCGGCGGCATCAGCCCGATTCCCGGAAGCATTTGGGGCAGATTGCCGGCCGTGGGAGCCGGAGGAGCGCCTGCAACCGGAGAGGCGATGTCACGGCGGGTGACGCTGACCTTTTGCTCATCGGCGGGCGCGGCACTGCAGCCGAAAACGGTGCAGCCGCCGTTTTCTGTGTAGCAATCGGCGTGGTGCGGAGTGCCGCATCCGGTGCACAGGTACTGCTCGCCCGAATCGGGTTCAACGGGCGTGCGGCAGTAGGGGCAGACGGCGGCGCTCATGAGCGGTGGCGCTCCTTGTAGCGGAAAGCGTAGCGGCCGATCTGCAGCAGGTCGCCGTCCTGCAGCACGCGTGTGCTGACAGGGCTGCCGCCGACGTAGGTAGTGCCGAGCGCTTTCAGTTGCACGCGCGAGCCGCTGACGGCAACGACCGCGTGCTGCGGCAGGATGGAAGGATCCTTGAAGAGGTAGATATCCGACTGTTGCTGGCTGCCGATGGTGCTGAGCTGTTTGTAGAGAATGAACTGCTTGCCCGCAAGTGGACCGGAGGTGACGTAGAGCCAGCGATCTTTCAGCGCGCTTTCCACCAAGCCCATGGCAACGCCGGTGGCGATGCCCACAAGCGCGAAGCCGACCGCGCGGCTCGGTGCTCCGCCCTTGGTGGCCATGGCGATGGGGTCGAAGATGATTCCGCCAAGCCCCGCGCCGAGCAGGCCGCCGATGATCCCGTACTTCGCCTTTCTGAACGACTGGCCGACGATCCCGTAAATCGTGCCGCCGGCCGCGCCGAAGACCGCCCAGGCAAGCCCGCGCGCAATCCACGCGGCGGGATTCCGGTAGGAGACCACGCCCATCTGCGCACACATGGCAAGGCCCAGGTTGTAGATGATGTTGGCGACGAACTCAAAAATAAAACCCAGAATGATCCCGAGGGGCAGGGCCAGCACGCCACGCAGAAAGGCCTTCGCGAGTGAGCGCTCAACGATACTTTCTGAAACGCCGAAGCCGATACACATGAAGGTGATGATCGCGGGAAGCAGCAGCAGATTCCCCCAGCGGTTGGGGCCGGCCCCATCCACGAAGCCCGGTTCGCAAAGAGCCCAACCGAGCATCGCGCCGATCAGTCCGGCCATGCCGAGATAAAACCAGCCTTGCAGGAGAAAGCTGCCGCGTTCATCGGCGACGATGGGCGCTTTGTCGGCGGCATCGTTGATGGAGCCATAGGATTTTGCGGCCGGCGCGCCATCGGATGCCGAAGCAGGGCCCGGGCCCTCGACGGGAACGACGACGCCGGCCAAATCCTCCGAAGTGATGCGAAGGGGTTCTTTGTCGTTATGGCTGGGCATCATTCCCCTTTGTTTGCGGCTTGCCGGCAGCGGGCGCAGCGGGCGCCGGCGAATTGCCTGGAGCCGGAGCCGAATTGGGAGAAAGGGAGTTGAGGAAGTTGCGGTCCATAAACTCCTTCAGAGGCCGGCCGGTCTGCGGATCAACGGGGACCGGCAACACAACAATATGCGGAAGAAAATACCAGACCAGGAGCCCGCCGATGAGCAGCACGGCAAGGTGAGAAAAGATCATGGTGGCGGTACGCGCGAGCTTCGAGAGATCTTCATCGGAGCCGGAATCGTCATTGTCATTGCTTTTGGCGTTGCGGACGGTCTCTTCTTCCCATTCGGAATCGGGATCCGGAGAGCGTCTCGGCTCGGGTTTGTTTGCGGCGTTGGCGGGTTCGCCGCCGTGCGCGTCGGTGAAGGAGAAACGCGGGATGCGTTCGAGACGGCCGCTGTGCCAGCCGAAGCAGCCCTCTTCATCGGAGTGCGGGTCGAAGACCCAGGCGACCTGCTCGGGAGCGGAGAAAAAGTTTTTGTGAATGAAGGTGTCGTGATCGGAAAGAAAAATGCCGAAGCCGGGATGCGAGTGATACCAGCCGACGATGCGCTCGTCAGGGAAGTTGCGGTCCTTGATTTTGTAAATGTGCTCCCAGGTGTCTTGCGTGAAGGTGACGTGCGCGCCACCCTGCGCTGCATTGGCACCGCCGATGCTAGCGCGGACGTGCGTGCAGCCGTCTTCAAAGCCGCCGATCAGCACGCCGCAGACTTCCGTTTTGAGATTCGAGCGGGCGTGCTGACGAATCTGGCGCGCCACTTCCGTGCTGATGCGGACGTTGGCGTGTTTGTCCTTTGCGGATTTCGACATCACGCGCCGCCCTGCGTCAGCGGGCCGAGGACCTCGGGAGCGTCGCCGGCAAGGAGGTAGCCTGTTTCGCGGGAGGAAGTGCGCGCAGTGAAGATGTCGAAGGGAGGCAGGCCGAGTTCGCTGAGTTTGCGCGAGCCGTAGGATTCGCGGCCTTCGTAGCCGTGCAGCGTGTGGACGACGCGCATGTGGCCGTCGGCGCGGCAGCGGCCGGCTTCATAGCTTATGGAGCCGACGGGAACGAAGAGAATTTCCTCCGCGGCGCAGTGCGGGCAGACCAGTTTGTGAAGAACGTCGCGGCTGAATTCGATGGTAAGTTCGCTGGAGGCGAGGTCATTCGAGGCGCGTTGCCACAATTCGTGCAGCGTGAGTTCGCTGGAGCCCTGCGGCAGGGAAACGACCGAGGGCAGCGTGTAGTGGCTCATGCAGTCGGGATTCACCGTGTATTCGACGCGATAGGAGGAGTGCTGCAGGCCTTCGAAGACGAAGCCGCCTCCTGAAAGCGTGGGCAGTCCGTGGAGAAGTTTCACGGCTTCCTGAACCTGGATGCCGGCGACGATGGAAGAAATCGTGGGCGTGGTGGGGACTTTGCCTTCGGCGACTTCTTCGTGAGTGAGAAGGTTGCAGGACATGCGGCGCTCAAGGATGGCCCAATCCACCTCGCCGAGCGTGCATTCATAGCAGGGAGCCGCGCCGGGAAGAAAGACGCGGGCGACGCCGTTGATGCCTTCGATCGCGCCATCAATCCAGGGGCGATTCACTTTCCATGCGGACCGGTTGATCCACAGGCGGGCTTCGCGATTGTCGAGGCCGGCGAGAATCAGGTCGCAAGAGGCGAAGAGGCCGAGGCCGCACTCGCGCGTGACGTTGGCGACGATGGGCTGCAGCAGGGCGTCGGGCGCGATGGAAAGATACGCGCTGGCTGCGGCGTTGACCTTGAAATCGCCGATGTCGCTGGTGCGAAACAGAATCGTGCGGGAAAGATTGGATTCGTCAATCTTATCCATATCCACGATGATCACGTTGCGGAAGCCGAGGAGCGCGAGATTTTTCAGAATTTCATTGCCGAGCGCCCCGGCGCCGATGACCAGTACGCGTGCCGCCGCAGGTTTTTCCTGGTCCCACCACGGGATTAACCGGAGGCGGCTGTAGCGATCTTCGTGGAGGTCGCTTTTGGAAATGATGGTCATGGGCGGGTGGCGGGCTCAGCCCGCGGTGATCTCCGGTTGCAGGCGGAGGATGTCGCCGTCCTGCACCTGGGCTTCGGCGAGGGTTTGCGTGTCCTGAATCTGGCGGCCGGAATTTTTGTGATGGAATTTGTAGCTCAGCGGCGCGCCGTCGGGGCCGTTGGTGGGGAGACGCAGCTTTTGTATCAGCACGGCGATGATTTTGTTGCAGGGCGCATCGTCGGGTAGTTCCACGGGGACACGCTTATTTTCCGTGGAGTCGTAGACGGTGACGTTGATCGTGGCCATGAACCGTTGTCTCCCAGGGCGCGAATTATTTCGGAGCCTTCTTTGTTACCGCGGAAAGAAAGTCATCGAGGTGCTTGCGGCCGCCGGCAGAAAAATCCCAGCGGTCGGGATCGAGCACGGCGTCGGCGCGCACGGCGAAATTGAGGTTTTCGGCGTTGGGGCTGAGGTTGCGGTCGACCATGGAGGTGACCACGCCGAGGAGGTTGCCCCGCTCGTCGTAGACGGGGCCGCCGCTGTTGCCGGGGCTGACGGGAGCGGTGATCTGGATGGCGTCGTTATCGGCGCGAGAGATGATGCCGGTGCTCAGCGTGAAGCGAAGTCCCTGCGGATGGCCGATGACGAAAATATTTTCGCCTTCGCTGATTTGTTTTTTTGGCTCGACGGGCTGAACAAATTCGCCGCTGCCGCTTTCGCGCGGGAGCCAGATCAGGCACAAGTCGAGATTTTTGTGGCGGGCAATGACGTCGGCGCCGGCCCAGGTGCCGGAAGCCATGGCGACCAGCGCGCGGGCGCCGCCCCGCTGGAATGCGGATTCGTCAATCACGTGGCGTGCGGTGACCAGCAGGTAGCCGCTCGAAGTGGCTTCGAGAAGGACACCGGCGCCGAAGCCGTTGGATGGAACTTCGTTGTGATTGAACCAGGTGCGCCGCGCGGGAGTGATTACCGCGACGAGTGGCTTCAGCGCTTCGGAAATTTCCCTGGCGGACATTGGGATGGATGTAGGAAGAGCGGGGAAGACGCTTTTGGCGTCGAGTTCGCTGAGGCTTTGGCTGACGATGGCGGGGAGCGGAACGAACGCGACGCTAAGGACGGCGGCGGCCGAGGTCAACATGCCGCTGATGATCAGCAGGGTGGAGAGAAACGAAAGCCAGGCGAACCGGGTGCGTGGCGGCAGTCCGCGCATGGCCACGCGAACGATCAGCGTAACGATGCAAAGGACGGGGAGCAACAAAACCAAAGGCGAAACCGCGATTTTTGCCCATAGGGGAACGGGCGGCGGGAGCTTAGGCTCCAGGCGGGGCGGCTGATCGGGCGCTGGCGGGGCGACTGCGGAAATTTCGCCAGACCCGATGACGATTTTCTCCATTGAGTCCGTGGCCGGTCCTTTGTGTGAAGGTGCTCATTATTCAATAGTGCCTAGGAAATTACAACTGCCCGGGGGTGCATGTGAGAGAAATGCGTTATTCGCAGGGGTTTTGTGCATTTTCAGCCAGCCGTGCGGATGGTGACCTGAGGACTTGCTCTCTAACTGGACTTTGGTCTGGGTGGGGCGTCGGTTTTTATGCCGTTGTATCTGCGCACAACCGACCATGCCACGCGATCTTTGAAATTCACCCCGATAAAACAGCGGCCGTCCGCCAGCCGCTGGCAATAGACGACGCTTCCCTGGGTCGTTTGTTCATTGAAAGGAGTGATCGCAATCTCCTCACCGGTCCGCCAGGGGCGCTTGGAGAATACGCGGGCCCCGTGTCCGCTGACGTTATCCGTGTAGGTCCACTCTATGCCGTCGGAACCTGGGAGCTCCAGATTTGCGAGGCGAACCACCACAATCATTGGTAGTCGCCGTTCCGTCCTGCCGTGGAGCGCTTCATCTTCATGCATGCCGCTTACACCCTAACTGGGCAAACCCTGAGGTGCTGCGGGGCCCTCGTTTCTAAGGAGGACGATCACCCGGGTTTTTGCTTGCTCGAAACGACTCACATGGCGGGCTGAGGGTTCCCGTTTCCCTACAGGCGATCGGCCGATTCGCGGTCCCCGGGAACCTTGCATAGCCACGCTGGGTCCGCTCTTGTGTACTATTCGTCCTTGCCTCAAACAATCGAGTAAAGACCTTAGTACCTTTTCGGCTGACCGCGTTGGCGCTGGGACAGTGAGAGGCGGAGTTCCTGCGGCGGCAAGCAGCATTCCGAAGGGAAAACTACTGATTGGCCTGGTTTGCTTCGTGGACGTATTGGGCGAAGCGTGCAATGCCGGCGAAGATGAGCAGATAGAAAATGAATTCGACGTTAGAGTGCGCCAGGCCGTTGGCGATCAGCACGAGGACGCACAAAACGCCGGTATGGATGAGGTAGCGGCGGAAGGACGCGGTGACAGGGCCGACAGCATCGTTTAGGGGCAGTCCCGGGAAGGCCGGCTTGGTCTGGCTGGGCCTCCAGTAGACAGAATGGAAATCCGATTGGGCGAGGTAGTCTTCCCAGGTGCCGTGAAGATCAAACGCAACGGAGTAAGCGAGATTGGTGGTGGTCTCTGACGGCGTCCAGTTGTCGCCGATGACGCGCTGGAGGCGATCCACCTCCACGGTGGTCAGGAATATCTTGTAGCCTTTGAGTTCGTGGAGAAGCCTGCGGCCTTCCGCAGTGAGGCTGCGGAGTTTGATGGGAAACCAGACGTTGACGAAGATGGCCAGGAACAGTGTGAACAGAAACGTGTTCGGATATTCGCGGGAAACTCCGGAGATAATGCCGGCGTAGGAGATGTAGATGAAGATCAACACGGTCATGAGGCTTTTCTGCTGCGGGGAACTGCGGCCACGGAGAGCGTCGCGTACGTAGGGTGTAAAATTGGCGAAGAGCACGCCGGCAAGGATCGTACCGGCGAAAATCACGGAATAGGGGAAGACCTTGCCGGCGGAAGACAGAAAATAGATGGAGAAAGCCGCGGCAGGGATGGAGAAAACCAAATGACGGGTGAAGAGTCTGCGTTCGTAACCGGTGCGCAGCGCCTTCTGGATGGCGCGCAAAAGGGCCGCGAAGCCTTCGCCGGCGATGGGGTGCAGGAGATAGGAGCCTTCGGGAACGGCTTTGTCAACCCACGGATTGGGAACCGGCCGGTCGGCGACAGGCGCGAGGCCGAACATGACGCGGAAGGCCAGATCCTCTTCCGCGGGCAGACCGGACGGAGGAGTGTCCAAGCGCTTGGTGATGAGATAGAAATTGTCGAGGCACTTGATGGTGACGAGGCCGCGGGCGGCGAGGCTCAGCACTACGGCAGCGACGGTTTTGCGATCGGAATCGCCGGTGAGCAGGAAACGAAGCTGTGCGGGCGAAAGATTTGCCGGAGGGGCGTACTGGATCACGACTGCGGCGGAATTGCGCCTGCCCGTGAGCAGAGCGTAGGCAACGAAATAGGAAAGAATAAGTATGGCGTCGACGAGATAGAACTGCCGCGGGTCGGTGTCGGGACGGTCCGATGTTCCGGGAGCGCCCGAGGGAACTCCGGAGGGCAAGACGGCGACCTGTATCTGGGAAGCGAGTTCGCGTTGCGCAGGCATCGTTTGCGGGCAGAAAGACGCCAGAGCGAGGAAGAGAATCGAGCGACGAGGGTAGGCGAGGAGCCGCATTTTGGGGTTTCCTCGATGATAAAAGGCGAGGGAAGTCTTTCGCGAGCGGAAGAGTGGGGCAGGGTCTCGGAGTGGTAACGGGCGGCGGGCGTTTGGGCTCCAGGTGGGGCGGTTGATCGGGCGCTCGCCGCCCGCGACTGTGGAAATCCGGGCGTGACCCGATGACGATTTTCTCCATTGAGTCTGTGGCCGGTTGTCCTGAAGGCGCTCATTGTTTCAATAGTGCCTGGGAAACTACAGATGCACGCGAGTGTATGTGATAGGCAGTCCTTGCTCGCGAGGGTGTGGAAGTACTCGAGGGCTAGTGAGACGGTTTCCGAACTCCGACTGATGCCTTAATGTAGAGCCAAGTCCCGTTGGGGAAACGATTGGCAAATGTCACTTTCAGAACGAAGAACCCGCCGTCAGCTACGCACGGCGGGTCCTTAGGATTTGGTTATGTCTCGGTCTAGGCTAGAAATCGCTTCAAATTGAAGCACACCAGCGTAAACAGGCCGCTTCCCAGCATGAGGAGGATGGAAGGCTCGGGTGCTGCGGTGATGATGCGGAGATCATCCGGAGCGCCAAAGGTTTCGTCGAGATAGGTGAGTGTATCACCGGAAATATTGATGGTAAGGGAATCGATCTGGGAGCCAAACTCGAATCCTTGCCCGACTGCACTTGTGAAGTAAGTCGTAGTTGGCGAACCCAGGGCAGAGTTTGTTGCGACAAGGCTTGCGTCAAGTCCCTCCACTCCAAGAATGGCCGTCGAGAAGGTGATGGATCCAGAGTATATAGTCCCAGAACTATCTGTTGCATCGAAACTATGTAAGTAAAAGGAGCTTACGTCGGTTCCCGCCGCGATCGTACCGGGCGTGAGACTGGCAAGACTGTTGTACGTGCCAGACGCACTGATATCCACACCGAGATCGGAAGTCAGAATGCCCGATTGTTCAGCAAATACAATCGAATTAGTTCCAGTTCCCGTTTTGACCGAAGCTGGAGGCGAAACAACAGTGGCGCTTCCAGTGACGCTGGTTACCTGCGCTTCTGCGGCGCCAGATAACACCAGCAAACAAAGACCGAGCAGAAATGGTATCCCCCTCATCGCGCCCTCCTAATTGTTCAATTACCCGAGGCAAGTTCCGTGGGAAGTACCTGATGGTGCACACTTTGACCCAGTCAGCAACCCTTCCCGGGCAATCCCGGTTCCAAACCTTGGCATGGTTGACACTGATAACCTATCGCCGTTCAAAGAGTTGGAGCTGACTAAGGAATGCGGGGATGGGGCCAGGCAATAGTTTGCACAATTCAAGAATATCATTTCTATAATGCAGCACATTGTTGCACCCAGCTGCTCGAGTTCGTGCGCGGACGTGCTACCCTTCTTGGGATTTTGGCGTTTAAAAGGGGACGGGTGTGCGTCTGGACGCATCCGGGCAAAGTAAAAAATAGGATAGGACAGAGAGGTCAAATGAGAGTTTCGCAGAAGGCTGAGCGGATGATGAAAACTGGACTGTGGGTGGCGGCGGTCGCGTGTGCGCTGGTGGTGGGCTGGCAGCCGGTGCGGGGGCAGCAGACGGCCGCGGAGTCGCACGGCGTTGTGGTGGGGAACATGGACCCGGCGGTGAAGCCGGGGGACGATTTTTTCCGGTATTGCAACGGGGCGTGGCTCAGGAAAACGGAGATTCCGGCGGACCGGCCGAGCGTGAGCGTGTTTGCGACGCTGGTGGACAAGAGCAGCCAGCGGGTGCGGGGATTGATTGACGAGGCGGTGGCGGCGAACGCGCCGGCTGGTACGAACACGCGGAAGATTGCGGACCTCTACAAATCGTTCATGGACGAAGCGGGGATTGAGGCGAAGGGGTTGGCGCCGCTCGAACCTCATTTGAAGGAAATCGCGGCCATCAAGGACAAGAAGGCGCTGGCATTTGCGCTCGGGGAAACTTTGCGCGCGGATGTGGACGCGTTGAACAACACGAATTTTCACACGGAGAATTTGTTCGGACTGTGGGTGGCGCCGGACTTCAACGATTCGGAACACTATGCCGCATATCTGATGCAGGGCGGATTGCAATTGCCGGACCGCGAATATTACCTGGGACAAAGCGAGCGGATGAAGAATCTGCGCACGGCGTATCAGGCGCATGTGGCGGTGATGCTGAAGCTGGCGGGATTTTCGGATGCGGAAGCGCGCGCGGCGAAAATTGTGGAGCTGGAGCACGCGATTGCGGAGAAGCATTTGAGCCTGGCGGATAACGAAAACGTGCACAACGCCAACAACCCGTGGAAGCGGACGGAGTTTGCCGCGAAGGCGCCGGGTCTTGATTGGGCAGAATATTTCCGGGGCGCGGGACTCGAAAAGCAGGAGAGCTTCCTCGTGTGGCAGCCGACCGCGTTTGCCGGTGAATCGGCGCTGGTGGGCTCGGTGCCGCTGGAGACCTGGAAGGATTGGCTGGCGTACAGCTTGATCGAGCGATACCCGAACGTGCTGCCGAAAGCGTTTGCCGATGAGGAGTTTGCGTTTTTCGGGAAGACGCTGCAGGGAACAACAGCTCAGCGGCCGCGTTGGCAGCGCGCCGTTGGAACCGTGAATCAGCAGCTCGGCGATGCCGTCGGCGAGATGTACGCCAAACAATATTTCCCGCCGGAATCGAAAGCGCGAGTGGAAAAGATGGTGGCCAACATTGAGGCCGCCTTCCGCAAGCGGATTGACGCGCTGACGTGGATGGATCCCGCGACGAAGGCGGAGGCGCAGGCAAAGCTGAATACGCTTTACGTGGGCATCGGCTACACGGAGCACTGGAAGAACTATGCCGCGTACGAGATAAATGCCGATGATATTTTCGGGAATTTGTGGCGCGGCAGTTTGTACGTGTATCACCGGGAAGTGGGGCGACTGGGGAAGGCGGTGGATCGCGAGGAGTGGACGATGACGCCGCAGACGGTGAACGCGGTGAATTTGCCGCTGCAGAACGCGCTGAGTTTTCCAGCGGCAATTCTGGAGCCGCCGTTTTTCGATGCGAAAGCCCCGGACGCCTTTAATTATGGCGCGATCGGAGCGGTGATCGGGCATGAGGTGAGCCACACGTTTGATACGGAGGGCGCGGCGTTCGACTCCAAGGGCCGGGTGCGCAACTGGTGGACGCCGGCGGACCTGGCGCATTTTGAGGCTTCGACGCAGAAGCTGGCGGAGCAATACGACACCTACAAGCCGTTTCCCGACTTGGCGGTGAATGGCAAGCAGACGCTTGCGGAAAATCTTGCCGACGTTGCGGGGATTGCGGCGTCCTATGACGCGTACCATGCTGCGCTGGCGGGGAAGACGCCGTCGGAGCAGGCCGGTTTCAACGGCGACCAGCAATTTTTCCTGGCGTACGGACAGACGCGCGCGAACAAGCCCCGGGAAGGCTCGCTGCGGCAGCAGGTGATGACGGATCCGCATGCGCCGTCGGAGTACCGGACAGACACCGTGCGGAATATTGATGCGTGGTATCCGGCGTTCCAGGTGAAGGAAGGGGAGAAGCTGTATCTGTCACCGGCGGAACGGGTGAGGATTTGGTAGATGAGCTGAATCTGACGAGTGCAAGGGGGGAGAAAGATTTTGCCGCAGAGGTCGCTGAGGAAGAGGCAGAGAGAGAGCTGAGAAACCCAAGAGCACCGGCAGGAGTGCCTGTGCCACAGGGGGCGGACTAATCCTGGAACTTGGTGAAGAGGTTGTTGAAGGATTCAGCTAGGGTGGGGTGTGCGAAGACGGCATCGCGCAGGGTGGTGTAGGGGAGTTGGCCCATCATGGCGATTTGGAGTTGGGCCATGATTTCGCCGCCTTCGATGCCGAGGATGGCGGCCCCGAGGATCTGGTCGGTGGTGGCGTCAACGATGGCTTTCATGAAGCCGCGGGATTCGTCCACTTCGAGGGCGCGGGCGACGTAGTTCATGGGCATTTTGGCGATGCGGACGGCGAGGTTTTGCGCGCGGGCTTCGGCTTCGGAAATGCCGATGCGGCCGAGTTGCGGATCAATGAAGACGGTGTACGGCACGAGGCGATTCGTCGTGGAGGCGTTGCCATTTTCGAGCAGGTTGGCGCGAAGGATGCGGAAATCGTCGTAGGAAATGTGCGTGAAGGCAGGGCCTCCCTTGATGTCGCCGAGGGCGAAGATGTCTTTCGCGGAGGTTTCGAGTTTTTCGTTGACGCGGATGAAGCGGTGGGCGTCGGCGGAGATTGCGGCGGCGGGGAGATTCAGCGTGTCGGAGTTGGGAACGCGTCCCGTGGCGACGAGGAGGTGGGTGCCTTCGAGCTTGCGGGATTTTCCTGCGGTGCGGAAGTTCACGGTGATGCGATTGCGGGAACCCGAAACTTCCTCGACGGCAGAGTCGAGATGGATCTGGATGCCGTCTTGCTGAAGGATGCCGGCGACGGCTTCGGCGATGTCTTTGTCTTCACCGCTGAGGAGTTGCGGGGCGCGTTGGAGGATGGTAACGCGACTGCCGAGGCGGCGAAAGAGTTGCGCGGATTCCAGGCCAACGTAGCCGCCGCCGAGAACGAAGAGATGCGCCGGAACCTTGGCAAGTTCCATGATGGAGGTGCTGTTGAGGAAGGGAACCTCAGAAAGCCCGGGAATGTCCGGAACGGTGGGGCGGCATCCGGCGTTGATAAAGAAACGGTCGGCGGTGAAATGGAGTTCGCCGCGCTTGGGTGTGCGGACAACGATGGATTTGGGGCCGGTGAAAGAAGCTTGACCATAGATGAGATTGAGGTTCCTGGTTTTGGCGATGCGGCGCTCGCTGCCGGAGCGAAAGGAAACGACAATGTCGCGCTTGCGTTTGCGGACCCGCTCCATGGCGATGCGCACGGCGCGGGTGTGGACGCCGTAATCGGGGCCGCGGCGGGCAAGATAGGCGACTCGTCCGCTGGCGACCATGGTCTTTGTGGGGGTGCAACCTTCGTTGATGCATGTGCCGCCGACGTGGATTTTTTCGATAAGCGCGGTGCGCAGGCCAGCACTGGCGAGGGCCTGGCAAAGGGGCGTGCCGCCCTGGCCGGAGCCGATCACAATGGAGTCGTAATGCTGCGGGGGAGGCATAGGGGCGACGCGGAGAAGGTAGGACAACCGCGGAATAGTGTCAATTGTCAGAAAATGGAAGATCGAAGTGGAAAACGGGAACGGAGTAGCGCGTAAATTGGGAGAATCATTCGGCTGAACCCGCCGGGATGAGCAGAGTTAACGCTCCCGGCTAGATCTCGGGAGGTACCGGCGCATAAGGATGGCTCAAAAGCCAAGGCTTCCTGAAAGGATGATGACTGTCGGGGGTGCGCACGAGTTCTAGTGATTAACTGGCCCAGGCGCGGGCTTGCTGAAAGGAATCCTCGGTCAGCCACACGTCTGGGTCGGGTTGCATGACGTGGCTAAAGGCCTTGTGGGCTATGGGCTTGTCCTGGAAAACCGTGGCCATCTCCGCGAGGCGGTTGGCGTTCAGGTCATCGAGTCCATAGGCTGTCTGAAGATTGGCGAAACCCAATTGCAATTTCGGCCAGTCGGCGGTTTTCATCTCTTCTATATAACTCCCGCAATAACAGGCCGGCATCCAGACCACCTAGTTGAAGAAATTGATGTTGCGCCAGACGCCGGCGATAAAACGGCCCCGCTCCGAGCGGTTTATTTGGGCGAGCGATTCCAGTTCAGCGTAGTTGCCCTGCTCCAGCAGGGAGTGGACACGCTCCCCATAAGCCATTTCCGCGGTATCCGGAGACTCGGGAAGGGCAGGCGCGGGAGTGCCCTGATGGCCGTGACCATACGCGCGAATGATCTGCATGACCGTTTCCATGGGCACGGCGGGTGGTGCTGCCTCGGCGCGGCCGCAGGTCGCCAAACCGAGAGCCACGACCAATAGCAGAAGCAGAAATTCGGCATGCGCGGGTCGGGCGTTGTGGATTGGTGGCATAGGACGATAGTAAAGAGTTAGATAAGACAAAGAAACTGTACTAAAGGGCTGTTGGGGCGAAGAACGAAACAGGTGGAAAGGTGCTGGTAGGAAAGTACTAGAAAAGGGCCGTGGAAATGGTACCGGCATGCTATTCGCGCCGGAGAGGGGAACCTGTAAGATTCAGGGAGATTTGGAAGTGGTTCGTGCCGGTGGTGTTGACTCCGGGTCTCGCGCGGCGGCGGGAAGTCGAGGGCACGAATCCGAACGACGGCCAGAGGAGTGACAGATGGCGATAATGCACTGCCGGAGTATCGAGCGACGGAGAACGGCGCGGGCCGTGGTGAGCATCCAGATGGAAGTCACCGGCGTGAGCGAAAGCAACGCACCATTCAAATTTTCGACGCGGACGATTTCCGTGAGCCAGCATGGCGGCGTGATTCTGCTGGAAGCGCCGCTGCCGGTGGGGCAGAGATTTGAGCTTGTGAATGAGTTCAACAGCCGGAAGGCTGCGTGCCGGATTGTGACGGTGCGCCTCGGCAAAGACGGGAAGCTGCACGGAGCGTTTGAGTTGCATTGCCCGGAAGGGAATTTCTGGAGCATGTCGTTTCCGGTGGCGGGAGCGCGGCCGATGAAAAGGGTGTTTGTGGCGAAGGGCGTGGTGAGGTAGAGGGAGAAAGTTTCTGCAATCAGTAATCGGTAAGCAGTAATCCGTAAGAGGCGAACGGATAGTAGCGATCAGATCACAGGAAACGCGTGGCAGCTGAATCTACGGTTTGCGGTCGACGTCGGGTAGCTTATATCCACTGACAATTTGAGACGGGGAGTTTTCTGGACGGAATTGGTGTGTTTGGGCGATGGTTTAGTCGCGGTGGTAGAGATAGATCGACAGCAGCAGGACCGAGGCGGAGGAGGTGAGAACCAGGGCGCCGATCAGGGAGAGGCGGGAAATGTAGTCGGCGTCGGTGGTTTGAGTGACCAGCAGGTAGACGAATTCATCGAGGAGCAGCGCGCTGGCAACTCCAAGAATGGCCAGGGTGGTGAACCTGAACCAGCGGGCGCGGGGCGGGAAGGCCAGGAGGAACGCCGCGGGCAGGATGAGAATTGCTCCGAAGAAAAAATGATGGACGAGATGGCCCCCCGGATAGACGTGGCGGACTCCGCCGAGATGGAGGGACAGGCGGAGGCCGACGAAGGTGATCCACATCGCGGAGAGGATGAGGAGCACAGATTGTTTCGGGGTCGGCGGCGGCGGAGGCGTGAGCAGATTATTCATGGAGCGCGTGCAAGGATAGCCTCTCCCGGGGCGGTTGGGAAGATGGCCTGGTCCGGAAAGGTCCGATCGAACCGCGAGCCGTGGTGTTGGCGCTGCGGATGGCTTAGAGTGGGGAGCCGTGAGCGGGGAAATGACAAATTTGTGCGTGGTGCTCGTAAGGACGCGGAATCCGCTGAATGTGGGAGCGGTGGCGCGGGCGATGAGCAATTTCGGCGTGATGGAGTTGCGCGCGGTGCGGCCTTATGGGAAGGCGTGGAGAGAAGCGAAGTCAGCGGTGGGCGCGGGTGAGTTGCTGGCGCGGGCAAAGGAGTTTGCGGACTTGTCGGAGGCGGTGGCGGATTGCTCACTGGTGGTGGGAACGACGGCAGTGGGGAACCGCGAGATGAAGCATCCGTTGCGCGGGTTGGAGGAGGGAGCGCAATTGATCGGGAAGCGCATGAAGTCGGGGCGCGTGGCGGTTTTGTTCGGGTCCGAGAAATGGGGATTGTCGAACGAGGATTTGAGCTACTGCCATTGGTTGATGCGCGTACCGACGCGGGTAGAGCACCGTTCGATGAATCTGGGGCAGGCCGCGGCGGTGGTGATGTATGAATTGGGAGGTAGAGGAAGTAAAGGAGGAAAAGGAAGTAAAGGAAAAGAGAAGGTGATCGACAACGATAGTTTGAAAAGCGGCGCTACATTGAGGAAACAAGAGAGGGAAGAGTTTGCGGAGATGGAGACTGTGGAGCGGATTGGGGAGGCTTTGCTGGAGGCGCTGCGAAAGAGCGGGTACATTGCGGCGCGGGGAGAAGTGAAGGCCGAAGAGAAATTGCGGCGGATGCTGCGCAGATTTTCGCTGGAGGTGGGTGACGCGGAAGTATTGTTGGGGATGGTAAGGAAGATATTGTGGAAGCTCGAGCAAGACCGATAGCAGAGAGCAGCGGCGAGAGCAGAGGGTGGGCGGGAGACAGCCGTGGGCGATGGACTAGATCAGCTCGGAGAGTTGGTTGAGGGCTGAGGGGCGGCGGATTGGGGGAGGCTGCCTTGTTGGAAGTTGAGCATCTGCTCGAAGTGGATACCATAACCGATGTCGCCATTGCGAAGGCTGCATTCATGGACGACGCGGTCGGTACACTGAACGTCGGTCCGCGGGCTGCCGGAAAGAAAAGTGGGCACACGAAGGGTCATGGAAAGCGGCGTGCCGACACTTAGGGGCAGCGGGGAGCCCGGAGTTGCGGAGAAGACGAAAAAGCTCACAAAGGCGCCGTAAGGGAGCACCAGACCCAAGATGAGTACCGTGGATTTGTTTCTTGGAGACATGGGCGAATATGGCAAGGCTAATCGCGGAATGTGAGCTGAGGCAACTGTATGAATGGCACAGAGCAGTTAAGGAGTCACGGGCAGCCGGAAGAAAGGATTGGTCGAACTTGTCTGATACGCAAGAGCGGTGGCAGAGCTCCATTCGGCAGGCTCAGGGCAAGCCCACTCCAAGGCTTGTCCACCTGAAGGCGGACGCAACGCTACTCAGGTGGGCATTTTGAGGAAGAAGTAGATGCCGAGGAAGAAGAATACCAGGTCGGGGGACCAGGCGGCCAGCATGGGGGGGAGTTGGCCGATACCGCCCATGGCCTCGAGGAGCGCGGCTATCGCCCAGTAACAGATGCCGATGGCGACGCCCAGCGCGATGCCGCCGATGGCGCCGCGGCTGCCGACCAAAATGGCGAAGGGAATCGCGAGCAGCATGCTGATGGGGGCGATGAGCGGGTAAGCAATTTTTTTGTGCCATTGAACGGTGAGCGAAGAGACGTCGAAGCCGGCGCTTTGCAGGCCGAAAATGTAACGGCGCAGGTCGCGCCAGCTCATCTGGAAAGCCTGAATCACTTCCCGATTGAAATACGAGGGAGGCTCGACGAGTTCCGGCAGGTAATTGACTTTGAAAGGCGCGTATTTTTCGACCGTTCCGCCGGCGAAGTCGCGGACCCAGCCGGATTCGAGTGCCCAGGTTTTTTCCGTGTCCAGCCATTGGGCGCGATTGGCGAAGACGCGGCGCTTTATCTGAAAAGTGACTGGATCCAGCTCGATTACGCTGAGGCCGCCGAAAAGTTTCTGCTTGGGATCGAAGATGTCGTAGTTGTAAACCTTGGAATTTTCACCGAAAATCCAGCGCTGCGGGCGAGTGTAAGTTTGCGCGGGCTTGCCTTTAATCTGGTTGCGAAGCGCGTCCTGGCGCTGGTTGGCGTAGGGGAGATAGGTATCGTCGAGAACGAGCAGCGCCGCGGCCAGCACAACTCCGGCGAGAAGCAGCGGAAGGGCGAGGCGGTAGAGGCTGATGCCGCTGGCCTTGAAAGCCACGATTTCGTTGTTCTTGCTGAGGACACCGAGGGTGACGAGCGTGGCCACGAGAGCGGTGAGCGGCGTTAGCTGGTAGACGAGATAGGGAATCAGAAAGCGGAAATAATCCACGACGACGAGGAAGGGAATGCGGTGGCGGGCAATGTCGTCGAGAAGCTCGAAGAACGTGAAGGTTTCAAAGAGCAGGATGAACGCGCCGAGGTTCAGGAGGAAATAGTAGGAGAAGCGGCGGAGCAGGTAAATATCAATAATGGAAGGAAAGTTGGAGGATGTGAGTGGAAACGGTTCGTGCGCGGCTTCGCCATTCTCTTTACGCGGTGCGGTGCGCGCCTTGGCGCGCGTGCGGCGCTGGCGAACCAGGCGCCGCCAGGCGATGAACCGCGCGACGAAGGAAAGCGGAGAAGGCTCGCTCCAATAGCGTTCCATGCGGGGGAGCAGCGCGAGCCCGGCTAGAATCAGAATGACGTTGGCGGCCCACATGCCGGCGAAGGGCGGAATGACGCCCTGGCGTGCCAGGCCGGCGCCCATGATGAAGAGCAGATAGTACCCCGCGATGATCAGGACAGAGAGCAGCGTGCCCGCAGCGCGCCCGCCGCGGCGGGGTTGCGCGCCAAGCGGCACGGCGATCAGGGCAAAAGCAAAACACGCGAAGGGAAAGGCGAAGCGCTGGTAGAGTTCCACGCGGGCATCGCGCCAGCGAGGGCCGCGATCGTGCCACAGCTCGGTGAGCGAGCGCTCGGGGTTGCTGAGGACGCGGACCTTGTCGCTATCGAGCGAAGTGAACTCAATGGGCCAGTCGCTGCGTTCAAAGGCGGTGACGGAATATTGATCGGGATTTTCGCGCTGGAATTCGTGAGTAGTCCCGCTGTTCAGATGGAGTTCGAGTTTGCCCTGCCCGGGTTCGGCGATGACGATGGCGCCCTCGGCCAGAGTGATGCGCGAGCCACTTTCCGCCCCGGTTTCGAAAAGGAAGACGCCATGCCAGTGGGTGCCGCTGGCCGAGACGTCGTTGATGTAGAGAACCATGTGGGGGAATCGCTCGTCGAAGACGCGCGGCTGCACTTGAAAAGAGATTTGGGAAGCGATCAGGCCGGCTTCGATGTCGCGAAAGGCGCGAAGGCTGCGTGGGGCGAGGACGACGGTCATGAGGAGGGTGAGAACCGCGCCGGCTGCGGCGAGAAGGCCCACGGGGAGGAGGATGCGTTTGCGGCTGATGCCGAGGGAAGTGAGCGCGATGATTTCGCTGTCCATGGACATCCGGCCGAGACCCAACAGGACGCCGATGAGCACGGCCATGGGAATTGTGAAAATGAGGATGCTGGGGATGATGCAGAGGAATAGCGCGAGAATTTGCGAGCCTGAGCCGGAGTGGCGGACGAAGAGTTCCATCAGGCGGACGAGTTTGGGGACGAAGAGGACGAAGGTGAAAATGAGCAAGCCAAGAAAGGCGTGGCGAACAATTTCACGAACAATGTAGCGATCGAGGATACGCATGACGGGAAGGGGCAGTGTAACATGGGGAGGAGTTTCCAGAAGTTGATAAGGGTCTGCGCCCGGGCGTTACAGCGATGTTGCGCGAGCGGAGCGAAGGAATCAGTGAACAGTAATCAGTAACCTGTATGAGGCGATGAGATAGCAGCAAGCAGATAGCAGGAAGCGAAGAAGGGCGAGGCTCAATCGTTGAACCGTTTGGTGGTTGGGTTTAGCCCGTAAAAGCGGAAGCTGTGCTTCCGCACTCAAAAGTAGGAGCGCCCGCTCACCGCGGCGGACGGGCCCTACACAGGCGGGAGCTACAAGGGGATGAATCGGATTCATTTGGTGGTGCTGTGGCACATGCATCAGCCACAATATCGCGATCCGGAGTCGGGGCAGTATGTGCTGCCGTGGACGCGGCTGCACGCGACGAAGGATTACTACGGCATGGTGAAACTGATGGAGGACGTGCCGGGGTTTCATGCGACGTTCAACATGGTGCCGTCGCTGTGCATGCAACTGGAAGAGTATGCCAGCGGAGATTTCAAGGAACCCTGGTTCGATCTGGCGTTCAAGCACGCGGACGAGCTGACGCGGGAAGACAAATGGGAGATTCTGGCCCGGGCCTTCCAGGTGAACCACGAGCGGCTGCTGACGCGGTGGCCGAGATTTCTGGAGCTGTACGACTGGTCGCGGGCGGCCAGCGGCGGGCAGGCGCTGATCACGTTTCGCGCGCGAGACTGGCGGGACCTGCAGGTGCTGTCGCAACTCGCGTGGATGGACGAAGCGTGGTTCACGAAGGATCCGGTGGTGAGCCGGCTGGCGAACCGCGGAAAAGATTTCACGGAAAAAGACAAAACGGAATTGAAGACCAAGCAACTGGAGATATTGGGGCTGGTGCTGCCAGCCTATCGCGAGGCGGCGGCGCGGGGACAGATCGAACTGAGCACGACGCCCTATTACCACCCGATCCTGCCGCTGGTGTGCGATTCCGACATCGCGCGCGTGGCGAATCCGGGGACGCCGCTGCCCAGGCGGGCGTACCGACATCCGGAAGATGCGCGGGAGCAGTTGCGGCGGGCGAAGGAATATCACCAGCGGGTGTTTGGTGCGAAACCGGTGGGGCTGTGGCCGAGCGAAGGTTCGGTCTCCGACCAGGCGATGGCGATTGCGGCGGAGGAAGGATTTCAGTGGTTCGGCACCGATGAAGGAGTTCTGGGGCGAACACTGAACGTGGGATTCTTCAGGGATGCCTCGGGAATTGCGGCGAGCGCCGACCGGTTGTATCAACCGTGGCGATTGCAGATGGCGAACAGGGGAATCACGGGACTTTTCCGCGACCACCACGTTTCGGACCTGGTGGGATTCGTCTACAGCCGGATGGACAGCAAGGCCGCCGCGGCGGACCTGCACGGCAGACTGAGGTACATCGGCGAAACGGTGAAGAGCGAGAAGCCGTTGACGGTGTGTATTTTCCTGGACGGTGAAAATGCCTGGGAATATTACCCGGGAAACGGGCGGGAATTCTTACGCGAGTTTTATCAGCGTATCGCGGGTGATGCGGATTTCCGCGCGCTGACGGCGAGTGAAGCAATCGCGGCAGCGGGAGACATTTCTGTTACCAGCACGATTTTTCCGGCTTCGTGGATCAACGCGAATTTCGACGTGTGGATCGGGCATCAGGAAGATGTGACGGCGTGGGATTTATTGTGGGATGCGCGCGAGGCCTACGGGAAGGCCTTGGACGCGCGGGAGAAAGGGCGGGAAAACGCCCCGACGAAAGAGGCGCTGGCGGAAGCGCTGGAATCGGTACTGACGGCGGAGGGCAGCGACTGGTGCTGGTGGTACGGGCCGGAGCACAGCACGGCGAATGACGCGGAGTTCGACGCGCTCTACCGGAAGCACCTGACGGGGGTCTACCTGGCGCTAGGGCAGGTGGCGCCGGAAGAGTTGGCGAAGCCGATCAAGCGAATGCCGGAGCGAGCGTACCAGTCGTATCCCTCTGGGTTCCTGAAGGTGAAAGTGGACGGGGTGGACTCCAGCTATTTCGAGTGGCTGGGCGCCGGCGTGTACTCGCCGGAGCGGCGAGGCGGCTCGATGCACGGGCGGGTGTTTTTCCTGAAAGAGCTGCGATACGGATTCGAGGAAGACCGTTTCGTTCTGCGTGTGGATTGCTTCCCGGAAAGCATCGCGGAGCTGGAGGATGCGGAGTTTCGCATCGTGATCGGAGCGAAAGAAGAATTGGCGGTAGTGGTGAAGACGGACCGCGGACGAGTGAAGGAATTTGCGGTGGAGAAAGGCAAGGTATGTCTGCTGAATCCGAAGGAATTGGCGGAGGCGGCGTACCAGCGGCATCTGGAACTGGCGGTGAACCGCGAAGTGCTGGAGTTACAGGGAGTGACGAAGATCACGGTGGGAGTGGCGTTGTGGCACGGGGGGCTGCCGATTGACGTGCTGCCGGCGGAGGGATTTTTCGACGTGCAACTGGGGGAGGAGCACGCTGCGTGGCCGGTGGAATCATAGAGCAGAAGGTGCATGCCGGGAAAATGCCGGTAGAGAGAGGCTACTGATTGGGCACCGACGGAGGGCCGGGTACTATGGTGAAAGACAGATTCTCCTGAAAAACTAGGGAAGCGTGAACCCTGGCGCAGGCGGAGAAGTCCGTCCGGCGGTGGGGAGAAATTACGTGTGCACAGGGAGTGCGCTGGCGCCGCGGAGCAGAGTTTTTCCGAAGCGCGAGCAGGGAACGAGAAGCGTGGCATCCGCGACGGACGTGAACACGAAGGCAGGGAAAAAGGCGAACGGAGAGATTCCGCAGCGATCCATGCGGCCGAATCCCGTTGCGCTGGAAGTGCCCGTGAGTGTTGCCGGAGCGCGGCCGATTGCTTCGAAAGACAACCGAGAACTCTTCACGGAAGAAACCACCACCGTACTGGTGTTTAAAGATGGGGCGGTGATTCAGCTTTCCGCTGCCGTGGCCGTCGGACAACTGTTGTTTCTTACGGAAAAACGATCGAAGAAAGAAGTGGTTTGCCAGGTGGTGCACAAACGCAGCCACCGCCCCACCTCGTGTTTTGTGGAGTTGGAATTCACGGAGCCTGAGGAGAATTTCTGGGGCGTCGCGTTTCCGGCGCAAGACGATGGCGGGCAAGTTCCTCCGGCCGCGGAAGCGGTGGAAGCGGAAGAGACGACGGAAGATGATCCAAACGAGCCGGTGGCCGCGCCAAAAAGTGAAGACGTGGCGCAGCTGAAGGATGAAGTGACGGCGCTGAAGGCGCAGCTGCAGGAGTTGCGGGGAAAGCAATCTTCAGGTGACAAGGATGCGGTGGCGCGGAGATTGGCGGAGGCGGAAGCCTCGGCACGCTCGGCGGCGGAAACTGAGGCCAGGCAGAAAGCGGAAGCTGAGGCGCGCAAGAAAGCGGAGCGCGCGAAAGCCGAAGCGGTGCCCTGGTCGGCGGCGGATATCGAGGCAACGCGGAAAACGGACGAAGAGGCGCCAAAAAAGACGGAACCCGCGAAAGTGGAACGCGAAAGGGCGCCGGCGACAGTCGGGATGAAGCTGCCCAGCGCGGCCCCTGGGGCGGCGACGCCTGCGGCACCGGCGCCGGGAACACAGCACGCGCCGGCACCTGCACAGAAAGAAGCGATCGATCCGCTGGAGGATTTGCTGCCCAAGCCGGCGCTGGACTTTTCGCAGGTACCGAAGCATGTGGATCCGAACGATCCCTTTAATATTTACCGGCCGGCGCGGGATCGGGCGGGCAAGCGGGAGATTTTGGCCGGTGCGGCGGTGCTGGCAGTGCTGATGATCGCCGGTGTGGGCGCGTGGTACAAGAACTTGCTGCCGTTTCTGCACCGGGCGCCGAAGACGAGTGTTGCGGCGAACGCAGGAGAGGCGGAGAACCCGGCAAGTGCAGCCGGTATCGTCAGCGGAACGAATGGCGGTCCGAATGGTGCGACAAACGCGAGCGGAGGAAACGCGCAGCCGGCGGGAAGTTCCGCGCCGAGCGGAACAGCTTTGACCCCTGAGCCCGCGGGGCCGACGACATCGATGCCGGTGGCAACTCTGCCGGCAGTAGCGCCGCCAGTGGTTGCGCCGATGGTGGTGCCCGGAATCGAATCGCCCGCGGAGAGGGCTACGTTGGCGGAGAAGCCCGGGGCGCGGGCGGCTGGCTCGGTGAAGACAGGTGTTGGAAAGCCGGCGGTGGCGAAATCGGGAAAGAATCGTGGGAAGGCGCAAACGAGCGGGGAATCGGCGCCGGTGCCGGTTGCGCCAGAGGTTTCCGTCTCCGATCAACCGATTTTGCCGGCGAAATTGTTGAAGCCGGTGCAGCCGATCTATCCGCCGGATGCGATGCGGAACTACATCACCGGCGATGTGCGCATCGAAGCGGAAGTGGACAAGCAGGGGCACATCGGGGCGATGAAGGTTTTGCTGGGGCCGAAGCAATTTCGGCAGGTGGCGATGGACGCGCTGCAGCAGTATGAGTACGCGCCGGCGACGCAGGGCGGGAAGCCGGTGGCGTCCAAAGTGACGGTGACGATTAAGTTCTGGTTTGATCCGTAGGAAGAACGTTATCCGTAATCAGTAAGCCGCTGAGTAGTTGCCCCATGAAGTGAGCTGACCCTAATTTTCCGATAGGCAGCCATCGAACACATTGTCACTCAGAACCTATTCGATAAGGTTTCTGGATACCGGTGGCGCTATCGGTGAACTGCAATCGCCGGACTGCAAAAACCGGCTATAGGCGAACAATCCCAACGTTTCAGTTGTGCACATACTCCAAGTGGAGGTCGTTCGCGCCCGCCTCGTGCGGGCGCGAACGATGACAAGCTTTCCATGCAGCGTAGAGGTGGAAGCTCTGCGCTACTTAGCGACTTGCGGCCTTGGTTCGACTCGGACCTTCCGGAAATCCGTAGTGCCTGTCTTTTCGGCAGTTTCCGGGGCTGCGGATTAGGGTAGGGAGCGTCAGACCCTTTGGGCGACAGCCGGGGCGGGCCGGCTGGGTGTCTCAAATCGAACAGCGCGGAAGGCGTAGCCCGTATATATTTTGATCCCTACCCAGCAAGCTTAAGCTGAAATTTTGGCCTAGAAACTATGAACACCTCGGATGCCGGCATTTCAACGAATCTCTCCATGCACTCTTCCACGAACAACTTCTCCGGAGTTGTATTGTCCTCCAGCGCGGAAATTCGCCGATTAGGAGAGGTGGCGAGACCGTTGATTCAGAAAGACGAGGCAATGCTCGATCCGCAGTTTTTTCTTGCCTCCATGACCAAAGGATGGGGGCCCAGAGTCGTGACTGTATACAACGCCGGCGATTTGGTCGGGATCATGTATACAAAAGAAAGAGTTATCTCCGGCATCCCCACCGGAATTGTATACGGCGACGGAAGTCTGGGCGGCATCCTGCTCTCGAATCCCGTGCATCAACAGAGCGCATTCCGCGCTGCGACGGAGATGTTGCTTGCGTCACCGGGGATTCGGGGTCTGCGGCTGTTAGTCTTGCGATCCAGCGGCGAATATGACGCCGTGACGCAATTGATCGCTTCCAGGTCTGTCGATGGAAGGTGTTCCTCCATTGAAAACAACTATGCTCAACTTTGGAAAATTCACGATCATTTGCCTCTGGCGGCCACATATGAGCAGTTTCTCGAGGGCCTGGGCAGCACAACACGACACAATTTTCGCTATTATCGGAGGCGTTTCGAGGCATCCGGGAGTGCCTTTATAGAGATTCTCTCGATGGACGAGTTCCGTGCCGTGGCGCGCGAACTGCGGCCCAAATCCAAATTTACGGCACAGTCGGCGCTGGCGGACTTTGAGAATTGTTTGGACATGGTGACGGCAACAAGGCGGCCGCTGGCTGTAGGCCTGAAGCATCGCGACGGAAAATGGCTGAGTGTGCTTGGAGGATGGTATAGGCCCGGTGGGGCGGTGTTGCGCTTCCAGTGCAATCACGATGTAGACTTCAACGCCGATTCGCTCTCCACTGTGTTGCGGGCCTACCTCATCGAGCATCTGATCCGACTGGGACTGAAGGAACTGGTGATCTGGGGTGGCACCAGGGCACCATTGTCGCGCTATGTGTCCAATCCTCCCGCGATCGGGGTACGGCTGGATGTACCGTCGTTTGCCTGGCGTGCAGCACGGATGTGCATGGCAAAGGTTGGACCGCACCTCCCGCGGCGGCTGGCCAGCGCGGTGCGATGGATCTGCTGACCGGTGACAGGCTATTTTGCGATTTGGGTTTTTAGTTCGACCTGGACTTGCTGGAAGTCGGTGGCGCCAATGTTTTCGGCGGCGTGGGTGACGGCGTCGCTCCAGCCCGCGGTTCCGGCCTTAGGACTGCGTTCGATCACTTTGCCGTCCGGCAGGGTGATTTTCAATTTTCCATCCGTTAGAAAATAAGAGACGTTTGCGGGATGCGAATGCATTGGCGCGACCTGGCCGGGCTTGAAGTGCACGGCGAGGACGCGAACCTGGTCGTTCTCGAAGATGACCGTGTGGCTGTCGCCGGCGACCTTGATGACGTCCTGGGAGGGAGCGGGACGCACGGCGGCGTAGACCGCAGTGGCTGTCAGCAGAGTTGCGCCGAGAATTGCTCGCGAAATTTTCATAGTGTCTCCTGTTGGGATGGAATGATTGTTGAGAGAATCTCCGGTGTGGCGGAGGCGGGGAGATGATACACCGGGAGTTTTTGCGGGGGTAGAAGGGAAAATTGGTTTTGGGGGATTGTGGGAGTCAGGGAATTTGGATGGCTGGGTTTAGTGCGTAAAAGCGAAGGCTTCGCGTTCGCACTCAGAAGGAAGAGCGGCTCGTCCGCCGCGGCGGACGAGCCTACAATCGCAGGCGCGAAATGAGACTAGATGCAGTTGCCGGCGGAGTTGGACCATTCGAGTTGGATGGTGTAGGGGCCGAGCTGTTTGGTTTTCCAGGCGCAGATGTCGCCGATTTCGCCGTTGCTGTCGTCGTACCAGCCTTGGCCGGGGATAGGGTCGGTGATGGCTTCGCAGAGTTCATGGGAACTCGTGGAAGTGAGGGCGGGGAGGAGGGCGATTCCGCCGAGGCAGCCGGGGCAGCCGGGGAAAGGCATGGCGGCGTAGAAAATGTCGTCGGGCGTGGCGTCATGGTAACCGCAGAAGTCCTTGCAGCTCGCGGCGCCGCCCTGTTTCACCTGGGTGCCGGGGGGGAAAAAGACGAAGTAAAGCGAATTGGCATTGGCGGGCGGAATCGTGCCGTTTGCGAGTTCGGATTTGAGCAGTGATTGAATCGCGGAATCCTGGACGGATTTGCCGGGCTCGGAAGTCGCAAGGATTTTTGTGCCGATGCGCTTGCCGTGGCCGATGGATTTCCCGGGGACGCTGTACTCGGCGAGCTGGTCGAGAAGCTGGCTGGTCAGGATGAAATCGAAGAAGGAGTTCATCTGCTGGCTGAGCTGCGTGTTTGCGGCTTCCTGCCAGGCTGCGCCCCAGAATAGGGTGAAGAGTTCGACGTTGGTGAGGAGAGGGCCGTTGCGATAGGTGAGATGTGGCGCGGGGGCGGCGGCATCACGAACGTGAGGATGAAGCGGCACGATGCGGATGGGCGATTTGGTTTGCGATTTTTCAGTCGAGTGATTGGTCTTGCTAACGGCACGCGTGGACATGGTTGGCTCCTTGCCGGACGGTTGCACCAGGCTGGGGAGGAGTGCGCCGGAGGATGACAGGCTAGCGAAGAGAAATGAGGAAGTAAATAGGACTGGTGAGTGACAGATCGGAATCGGAGTAAAGATAACCCGGAGACGCCGAGGGTGCTGAGGTGTCGCAGAGAAGAGGAAGAATGTAATGGCCGGTCTTATGACCGGCCATTACATTAGGAAAGGGGCTCTAGTTTGCGTTGGAGACCGATGGTTGGGTCGTGCTCGTTGCTGACGATTACGAGATCGTACTTGAAATGTTGGCCGCCGCTGCCTTTGAATTGGGAGCCGGGAATCCACTGGCCTCCGACGAGGGGAGTTTTGGTGACATTTTTGACGGGCTGGCCGTGCCAGGCGATGGGGCCGACGATGGAGTTGTAGTTGGTGGTGAGGATGGAGTCGCGAATGGCGGCGGCGGAATTGATGTCCTTGGTGCGTTTGAGGACGTCGAGGGCGACTTCGAACAGGGCGTGCAGGTAGCCTAGCGGCTGGGTCCACTGCTTTTTGGTTTCGTCTTCGTAGGCGGCGCAGAGTTCGGCGGAATTTTTTCCGGTGAGGCCGGAACTGAAGGGGAAACTTGGCGACCACCAGACTTCGGTGCTCAAGCCGGCGCCGCGACCTCCCAATGCTTCGACGGCGGTGGGGAAGAGAATTCCCTTGGCGACGCTGGCGATTTTCGGTTTGAAGTCTTGTTCGCCTGCCTGTTTCCAGAAAGCGGCGAACGCCGGCGGAGGAAGTACCCCGGAAAGAATTTCCACGTTCGCTTTTTTGAACACGGCGATGTGCGCGGAATAGTCGGCCGAGGAAGTTTCGAAGCGGCCGGGATCGACGAGTTTGAAGCCTTTTGCCTGCAGCGCCGGGGGAAAACCGAACTTGGCGTCGGAGTAGGCGATGCCTTCGGGATCGCTGGGCCAGAGCGCGCCGACGACTTTGTTGGTGGGGATGGATCCCCACATGGCCGTGAAGACGGCAATCAGATCTTCGAGCCCCCAGAAAAAATGGTAGGTCCAGTCGAAACCTTTTTCAGGCGTGCCGCCACGGCCGAAGAACCAGGATTGCCATGGAGCGTCGGTGGTGATGCACGGAACACCATTTTTCTCGCACTGGTCGCTGACGGGATTGACGGTGGCGCCGGTGCTGGAAGCGACCATCAGGTCCACGTGGCCGGATTGGATCAGGTCGGAGGCGATTTCGGCGGCGTGTTTTTGATCGGACTGGCTGTCTTTTTCCAGAATCTCGACGGGATATGTTCTGCCGTTGATCAGGATACCGTTGGCTATCACCTTGCGGATTCCGGCGAGGACGAAATCGTTGCTTTCGCCGAAGCGGGCCAGAGCTCCGGTGCGCGGGCCGATGAAGCCGATCTTGATCCCGCGGTTTGCGGCTCGGGCAGATTTTCCAACCAGGAGATTTGGAGCAGCCACCGCAACCACAGCGGTTGCCGCGGCGTCCTGAAGGAAGCGCCGGCGGCCGGTTGCGGCGCGGCTTTTTTTGTGTTGCTTCGGCCCAATTTTCGACTGGTCGCTCATGCGCATTCTCCCATCCAGAGGATCCCGCGCTTTTCCGGCGCGTTTAACTGCTTGCCTTGCAATTGATTCAACCGTGAGGGAATTTCCGTAATTGAGTATTGCTCCTCCGGGGCGGGCAGACAAAGGGATTGTCGGGGAGATGGGCGGTAAAGTTACTAGGAATCGAAGGGTGGGCAGACGAAATTCTTTCGAGTGATTGTGTGCCCTACTGGGCGGGGGCGAGGAACGTGTCGGCGCAGAGAAATGCGGTGAAGGGCGTGCCTTGCTTGATGACGGCGTCGGTGCCCCGCCGAAGTGCAGTCAGCGGGCCGACCACGGGGATCAGGATGCCTGCGTTTGGAGGCTTGGCCTCGCCTTCGCGTGCCGCTTCACCGCGCAGGCGGATGAGCGTGCCGTTCAGGTCGAGATAATCCACTTTGAAGGAGAGAACGCCGGGGAGACCGAACGCAGTGTTCTTGTCGACTTGAATTACGGTACCAACGGCGGCCGTGCCGGTCTTGATGAGGATGACACCGTCCTGCTGGACGTCGCGGGTGACAGTCGTGGGAATCTGATCGCCGACAGATGCGCCGTGAGAATTCACGTCAGCGGCAAAGGCGAGAAGCACGGGCGTGCCTTGTGGGAGGAGAAGTCTTTCGCCGGGAGGAACTTGGGGAGTGACGTCAATAGCTTGTGATTCGGCGGGAGCTTGCGGGGCGGAATTGGAATTGTTGACCGTGTATTTTCCGGAGGCGACGAAGCTGCGCTGAAAATTGGGAGCGATGGCGATGGCCTGGAGCGTGGTGGTGGAGGAAATGGTGATCGGGCCCATGTAACGCTGCGAGGCGGCGGTCGGAGTCCAGCCGTCGGTGGTGTAGTAGATGATGGCACCGCGGGTGGCGTCGGTGAGTTTTACTTTGGTGGAGGCAGAGTAGGCGCCGGGTTTGACGGAAAATTTTGGTGTGGAGGTGAGGCCGAAGTACGGCTGGTAAGACTGCGCGTTGGCCGCGTGTGTCGCGTTCTGCATGGCCCGCTGCGCGTCTTGCTGCGCTTGTTGCGTGGCTTCGATGGCGAACTGTTGCGCCTGTTGGGCCTGCTGCATGGCTTGCTGAGCGGCCTGCGCGCCGGGGTCTTGGGCGGGGGATGATGATGAGGTGAGAAGTAGAAACGAGAAAACCGTTAGAAGGTTTCCCATGAGGACCTCCTGGTTTGTGGGACGTACGGCGGTGGGAGTGGGTTGCAGGATATTCGGCTGAATCTGATTCGGAACGGATTTAACGCCGAGGCCGCTCAGGCACAGAGGGCAATGAGAAGAGAAGAGCGCTGGCGAGGAAGCCAGCGCTACAATTCCGCGGAACTTCCGTGGCGAAGACGAATGGGTTCGGATGCGGATTGGTTAGAAGAGTTTTACAGCAAGGCGCTGGGGGGTGTTGCCTACGGGGATTAGGGTGATTAGGGAGTCGGTGCGGAGGCGGAGGACGGCGAGGTCGCCGGAGGATTCATTGACCACGAGGAGCATGGAGGGCTCGGCTACAGATTGCGGGAGGTCGAAGCGCATGGCGTTGGGAGCGGCGCCCACGTTGATGGGCTTGCCGATGCGGCGATTGAAGATATCCACTGGGAAGACGCGGCCGGCGGCGCGATCGGCGACGTACATTTCGGAGGCGTCTTCCCTGAGGACGGCACTGGCGGGAGCGGAGCCGAGGAGCATGGTATCGCCGACTTCGTGGGTCCAGGTGTTGATGACTTGGAGGACGTGGGCTTCGGGAGAGATGACGTAGAGTTCGCCGCCGTCGGGTTTCATTAGCATTTGCGTGGGGCGGCCGGCAAGTTCGAGATCGGCGAGCAGGACGGCGCGACGAAGATCGACGACGGAGAGGCGATTTTGCGAGCGGCTCATGACGAAGGCGATGGAGCTGTCGGGAACGATGGCGACTTCGTCGGGCTGGGGGATGACTTCGATGACCGCGCGCGGCTGGAGGGTGCCGGCGTCGTGAATGGTGAGCGAGGAGGAGCGGCGATTGACGACCAGGATGAATTTTTGGTCGGGTGTGATGCGGGCTTGCACGGGTTCGAAGCCGGTTCGGGCGCGGCCGAGGATGGAGCGCGAGGCGGTGTCTATGGCGAGGAGCTGGTCGGAGGCGGCGGAGGTGGTGTAGACGCGGTCGCCGTTGGAGGAGAAGTCCAGCGAAAGCGGCGAAGGGCCGACGGCAATTTTGGCGATGATTTGCGACTTGCGTGCGTTGAGGACGAAGACGTAGCCGCCGGCGCTGCTGACGCCCCAGATTTCTGGGCGCTTGGCGTGTTCGCGCAGGTCGGAGATGGCGGGGCCAACGGGAATTTTGTTGATGACGCGGAGAGAGGCAAGATCGACGACGGTGAGCGAGCCGTCGGAGGTGGAGATGTAGGCGTTGAGGTGAAGATCGGGGCGCAGGATGGAGGGGCGGTGCTCACGGAGAAGTATGACGAGAGCGAGAATGAGAAGGAGGGCGAGGAGGAAGTAGACGCGGAAGTTTTTGGAGTGGGGCATGAGGGAAGTCTACAGTCTACAGTTTTTGGATTGGAATGAGGATAACAGATAGCAGCGAACCGATAGCAGGAGGCGAAACAGAACCCGAGACCCACACGCAACACCAGCGTGTGGCGCACCCGGCCAGAGGAAAAACAAGAAGAATTAGAGATTTTTCTGTGCGCGAATTGCCCAGGCGCGTGCGGGAAGTTCGATTGTTCCCTGGGGGTTCGCCGGGAGTGTCGCCCTCAGTCGCTCGCGAATCGCTGTTTGGGTCTGTTGATTGCGCGAAGCGAGATAGCCTGGCGCCGACCCCTGCCCGGTCAATAGCGGTTCCCAATAATCGTCAAAGCTGGTGAAACGTGTCATTACGTCAATCGCGTGCGAGGTCAAGCCTTCCAGCTTTGCTTGTTCGAAGAGGCCGCGGAGTCCTTCTGGCGTACACATTGGGAAACGGTGCGCCTGGTCGAAGGTGGCCGCTTCGCTGTCGATGGCGAGGGCTGCATCCCAGAACTCACGCAAGAACCTTGCTTCCTGGGCGTAGTCCCAAACGTAAACAGCGATGGTGCCATCCGGCCTGGTGACACGGGAAAATTCCTCGAGTGCCCTCCTCGGACTTGGAAGGAAGTTCAACCCCAGGCCGCAAACCACAACATCGAAACTAGAGCCCGGGAACGGAAGGGCCATTGCGTCCGTGGTCTCGAAGAAGACGTTGGGTTGCGCAGATCGCTGGCGAGCGAAACTGATCTGGTCGACGGAAGCATCCACTCCAACGACAGTGGCGGGCGCGTTGCGTTCAAGAATCGATTCAGTTATTACGCCGCTCCCGCAGCAGACATCAAGCCAGCGCAGACCCGCGGGTAGCTCCAGCCAGCCTAGAAATTCCTGGGCCACCAAGCGGCTCCACCGCCCCATCCATTGGTCGTAGTACGCTCCCGAAGTCCATTGATCCATGTTCGTCGATTTACATTATTTACGGAATAGCTGCCAGAGAAAAGATAAAGGTGCCCTGGTGCACGAAGGTCCTTCCTGTAGGCAGCCCGTGATTTGCTTTTGGGGCAGTAAGGCCTATGCCAGACGATCTGGGCTAGTTGACGTGGCGGTGGAGGACTTGGGCAATTTGGCGGATTTCGGCAAGGAGTTCGGCGAATTCGGAGGGGAGGATGGATTGCATGCCGTCGGAGAGGGCTTTTTCGGGCTGGTGATGGACTTCGACGAGGAGGCCATCGGCGCCGACGGCAACGGCTGCGCGGGAGAGCGGAAGAACTTTGTGGCGCTTGCCGGTGCCGTGGCTGGGATCGACGAGGATGGGCAGGTGGCTGCGTTTTTTTACGGCGGGCACGACGGCGAGATCGAGCGTGTTGCGAGAAAAATCCGAGAAGGTGCGGACGCCGCGTTCGCACAGCATGACGTTGTAGTTGCCTTCGCTCATCACGTATTCGGCGGCCATCAGGAATTCGTCGAGCGTGGCGGACATGCCGCGCTTGAGAAGCACGGGTTTTTTGGCGCGGCCGGCGCGCTTGAGCAAGGAAAAATTCTGCATGTTGCGGGCGCCGATCTGGATGACGTCGGCCCATTCTTCCACTAAATCGAGCGATTCATTATCAATGGCTTCGGTGACGATGCCGAAGCCGTAGTGTTTGCGGACTTGCGCGAGAATTTTCAGGCCGGGGAGGCCGAGTCCCTGAAAGCTGTAGGGCGAAGTGCGGGGCTTGTAGGCGCCGCCACGGAAGAGGCGCACGCCGGTGGGCTTGAGCTGTTCGGCGATGGCGAGGGACTGCTCTTCGGTTTCGACGGCGCAGGGGCCGGCCGTCATGGCGAGATGCGGTCCGCCGACGAGGACATCGCCCATGGGAGTGGGGATGCGGACGATAGTGGGGTCGGATTTTACGTCGAGGGAGACGAGTTTGTAGGGCTTGGTGACGGGAATACATTCGACTACGCCGGGGAGGGATTCGAGGATGCCGAGGTCAACGGCGCCGTTGTTGCCGGTGATGCCAATGGCGGTGCGGCCGGCGCCGGGGATCGGGTGCGCCTTGAGCCCGAGAGATTCGATTTTTTCGCAGACGGAGCGGACTTGTTCGTCCGTGGCGTGGGATTGCATGACGACTAGCATCAGTTGAGTTCCTTTGGGAGCGCGGAATAATCAGTGTACTAAAGCGGATTGAGACGGGGCAAATGGGGTGGGGAAGAAAGAGAAGATCGGGATTTCACCCAGGGCACACTGAGGAAGCGCCGAGAGGTCGCAGGGAAGGGAAGGAATTAAGGCAGAGGACGCGGAGAACGCTGAGTTCGCCGAGAGGATACAGACAAGACCCAGACGCAACACCGGCGTGGCACCCGGCATTCCAAAGGGCGGTGTAGAATGGCGCGGTTGGTTTTTGTGGCGTCGGAGTTCAAAGGAGAACCGGGATGTTGATGAGAATGGGTAAGAGGATGAACGTGAGAATTATTTTGTCAGGGGCGGTGATGGTGAGTTTGTGCGCGGGAGCGTGGGGACAGGGGAAGACGCCGGGTCCGGCGCTGCTGGTGTTGAACAAGGAGGACAGCACGCTGGCGATTGTGGATCCCGCGACGCTGAAGGTGATGGGGAAGGTGGACACGGGAGCGCATCCGCATGAAGTGGCTGCGAGCGCGGATGGAAAGATTGCGATTGTTACGAACTATGGGAACGATCATGCGGGAACGACGATGTCGGAGATTGATCTGGTGTCGCAAAGCGAAATCGGGAAGGTGACGTTCCCGGGGCTGGTGGGGCCGCATGGGATCGAGATTCTTGGGGACAAGGCGTACTTCACGGTGGAGGGAGATCAATCGTTGGGCGTGTTTGATTTTGTGGCCAACAGCATTGACCTGCACCTGGTGCTGGGACAGAAGCGCCCGCACATGCTGGTCGTGACGAAGGATGGACGGACGATTTTTGTGAGCAACATCGAGTCGAATACCGTGTCGGTGGAAGAGATGAAGAAAAAGATCACAGATTGGACCGGGACGAATGTGAAGGTGGGAAAGGGGCCGGAGGGAATTGATATTTCGCCGGACGGGAAGGAAGTGTGGGCGGCGAATTCGGGCGATGGGACGGTGTCGATTATTGATGTAGCGTCGAAAAAGGTGACGCAGACGGTGGACGTCAAGACGAAGCACTCGAACCGGTTGAAATTCACGCCGGATGGGAGGCTGGTGTTGATTTCGGATTTGGGGAGCGGGGATTTGGTGGTGTTGGATGCGGCTTCGCGGAAGGAAGTGAAGCGGTTGAATCTGGGGAAGAGCACGGAGGGGATTTTGGTGCAGCCGGATGGAGCGCGGGCGTTTGTGGCGGTCAGCGGAGACGACAAGGTGGCGGTGGTGGATTTGAAGACGCTGGAAGTGACGACGACGTTTACGACGGGAAAGGATCCGGATGGGATGGCGTGGAAGAAGTGAAGAGGCGGAGAGAGAGGCAAGACTCCAACGCAGAGTAAACTGAGGGGCCACAGCGGGCGCAGAGGGGGAAGCCCCGATCAGGTGGAAGGGAAAGATTGTTTGCGGGCTCGTTCGCGGAGGTCGAGGATCACCCCCCAAAGTGGCATCTTTGTACCAAGCCAGAGGGTTCCTGTGTCATCACCCTCACGCGAGATCCAGGGGATGGATTCCGGAAAAAAGAAAACTGGAACTTTCGCTTCCAACCTTCCTGCAGAATTAGGACTCGACGGTTGGTGACTGCATAGTAGGTGCGGCGTTTGAGCCACGCATCACCTAAGAAGCGGCCCCAAACCATATATTGCCCAAAAAGAAGAAAGGGAATCCCCCAGAGAATTTCAAAAGTGCTCGGAGCGTGGGGGGCTTGGGTTGTCGCGCCAAATGCCAAGGGCCTGCCCTTCCCAGAAAACAATGAATCCGGTCCAGACAAGGCTCAAAGGTATGGCTGTCCAGTCGTCGGAATGAAAATAATTTTGGGATTGGGCATGGCGGCCCAATGGATGCGTTCGCCGGTAAAGAGTTCGGGTTGAAGTTTCGTGGCGGTCTGTGTGTCGATGGTGATCATTTCCCTCCTTGAACGAATCCGGAAAATATTTGTTCTTGAAACAGAGTGTAGTTGGAAGGTTTTTCGAGAGATAGAAAAACTGCGAAGTATTTCGGAGAGAAATCCCGGCAAATATTGGAGGGCCGGAACCCTCATCGGTTGACGTTCAATTCTTGAGGCTGGTGGGTCGAACTCAAGGTCCAAAGACACGGCGGCATACGTGACAAAAACCGGCCCGCCCCGGAAGGCAGGCCAGTCACAGGCAGGAGAGGCAGGAGAGAGGGCGTGGAGAAGCTGATTGGGGCGGTGTGGTAGAATGGGGGTTTAAACTTAGGGAGAAAGTCGTGGCTGGGATGGCTGAATTTCCATTGATTGAGAATACCAAGTTTGAGGCGGATGACGAGTATATCCCGCAGCCGGTGGTTGAGCCGGGGCCGCCGGTGTGGATGGACGGCAGCCTGCGGATTGGCATTCACACGTCGATTTCGGGGAGCTACTTGAACGCGCTGGAGTCCGCGAGGAAGCTGGGGGCGAACGCGCTGCAGATTTTTTCTGCGAGTCCGCGGATGTGGCAGACGGCGAATGTGCGGATCCCGGCTTCGGATGTGAAGGCGTTTCGCGAGCGGCGCGTGGAGTTGGGGCTGGGGCCGCTGGTGATTCACGCGAATTACTTGATCAATCTGGCGGCGTCGCAGCCGATGCTGCGGACGCGGTCGATCCAGGCGTTTCACGAGGAACTGGTGCGCGGGCGGGAATTGGGCGCGGACTTTGTGGTGGTGCACCCGGGGTCGCGCGGCGAATCCTCGGTGGAACAGGCGATTGCGACGATTATCGAGAGCGTGAAGCAGGCGGCGCGGCGTGTGCCGCAAGAGAAGATGCGGATTCTGATTGAGAACACCGCGGGGATGGGGACGGCGGTCGGTTCGCGGCTGGAAGAAGTGGCGGCGATTGTCCGCGGGCTGCGGGAAATCAAAGCGGCGGTGTGTTTGGACACGGCGCATCTGTTTGCGGCGGGCTATGACATCAAGAGCGAGATCGGGCTTGAGCGGGCGATTGAGACGATTGACCGGATTATTGGACTCGAAAATGTACCGGTGTTTCATGTGAACGATTCGAAGATTCCGCTGGGCGGGCGCGTGGACCGGCACGAGCATATCGGGCACGGGAAGATTGGGGCGGAAGCGTTCGAGCGAATTCTGCGGACGGCGCGCTTGGGAAGTACGGCGCCGCTGGGGTTGGCGGGGCGGGCGTTTTTGCTGGAGACGCCGATTGATGATCCGGGGGATGACCGGAAGAATGTGGCGAAGTTGTGGGAATTGGCGGGAGTTGAGGGGCCGGGGGCGGAGAAGGGTTTTTCGATGATGACCGCGGGGATGAAAAAGCAGAAGAAGGAATTGGAGAAGAAGGGGAAGAAGTTTGCGAGTTCTCGGCATTTGCCGGCGGTGAAGAGTACCAAGAAGAAATAGGATAAGAGAAAGACTCAACACAGAGCTCGCAGGGTGAAGAGCACAGAGGACACAGAGAATAGTTTGAAGGAAAGGCGAGAATTAGAGAACGCGAGGGATAATCGGGCGTGGGGGACTACAAGCCGCAGGAGATTGAGGCGAAGTGGCAGAAGCGGTGGGAAGAACACCGCGTTTTTGAGACGGAAGCGGAATTAGGCGGAACCGCAGAAGTAGAAAAGTCAAAACCCGCGCCCTCAAAACCGGAGGATGCGGCACCCGGGGAGAAGAAAGCCCAAGCGCCAGGTGCAAAGACGGCACCTGGGGCACCCGGCGGGAAAACCAAGAAACCTAAATACTATGTGCTGGAAATGTTGCCGTACCCTTCGGGAACGATGCACATGGGGCACATGCGCAACTACACGATTGGGGACGTGGTTGCTCGAGTGAAGCGGATGCGCGGGTTCAACGTGCTGCACCCGATGGGGTGGGACGCGTTTGGCCTGCCGGCAGAAAACGCGGCCATCAAGAACAAGACGCATCCACGGACATGGACTAACAACAACATTGCGGAATTTCAGAGGACGTTGCGGCGTTTTGGGTTTTCCTACGACTGGCGAAGAGAAATCTCCACTTGCGAGCCGGAGTATTACCGGTGGAACCAGTGGTTTTTCCTGCGCATGCTGGAGCGCGGGATTGCTTATAAGAAAAAGAGCCGGGTGAACTGGTGTCCGAAGTGTTGCACGGTGCTGGCGAACGAGCAGGTGGTGAACGGCGGGTATTGCTGGCGGCATGAAGATACTCGAGTAGAGGCGCGGGAGATTGAGCAGTGGTTTTTGAAGACGACGGCGTATTCAGAGCAGTTGCTCGAGGATTTGAAACAGTTGGAGGGCGGCTGGCCGGATCGCGTGATTGCGATGCAGCGGAATTGGATCGGGAAATCGATTGGAGTGAAGGTTTGGTTTGAGGTGGCGAGCCAAGAGTCGACCGCCGAGGGCGGACAGCCGAAGAGCGAAGGGAAGAACCTCGAAGACCCAGGTGCAAAGGCGGCACCAGGGGCATCCAAAGAGAAGATTGAGATTTTTACTACGCGGATTGACACGATTTATGGGGCTAGTGCGATTGTGCTGGCGCCTACGCATCCACTGGTGGGGCGGTTGATTGCGGGGACACCCGGGCAGGCTGCGGCAGAGAAGAAACTGGTGGAGATGAAGGTATCGTCGGTGAAGACGGAGGATATCGCTACCGCGGAGAAGGATGGATTTTTTACGGGGCGGTATGCGGTGAATCCGTTTAACGGGGAGAAGGTACCGATTTGGGTGGGGAATTTTGTGCTGCTGGAGTATGGGACCGGGGCGATCATGGCGGTTCCGGCGCATGATGAGAGGGACTTTGAGTTTGCGGTGAAGTTTGGTTTGCCTGTGCCGGTGGTAGTGAGTAAGGAAAAGAGTTTTAGCGCAGAGGGTTCGGAGAAAGAGCACCGAGGGCACGGAGAAGAAAAGAAAACCCAAGCGCCAGGTGCAAAACCGGCACCTGGGGCACCCGGCGGGGGAAACCCAAGTGCACAGGCAGAAGTGCCTGTGCCACAAAGGCCGTTTACGGAATACGGAGTGAGTGTGAATTCGGGGCTCTATTCTGGGCTGAAGAGTGAGGATGCGATTGAGCGGATGGCTTCGGATGCGGAAGCTGAGGGATTTGGGAAGAAGGAGACGATTTTCCGGCTGAGGGATTGGGGGATTTCGCGGCAGAGGTATTGGGGCACACCCATTCCGGTGATTTATTGTGCGAAGGATGGCATGGTGCCGGTTCCGGATAAAGATTTGCCGGTTCTGCTGCCAGCGAATCCGCTGTTGACGGGCGAAGGGGAATCGCCGCTGGCGACGGATCCGGAGTTTGTGAATGTGAAGTGCCCGAACTGCGGCGGGCCGGCGCGGCGCGAGTCGGACACGATGGACACGTTCGTGGATTCGTCTTGGTATTTCTATCGGTATTGCGATCCGAGGAATGATCATGCGCCGTTTGATCCGGCGAAGGCGGCGTACTGGTTTCCGATTGACCAGTACATTGGCGGGATCACGCACGCAATTCTGCACCTGTTGTATTCGCGGTTCTGGTGCAAGGTGATGCGGGATTTGGGATTGGTTGCGCACAGCGAGCCGATTGCGCGGTTGTTTACGCAGGGAATGGTGCAAAAGGGCGGCGTGGCGATGTCAAAGTCGCGCGGGAATGTGGTGGGCGCGGAAGAGATGGCAGATAAGTATGGGGCGGATACGGGGCGGTTGTATACGTTGTTTGCGGCGCCGCCCGAGAAGGATTTGGAGTGGAGCGAGGAGAGTATCGAGGGGGCATGGAGATTTTTGAACCGGGTTTACCGGATGGTGGAGAAACATTGGGAAAAGGCGACCGCTGAAGAGAAGCGAGAGGATAACGCAGAGAGCGCAGAGTTCGCTGAGAGGAAACTCCAAGGCCCGGGTGCAAAGGCAGCACCTGGGGCACCCACGCAAAAAGAAAGAGAGCTGCTGCGGAAGGCACATCAGACTTTGCGAAGGGTGACGCAGGATTTTGAGGGGCGGTGGCATTTTAATTCGGCGATTGCGCAGATTATGGAGTTGGTGAATGCGATTTATGCGGCGGAGCCGTTGGAAGACGGCGTGCGGCCTGCGGTGCAGAAGGAAGTGCTGGAGCTGGTAACTTTGATGCTGGCGCCGATGACGCCGCATCTGGCGGAAGAGTTGTGGGAAATGCTGGGGCACAAGGATGGATTGTGGACGGTGGCGTGGCCGGCGATTAATGAGGAATTGGCGAAAGAGGATGAGGTGGAGATTCCGGTGCAGGTGAATGGGAAGGTGCGTGGTCGCGTCACCATGCCGCCTGGAGCCGCGCAGGATGAGGTGGTGAAGCGGGCGACGGCGGATGCCGGGGTGGCGGGTCATCTGGCGGGGAAGACGGTGCGGAAAGTTATTTTTGTGCAAGATAAGTTGCTCAATATCGTCGTTAGCTAGGAAAGAGGAAAACGTAACAAAGAGAGCGCTGAGGAAGAACACAGAGGACACAAAGAGTATAGGAAAAACCCGCACCCTTAAAACCGAAGAGTGCGGCACCCAGCGAAGCAGGCGGCGTAAAACCGCCCCTACGGAGGTGGAAATGGAAGGGACCGCGAAGATGGCGCAGAGCAATTCACAGGCGGTGTTGAAGACGGAGCGGGGCGGGATTGTGGTGCTGGATTTTGGGGGGCAGTATACGCAGCTGATTGCGCGGCGGGTCCGCGAGCAGCAGGTTTTTAGCGCGGTTTTGCCTTGCACGAGTTCGGTGGAAGAGATACGGAAGCTGGAACCGGCAGGGATTATTTTGTCGGGCGGGCCAAGCTCGGTGTACGACAAGGATGCGCCGGTGTGCGATCCGGCGGTGCTGTCGCAGGGAATTCCGGTGCTGGGAATTTGTTACGGCATGCAGTGGATGGCGAAGAATCTGGGCGGGAAAGTGGAGCCGGTGCAGCGACGGGAGTACGGACCGGCGCATTTCAACCTGGAAAAAGCGGAAAGCCATATCCTGGGCGGGCTGCCAGAGACGCTGAAGATCTGGGCGAGCCACGGGGATAACGTGCTGGAACTGCCGCCCGGATTTCATCTGACGGGAAAGACGGCGAACGCGATTGGGTCGGCGGAAGATCATAAGCGGAAGATGTACGCGGTGCAGTTTCACCCGGAAGTGAATCACACCGATCGCGGGACGGAGATTCTGCGGAATTTTCTTTTCCGGGTTTGCAAGGCGGAGCCGAAGTGGAGCGGAAAGGCGTTCATTGAAGAGACGGTGGAGGCGATCCGGCGGAAGGTGGCAACGCATCACGCGATTTGCGGATTGAGCGGCGGCGTGGACTCGACGGTGGCGGCGGTGCTGGTGCATCGCGCGATGGGCGAGCGGCTGACGAATATTTTCGTGGACACGGGTCTGCTGCGGAAGAACGAGTTTGAACACACGCTGGAGATGTATCGCAAGCGGCTGGGGCTGCGGGTAATCGGCGTGGACGCTTCCGAGCATTTCCTCGGGAAGCTTCTAGGCGTGAGCGATCCGGAGCAGAAGCGAAAGATAATCGGGCGCGAGTTCATCGCGATCTTCGCGGCGGAAGCGGAGAAACTGCAGAAGAGCGCGGCGGGCGCTATCAAATTTCTGGTGCAGGGGACGCTGTACCCGGATGTGATCGAGTCGGTGTCGGTGAAGGGGCCGTCGGCGACGATCAAGACGCATCACAATGTGGGCGGGCTGCCGGAGAACATGCCGTTTGCGCTGGTGGAGCCGCTGCGGGATTTGTTCAAGGATGAGGTGCGGCGGATCGGCAAGGATCTGGGATTGCCGGAAGAGATCCTAGTGAAGCATCCATTTCCGGGGCCGGGGCTAGCGGTGCGGCTGCTGGGCGCGATTACGAAGAAAGATCTTGAGACGCTGCGCGATGCGGACGCGATTGTGGTGGAAGAGATTCGGCGGGCGGGGCTGTATGAAAAGGTTTGGCAGGCGTTTGCGGTGTTGTTGCCGGTGCGCAGCGTAGGCGTGATGGGGGATGGAAGGACGTATGGATTGACGGTGGCGGTGCGGGTGGTGCAGTCGGATGATGCGATGACGGCGGACTGGGTGCGATTGCCGGGGGAAGTGCTGGAGCGAATGTCCACGCGGATTGTGAATGAAGTGCCGGGAGTGACGCGGGTGGTTTATGACGTGAGCAGCAAGCCGCCGAGCACGATTGAGTGGGAGTAGGAACAAGCAATCAGTTATCAGCAAGAAGGCTTGGAAGCCGAGCTTGGTGTTGGGATTGGTTTTTGGAAACGGGAGAAGGAAAAAGCTTAATACAGAGCGCACGGAGACGGAGCACAGAGGGCACAGCGAAGAGCAGAATGAAAAAGCCGCTCGGGCACAGGGCGGAGCGGCTCTTTGCAGTTAAGGTTGTATCTACGCGGGCGGAGCCGGGACCGCCAAACGGCTACCGGTTGGCCATTTTCTGGGCCATATACAGGAGCAGTTTGCGATCTTCCTCATCGGCTTTGCTCAACAAGCGGCGAAGCTTGTTGAGATAGCGCGCCTCTTTTCCGGCGCTGCCCCAGGCGATATCGTCGGACGATTTGCGCTTGGGAAGGTTCGGAAGTTGAGGCGGCTCTTCGCCGTCGTAGAAGAGTTGATAAAGTGGGCATTCGAGCGCGCGCGCCAGCTTTTCGAGCGTCTCAATGGCCGGAACGGTGTGGCCATTCTCGACGCGGGAAATATAACAACGCAGGAGGCCGGTGCGCTTCTCGATATCACCCTGGGAGAGTTTCTTTTCCTCGCGCAGAGCGCGAAGACGATCACCGATAATCATGAAAGTGAGTATTCCATAGATAGTCATAGGTAGCAAGTCGAAACTAGTGGAAAACTGTGGAATTGACGAGGCTATGCGGTTAGGCTCGCAAGGATATCCGGTGGAACAGGGGATAGAGATTAGCGTAACCAAAGACCTATGGAACGCGTCCCAAAACCAGTGGCTCTGACACTGACAGGTCTGGGGAAACCCAGGACGGCGGGGGAGGAGGTCTCTCGGCGCGTGCAGGAGGACCGGGAACTGGTCCGGCGCGCGCAAAAGGAAGATAAGGAAGCCTTTGAGGAGTTAGTCAGGAGGCACCAAAATCGGGTATTTGCGGTGGCGGGGGGCATCCTGCGGAACCGGGAGGACGTCGAAGACATAGCCCAGCAGGTATTCTTGAAGGCTTACTTTTCGATAAAACGGTTCGATCAAAGAGCGGCGTTCAGCACCTGGCTCTATAAGATAACGGTGAATGAATGCTGGGATTTACTGAGAAAAAAGAAGGTGCGGCCGCTGGTGTTTGAAGCGGAGTTGAGTGAAGAGCAGGCGCAGGTCTACCAGGCGTCGTCGGAGCAGTCGGATGGTAGGCCGGATGCCGGCGAGAGGCTGGCGGTGCGGGAGCAGGTGGAGGAGTTGATGAGCTGTCTGGACGAGCGCGATCGCACGATGCTGGTGCTGAAGGAAGTGCAGGGATTTTCGGTGGAAGAGATTGCGGAGATGATGGAGATCAACGCGAACACGGTGAAGGTGCGATTGTTCCGTGCGCGGCAGCGGATTACGGAGAGGACGAGACGCAGGCGGGGAGCAAGAGCATAGACGGAGTAACCGGGTCCGGGGGAACAGGAATCGAGAGAAAAAGAGGTACACAGAGAATGGGGAACCTTGTGAATCGGGAAGATGAGAATTGCCGGCGTTTTCTGGATGCATTGGAAGAACTTCCGGCGAGCGGCAATTCCCGGAAGACCGCCGAACAATGGCGAGCCGACCTGCCGGAAGCGGAGGAAGCGCACGCCGGCAGTTGCGCGGTTTGCCGGACGGCGCTGGAGGAGTTTGCGGAAACGCGGAACGCGCTTTCTGGAATCACCGTACAGGCGGCAGGGCCGTGGTTTGCGGCGCGGGTGATGGCGGCGATCGGCGCGCGGGAAAGAGAAGAAGAAGCGCAGGACGGCGTGTGGATCAGCGTGCGGCGGCTGGCGCCGCGGTTGGTGGCGCTGAGCGCGCTGCTGCTGGTCCTCGGCGGAGGCTGGGCGCTCGAGCTGCGAAACTCGGAAGGGATGAACGCGGAACGCCGAGGCGGCGATATGGTGTTCGATTCCTCGGTTGCCCCGGCGTGGTATGACGATGGGCTGGGAATGACGAGCGAGGTTAGGCCATGAACCCGGATATCCGCAAGAAGGCGGCAATTTGGCTGGCGCTGGTGTTCGTGCTGGGAACGGCGACGGGCGGGGTGTTTGGGTACAGCTTGGCGCGGCGGAGTTATGCGGCGACGAAGAGCGTGGTGCCGTCGGAGGCGGAGCGCCGGGCGAAGAAGATCGCAGAAATGACCAAGACGATCGGATTGACGGCAGAGCAGGCGCAAAAGGCGGATGGGATCATCAAGAATGCGCAGTCGGAAATCCGGGAGATCCACAATAAGAACGACGCGGAAGTGGATGTGGTGCGGATGAACGCGCGCGGGCAGATGCGGGAATTCCTGACGGCGGAGCAGATGCCGAAGTTTGAGCAGTATATGCAGCGATTGGATGAAGAGAGAAAGAAGCAGAAAGAGGCGCAGCAGGGGAAGTAGGGAAAGACGAAGAGAAGACTTGACGCAGAGTACCCTGAGAACGCAGAGTTCGCAGAGAAGAGAAGATCAAGCGGGGCGGCGTAAAGCCGCCCCTACATTTTTTGGTGGAATCTAGCGGTCGAGGTAGAAGCCGTCGCGGGCTTGGACCTGGGCGTCTTTTTGTTTCACGGCCAGATGGAGCCTGTGATAACCGACGGTGTCGTCGGGTCTTTCGGGAGAGTAGCCGAGGACGTACTGATTATGGAGTTCCTCGTCGAGGTCGGCATAGATTTTGTCGAGAGTTTCTTTCTTCGAGACTTCAAAGAAACGCCCGCCGGAGTTTTTGGCGATTTGCTCGAGAACTTTTTTGCCGTCGGGGCGAGATTCCTCGGTGCGGCGGGGATAGCCGCCACCTCTACCTCCCATTCCGCCGCCGCCCATGCGCGGTCCCCCGAAGCCGCCCCCGTTGCCGTGGTCTCCTTCCTTGTCAGCGAAAAGGATGCAGTAGATAAGGGAGTCCGCGCGCTGCGCGGCTTCGATGGCTTCGGCGAGAGACTCCTTGCTGCCGCGGTCAACTCCGTCGGTGAGGATGACGAGAGCCTTGCGACCCTGTTGCTTCCTCATCAGTTCGTCGGCGGCGAGGTAGATGGAGTCGTAGAGAAGCGTGCCGCCGCCGTGGCCGTGTCCATGCGAACCGCGGCCGTCCCCGCCGCCAGCGCCACCCGAGGAACCTCCCCCGCCCGAATTGGATTGGGAGAATTGCGGGGTGTGGACTTGATCGATGGCTGCGAGGAGTTTCTGGCGGGAAGAAGTGAGGTCCTGGAGGAGTTCGACTTCGTGATCGAAATGGATGAGGAAGGCTTTGTCTTTGTCTTCACGCAGGACACGATCGAGGAAAGATCGGCTGGCGGCGCGTTCCTGATCGAGGACGCGGCGCTGGCTGAGGCTGGTGTCCACGAGGAGGCCGAGGGTGAGAGGGAGGTCGGACTCTTTGGCGAAGTAGGTAATGGACTGGGGCTTGCCGTCCTGATCGAGAGTGAAGTCGTCTTTGGCGAGATTGCGGACGAGATTGCCGTGCTTGTCGCGGACAGTAGCGAGGAGATTTACGGCGGAGACCTTGACAGCGATGGGCGGGGATTGCTGGGTGAGGAGGGGGAGAGCGGAGAGGAGGAGTACGAGCGCCGTTGAGAAAAGTTTCCGCAAGATGTGTGGTCGCGCCTTTCCAGGGATTGCTGGAGTCGTGCTGACGGTTATTCCCGCTCAAGGCGGGAAAAGTTCCCGATAGGGGAGGACGAAGAGAAGAATAAGCGCAGAGAAGCGTAACCCAAGAGGGCGGAGCAAGCTCCCCCTAGAAAAGAGGGAGAAGGCCACTTGAAGGTAGCCGTTGGCGCGGGATTTGGTATGCTACGGCGCGTGAAACGGGAATTTTTGATTGATACGGATACGGCTTCAGATGATGCGGTGGCGTTGATTATGGCCTTGCGGCACCCCGAGGTTGAGGTTGTGGGGATTACCACGGTTGCGGGGAATGTGGAGGTGCAGCAGGCTTGCCGCAATGCGCTGTATACGCTGGAGCTTTGCGGGTCGAGCGTGCCGGTATTTATGGGAGCAGAGAAGCCGCTGAGGCGGGCGCACTGGAGTGCGGACTGGTTTCACGGACGCGACGGATTGGGGGATCACGGATATCCGGCGCCGCGGCGAGGGCCGGAAAAAATGAGCGCGGCGGAGGCGATAGTCGAACTGACGGAAGCGCATCCGGGAATCGTGATGGTGACGCTGGGGCCGCTGACGAACGTGGCGCTGGCGCTGGAGAAGAGGCCGGAGATTGCGAAGAAGGCAAGCCGGTGCGTGGTGATGGGAGGAGCGCCTTGCTGCGAAGGGAACGTGACGCCGGCGGCGGAGTACAACATCTGGTGCGATCCGGAAGCGGCGCGTGTGGTGGCGAGAAGCGGGCTACCCGTAGAGATTGTGGGCTGGCATTTGTGCCGCGGGGAAGCGGTGCTGAATTTGAAGGAGATTGAGAAGGTGATGGGGTTTCAGACGGCGGTGGCTGAGTTTGCGATTGAGTCGAACAGCGGGGCTCAGGAAGCGTTTCACGTGCAGACGGGAGAGCACGGGATTTCGCTGCCGGATCCGGTGGCGATGGCGGTGGCGCTGGATGCGTCGATCGTGACATCGGAGTCGGAACATTTTTGGGACGTGGAGACGGAGAGCGAATTGACGCGTGGGATGACGGTGGTGGACCGATTGAATGTCGCGGAGGATGAGCGGAATCGCGAAGTTTGGGCGGCGCAGATTGCGGGAGGACGAAAGGCGAAGATTGTGTGGACGATTGATAATGCGCGGTGGAAGGAGACGTTGTACGCGAGACTGAGGTAAAGGAGGAAAGGGGGGAGGCGAAGAACTGAACTCGGAGTGCGCTGCGGAAACAGAGAAGAGAGGAAAAACCCTTAAAACCGAAGGGTGCGGCACCCAACGAAAGCGAACAGCGGCCCCGAATGGATCGGGGCCGCTGCCAGAGTTCAATGAAATGCTGGTTAGAAGCTGAAGATTACGCCGCCTTCGCTGCGAAGGTCGCGCCATTCGTGCTGGGGAATGCCCTCGAACAACGGGAGTTCCGCGGTCCGCGTGTTGGCGCGGGTGCGATAGAGAGACTGTTCGTAGGCAAAGGAGACCCAGCGGTTGAGTTTGTAGTTGAGGGTGCCGACGGTCATATCGCTGCGAGAGCGCGAGCCGGCGACGGCGGAAATGTGCAACAGGTCGTTGGTGTTGGCCTGGTCGGTACCGTACATCACGTAGAGGGACCAGCCGGCGTGGCGGCCTTCCGGATCGTGACCGAACCAGCGCGAAAGGGGTAGGCCGAGTTGCGTGAAGCCGCCCTTGGCGCGGACCGGAAGTTGAGGAATGACCACGGGAGCGCCGGCACTATTCAGACCAAACAGAACCGTCGAGGCGCCATCGATGGATGCTGCACTTGCGAAAGTCAACCCGCCTGTCGCGGTGGTTTGAGTCGGCGTGAAGCCTCCCGTTGCGTTGTAGTTGGAGAAGAGCTGGCCAGCGAAATAGTAGCGCAGGTCGCTGCCGCTGTAGAACTTGCCGATGAGAGTGGCGAAGCGGGTTGGGAGTTGCCATTCAAAATCCCAACCGTTGGTGTCGCTGCCGACACGAACGCCGGTCGGGAACGCTGTCTTAAAGATAGTGGGGTTCGCCGGATCAACAGCCGCGCCGGTGGGAATTGCTGAACCCAGGACGATGGCCGTGCGATGGCCCTCTTCAAAGCTGAAGATGAGTTGCGCAGGAGCTACGCCGGGCGCGTCATCGAGCTTAAACTGACCGACGATGCGGCCTTCGACCTGGGGCGTATTGCTGTCCGGGCCCTGGCGTTCGCCGTAACCCAATTGATTGAAAAGGTTGTTGTTGCCAGGCGTGTCGCCGATGGCGGGCAGGACGACGGCGATTTCCGGCATGAGCTGGAATCTGCCGAAGTCATGCGTGTAGCCGGAACGGAATTGCGGAGAGCGCTCGTAGATATCACCGAAGGCGATACCGAGACCGGTGGTTTCCAGCATGTTGGGCAGGGTGGAAGAGCCGAACGGAGTCCAGTCCTGGCCCATCACGGCGGTGAGAGTGTTCGTTTCGTTCAGCTTCCAGTCAATGCGCCCGTAGGCCAGGCGGATGGAGGGGTTGTAGGAACGAATCGAGGAGAGGTTGCGGTTGTCGGAACGGTTGAAGTTTCCTTCAAAGTCCATTTCGAACTTTCCGGTGACCGTGACACTCGAGCTGGGGTCGAGCCACTCGAAGTTGTTGCCGAACCGGGTGGAGCGCGCCTTGATGTGGAACTCGGGCGCGGCGTTGGGGCCAGTGTCGCCGAGGAAGCCGGGCAGCGGGAAATCATCGCCGCCGGGCGACGAACTGTCGTGAATAAAGGTGGCCTTCAGGAAGCCGTAGGGGGTGAGCCCGATAGGTCCGAGCTTGATGGCGGCTTTCAAATCACCCTTGGGGATGCCACCCACCGGAAAAACACGGACGGGATTGGCGGCAGACAGAGTGGTTGGCGAGACAGAAGGAGCCACCTGTGGAGGCGTCTGTCCAGCCGGAGTCTGCTGTTTGTCCTGAAGATCGGCAGAAACCGGGCTGGAGGCGGAAGCGACGGCAGGAGCGGAAGCATTTGGAGAAGAAGGCGCGCCTGCCGGAACGCGATAGACGGCAGGGATCATGCTCGCGGGGGCCGAATTGGTGGCCGAAGCGTTCATGATTCCAGGAGCACCCATCATCTGGTTGTAATCGGCTTGCGAGATGATTCCTTTGTTCAACAGGAGTTTTGCAAGCCGCTGATCGGCATCGCTGGCAGACGAGGCCTGATTGATTTGTGCGGCCTCTTCCGGAGTTAGAATGCCCTTGGCCTGCAAAACGCGAACCAGCGGGCTGGCAGCAGGTGAATTTCCTGTAGGCTGCTGAGCGGCCGCGAGTCCGGAACAGGCCAAAGATATTGCGAGAAGTACGACAAGGGACACCACTACCCCACGTTGTTTCCCGAACATTACGAACACCCCCCTGTGACCCACGATTGTTGTGTAGGTCAGGTAATCGAACACGAACGGGCCCCAAACGCACCGTACTTAATACCTGTCCGCGGCGGATGTCAAGAATTCGTTTGAGGAAACGTGGGGAAATGAAGGTTTTCGGATGGGCGGAGGCGAGTACTGGAAGCCGCGAGCCGCAAAGGTGGGGGGAAATTAATTTTACAAAAAGGGAATTGACTGGGAAGGGAATCCGGGATTGCTGCGATCTCAGCCACACAATTGTCGAGATTGGTGGGGAAAGAGGAAAAGGCTTAACACTGAGCGCACGGAAATGAAGCACGGAGTTCGTTGAGCAGAGCGGGGGAAGAAAACGCAAGAGCACAGCGAGTAACGGCAGTGCCACAGGATTCGCGTGGGCAGCGGTGGTAAGTGGTGAAGTTCGGGGAAGGCAAAAATCTTGACGCTGGGCAGGTAGAGTTGTGATAGAAGGACTACAGATTTCGGTCTGAGGGGCACTCCGCGGGGAGTTGATCGAAAGACGAGAGCACAACACCACGAGGTAATCCGATGAACACGTTTCCCGTTCTGCTTGCGGCGCTTTGCGTGTACGCGATTGGATACCGGTATTACAGCGCGTTTATCGCGGCGAAGGCGCTGGCACTGGACGACCGGCGCGAGACACCCGCGCACACCTACGAGGATGGGCATAACTATGTGCCATCGCCGAAGTGGGTTTTGTTCGGGCATCATTTCGCGGCGATTGCCGGAGCGGGGCCGCTGGTGGGGCCGACGCTGGCGGCGCAATTTGGATTTGCGCCGGGGTTCCTTTGGATATTGATTGGAGCGGTGCTGGCGGGATGCGTGCAGGATTTCATCGTGCTGGTGGCTTCCCTTCGGCACAAGGGGAGATCGCTGGCGGACGTGGCGCGGACGGAAGTGAGCGAGTTTACGGGATTGGTCGCGATGTTCGCGGTGCTGCTGATTTTGCTGGTGACGCTGGCGGGGTTGGGAGTGGTGGTGGTGAACGCGTTGTCGAACAGCCCGTGGGGCGTGTTCACGATCGGGATGACGATTCCAATCGCGATATTCATGGGGCTGTACATGTTTAAGAGCACGCCGGGGCAGATTAAGGTGGGCGTGCCGAGCACGGTTGGCGTGGTGCTGCTGCTCGCGAGTGTGTGGGGCGGGCACTGGTTTGCGGCGACGCCGTGGGCGTCGTCGCTGACATTCACGCCGCACCAGATTACCTACCTTATGGCGATATACGGCTTTGTGGCGTCGGTGCTGCCTGTGTGGCTGCTGCTGGAGCCGCGGGACTATTTGTCCACGTATGTGAAGCTGGGAACGATCGCACTGCTGGTGATTGGCGTGTTTATCGTGCATCCGGACATCAAGTTTCCGGCGTTGACGCAATATGTGCACGGCGGCGGGCCAATTATCAAGGGCACACTGTTTCCGTTTTTGTTCGTGACGATTGCGTGCGGGGCGATTTCCGGGTTTCATTCGCTGGTGAGTTCGGGGACGACGCCGAAGATGCTGAACAGGGAGTGCGACGCGCGATTCATCGGGTACGGGGCGATGGTGGCGGAAAGCCTGGTGGCGGTGCTTTCGTTGATCGCGGCTTGCTCGCTGTTTCCGGGGGATTATTTCGGGATCAACGTGCCGGCGGATGCATTTGCGAAGCTGGGGTTGCACACGGTGAATCTGGATTTATTCTCGAGCGAAGTAGGAGAGAAGCTCGCTGGGCGGACTGGTGGAGCGGTTTCGCTGGCTGTGGGGATGGCGCAGATTTTCCGTGGCATTCCGGGGATGACGCGATTGATGGGCTACTGGTACCACTACGCGATCATGTTTGAGGCTTTGTTTATCTTGACGACGATTGATACCGGGACGCGCGTGGCACGGTATGTTTTGCAGGAACTTTTGGGGAAAGTGCACAAGCCGTTTGCGAATCATGCCTGGCAGCCGGGGAATATGATCACTACGTTTTTTGTAGTCTTGGCCTGGGGATATTTGATTTATACCGGGAACATTTCGACGTTGTGGCCGCTCTTTGGGACGGGGAACCAGTTGCTGGCGACGATCGCGCTCGCGGTGGGGACGGCGTTTTTGATCAACATGGGGAAGGCGAAGTATGCGTGGATCACGGTGGCACCGATGATGTTTGTGGGGACGACGACGCTGACCGCGGGAGTGCTTTCGATCAAGAATATTTTCTGGCCGCTGACAAAGAAGCCGGGGTTTGTGTTTCAGGGGTATCTGGACTCGACGCTGATGGCGATTTTCGTGACCGGCGTGGTGCTGGTGCTGCTGAATGTGGCGCGACGGTGTTGGCTGACGTTGCATGGGGAGCCGATACCAAAGGAAGCGTTTGGGCCGCCGGTGGCGGGAGAGGGGTTGCCGTCGAGTGGGTGTTGTTAGCAGGAAGAAGGGAGGAGTTAACGCCGAGTTCGCTGAAATCCGGAGGACGCGGAGAAGAGGCAGATCGAAAGGTTGATGGCGTCAGATTGTAAGAGCCCACCCCTTCTCAACCGGCGAGAAAGGGCACCCGCAAGATCATTTGTTGCGCGGCGTTGCTGGCGATCCGTGGACTGCCTGGAAGGGCGGCCTTACGAGTTTGGCCGATCTAAAGATCGGCCGCTACAAGAAAAGAACCGGCCGGTCATGGGACCGGCCAGTTCAATTTTGGGTGAAGAAGAAAACTTACTTGGTACTTTTGTTCTTGGGAGAAGCTTTTTGCAGGGTGGCCAGGAGGGTTTTTGCGCTTGGAGGGACGGGTACGGCGTGTTCGAAGACGATGTCCTTGGCGCTGAGTTCCTTGCCGTAGAGTTTTGTGTTGCCGCTGTTGTCGGGGCGGAGCGTGGAGCCCTCGAGAGAGATGCCGGCGAAGAGTCCGCGCGAGCGGGAGTAGGAAAGAATTTCGGCGCGCAGGGCCACGTCGGTTTCCGCAGAAGCCGCGCGGCCGACGGGGCCGGCGGCCGCGCTGGCGTCAGCGCCGAGCTTGACCTTACTGCTAAGCATGCTGGTGGCGGAGCGATCACTCATGAGGAGCAGAACGAAATCGGTGGCGTTGCCGCCCAGTTGCAAGCCGGCGCTGCCGCCTTCAAGAGCCATCATCGTCGGAGGGCCCCAGGGTCCGCGGAAATCACTGCCGCTGCGGCAGGTCATGACCCCGCGGCCGTAGCTGCCGCCGATGCCGATGGCGAATTTCAAGACGGACGGAAGAATGACGACGCATTTGGTCTTGTCGAGAACGTCCTGGGGAATGCTGTCGGGAGCGTCGAGAATTTCCTTGAAGACTTTGCCGGCGTTTTCGACGCGGCTTTCTTCTTTATCTTCTTTTTCCTCGGCTGCTGCGGGATGCGCCAGCAGGGAAAGTAACGGGATAGCGAGCCAGAGTTTTTTCATAAATCCTCCATAGAGATTCTTGAGAGATAGGGACCGCTCAAGCAAGGTTCAGGCCAGAAGGCTCTGAAAACGGGAGAAAAGCTTGCGCCTGATGTGTCCCCCCGCGTGGAATTTCAATTCCATAGCAAATATTGGATGGAGTGGCAATCAAAAAAGGAGACAGGAAAATGAAACAAAGTTTTTAGGGTGAAAGCGACGAAATATAGGCGGCGATGTCGATGATGTCGAAAAGAGAGAGATTGGCGACGACGGGTTTCATTTGCTGCCCGGAGGCACCGGCGCGGGCTCCGCTTTGCATGTCGTAGAGCTGGCGGACGATGTAGCTGGGGGAACGTCCGGCGATTGAAGGGACATCTTTCAGGCCCTTAAGGTTCGGGCCGTGGCAGGTGGAGCAGATTATGGTTCTGGCGTTGGCGCCGCCCGTGGTGACGAGGGCGTGGCCGCGTTTGAGGCTGCCGGGGGGAACGTAGGCGATGAAGCCGGAAGAGTCGTCGCGGAGTTCGGTGCGTTCCAGATTTTCCGGAATTTCGATGATGCGGTCGCCGATGGACTCCACTTCGTGGGGAGTGGAGACGACGAGCATCCATCCGGCAACGTGAGTTTTAGGAACGAACTTGGCTTCGACGACGCGGATCCAGGGCTTGGGTTTCAGGGCGGCGAAGTATGCGGCGGCGATTTGGATTTCGGCGCCGGTGATTTTGGTTTCATTGGCGATCATCGAGCTGACAGGTTTCAAATCAGGGTCGGAGCTTTTGCGAGCGCCGCTTTTGAAATCGGCGAGCTGCTGGACGATGTAGGTGGCGGGGAGACCTGCGAGGCTGGAATTTTCCGGGCGGCCCTGGCCGTTGGGGAGGTGGCAATAGCCGCAGGCATAGACTTCAGGCGGGCGGCCGTGGGCGACGATTTGGGGCATGGGAGGGTGAGCAGAGGGATGCCAATCGGGAATGTTGAAGAAGTCGTGGACTTGCGAACGGGTGAAAGAGATTTTGGTTCCGGAAATGTGCAGGGAAGCGCTGTCGTCGGGCTTCGCGCCAGCTTCGGCGGCGGAAGCCGGAGGATCGACGGCGTAAGCCCAATACGGCGGCGGCTCGAGCGGCGGATGCGAAATTGTGGAAGGAGTTTGACTGGATGCCGTGGCGGCGAGAAAAATTGCCGCGGCGATCAGAATGGCGGTGAGCGATTGGAACTTGAGTCGGGTCACGCGCAAACCTTTCAGATTTCTGGCAACGAATGAGGACGGTGTCTGAATCAATCATTGCACGATTTGGAAATGATTGGGGAAGTGCAGAAGGGGAAGAATAAAGCAGAGTGCGCTGAGAACGCAGAGTTCGCCGCCACCGGCTCGGGGTAATCGCCGATTCCCAGAGGAAGTGGGAAGCGATGGCGCTAGTTGAAGTTCAGTGTCATTGACCAGGTGCCAGTGACAGTTGGTGTCTTGCCGTAGATTCGGATGAACTACGTCCCCGGGGTCTTCACACCACAAGCCGGGCCGCCCCATCCGACCGTTTAGACAGGTAGGGATTCGGCTACGGGCTTGGGCTTGGGGAGGCGCTTGGGGAGGGCGGTATCTTTCAGGGATTCGCCGACCTGGCCGACTACGCTTTCGCGGGAGAAGGGTTTTTGCAGGAAGAAGGCGTCCTGGAGGAAATCGTCGTCGGGGCCGGACTGCTCGAGGTAGCCGGTCATATAAACGATCTTGACGTGAGGGACCAGGGCCTTGAGGCGCTTGGCGAGAGCGGGGCCGCGCATTTTGGGCATGACGATGTCGGTGAGGACGACGTTGACGGATTTGCCGAACCGCTGCACGATTTCGAGGGCCTCGACGCCGTCTTCCGCCGTGAGCACGCTATAGCCCGCGGCTTTGAGGAATTCGCAGGCGAGTTCGCGGACTTCGCGTTCGTCCTCGACGACGAGAACGGTTTTGCGGCCGACGACGGCTTCACGGACTTCGGGAAGGTGGGGAAGTTCACTGAGCTGTTCGAAGGTTTGTGGCAGATAGACCTTGAAACGCGCACCGCTGCCGGGAGAGGAGTCCACGTGGATGAAGCCGCCGCTCTGCTTGACGATGCCGTAGACGGTGGCCAAGCCGAGGCCGGTGCCCTTGCCGGGTTCCTTGGTGGTGAAGAACGGTTCGAAGATTCGGGCCTTGGTGGCGACGTCCATACCGTGGCCGGTGTCGGAAACGGTGATGACCACGTAGTCTCCACGCTCGACTGAAGAATGGAGATGCGCGTTTTTGCTGTCGACGAAAAGATTTTGCGTATCGATGATGAGCTTGCCGCCGAGAGGCATGGCGTCGCTGGCGTTGACGGTGAGATTGAGGAGCACCTGCTCGAGCTGGCTGGGGTCGGCTTTGATGCGGCCGAGGGAATCGCCGAGGCGCAGGCTGAATTCGATGTCCTCGCGGACCAGGCGGCGGAGCAGCTTGCCCATGTCGGCGATGAGTTCGTTGAGGTCGAGGACCTTTGGCTGAAGGACTTGCATGCGGCTGAATGCGAGCATCTGGCGGGTGAGGGAAGCGGCGCGGTCGGACGTTTTGCGAATCTGCTGGCAACTGCGGTAGAGGGTATCTTCCGGTTGCAGGCGGTCGAGGAGCAGGTCGCTGTGGCCGCGGATTACAGTAAGCAGGTTGTTGAAGTCGTGGGCTACGCCGCCGGCCATGCGGCCGAGGGCTTCCATCTTCTGAGCCTGACGGAGCTGGCCTTCAAGCTGTCCGCGCTGCGTTTCGTTCTGCTCCAGGGTGTCGCGCATACCGTCAAAGGCGCGGGTTAACTCCGACAATTCATCGTGGCCGCTGGCTTCGAGGGGATATTCCATGTCGCCGCGTGCGAGTGCGTGTACGCCTTTGACGAGGGAAGCGAGGGGGCGCGTGACGGTGTCGGAGATGAGGAAGATGAGCACCCCGCCGGCGATGATGGCCATCAAGCCCAGGCCGAGAAGAAGATGGTTGAGACGCTGGAGATAGGCATCGGCTTCGCGGTGGGACTTCAGAATGACGATGTCCGCGGCTGGCTGCAGGCCGGGGGCGAGTTCGATGGCGCTGGCGTGATAGCGCTCGTTGCCCAGAACCAGTTCGGTGGGAACAAATTCGCGATGAAAGTCGCGGGAGAATTCCGCTTCCTTAAACAGGGGAAGAGTGCTGACGGTAACTTTGCCGGCTTCGCGGAAGATGATGTCGCTCGAGGTGATGCGGGAGAGATCAGCAGCGGCGCGTTCGTTGACCAGCCGGCCAACAACGACAAAACCGAGGAGATTTTTGCGTGAGGAATTGTCAAAGAAGGGCTGAAGAACAACCTGATAGAGGCTTGTTCCGCTGAACCACCAGCTGGAACTTTCGCCGCGAGTGATGGAGCGGGAAACCATCTCCTGGGCGGCGGCGATGGTGAGGGAAGAGGTGGTCGAATGGAGCGCGACGATTTTGGCGCTCTTGTTGACGAGGACGAAAAGATTGCAGTCGTCGGATTGCCAGGGGTCTTCGCTGGCGTCCCGGATGGCGGTGGGGTCGCCGTTGCGCATGTAGGCGAGCGAGGCGAGCAAATCGGCTTTGCGGCTGAGGGAGGTTGTTTGTTGGCGATGGACGGCCTGGACGGTGAGAGTGGCGTTTTGCGAGTCGAGTTCGATCTGTTGCTCGACCTGGGCCTGGGCGTTGCGGCGAACGACGAGCAGCGTAACGCTGGTGAGCGCGGCGGTGAGGAAGATGAAGGAGAAAAGGAGCTTGGTGCGCAGACGGAGATTGCCGGTGCTGTGACGCAGAAGGTCTGCGACAGAGCGGCCGGGCAGGAGCCGGGTGCGGAACTGGGTATACGTCACAGGGCAAGTAGATTACCGGCGGAGGCGATGCGGCAAAATGGAGCGGTAGTACCGTTTGCACAGTACGAGGAGTAACTAGTTAATGGGAAGGTAACTGTTCAAGTCATTGACGTAGAACGGTTTACGTCGGCCAGCAAAGCGTATAGCTGAAATAGACAACAACTGAACTCCAGGAGCGGCCGGGCCTTTGCGCTCTGGATACTTTCCTAGCCTGGGTGAACTCGAATGAAAGAGAGCGAAATAGTTGGCGTGGGTGAGGCGGTTCATCCCGGATTGTGAAAGGCGTGATCAGCAGGCGGCGAGGACGACAGCGTCTTCAATGGCCAGGCAGGCGCCCTGGCCGAAGTTGGGACTGATGGGATGAGCGGCGTCGCCGAGGATAGCGACGCGACCGGCGACCCAGGGAAGGGTTACGCGGCGGTCCTGGACCTTTGTGCAGATCGCGCTATCGGCATTTTCGATCAGCTCCGGGATGGGAGCATGCCAGGTGGAGAAAAATTTGTGAAGCACTTCGCCTTCCGGCAGATCGGGAGGGCGGAGAGAGTTGTTGGCGGCGGCGTACCAGTGGATGCGTCCGGGGCCGAGGCGCAGAATGCCGAAACGGCAGCCGTGGCCGTAGGATTCGGAAATGTCGCCGTCGTTCTCGAGGCCGAGATGGCGGGCATCGTTTTCCGAGTTGATGTGCGTCATGCCGCGCCAGACGCTGTAGGCGCGATTGGTCAGTTTCGTTTGGAGGCCCAGGGATTTGCGAACGGCGGAATGAATGCCATCACAAGCGACGACGAGATCGGCTTCAGCAGATGCGCCATTCTCAAAATGAAGAAGGACGGACTTGGGGCGTTGTTCGAGGCGGGAGAAGGTGTGGTCCAGGTGGATGGAGTGGGTTGGCACGAACCGGGCGAGAGCGGATTGCAATTCGGCGCGATGGATGGAGAAACCGCTGCAATCCTCGGCCGGGAGCGGGAGAGTTTTGATTCGTTCGCCGGCCGTGTCCTTCATCAGAAGGCGGCGAAGAGAGCGATCACGGGACGTTAGGGGGCGAAGAATGTTCGGGTCAATCTGATCGAGGGACCTCACGGCATTGGGCCATAGGCTCATTCCGGAGCCGACTTCTTTCAATTCGGGTGCGCGTTCATAAACATCAACTTGGAAGCCGACTTTACGCAAAGCGATGGCGGTGGTAAGCCCGCCGATGCCACCACCGATGATTGCCGCACGTTTCACGATTGCCCCCCCGAGAAGAATATGGCCATCGAGAGTAGAAGTTGTCCGGGAATGGTCTATTGGAAGCAAACAGATTGTTGTGGAAATCGGCGGGCGAACTGCTAGAAAGGACAGTTGTGGTGGTTGCCAGCAAGAGAATCGGAGTTTTGGGCCGTGGCCCAGGAAATGGCCGAAAGCTCGGATGAGCCAGATCAATCAGGCAGGGCGCCGATTTATATGGCGTTTAAGTTGGTCGAGGGATAATGATCGGCAACTGGGAAGTGTTCAATAGTGGACATCCTGGTGATTGCTGATGCCGTAGAATCCGTCACGGAGCGTCCGGGAAAATGTGTCCGCTCATAGCCACCAAGAAAAGTTCGAGTGGTAATCCGACCCGGGTCTCAGATTGGAAATTCCGCCCCAATGAAAATCCTGCTGTACAACCCGGACAATGGCGTTACCCGAAATTTTATGCCCCATCTCTGGATGTTTCTGCTCCGAGCCCTGACCCCACCCGGCCACGAAGTAATCCTGATTGACGGAAACGCCCAGCCCATGGACGAAGAGGGCATCGCGCGATTCGTGCGTGAAGAAGGGATCGAACTCGTTGGCATCGGCGCGATGACCAGGATGATCGCCAAGGCGTATCGGATGGCGGACGCAGTGCGTGCGGCGGGAGTGAAGGTGGTGATGGGTGGACCACACGTCACGGAACTGGCGGACGAGGCTCTGGGGCGTGACGGCGGCGTGCGCCATGCTGACGCCGTTGCTCTAGGCGAAGCGGACGAGACCTGGCCCAGGATTGTGGAAGATGCCGCGTGCGGGACGCTAAAGGATGTATACGCGCCAGTGGACGAATTTGGCCAGGAGCGTAAACCAACGCTGCAGCCTTATCCGGAAATTCCGTGGGACAAGATGGACCTGAAGCAGTTTAATGTGCTGCCGGAAATAGTGCATCCGCTGCTGAAGCGGGTGGGTGAGGGCTGGGGCACATTTCGCATTATTCCGGTGGAGTCCGGGCGGGGGTGCCCGTACGGCTGCGAATTCTGCACGGTGACGGGATTTTTTGGCGACTCCATCCGCTTTCGCAGCAATAAGAGCGTGGTGAACGAACTTTTGCGCTTGAAAGCACGGGCGCGGGAAGAGGGCGGCCAGATTGCGGTATTTTTCATTGACGACAACTTCGCCATCAACGTGAAGCGCACAAAATCGTTGCTGCGAGACATTATTTCCGCAAATGCGCAGGTGCATTGGGTTGCCCAGATCAGCGCCAATCTGTTGCGCGATGAGGAGCTGGTTGAGCTGATCGCGGCCGCGGGGGGCAAATGGATCTTTATCGGAATGGAATCCATCGATCCGGCCAACCTTGCGGACGTAAAAAAGGGGTTCAACAAGCCCGGGGAATATGCGGTGGTGCTGGACCGGCTGGCCCGGCGCAACGTTTTTGCGATCACGTCTTTTATTTTTGGGATGGACAATGACACGCCCGGCGTGGCGGAGCGAACGCTGAAGGAGATACGCACCTGGCCCCCGGGGCTGCCGATCTTTGGGTTGATGACCCCGCTGCCTGCGACGCCCCTGTACAAAAGGCTAGAAGCGGCGGGGCGGCTGACTCGGCCAAAGCACTGGCAGGAATTCATTCCGTTTGCGATGGCCCATACGCCGCTGAAGATGAGCATCGAAGAGGCTCATAGAGAGGTGCGCATCGGATGGGAGAGTTCCTACAGTCCCGAGGCCATCGAAAAGGCAGTGGAATCGGTGAATCATAAGCCGCTGGGGTATCGCATCAATATCCTGATCGCGCGGCTGTGCTTCCGGGGAATTTATTTTCCGCAAATGGGGCGGTTTGCCTGGCTGAAAACGATTCTTGAAAACCGGCGCACAATTTACAGACTGATGAGGGAGGGATTCGCAGGAGGGCTGCACGCCGAGGCGCGGCCGATGACGGCACAGCCAATCGCCGAGCAGCCCGTCGGTGAGCAGCGGCAGTGAAGCGCGAACGACGGTTGTAACCCAGGACAAGCGTTGCACTGCGGGAGCACGCGATGAAAACGCACTTGATCATTTGCAACGAAGCAGATTACTTGCAGGCACACTTGACCTTCATTGCCGGTAAGCCGGCTCCTGGGAATCCGGTTTTCCATGAGTTGAAACAGCGGGTGACTGCAAGGTTGAAAAAATGGTTTGCACGGCGATTGCCGAGCTGAAGTCGTGGCCGATTCGCCGGACGGACGTCTACCTTGTGGGAGGACGCGGAGGAAGAAGGCCGATCGGAGATCTGGTCGTCCTCCCGCTTGGTAATTCTCCGCAACCAGATCTCTCTCGTCCTTCCACTGTCGGTCGGACGATGTCGACGCTGGACAGTTCTGAGAGTCGTTTCAGCGCTTGGGTCGGTGAATACTCCGAGGCACTACGCTTCAGCAAGTGCTTCAGCGTCACCAGCAGAGCGTAGCCCAGAAACGCCACCAGCACACGCGCCTTCACCTGCCCGCTGTCATGGACCATCAGGTGTGCGGACGGTCTCCACCAGTGACCAATACCCGTGCTCCTTACCGTCTTTACTCCGATGGTGTTGGCGTAGAAACATGCTGCGGCGATAGTGTCAGTAGTAAAGCCGCATTTCAAGTAGGTTGGTCTCTGCTACATCGCGTTTTCGATCGACCCAGAATGAAAATAAATCAGTTGCAGAAGAAAACAGACAGCAAAATATCAAAATTGGGAGTTTGGTGACGAAGTTCGGCTAGGGTCAACAGAGTTCGCAGAACATCGGGAGCTGAAAAAGAAGGACGTCGCCTGGGATGCAGGCGGGGTTCCTGAGAGGGTTAGAGATAAAAAAGTTGCACAAGTGAGCTGCGGCAGGCTGAGGACCGGCTGGTCGAGCCATCCGAAGACTTTGGCGCGCGGGAGTTGACTAGCGCGGAGGTCTCGGACAGAATTTGCCGCGGAGTAGGGGAAAAAGGGGGAGCAAAGAATGGTGGTCACGACGGGATACGTGGACATTGCGCTGTCGGCTTCGCCGATGCGGACGTTTGTAGCTGCGCCGAAAGCGGAGGGGGAATATCCGGGGATCTGGTGCTATTCGGATATTTTTCAACTGGCGCCGCCAATGTTGCGGACTTGTGTGCGGTTGGCAGGGTATGGATTTGTGGCCGCGGCGCCAGAGATCTATCGACGGATTGAGCCGCCGGGAACCGCGATCGCGTTTGACGATGCAGGGCGGACGCGTGGGCTGGCGGATGCGGCTAAGACCCCTGTTGCCGATTTTGATGCGGATTGCCGGGCGGGACTGGATTGGCTGGGGAAACATCCGAAAGTTGCGCGCGGGAAAATGGGGGCGGTGGGATTTTGTATTGGCGGGCATTTGGCATTTCGCGCGGCGTTTCAGCCGGATGTGCGAGCTACGGTTTGTTATTACGGAACGGGGATTCATGACGGGAAGTTGGGGAAGGACGCGGATGCTCGGTCGCTCGGGCGGGCGAAGGAGATTCTCGGGGACTTGTTGATGATTTTTGGGACGCTTGACCCGCATGTGCCGGAAGCGGGGCGGGAAGTGATTGACGGTGGACTGCGGAAGAGCGGAGCGCGGTACCGTACAGTGCTCTATGTGGCGGATCATGCGTTTACGCGGGATGAGGGGGCGCGGTTTGATCCGGAGGCGACGGATCAGGCGTTTGGGGAGATGATTGGGTTGTTTCGGAAGGTTTTCCAGGGATAGGAATCAGAAAAGGCAGTGAATGCCGCTGCAGCGCGGCGGGTGGGCATTCGTGTGCGCGTCTGCGACGGGGGTTGCCGGTTGTTTGTTGGGTGCCGGAGCTGAGGCTGTAAAGGCGGAAGCTTTGCTCGCGCATTCGAAAGTCGGCCCGGCCCGGCACGGCCGGTGGACCCTACAGTCGCGGTTGAATCCGAGGTGAAAATTTGTTCAGTGAGGGTGTCGAATCGGGGGAGGGGCGTTCGATTTACATGTAGAAGGGCGGAAATAGAGGTAGTTAGGAGAAGTTCTATGAGGAAGACGAGCTATCGAGCAGTGGTGGCGGCGGGAGTTGCGGCGGTACTGGCGGGGGTGGTTTTCTTTAGTCCCTTGCTATGCGGGATGACTTGCCTCGAGGTTCGCGGGGCGAGACCCGATGTGGCGGGGGAATTTGCGCCGACGGTCGAGGAATTGGCGGGAGAGTTTGTGGGGAGTGCTGTGGTTGGGTGCGCGTTGACACATGTGGTTTTGAATGTTGATTTGAGCGCGTGGGGGGATGTTTTTACGGGTGGGACTTGGATTTGGGTGGGAGTTGAGGCTGTGGGAGTTGATTGGGGCGATTGGAAGAGGATGTTGGAGTTGATTGGTCGGCGTGGGAAGGGGATTTTGTAGGAGTTGGGTAGGCCGTAAAAGCGGAAGCTTCGCTTCCCTAGGAAAAAGTACGTGGTTAGTGGGTTAGGCCGCGGGTGCGGGTTGGGATTGGCGGGGTGTCGGAGGATTCGAAACTGGTTGGGCCGGGATGCTGGGCGTGGAATTCGGGATAGGATTCGAGGAGGCGGACGCAGCGGTTCCAGCGGAGGATGCTGTCGTCGTTGCCGATGGGGCGGATTTTTTCGGCCTCGGCGAAATTCTGGAGGGCTTCTTCGACCAGCGGAAGAAGAATGTGGGCGGCGACTCCGTTGCGGAGTTGGGCTTTGGCGCGGCGCTCGAGGAACAGGCCGGTGTAGTAGAAGCGCTCGTAGGGATCGCGCAGGGACTGGAAAATGGACCGGCATTCTTCGTAACGATCGCCGGAGATGCCGAGGAACTGGTCGGTGATGGAGAGGCCCAACATGCGGCGAGCGAGCTGCTGCTCGGGTTCGATAGCGAGTATGTCGCGGCAAATGGATTCAGCTTCCTCGGGCTCGTTGAGGTAGCGGTACAGCTCGACCTTGGCGATGGCTTCCGGGATCCCTGCTTTGGAGATGGACTTCAGTTGGTGCTGCATGGTGCCTCACTTCGAGGGCTGCGTGTGACCCTCAGAAAATTTGATGGGCGGTTCACTGGAAACTCCAGAGGAGATAGCCGGCGATGACAGTGCCCAAAACTGCGCCGCCGTAACAGCAGGCGGCGATGACTTCGTTCAGGTGCTTGATCTGCAGGCCGTCGTAGAGGGTGTAGCGAATGCGATGGGCAGCATGGAAAAGAGGGAGCGAGCAAAGCACGAAAAGGTAGAAGCGCACGATTGGAAACGCGAGGAAGGCGGTGGCACTTGCGTAGTCTGTGGCTTTTGTCAGGCCGAGCGGAGCAGCTATCCCCAGGATGAAGAGGTGGATAGGGATGAAGAAGGCGGCGACGCCGCCGCCGGCGCTGAAGAGGAGCCACAAGAGCGGTTCGATGCGAAGTTTGGTTGGTTGGGCGTCCATACAGCCTTTTATCCTCTTATTCTCGCAGGAGAAGCCAAGCGATCAGCGCGGAAATAACCAGCCAGGCGGCGAAATTTGGGCCGGAGATTAAAAAGCCGGGGACTCTTTTTCCGCCGATGCGGATGGCCATTGCACGGGCGGAGAGATTGAACCAGGTGATGGAATGGAAGACGACGAAGAAGAAGCTGATGACGTTTAGGGCGAGAACGAACGGATTTTTCAGGAAGTCTTGAAATTCGGCATAGGCATCCGGTCCTCGGGACACCGCGTAGATTTGCACAATCGTAAGCACGACAAACCACGCCACGAAGACGCTGCTGATTTCGCGCAGGACGAAGCGGAGATACTCCCAGCGCAGCAGCCACCAGTAGGTGGAGACGCGCTTGCGATACCAGCGCGGGTGGTTGAGTGTGTAGGGGGGTGTAGCGACGGAGGATTTCATTTTCCACCCCAGGGCATGACGACGGATTTGACCCAATCGAGCGCGGCGGTGAGCTTGTATTGCTGGATGGCGCCGGCGGGATCCACGTGCTTGGGGCATACGCGCGTGCATTCACCGACAAAGGTGCAGCCCCAGATGGCGTCGTGCTGGGAGAGAACCGGAAAGCGGTCTTTGGCGCCCTGATCGCGGGAATCGAGGTTGTAGCGCTGCGCGAGGGCGATGGCGGCGGGGCCAGCGAAGAGTGGGTCAAGGCCGTAGACGGGGCACGCGGCGTAGCAGAGCATGCAGTTGATGCACATGCTGAACTGTTTGTAGGCGTCGAGCTGTTCGGGAGTTTGTAGATATTCGCCTTCGGAGACGGGCTTTTCTTCCTTTCGGATGAGCCAGGGCTTCATCTTCTGGAACTTGCGCATGAAGTCGTTCATGGCGATGACCAGATCGCGGACGATGGGAAAATTTCGGAGCGGTTCGACGCGGATGGACGCGGGCGCGTAGTCCGCAAGGAAGGTGGCGCAGGTGAGTTTGGGCTCGCCGTTGACGAGCATGCCGCAACTGCCGCAGATGCCCATGCGGCAGGACCAGCGATAGGTGAGCGAGCCGTCCTGCTTGTCCTTGATGTAGTTGAGCGCGTCGAGGACGACCCAATCACGGCGGAAGGGGACTTCGAAGCTCTGGAAATGCGGAGCGGCGTCGGTCTCCGGAGAGTAGCGCGAGATTTCGAGTTTGATGGTGTCGGCCATGATGTCCTAACTTGCGCTGGCTTTCTGCGCAGGCTGTCCATAAACGCGTTCGCCGGGAGGCCACCGTGTGATCCTGACGGGGAGATACTCGACGCGGGGGCGTCCGTCGGCGGCGCGGAAGACCACGGAATGGGCGAGAAATTTTTCGTCGTTGCGCTTGGGGAAGTCGGTGCGCTGATGCGCACCGCGGGATTCGGTGCGTTGCAGGGCGGACTGGACCATGGATTCGGCGACGTCGAGCATGAAGGAGAGTTCGAGGGCGGCGACGAGATCGGTGTTGAAGGTGAGAGAGTGATCGTCGAGGGCGAGGTTGTCGGAGCGCTCCTGGAGGTGGCGAAGCGTTTTCGCGCCAGCGGCGAGAGAGGATTCGGTGCGGTAGATTCCGGCGCTGGTCTCCATGGTCTGCTGCATTTCTTCGCGGATGGTGGAAGTGCGTTCGCGGCCGGTGGTGTTGCGGAGGAACTGGTTTTCGATGCGGCGCTGCTCGTCGAAGGCTTGCGCGAGGATGGAATTGGAGATTGGTTTCGCGGAAGAGGCGAATTCGGCGGCGGCTTTGCCGGCGCGGGCGCCGAAGACGAGGAGTTCGGGAAGAGAATTGGAGCCGAGGCGGTTGGCGCCGTTGATGCTGACGCAGGCGACTTCGCCGGCGGCGAAGAGGCCGGGGAGAGGAGTGGCGCCGTTGATGTCCGTGCTGACGCCGCCCATCATGTAGTGAATGACGGGACGGACGGGAATGAGTTCGTGGACGGGATCGACGTTTTGATATTTGGTACAGAGTTCGCGGACGAAGGGGAGCTTCGCGTTGATGAGTTTTTCCCCGAGATGGCGGAGATCGAGATGGACGACGGGGCCGTAGGGGCCGTCGATTGTGCGGCCTTTTTCCTGTTCTTTTACGAAGGCTTGGGAGAGGCGATCGCGCGGGCCTAGTTCCATCGAGCGTAGGACTGGTTTGGCGGTGGGAGTGCCGAGGTTGTAGTCCTGCAGATAGCGGTAACCGTCTTTATTGACGAGGTAGCCGCCTTCGGCGCGGGCGGCTTCGGTGATGAGGATGCCGGTGAAGGGGAGGCCGGTTGGATGATATTGGATGAATTCCATGTCCTTCAGGGGAGCGCCGGCGCGATAGGCGAGGCCCATACCGTCGCCGGTCTTGATGCTGGCGTTGGTGGTAAAGGGAAAAACGCGGCCGCAACCGCCGGCGCAGAGGATTACGGACTTGGCGGTGATGGCCTGAATTTTGCCGGACATTAATTCGATGGCGACGACGCCCTGGACGCGGCCATCATCCACGAGGAGTTTGGTGACGAACCATTCGTCGTAGCGAAAGATGGAGTTGTACTTCATGGTGGTTTGAAACAGAGTATGCAACATGTGGAAGCCGGTTTTATCGGCGGCGAACCAGGTGCGCATCTTTTTCATTCCACCGAAGGGGCGCACGGCGATGTGGCCGTCGTCCTGGCGGCTCCAAGGGCAGCCCCAGTGTTCGAGTTGCAGAAGCTCCTGCGGGGCTTCGTTTACGAAGGCTTCGACGGCGTCCTGATCGCAGAGCCAGTCGCCGCCGGAGATGGTGTCGTAGGCGTGTTCGTCGAGGGAGTCGTCGGATTTGATGACGCCGGCGGCGCCGCCTTCGGCGGAGACGGTGTGGCTCCGCATGGGATAGACCTTGGAGACGACGGCGATTTTGAGATTGGGATTAAGTTCGGATACAGCTATGGCGGCGCGGAGGCCAGCACCACCACCTCCGACCAAGAGAACGTCGTGGGTCGTAACGTCCATAAGGACAACCCCGAACTCTCTGGGCGGCTGGCAAAAAGGGAACCGGCCGCTGCTAAACACGTGGCAATGTACTTTTCAACTTGGGAGAAGTCAAGAGAGGGAATCAAAGGAGAATTAGCGCCTGGGGTTCGGGCTCTTCGTGCGGTACATCCATCGGCGCCAGTTTTCAGGTAGCACACCGGTTTTTGCCAACAAGCCCGCCAACATGCCGAAGCGAATGAGGGTGCCGAAAACGAAAACGCACAAGCTTCCGATACACAGTGCAGTAAACATAACAACCTCGAGGTCAGAGTACGCCCCTTGTCTGTCGGACACAAGAACGGGCCTGGGACCCACTGGGACCCAGGCCCGTCGGGTTTGTGACGGGCTGTATAGTATTAGGCGGACTGGTGACATGAGCCCCGAAATCACGTCAAACGAGCACCTTGATTACGTTGCCGCCCTGCTGGACGACATATTCCGTATCCCTGGAACCCAGATTCGATTTGGGCTCGACGCCTTGATTGGATGGGTTCCCGGGATCGGAGACGCGATGGCGGCCATCGCCTCTTTCTTAATCGTGTTCGCGGCGTGGTGTCGCGGCGTGCAAGGGGTCACCCTGGTTCGCATGATTGCTAACGTAGTTCTGGAAACCGCACTCGGAGCAATACCGGTAGCAGGCGATATGTTCCACGTCTTCTGGAAGGCGAATCGGCGTAACTACCGGCTGCTGATCCGGGAGAGGGAGCAGCCGGGAGCGAACACGAGACGGGATTGGATGTTCCTCGGAATCATTCTCTTCGCCGCTATTGCCGCGGCGGGGATTCCCATTGGCATTGTGATTTGGATTGTGCGGTCGCAATTGAACTAGGGTGTCTGCGCCTCTGACCTCAGAGAAACGAGCTAATCAGTGACGACGATGAGAATCGCCGGGAAGAATGGGCCGAGATCTGCTGATGGGGAGGCTTAGGGAGTAACGGCTGAGCGAGCGCTGCGAAGGAATGTTGGCGCTGATCTTTGGCCTTGTCTACACTGAAATTGTTGGGCAAACAGATGACGATTGATAATCCGACTGCAGCTATCGAACCGGCGACTTGCGGAAAGCAGGGTAATTTGCGGAACTTGCGCTCGTGGATTCTGGGAACCTTTTTGGGCGCGGTTCTTAGCTTTGTTTTGCTGGGGGCGCTGGTGTGGTTTTCGGGCGGGCTCGGGTTATGGCACCTGATTGGCAATTTGCGCGGAGGGCGTACGCTGATCAGCGTGGATCAGCCCACGGTGGTTCGTCAAATTCAGCAATTGCAACGCCTCGAAACCGTGAGCTACACGATGGACAAGATTATTTCGGGTGAACACGCAAATGCATACCTGCCGAAATTTCTTGCGGGTGACCGCCTGCTGCTTGTGGTGCACGGAGAAGTGGTTGCGGGGATAAATCTCGCGGCCCTGCAGCCCGGCGATGTCGTGGTAGAAGGGCAGAAAGTGTCGATTCACCTGCCCGGCGCGGAAGTCTTCAGCACGCGGATTGATAATGCCAGGACGAAAGTATATTCCCGCGACACCGGGCTGTTCTCCTCCCCAGACCCCAACCTGGAAAGCGAAGTTCGCGAAGAAGCCGAGCGCCAACTGCAGCAAGCCGCGTTGCAGGATGGCATCCTCAAGACCGCTGCCGCCAACGCGAGGAGCACCATCTCGGGCATGTTAAAGGGCTTCGGGTTCCACGAAGCGGATATTCCGTAGGTTCGCCGCAAAAGTTTTACTGGCAGTGCGCGCGCGCGTTTGCCAGGCAGGATTCTCGTTCCCGGTTGATCAGGAGTTGCGTAAATACAGCGTTGTTCCTCCTCGCTGTAAGTTTCTGAACCCCTGTATCACTGAATTTACCGCTTCGCTGTATCCGGGTTTGATTCGGTCGTGCAGGTCAATCATCAGGCGTCGCACATCGCTTATCCAGTCACAGGATTCGAATACCTCTTTTTCGGATCCTTCGATGTCGATCCTTAGCAGATCCACTGAGCCACCCGGTATCTCTTTTAGGAGGGTTTGCATTGTGATGGCGCGAACTTTAACTCCCGGACCCTCGTGAGTGATAAATGCCCACAATTCCCAGCGCCGATGGACGGGTCGGGCTCACAGACACTGATTTCTCCGTCGTGATACGAGAGGGCGGCATGAACGGGGATGACGTTCCGATAACGTCGAACATTTTGGGCAAGCAGAGCGAAGTTTGAAGCTTCGGCTTCTGCGGAAACTAGGAGGCGCTCACATGCGCATTGATCTTTACACGAAGACTATCCTCACAATCATCGCCTTGCTTCTGCCGGTAATCGTACTGAAACCAGTCTTTCAGCCGCAGGTCACCATGGCGGATGATCGAGACTTCGCTCGGATTCAACTTTCCTATAGCGGGGGCAACCACGCGTTCTTTGATACCCGCAGTGGTGACGTTTGGGAATATGGCGACAAGGGCCAATTTCGCGAGCACTACAAAGTCCATGAGTTTGGTAAGGATCACGATCACGATCGCGGGCATTAAGGGAATGGTGCCCGGAACCTAAGGTTTCCGGCCCTTGGTTTTTGCAAAGGATTCCAAATTTCTGTTGCAGGTGAGTCGGGTGGCCGGACAAGTTGATCCGGGCGAACGTCCTGCCTGGATTTCTGGAAGCTGAAACATGAGTGAGGGGCGGCGCTGGTCGAGTGCGAGGCGGAACCCAAACAGCGGCCGCACGCCGCGGGTGGCCGCTACGGGTGGATGAAAAGGCAGTGGGGAATAGGGGCTAGCTGGGAATTTGCTGGGCCTCGAGTTGGCGGTCGAGGGCTTTGAGGATCCAGTTTTGGAGGAGGTCGCGAGAGCGGGGCTTTACGTCGCGAAACATGAGGCCCAGGCCCGATGGCCTGGTGTAAAGGATTACCGCATCGGCCTCGAAGGATTCCCCGGCATCATGAATCTTCACCAGCACGTTGCGCTGTAACTCGAACGAGGCGGAGGTCTCCAGGAAACAGCCTTGCAGGCTCAGCTCTGTGACGTGGGCGGGCAGAATGGCTTTCGGAGAGCTTTCCGGAGCGATCTCGGCGTCCGCATTGAACGAAAATCGCAGGCCACGGCAGTCTCGGTTCATTCTTAAAGTTTAGTGCGCCGGGAATTCGGAGTCGAGGCGATTGAGGAACGGGCGACACGAATCGGATAGCACTGTCCATTGGGCCGGGGGTGACGGATTTCCATGCTCAGGTGTAGACGAATGGGCGGAGAATATTGCAGGGAAGAGTAACCCGAGAGGGCGGGGCGAGCCTCGCCCCTAGAAAGGCTAGAAAAGTCAGGACTGCTCGGCTGGTTTCGCGGCTAATTGCTGGTGGCCAGGGAATTGGGAAAACTGGCGACGGCGGCGGCTTCGGTATCGTAGACGTCGAAAATGGTGAGCAGTTTGGTTAACTGAAGGACTTCGTGGAATTTCTGGCCTAGATTGCAGAGGCGAATCGATGCGCCGCCATTCTTGGCACTAAGATGCGCGGCGACCAAAGCGCCCAGCCCGGAACTGTCTATGTACTCGATTTCGGCCATGTTCAGAACGATCTTCTTTTTTCCACCGGCGATCAGGCCTTTGAGTTTCTCGCGGAGAGCCGTGCTCTCTTCGCCCAGAACAATGCGGCCATTCAAACCCACCAAGGAAACTCCATCCACTTCGCTACCGGTCATTTTCAGAGACATGTGAATTCCTCCGTCGACGGGGACAGGGCTGCGCCGCGACGATTCAAGTAGAACACGAGGAGGTGCCTCCAGGTGTGCAAAAAAGAACACTTTAGGATCACAGATTCCGATAGTGCCGCGAAGTCTCGAGAGAACTTCAGTGCTCCTCGGGCCTGGGGGCGGTGCGATCGAGACCAGATGCTCGCGAACGCCTTCGCGGACGCGTTGGCGAAAGCGTTCGCGCTCTTCGGGGGGTCATGAGCCCCGACCCGCCAGAGAACGAGCTTCGAGATGGTGCTTAGCCGATGGTAGGGACTACGCAACTGCGCTTGTGTGGGTGGCGGGGCGCTCGAGTTCGACGCGATTCCAATGCGCAAGATTGGCGGCAGCATCATAAGTGGTTTGGCAGAAAGCGAGGAGGTCACTTTCGGGAGAGCGGGAGAGACGGACGTCGTCGTACATGAGGAAGAATTCGCTTTTTTCGGGGCGGTAGAAGGCTTTTGCGGGTTGAACCGGGCTGTCTTTGAAGCCCGGGGGTTCTGGCGCGGCATAGGCGTAGAACGCAGCGTCCTTGATGACTTCTCCATCGCCAGGCCAAAAACCCACGCTGATTACCTCGTGTGAGTAGCCTTCTTTTGTGATGGTATCGGTGCCCGGACGGAGCGGCGCGCGGTGTCCGGAGAAGCGGGATACGGCGAGATCGAAGCTGCCCCAGAAAAAATGTACGGGACTGGATTTGCCGATGAAGCCGGCGCGAAAAGTTTGCAAGATGGGTGTCACAGTAGCGAGTACCTGCCAGAAACGATGCGCGTATTCGGGGTCGTAGGAGGCGTGACTTTTATCAACGGTGAATCGAACCGGCCTGGGGACTTCGACCGGCATTTCCCAGACTTTTGCGTTGATACCGAGCGAGTGGAGCGCGCCCATGAATTCTTCGTAGAAGGCGGCGACGGTGCGCGGAACGAGACGGAAGGCCCTGGTTTCGCCGAGACTGGTTTGGACTTCCAGCACGTGGCCGATGAAATCGAAGCGCACTTCGAAAATGCCTTTTTCGTAGGGCATTGCGGAAGTGGTGAGGCCGCGGGGGGTGACGTAGAGAGCGGTTCCCCACCAGTGGTTCAAGTTGGGACACAGCGCCAGGCGGACCTTGCCGACGATCTGCGTCCACATGTGCAGGGTGGCGTAGGTGTCTTTCCAGTAGGCTAAAGGCAGGGGTGGCCAGCGTTGGGATTGATTCATGGCATCTCCTTCAGGCGGATTTTTGTTAGAAGGGGAGAATGGTAGCACGGCGGAGCGGGCCAGATACCCGGTTCAGCTTCCTTCGACAAACAGACAGGACTGCAAACCGGGGGAATGGATTTCAAATACCCTGCGTCTCACCGGGAGCTGAACTGAAGCAGTATTAACACCACCGACAAATACCCAGCAGTTCCACCTTTAATGTTGTTCGTCACATGCGATATGTTCATCTTAAAGCGATGGAGCCGCACGGTTGGCATGAGAATTCTATGACTGCGAAGCGTCGCAATCGAAAGCGGAAGGTCAAAGAAGAGCCGAAGTCCGCGGAGCAGGTGGTGGTCCGCGTTGAAAGCGAGCTGTCCGCGAGTTCCGTCGCGGTGCGGGATGAACTGGAGAACCTTCTGGGTGTGGGCTCCATTGGTCTTCGGGATGAGGGCGAGAATCCTGCCGGTTCCGTCGAGATACAGGATGAGCTGGAGAGCTTTGCAAGCGTTGTCAGCCTTCGGGTTGAAAGCGCGAATCCCGCCGGGCCTGTCGTGCAGAGCGCTGAGAGGGAAGAGCCCGCTCCCGATTCTGGGACGAAAACCGGGGCCGACCGACGCACTCATCCTCGCTATGCGTTTACTGCGGCCGTTGAGGTGATAGCGGACGAGCCGGGGGCGCGGCTGAAAACGCGGGTGCGCGATTTGAGCCAGCAAGGCTGCAACGTGGACACGGACAGCCCGTTTGCCTTGGGAACGGTCACGGATGTACGCATCACAAAAGGCCGGGAACTGTTCGAAGCCCACGCAAGAGTCGTCTACAACCAACCAGGCAAGGGCATGGGGCTGATGTTCACCGTGATGGAGCCGCAGCAGTTTGTGACTCTGAACAGATGGATTACCGAGTCGCGCGAACTCTCGTGGCTGGCGGCGAATCGCCGCAGGAGTCAGCGGGTTCTGATGAGGCTGCCGGTGCGGGTCTCAAGTCAGGGCAGTGGCGCGTCGTCCTTTGAAGAAGACACGTGCACGCTGGCGATCAGCGCGCATGGAGCTTTGATCGCGGTCATGGCGCCGGTGTACAGGGGCCAGCGATTTACACTGTCGAACCTGCAGACAAAGGGAACGCTGGAGTGCGTCGTCGTCCACATTGACAAGACTCCGGGCGAGCAGACTCGTGTGGGGGTCGAGTTCATGCTGCCGAATCAATCGTTCTGGCGGGTGACGTTTCCGCCGAACGATTGGACACCGCGGCACCCCGACGCGAAATCGGGGTGAGTTCTCAACTAGCGGCGGCTTCCGCGGATTTGTCTGTTGTCGCCTCGGCTGCCGAGCCGACAGACTTGGCGGCAATTTCCAGGCCATTTTTGTTCATATCGAATCTCTGCTTGCGGTCCAGGCCTTTGACGAACTCACGCACCGCTTTGCCAACCGCTCCGGGAAGACTTGATGCGTCGACCTTGACGGTAGATTCCACGTTTCCTTCCGTTCGATCTTGGTAGCGAAATTGCACCTCAAAAGATTTCATGCTCGAAACCTCCCTTTTCTGAATGTGAAATCAGATACCGGTTCGCACAATTGAAACAACGTGCGGGTCTTACAATTGCCGTGAGCTTAGCTCCGATGGCGCTTTCGATGCGCAGCTTTCTTTCCAGAGCCCTTCGCTTTCAAGGCCTTAAGCTCCGCCTGAAGTTTTTCGTTCTCTTTCTTCAACTCATCCCGGTCAGCAGTCACTGTTTCCAGGTCGTTTCCCACTTGGCCGTTTTCTTTCTGAAGTTCCGCCACATGAGCCTTTAATTGTTCGTTCTCTTGCAGGGTTTTTGTGTCCTTGCAGGCAGTCAACGGCAAACTCAGCACCAGTGCCACAGTGAATCTCACCCAGGTCTTCTTGCGGGTCATACGTCATCCTTCGTTGACAGGTATTTGAATTGCAAGTTGAACGACCGATAGCGGGTGAGGGGGGAAGCCACCGCCGGCGACTGAGTCAGCCTAACGAAGTTTCTTAGATCGCGCAAGCCGGATAAACACGGGAACACGGGTAGTGGGGAAGCGGAATTTATACCTGGGCGGCTGCCCGACCACTTCCTTTAAACGCTCAGTACTTGCCCTGATCATGCGCTATGCGTCTCTGAATATGTGCTAAGGCTATCTTTAGCGATGCACGTTAACCGCAGTAAGTAATTTCCAGGGCAGTAAAGAAGCGCCCCTACTATATGGCGTGTGTTATGAAACTGAATTACGGTTTCAAGTCCACGGTTTTGCCGGTGGCGGCGGATTGGCGGGCTGCGTCGAGAATTTCCGTGACGATCAGGTTGGTTTCGAGAGAAGACAGGGATTCGGGTTTCAGTCCATCCAGGATGACCGCTCGGAGATAGGTGAGGGGATCATCGTAGGGAGGCGGCACTTTCTGGGCAGCGATGAGCTGTTCCTGTTTTTCGCCTGCTCGACGAACTTTTAGATCGTCCCGCCGGACGGTAATCGCGTAGCCGGTCCGGCCGTAAACTTCCATATCCTTACGGTCGAAAGGCCAGTTCCAAGAAGCTTGCACGATTGCTTGGGCCTTCGGATAGGTGAGAATGATCGTCGCTTCGTCATCTACACGCAGATAAGTTTCCGGCTTGATCTGCTGGGTGACCGCAGTGACCGACAGCGGCCTTTGCCCGTTCATCAGCCAGGTCATCAAGTCGGCTCCGTAGCAGCCAAAATCAAACAGCGTGCCGCCGCCGTTCAGCTTGGGATCCGTGAGCCAGTTCAGGAATTCCGGGCCGACGCCAATTTCCTTTGGCCCCTGGTGACCGTCGTGGACCACAACTTTTCGGATGTCACCAATCGCACCGGCGTGGACCAGGTCATATGCGGCGTGGTTGCTTGGATACCAGGATGTTTCGTAGTTCACCAGGACCTGGACGTTTCCTTCGCGTGCCGCGCGTGCGATCGCCTGGGCGTCTTCGAGACTGACGGCGAGCGGCTTTTCCATCATGACCGGAATGTGATGCCTGGCACAGAGTTCCATAATCTTCCGGTGATCGAATGTGCTGGAATAGACGAGAACCGCTTGCGGCTTGGTGGCGCGCAGCATCTCTTCGAGATCCGAGTGATACAAGGAGGAATCGAGTTTGAACTGAGCCGCGTAGCGTTCGAAGAGGCTGCGATCGGGATCGCTGATGCCGATGACGCGAATCTCTGGCCGATCGATGGAATTCGCGAAAAAACCCTCCACGTGACCGTGAACCAGTCCGGCGATGACGACTCGAAGAGGCTCGGACTCAGTCGCGCACAGAACGGGGGCGGCAATGAGCGTCCACGCCAGGAAAAATATGGAGATTCGAAACGTGAGTATCATAAAATCCTCCGGGAATCCGGCCGCACGATATCACCGGGCAATTCACCGATGCCACCTGATGACTGCGGGAAGCGTTAATTGGGGTTTGCGGTCTCGACGAGGAGTTGCTGTAGATAGGATTGCCAGGCGGCGGCGTGGGTGTGGGTGCCGTGGCCAAAGGTTTGTTCGGAGGCGGGCAGGAGCACGAACCGGCCGTGCTTCACGCGCTTGATTTCGCGTTCCGCGATGCCTAATTCGGGCGGGTTGATGAAATCGTCGGCGGAGTTGATGTACATGACGTGGGCCTTGATGGTTTCGAGTTTGGCGGATGGATCGTAGTTGCGCGAGGAATCGACGGCATAGAGAAAATCGTTGGCGTCGAGAGTGGAGTTGATACGCGCGAGGGTGGCGGCGAGGTACTTGTCGGCGGCATCTCGGGTGGGGAGATCTTCCTGCATGTGCAGGGGAGCGCTGCCGGCGATGATCAGAAAATCGGCGGACACTGCGAGGGCGGCGAGCGGCTCCGCGGTGTAGTCGCCATTCTTCCAGTCGGGATCCTGGCGGATGCCGTCGGTGACCATCCTGCGCCAGATGCGGTTGCGCCCGGCAATCTGCACGGGCAAGCAGGCGAGGGGCATCAGGGCGTCCATGAAATCGGTGTAGGTTTCGCCCCAGACCCAGGAATGCATGCAGCCCATGGAAGTGCCGAGGATCAAGCGAAGGTGGTTGACGCCCAAACCTTTTTCGACGAGTTCGTGCTGGAGCGCGACCATGTCCACATATTCATATCGCGGGAAATGGGCATGCAAGCCGTCGCTGGGTTTGCTGGATTTACCGTGGCCGATGTTGTCGGGAAGAATTAGGAAATATTTGCTGGCGTCGAGGAGTTGGCCGGGACCGAAAAGGACTCCCGCAAAGATGGGCTGAAGAAAAGTGTCGCCCTTGCCGCCCGTGCCGTGGAGGATCAGGACGGCGTTGGTGGTGCGGCCGGCGGCGTCCTTGAGGGGCTTGCCGAGGGTGCGGTAGTGGAGGTGGAGTTCCGGGAGTGTCTCGCCGGATTGAAAATGGAAATCGTGGACGGTGTAGTCGCCTTCCTGCGGGGAGGGCCAGTTTGGCGGGGGATTCGTTGGCGTTTGGGCGAGAGAGGAAATTGCGCCGAGAAGCAGGATGAAAAAAGCCGTGCAGAATGATGCGAGGGTGTGTGGTCTGTGGTTCATGGGGCCTCCCGGGAACTCGCTGTGCGTAGGCAGTCCGCGGTTAATGACGCGACGATGACGGGAAAGAGTATATCCCGACGATCGACGAAGCGCGGGGCAGCAGGGAAATTCTGAGTGAGAGTGGGGGCGAATGTCAAAACCTACAATGTTGAAACTGACGGCGCGGCAACCGGCGTGCGATTGATTGTTGTGCGTGCTAGACGCGGCACTCTGACAAATAGTTTTTGGATCGATCCAGTCGTCCGGAACCAACCGTGACCTGGCCAGCTTGTTCTATACTCGCAAAGCAATGGCAATCTACACAGCGCGGAGTATCCGCTTGCATCAGTGGCGTCATGTCATGCTTGACTCGAGCGCAGTCGTAGCTCTGCTGGGGTTTTCCTTCCTTCTTGGATGGTCGCCCCTGGCCCGTTTTGAGCGTGAACAGATCACCATTCTAGTTCATCCCGATCACGTCATTGTCGACGGTATTTACTTTTATAGGAATCCGTTTCCATTTGCGATCGTCCAGGGACTGTCGATTCCACTGCCCGCGGACGATGTGCATCCCATCCCCGTTGACCTGGAGGTCGAGGAGCTGTGGCCGCGTCATCAAGTGCTAAACCTGCGTAACATTTTGGGCCGGACGCGATTCGATTTGTCAATTCAACGGAACGAAACTGTGTGCTTGCACGTCCACTACTATCAACAAGCGCCAACTGCGGACGCTCGCTATATCCTCACGACGACCGAACCGTGGTTGCGCCCTCTCGAGACGGGCGAATACCGGCTGATTCTGCAGGAAGTCACACTACTTAAGTCAAACTATCCCCTGGTCAATACCATTGGAGGAGTAGCCCAGTTTCAGAAAGTGCAATTTATGCCGCGTGAAGATTGGGTCTTTTCGTGGAAAGCACAATGAACTCACTCGGTAAACGCTTCTTTTTTTTCGTCGCCGTGGTCTTAACTTGCGCGACGCCTGTCATGGCTAACCAGGCACCCGGGCCAGGTGTGAGCTTGCCGCAGATTCTGATGCTGCCATTGATGACACTGTTTACTGCGCTGGGCGGGGCATACTCAATCCTGCGTGCCGAGAAGAAATCCAAGGCTGGAAAAGCAGGCAAATGGGTTGCGGTCGCAGTCCTGTTTCTTTGGGGGTTCACGCACGAAGTTGCCTCAATGCTAGTGACCTGCGTGTTTGGGGCAATCGCGATCTATCGCGGTATCTGTATGATCAAGTGGGGGATGATGCCCGGGACTTCAACGCCTTTGTTGAGCTCGAAGGTTCCGGGTTGGCGCCTCATCCCAGCGGGCATTGCGATCTGCGTGGTCGCAACCCTTTTGATGGAGAGTGCGGTAGTCTTCGTGGGATATTGGCCCGACCTTTACCAGGGTAGCCAGGTGTCGAATCTCAAGAGAGTTCTCGCCTTCGAGATTGCCTTTGGCCGGACAAAAAAAGAGCAGACAGGGGAAACTCGCTTCTACAGAATCAATCGAACTGATGAAAATGTATGGTACATCCAAGAATTACTCCGACACGACAATGTTCGGGTGGACTTCGACCGCGAGGATAAGCACTTCACAGTCTATCTCCTGCCGTACTCGAAATTTCCACCCTGGCCGTACAGACATTGGACGAAACAGGGCTCATATCGAGCTGACGAGACGGGCCAGATTCGCATGATTTGGGCAAAGCGGGCTGATGAAGTCTGCCCAGCAGACGCAGCGGTAGTCATGAAGGTGACGGAGGAAGACATCCGCGAGATGATGAAGATGGTTTATACCAAGTGACGGGTGGCCAGCTGATTTCGTCGGCTGCCAGGTAAGCGCGCCACGGCAACGGCAGCTCGCTAAGCAAGGGCAGACGTTCAACGTTTCGGCGAAATGAGTTTGGCGACGTCGATGAATTGAGGATCTTGAACCGGCACGGGCGTATTGAAGAAATGGTTTCCCGCGATGATGTTGCCGGAGGAACCAGTCTCTTTCAGGATGCCGATTGCGGCCTCGGTGATCACGTTGCCTGTAACGACGTTGCTGTTGCCGGAGAGAAAGATGCCGGACTCGGCTCCGTTCAGAACATGATTCTGACGGACGCGGGACTGACCGCCCTCTAAGCGAATGCCATCGAAAACGGCGGTAGCGAAGGTTTCGTTGCGCTCGATCTCAGCATCGTTGCCATCAACGAAGATGTTGACCTGGCTGATGCCGGCAGTGTTGCCGGTGACCTCCACACCGTCGGATTGCGTGACGAGAATGTTCGTGGCGACAGCGGTGCATGTGGCGACGGCGGTACAAGGCGCCGAGACGTTGCTGGTCACGACGTTGTCGAGAATTGACCCTGTTGCGCCAAAGCCAATCTGAACGCCATTCTGCGCCGCACCGGTGGTTGGGCCGATGCCTGTGACAACATTCCGACGAATGATGGTGGCCGTGCCTTTTTCGTCCGCGGTAATGCCGTTCTTCTGAAAGTCGTGAACAGTGCAGTGGTCGATTTCGACTTTCGAGACGCCGCCATTGCCACTTTGCACAAAGATGCCGGTGCCGCTCTGGCAGCCATTCAGTGACGCAGCGAGCTTGAAATTACGGACAGCAGTGCGGTCGAGTTCCCCGGAAGCATTTTGGAACGAAATGCCGATGAGATCGGGCGCGCATTGAGAGATGCCGCTGTTGATGCCGTCAACGGTCAGTCCGGAGATGGAAACGCCGGTAGTGTCCGCGACCAGCAGCGCGGTGGCGATCGGAGCAGCGTCGAAGAGGCTGGTCGAGTTCGCCTGCATGGCGGAGGGCATGAGGATCGCGCCGTTGTCGGCATCGATTTTCAAAGGCTTGCGGATCGCAACTTGCTCGACGTAGATACCCTTGCAAATGCGAATCTCGTCGCCTGGAGCAGCGGCGTCAATCGCGTCCTGGATGCGAGTGAACTGCGCATTGGGACACTCAACTTTGTCGTCGTCCACGACCAGCTGGGCGCTGCGGGCCGCCAGGGCTGTGGCCGGCCAGACCAGAGGTGACACGAGAATCAAAGCCAACGCTATTTGGGGTACAAGCTTGGATTTCATGGTGAGTTGCCTCGCTTTAGAGTGCTTAGGAACGCGAACCCGGACGAGGATGCAACGGCTGGAGGTTGCTCCGGAGGACTCGGGCCCGATTTTCGACCACTCTCAAAATCAGGAAGTTGGGGCTGGAATGCGCGGAATATAGCAAGCGGCTGAGGGCAGGGCAATAGACCGAGCGGCCAGTATCGGATTCCTGATCGTCAGTCGCAAGCGGACAAGTTGGGTCAGGGAACTTACCAGGTGGACCATCGGTGTGTGTTAGGCTACGGAACAACTCTGGCGTGCACCACTGACCGTGCATTCAGCATCGCGTTCCTTATAACCGCGTCACGCGGTAAATCAGGCGGCGAGCAACTTTGCAATCACATCGGCGGCACTGTAATCCGGACTGCCTTGTGGCAGAAAGGAGTGAATTCTGCTCAGGTCATCTCCGGAAGTGACCAGCCCGGTTTCCACGTACTTGCCTGCGTGTATCTGGGGAAGTCCAACGTTCGCTACCAGTGCGTTGCAGAGGCATATTCGGCCCACGGTGTCTTCAATCTTTCCGCCCTTGGAAAGGTATATGCTCACCGGCTGTGCAGCACAGCGATAATCAATCGTGCCCGCTGCGGTCCTGAAAGGTTCGCGGAGATAGCCCAGATCGCAGATGCGTGGTCTGGCCAGGTAAACCTCTTGCTCGGAAATCGTGCCTTCCAACTGCGCGACCTTGAATGGATAACCCGTCGGTGAAGCCGAAGGATCGGTGAAAACCTTGGCCTCTCCGCAACTCGCTTTTTGCAACAGCGCCTGCTTATAATCCGCGCGCAGGTCCGACTCGGCGCAGAAGGCGAACGCGGTTCCCACTTGTATCCCCGTCGCCCCCGCAGCGAGGGCTTCACGGAGCTTTTCGGCGCTGCCGTATCCGCCAGCGAGCCAGAACGGCAGGCCCAGTTCTCGCATCTTTTGCAAATCTACTTTGTCGCGTTCTCCGTAGATCGGCTCGCCTCCTCCGCTCCGCTCTGGCTTCCCGCGCGGCGGCGCATTGTGTCCGCCGGCTGTGGGCCCTTCGACGACAAATCCGTCGATCCTGCCGTTGGCTTTCCGCAGCAACGCAACGGCAAGCGTATTCGAGGCGACGATGGGGAGAAACTTTGGGCGCAACAATGGCGGAAGGTCGCACTCCGCGAAATCCCGCGGCACAAAAGTGAGCGTGTTTTCATCACTTCCTTGTGCGCCCGTAACCTGTAGTTGGTAACTGGCTGGCTCATGATTGGCTAGGCGGTCGAGCACACCAGGAATTTTAAGGGGGATGCCAGCCCCCATCAGCACATAGCCGACTCCAGCGAGCATGGCTCCGTAGAGGGAAGGCAGGTGGGGAATCTGAATCTTCTCCAGAAAGTTGATGCCCACAGGATGGGCATGACCCTCGCGGGCCAAACTTACCTCGACGAAGTTGGCAACGATGCACAACTCGATCAGTTCGCGAGAATTGTCCAAGGAATGTTTTGGCAGGCTTTTGTAGGGCTGATTTCCCAACTTGCCGCCGGGGATGTAATACGCTTCCAAAATGCGCTCCGCCATTTTGGGGAAAGGAAAACGATCGAGCCCCCGCCGTATATGCCCACCCGTGTCGCCTTCCTGCAGTCGCCTGGCCAGGATCTGATCTATGGCCGTACCGGAAACGACCCCGAGTTGTCCTAGCCGAGATACTGCCCGTGCGAGCCGCCAACTTGACACGCCTGCACCCATACCGCCTTGGATGATGACTGGATGATTGCGGTCCATATATACAATTATTACATAGCTATATATTTTACTGTTGATTAAATCGCGACATCCTAGCGGATTGTGCTTTATTCATACTTTGCACGGGGCGGTCTGCGAGGAAACCACTTAGACATATCACGCCGCAACCTGACGAGTGGGTACCAGGATCAAGATGTTCGGCTAACGGGAGAAACTCTACACTCGTTGGTTTGCTCAGACGAAAACGCAAATACGGATCACAGCAATTGCAACAGCGATCTTTACCGAAGGATGAATGGCGACTGGATCTCCACTCCACCGAAGCGGGAAAGTGTTCCGCTCGCGATAGCCTGCGTATACGAAGAGCGCCCCCGAACGCAACCCACGCGCAGGTCACCACATTCCATCTCAAACGCATGGTTTGGGCCGAAAGACAGTAGCACGCTAAGGGTGCAAATGCCTGGTAATGCGGGGAGCGGCACCGACTGCCCGTGGTGCCGGAAAGTCAAATCAGCCTTGACGGCATCGTCGCGCAAGCCGAGGCGGGCAAAGGTCTTGGATTGAAATACCAAACTGTCGCCGCCAAGGCCATTTCCAACCTGACCTCGCTACTCGACAGAGTTCGTCTAGAATCGCTTGCTCAATCCGCGGCGCGTCGTCTGGTCTAGCCTGCTTAATTCACGACAGTTGAAGTTTTGTCTTTCGGCGGTCGGAATTTTGGCTTTTTTGGCGTTTGAGTCATCGCGCGGAGCGTTGAAAGACCGCAGTGAGGACGAGGTGCGGCATACC
>Ga0210394_10000152_pt1 | contig 164913 bp, 239 predicted proteins | sample IncBWC12MmetaG_FD_160121 | JGI IMG/M metagenome (GOLD analysis project Ga0210394, IMG submission 160121) | Forest soil microbial communities from Barre Woods Harvard Forest LTER site, Petersham, Massachusetts, United States - Inc-BW-C-12-M | ecosystem: Environmental > Terrestrial > Soil >... | reverse complement strand
CGAAAGCATTGTCCTTCGCCAAGAACACGACATATTCATCATCGGGAACGATAGAGCCATCCTTTACCTTGCGAATTTCACCTTCAAACTTCGCGTCTAATTTGCTCACTTTTCCCCCCCCCCGTCTGCTTCGTTGGAAAACATTGGGCCGTTAATTGAGGCAGTCCTGCTAGTTCGCGGCAATGCTCGTACTTCTCCCACCAGGCATTGTCGTTGCCTTCCATAACACTGCGGCGCTTTTCCAGTTCGGTTGCCAACCACGCTAGTGCTTCGGACGCATCCCGCCTAATCTTGGCGTCGTGCTCTTTAGCCTTGGCAGCGATGTCGGCGCTCGTTGCATTCCGTGCGTTTTCACACTGTACACAGGCACAGGTACGAACATCGTGCTTTGTTGTAGTTGCCCATAGTAAGTGCGCCAGCGCGTTCGCGGCGGCTTGCTGCTCGCGCTGCTCTGCTTTAATGGCGCGATCCTGAAAGTCCATCATGCGCCCCTTGAAGCCGTGTATCCATTTTTCCAATTCTGCAATTTTCACTAAGAATTTGGCATCGTGCGCTTCCATCGCGGCCTGAACTTCTGGAGGGCCGAGAGAGCGAATATGGTTTTGCCAATCCTCTATCAAATCGAAAGAACGCTCTCCGTGGAATAAAAGTTTGAACCCACAAGCACATTCAGCGTGGCATAGATCGCCATCCGTATCCCATTCCAGTTTGGGGAAATGTTGTGAGCAAAGCTCCTGCATCTCCGCTGCGGCCTCGTGGCGAGCGGATTCGATAATTGGTGTGAAGCTGTGAATAAGAACGGCCGCAAATGCCATTTTCGTCTCGTCGCCATTTGCTTTCTCTTTGGCTAGCGCAGCCAGCCGTTCTTTAAGCTGTGCGTAACTCACGTAATCTCCTTTTCTGATCGCGACTCGCTAAACGATGACACTCGATACATTCCCGCGTCATTATCCCTTTACTTAGACGCTGGTTGGTATTTTCAGGCGTGAACTCATGCCCCCGGACGCAGTGAGTCTTCTGGCGATTAAGCACCTGCGCCCCTACGCCACGGCGCGAGTTTTCTACTGGAGTACAAATATCCATGTGATCTGGATTTACACAGAGCCGGTTGCGGCAAAGGTGGTCTATACACATTCCTTCGGGAATCGGGGAACGGAGTAGCTCATAAGCAAGACGATGAACCAATACTCTTTTGCCAAGAAAGCAGATTCTTCCGTATCCGTTGGGAGTCAGTGTCTTGCCCAACCACTGCCAGCAATTATCAGTCTTCTTAACTTGGCTCCAGAATTCCCGCTCCCTCATCCCGCCATCAGGTTGGTTGGTCATGCTGCTCTCCTTGCTTCGAAATTGAATTGTTCGCGCTGCGCTTCGCTGAAGTGATACGTATAAACCTTTACAGGTGGAACCGGAGGTGGATGCGGCGGAAGCGGAAACGGTCCAATGCCAATCGTGGTCGATAATTCTTTGCACCATTGGCGATATCCTGGCGGCTGCAAATACCGCTTATATGCTTTAGTCGTCCCCTCTACTTCCCATCCATCGCGCACAAGTTTGATCGCATCTTCTGGATGCACCCCGCCGCAGAAGCTGCACGTCCGCGGTTTCCAGTGCCACGGCCAGCTCGTTCCACCTTCCCTGTACTTCAAATGGTCGATCACTCGAGCTAGCCAACACCAACGCGTTGTCTGCCAATGATCGAGACTGTTCTTGTACTCCCAGGGCCCAGGCTGGCTCATTCGCGCTGAACAAGTCTGCTTTTCCTCGAAGTGTTTTGTGAATTGGTTCATAAACCATGCCGGCCGAAACCAGATATCGTAGAACACAGCATTCCACCAGCGGCGCGGATAGATCCAGCTCACGACGCTTTCTCCTTTCCGGGCGGCAGTGCCGCTAGCCCTCGCCGGATCCGTGCCAGAATCTCGCCAGTTTCACCAGTCGGGAGATAGCTTGGGTCCTGCTCGAGCCCGCACAACATTCCCCAGGTATCGATGAATCGGCGTCTTGCCCAATCGAGCTGGTCGAGCGGGCATTGCTCAAGGTAATCGATCCCGCCTGCCGCAAGGATGCACTGCTTCACTTTTTCCGGAAACTCTGGGCGCTGAGACCACGGCAAAAACTTCAGCAGCTTCTGCCAGGCTATTTCCGCTTCAAGCGAAACAATAGCGGCGTTATTTTTATGAATCACTTCGAGCACGTCAGCAAACTGAGGAACGAACTTACAGGTATCCAAGCAATAAGCGAAGGCTCGATTGAGCACCTCAACTGAAACCTTCTCAAACCGGTTGATCCATAGATTAATTTTCTCAGGACTGGCATCGGCACCCCAGTTCACGGCGACGACCGCCAGAAACTTTCTAATCGCTGTGTGGGAGGCCGAGGTTTCGGAAGGCTTGTTTTTCTCGTTCGAGTCGTGAGTCACGGGCCCCTCCTTTTCCGTTGATAGGAACTTTGTTGAACCAGTTTTGAAGGAACGCGAGGACGTTCTTGACTGTCTTGTTGCCGTGCCCTACTCGCCAGAGCTCAGCCTTGCGGTATTCAACTGGCCGATCCACCCAAGGGTAGGCGTCTGCCAGTTTCTTGTCTTGAACAACCGTAACAGTTAGCAGGCTGGATTCGAAAGCGGGAGGCGCGACTGCCTTTTGGCGCGCCTCACTTTCAAGGGCTTCAGTCTGGTCGATCTCCCCTGCACCCCTCTGCGTCTTGGCAACCAACGATGAATCTTGAGCCCTACTGCTAACCTTATGCGAACCTAAACCTAATGCTAACCTAGTCTGGACCTCACTCAAGTCATGCCTTGATGTGAATCCATCCTCATATTGATGTAACTCATTTTGCGGCACTTGAGAGTCTATGTGCTTGTAGCGATTACGTTGCGATGGCGGCGGGAGTCTCTCGCCTTTAGTCGAGCCAGTCCAATGGCCAAACGTTTTGCCATTTGCCTCCCAGATAAATAAAAGTCCTTTCTCATGAAAGACATCAAGGCAGTCCTTGAGGTGACTCAAGGTGAGATTGGGACGTATTGCTGATACCTTTCCCCAGAGCACGCGAAGGTTGGAGAGCTCAAAACAACCTGTTGCGTCCGCTATTCCGTATAGCCAAGTGTATTCTGGGATCGCCCATTCCGGACAAGATGCAAGTTTATCGCTAGCCCATATTGCGTCGTAATCGATGAGCCGCTTCGGCAAGCGCGAAGCCTTTCAAGGTGGTTTTCGGCTAGGCGGTGGAAGGTGGCAATGGGAAAGATGGCGGAAGGAAAGATCCCGCGGTCTCTCTCAAAACCCTCCACCGCCCATCGCCGCGCCTAAACTATCCCCCTTAGTACGAACTGTCAAGCCTAATTGCTTCGCCAGTCTCGTATAAGACATTGTGCAAATGTGGAAATTTCCAGACCAGAACCAAGTTAAAATAAGCTAGATCTGGAGGGATTATGTCTTTGAATTTTGCAAGAGTTAAGCGTGGCTCAGACACGAGAATTCACAGACTGAAGAATCTATCCGAGAGAGCTGTCGGCGAGAAATTAATAGGCGAAGGCTGGACCGTGCTTAAACGTGGTTGGCCGGATTTTTTGGCGGTCAAAGATGACGCCCTCCGATTTATCGAAGTCAAAGGGCATAAAGGTGCTCACCTCAGTCCGGCTCAGCAGCTTGTTGCTGAATTGCTAAAAGACCACTTCGGAATTGTGGTAGAGTTACTCGTTCCTGACGTAGAGATCCCGACGGTTGGATCTAGACACTTTGGGACTAATCCAAAAACGTTAGGAACGAACGCAAGGGCTGTCGGTGAAAATCCTAGAGCTCTCGGCCGTAACCCAAGGGCACTAGGAACTAATCCAAGAGCTTGGAAAGCAAAACAACAAGCAAAAATGCAACCTGATTAAGGGGGCCTGGGGGTTCTGTAGTAGAAGTACTCTTGTACTCCTCACCAAAACAAAATAGACAACACCCACCTTAATTCATAAGCTCGTTTACTTCTGCGATTATCACGATCTCCCTCTCAACCCAAACGGTACTTGCCCTCTCTGCTGCCATCACAATAACCAACCTTTCGTCCTCGACATATAATCAAGCCTTAAATCCCGAAAATTCAGCAAAAACTTTTTAACCTCTCAATAGATTCCAGAACCCGAAAAATCGTAAAAAAAGTTCGAGACTCCAGGCCAGTCGGCGGAAATCCCGAATACCATAAGTTATGAGGAACCATACCAAGCCGGACCCACACCGCACCGCACCACACCACACCATCGCATCGCCAGACAAAAAAATAGGGCCGCTTGCTAGGCGGCCCTATGGTGTTAGCGTGCGGTACGGTTGGCGATGCTGGCAGAGTTCACTTGTGCGCGTGGTGCACCAATTCGCGTGCTGGCTTGCTCGCTGGCCTCGGCGCGTCTAGCTGCGAGCAGGTCAATAAGGCGAGCGAGCATCACGTCAAGGTCTTTTGCGTAGGTCTTGACGGTATGGTCGCTGTAGTCTGTCTCGGTGCGGATGCGCAGCATGGTTTCGCGCATGGTGAGCAATTGGTCAAGGACGGTTTTAGCTGGCATGGTCTAGAGTCCTGTCTTGCGGATGTCGGCGAGCAGGTTAGACGTGCTGCCAGGGTCCATTAGATCGGTGCGCGAATCCATTCCCGGGAGTTTTCCAACTGAAGCCCAACCGCGCGGTGTCTCGTAGTTATCTAGTTCGATCGGTGTCAGTGGCGAATGGTCAGAGTGCAAAAAGTCAGTGTCAGGGGATGCGGTGAAGAAACGATAGGCGCGAACGGTAAACCAAATCGTGGCGCAGGTTAACATGGTCACACTGGCGAATGGGATTAACCTAACCATCGAGGGCATGAATACGATGGTAAGCAAAAAACAAACGTCTAGCAGGATAGACAGCGGAGCGGAGCCCGCTTCGCTAGATCGCGAACGGTCCTGCATGGCGTAACGGAGATCCGATCGGCGAACATACTGCGCCACGTCCTCATTGTTTGGCGTCTCTGAGAAATAAAACGGGTCCAGGTGGCCGGCGGAGAAATTCGGTACTGGCATCGAAGTATCGGAATCTTGCTCTACTTGTCGGCGAATTTTCATAGCGTCTCGCTTTCTCTACTCACGTTTAGATCGTGCTACATGAGCAGGAAAAACGAGACGCGCAGGGTCGCTGCGCGTCTCTTAGTTGCTAGGCTATAGCGTCTAGCAGTTCGTCGCGGTCGAGTGTGGGAACGTGGTCGCGAGTCTTTTTGGCAGACTCGAATAGGCGCGTCTGAATCTTGCGCTCATCTGGCGTGCGCTCTGACTGGAAAGACTTATGCAGGTGGGCTTTGTACGCTGCGAGTCTGGCAATTGCGGAGCGTTCGTCATGTGTGAGGGTCTTCTTTGGTTTCGCGGTTGCGGTCGCTGCGGTCGCTGTTACTTTGGCAGTGGTTTTTGGCGTTACTTTCGTTGTCAGTTTCATTGCTGGAGTTGCGGTAACTTTCGCGGTGCGGTCATTCTGTTTCTTCGTTTTCATGGTTTCTCTTTTCTCAGGTCGGCTAGTTTTGAATCGTGCTAACTAGCTTGCACAGTCAAAATAGCAGACGCGCTAACGTGTGTCAAGACAATTCGACGGACAGACCGAAATAAATAAATAAAAAGCGAAAGTGATCAATACGCCACTACGCGGCGCGGATTGTTAGCAATCGGTTAACAGGTGTAGATATTACCGTCTGGCGTCCCGGAATCCATACCGGCAGTTCCGGAAACCATACCGATCCCGAATACCATACCGCCGGCTTTCCATACCGGCCGGAAAAATTACCACATGACCCCAACATTTCGGTTCCCACATGACCCCGCCAATACAGATTCGGAATCACCGATATGACCCCATGAATACAAGTCCAGAATGACCTCATGATCCCGAGCGCGATCATCGGCCCACAAATAAAAGTCAGTACCACATGACCTCGTTATTTAGTACCAGGACGGCAACATAATAGATAAACGCAGACGCGAAGCAGCATAAGCGTTTACTGATTCCAGAGGAGTTAGGTGGAAAGGTTATATTATTGCCAACAGACTAGTACCACGGCTTCGCCTTATTTCTCTTCGTCGCCTGGCTCACTCGATGTCGCCGGCAGTGTCAATACTTTTGATCGAGCCGCGATCTCCGGAGGCAATGGTTCTTTCACCAACACAATTTCAATCCGCCGATCTGCTGGACCAATCTCCACACGCTGTGCTGCTTTGCCATCGGTCGCTTCGCGCATCTCTCTTGCAGGGCCTGGCTCGCCGCGATTCACTGCGCGCCGAATTAATCCAAGCGCAACTGCGTCGGCCATCACGTCGCCATCTTTCAACGGATGGAAAAATGGGCTCGCTTTTTTGAGCGACTTCAAAAGCATCGGCGGAATTGGCTCGTTGAGCTGCCGCGTGTACGCCGCGCGCAGGATCGCTGCCGTCGCGAGACCGGATCGCTTCTCCTGCTTCTGTTTTTCCAATCCGTTGCTTCTATTGGCAGCGGTTATACTATCAGTAGCCATTAACTCTATTAATACCAGAGTCTTGGGTTTTAGAGCAAGGGCAGAATCGCCATTGGGAACGGCATTGTGGTGTAAGCTGTAAGCGAATCAATGGAAAGCCAAGAACAAAGCAAACCGCCTGTGGTGCAGCCGCCGAAGCCAAAGGGAGGCAAGCCGCGGCTCTATTACCAGTGTCCTAAGCATTCCTCGCATGCGTGGTCGAGTGACAACATGGAGACGGCGTATTGCTTCCGGTGTCACAAGACGAGATTAGAGTTATTGATTCCGCCTGCACCTGAGCCAAAAGAAGCGAACGATCTGGTTGAAGAATTAGTGAAAGGGGCGCAAGGGGATCCGTGTCCGATTCATGTACGGAACGTGGACGGATTTCCGGAGCAGAAGCTGCTGGTGGAATCGCCGAAGAAACGGAAGATGGTACGAGCGGGAAGACGAGCAGGGAAAACTACTAGTTCTGCCACTTTGACCGTAAATCATTTTGCGAATGGAGGAAGAGTTTTGTATGCCGTGCCTGTGGTGGACCAATTAGACAAATGGTGGAAAGAAGTAACGTGGAGTTTGAGGGAACTGATCAATGCGGGGAGGGTATACAAAAACGAGACCGAGCATGTGATTGAATTTCGAGGGACTGACAATAGGATCAAAGGAAAGACCGCATGGAATGCGGATTCATTAAGAGGAGACTGGTGCACACTTTTGATCCTGGATGAATACCAGCTGATGGACGAGACAGCGTGGACCGAAGTTGGTCAACCCATGATGATAGACAAAGATGGCGATGCGGTATTGATTTATACGCCGCCATCTTTGGCTACGAAGTCGATCAGCAAAGCCAAAGACAAACAGCACGCCGCAAAAATGTTCAAGCGGTGCCAGGCTGATAACGAATGGCTATGTTTGCATTTTTCCTCGAGAGCGAATCCGTTCATTTCGTCAGAAGGAATAGACAGAGCCGAGCGGAACATGAATAAAGTGGCGTTCATGCAAGAGATCGAAGCGCTTGATTGCGACGAAATACCAAACGCGCTCTGGACGCGGAAAGTATTGGACGACTCCAGAGTTTTATCAGCGAATTTTTGGGACCGGCAGCAACACCGATTTACCATATCGCCGGACTTGAGGGCGAAATATCCAGAAGCAAAAGAGGCACCGGCATTTCCGGACGGATATCGCAGGATCGTGGTGGCGATTGACCCATCGGGATCGACGACGACCGAAGTGGGAATTGTGGCGGCAGGCGAGGGCTATGACCAAGAGTTTTATGTTTTATTTGATGAATCCATGTTCGCGTCAAGGCCGAAGGCCTGGGCAGGAACTGCAATACGACTATTTGAGAAATGCAAGGCCGACCTGATAGTGGCAGAACGCAACTTTGGCGGTGATATGGTGGCTGAGACCCTCAAAACCGTAGACGAAAATATTCCCTATCGGGATGTGACTTCATCGCGCGGCAAATTGATTCGCGCGCAACCGGTGAGTTCTTTGTCTGAACACAACCGGTGCCATATTGTCGGCGAGATGGAATTACTTGAGCAAGAGCTGGTATCCTACACAGGTATGCCAGGTGAACGATCGCCGAACCGGTTAGACGCTATGGTGTTTGCTGTGACCGAACTGATTGGGCCCGGAACATTGGGCTTAATCGACTGGTTCAAGGTAGGAGCACCGGAGCAAATCACCATGCTAAAAACAACCGAGGCCGGAAACCTAGCGGCTGTAGCCACCAACGATCGAACACCGAAATGTCCAAAGTGCCATGAGGTAACGCTACAAACGAGAATTGCCGACCAGCTTCGATGTGGGCATTGCGGATTCCAACGTTTTGCAACAGGACAGCCAGAAGCTTCACCGATCGGTGGCCGCAGAATAATCGACCTTCACAAATACCGTTAAGCTCTGAGTGCGGTTCGCTTCACTACGCTATTCTTCGCTTATCCCTGCTCGGCTAATCTACTCATCGCTGCACCATGCTTCTCACAGCACCGAGTACGTTTCGACTTGCCGCGTCTTTCAGGGCTACGCATCGCCTCGCTGTGCTTCTCATCGCCGCGTCAATCTATGCTTCGCATGGAGTTTGGTTTGGTTTACCGCGCAGTGCTTTTCTACGCTTAGCCAATCAGCGCTTGGCAGTGCGCTGCTTCGGAAAATCATTTTCAATCCGCGCGACCGCCCCTTCCGCCTAAATCGTCAATCGCTCGAATCGCCGCAGCGCGTGCTTTTGCAAAACCTGCGAGCGACGCGAAGTCGCCGACTGCTGCCATCACGGTTCTGCGCATCGCTAACTCTTGCGCAGCAATCGCGGCCGGACTTTTTTGCGCATCCTCGACTGGATAAATGGTTGCGTGGCCGTTTTCGTCGTCGATCCTGGCTTCCTCGATCAAACTCAAAACGAAAAATGCCTTTTCCGGCAGCGATTGACGGCCAGCACCATCGATCCAAACGATATCGACGCTGCGAATGCAGTAGGCGGCAGCGTTTTCCCACGCGCTCGCGGTCAGTTGTCGGAACCGCTTGAAGACTACGGGATAGGCTGGACTGGTTTTGATTCTGCTCGCCACGGCAAACTCCGCGGTGGTGGGCAGCCGGCCGAGTTTGCTGATGAGCCGATCGACAGCCAAGCCGACCTTCTTGGCTTCGGCGGTAGAAATATGTGCGCCATCAACCGGGACATACCGTTTCTTCTTTTTCATTTTAACGCTCCGTGTTTGCTTCGGACTCTCTTGTCAGGGCATCGCTTCGTCCTTCTTCGCGTTTCTAATCTTGGCCTCGCTACGCTTATAGTTCGGTTCGGATTGGTTGTCCGGGCTTCTCTTCGCTCGACTTCGCGTCTCCAAACTCCTCTGGGCATCGCTACGCTTAGGTGTTCGCTTGGCTTATCTGCGGCAGGCACCGCACGGCGCTGTCAAGCCGTTCCGTTCTTTGCGCCGCTGTTCTCCTCTTGGTCTCTCGCTGCTACGCAAGGTACGAGTTCTATTTGTCATGCTCGTCTCCGCTGTGTTTTTCTAAGCCCTGCAGTGCTTCGCACAGCTCAGCATGGCTACGGTACGAGTTAGCCGTAATTGTCAATGCGGCGTGAGTTTGATTCTGCTCCGCAGGTCCAGGCTCAGCTTATCCTGTCTTTACTTCTCTCCGCTTCACTCGGCTCCGCTTCTCTCATCTTCGTGTTCGGTTCGATGCGCTGCGCTATGCCTTCTCGGCTCCGCGCATTGTCATGCACCGCTTCGCTTCGCTACTCGTTCGGCTTCGGCTCAGCACAGCTGTTCCGGGCTTTGCTAAGCTATGCCACGGTCCGCTCCGTCAGGCCGGTCGTTGCTGGGCGGCGCATGGCTATTCATAGCTTGGCTCCGCAGAGATCAGCGTTCGATTTGCCTCGCTTCACTAATCAACGGCAATCTCGGCTTCTCTTATCTTTGCGCCGCTCCGCTAATCTAGACGCATCTTCTCAGGGCCTTGGTTCGGGTTTGATTTGCAACTCTTCGCTTGTCTTGTCAAAGCTTGGCCGAGCCGCACTAAGCTATTTCCAGGCACGGCTTCGCACGGCATGACTCGGCTTCGCTTTGCTATGAAACTATTTTTCCGTTTGCCAAGCAGCGCCGATGGCTTCGCCTACTTCTGCGGCGTTCAGAAGTTGGAAGGTCCCGAACATTCCGCCGTTTTCTGGACGCCATGAGCCAACGCCCACTTCGCCCATCGTGGCGAGAAGCGACATCAGATTGGAAAGGCTGACCAAGGTAGGCCAATATTTAATCCGCAGCTCAAGACCCCATTGGTTGTAACGCGGCCGATAGATTGGGACGGGCACTCGTTTGCCAGGGGCTTTCTCAATATCGGCAATGTGTTTGTCATTGATCGGCTTTGATCCGCCGCGAATCAAAAGATAGCCGCGCAGGCCGTCCTGAAATTCCAGCATGACGTCCGGAATCACCTTGACGCCGGCGAGCACTGTGGTTGACGAAATCTTCTTGAGTCTAGCGAGCCTAGCAGCAGTCGGAAATAGACCACGCCGACCAGTGAATGCTTCGACGGGGACTAATCCAATTTCTTCTTTGGTCTGTTTCAGGCGCGCGATAAATTCATCCTCGGGATTCTTGATAGTTTTTGCTGCCTGCGCCTTTCCCTCGCCTGACGCAATCATGCTGTCTAGATATTGTTTGGTCTTGGGATTCTGTAATAGCGGAGCGGTACCTTCGATGGCCGCGAACAAATAGGCCATATTGGGTCGCACGACTTCGATTGGTTTACCTCCAGCGACTACTTTTGGAGCCAGTTTCTTTGCTGTTGCTGCCGTAGCCATTTTAGATTCTCCCTCGTTTTGACTTGGATTTGTCTCGCCGCGGCCTGTCCCAGTATGGGCTCGCACACTGTGGATTCGGGCATTTCACCGGCTTCTGTGGCGAGCGTGGATACCAGGAATGGCCGCAGCGGAGGCATGTTAGTTGTTTCATGCCGACGAATAGTACCTGTATACTGGTTCCGTTGTCAATAAGCGTTTACTGCGCTTGCACTTTTGTGTTATCTTTTCCACCGTGGTTCTCTATTAAAAGGAGACGGAAATGAAAGAGAGATCCTCGAGTGAGAAAGTATGCAAGCAGGTGTGCGAACGCGGCGGCCATCGCCTGGCGCAGTTCAACGGCAAAATAGTGTGCGCCCACTGCGCTATGACTTATGACGAGATCCGCGCAAGCGGCGGCACGGCTAAACTCAGTAAAGTCGCATGACAATCTACACAGACCGGGAGTATGCGGAGCAGACGCGGGTATTTCTTCGCCAGTTTGGAATCAGAAGCGAAGTAAGACCGTTCGGTAAGTATTGGACCTTGAAGTTTAGACGAAGGATTCGAGCGTTGTGAACCACGGAAGGGCTGTAACCCAAAGGCTATGAAAAGTCCATTTGGAACCCAGCCATGGAATGATTGCTTGGAAATATTGGAGCCCACAATTTGAATGGGGAGCCAGATTAGAGTGGAGCCCAGGGAGTTGCTGTTCCAAAATCAGATTGGAACCCATCGCGCGAATGCCATGAGTATCTTGTAACCCATGGACGGAGTGCACGAACCAGATCGTAAGTGAAAGCCAACCAGAAGATGAAACCAGTCTGTACATGAAGCCCATCAACTGATTGCAGGAGCCATGACCGCATTGAAAGCCAACCGAAAATTAATCTTGGGAGATATCGGAATCCAGGGAGGAGCCGATGAAGCGAAGATCGTTGTTGTACGGAATGCTGACCGCGCCGCTGGCATTTTTGTTCAGAGGCTGCTTACCGCCTGACAAACGAATCGAGCCTGATCCGGTCGACCGGGAACCGGAGCCGCACTTTGGCCGAGGCATAGAGTGTGCGGTGTTGGTGGTTAATCCTTGGCGACGCCCTTCTTACGATGCGCCTTCTATCGTCTGGCAAACGTATCTGATCCGAGGGCTCTTTTATAAAGCAAGTTGGTCGCCAATCGCCTGGGAACATATCCAAGCAGGAGATATCTGGAAGCGCGTACCGGATAAGTATGAGGACGACGGTGTTCCTTCTATCTGGCGAGCGGCCGACCGCCGCCATTGGAATCTCAGCTACGACACCGCAATTGTGTGTGACCGTTTCTACAAGCGCAGTGATCCGATTCCAGTCGTTGGGTGGCAGCAATATCCGGGAGATTCGCGCCGTCGAGCACGAGTGTCGAATGTTTGAGCGATTCACCGAAAAGGCCAGGCGGGTAATTTTCTTTGCTCGCTATGAGGCAAGCCAGCACCGCGCAAAAGAGATCCGCACCGAGCATTTATTGCTGGGCCTGTTGCGTGAAGATCCTGCGATTCGCGAACGGATCAACGCCGAAGATATTCGCAAGGAGATCGAGACGCAAACAGAGCGTGGTGATCCGGTCTCAACGGCTATCGGTGACGACATGCCGCTGAGCCGTGAAACCAAACAAGCACTGAATCATGCCGGCGATATCGCCGATTCGCTGCACCATGCGCGTGTTGGCACTGAACACATTCTGCAAGCACTCTTAGCTCAACCGGATTCATTAGCCGGCAAGATCCTGAAGGCGCATGGAATCGTTGAGCAGCTTAGCTTTGAAAGTGCCGTGACCAAACTTCAGCATCAAGTTTCAGACATTGCAGCCGACGTCACCGAACTGGTGAGTGCAGCGCGAGCATTGCTCGATGGCATGACGGTTCCCGATCATCCGCTGGCCGAACGGCTGCGCAAAGCAGTGGCCAAATTCTCATGAATCGGATGTGAACCATGAAATGCACAGGCTCCAAAGAGCAAACCGAAGAAGGAACCGGAAACGCCATGGCGCTCAACGAACAGCTAAACGAAGTTGCCAAAAAGCTTCGCCAGTGGATCCTGTCTCTAGCCGGCAATCTTGGCGTGTGGCTCTGCGATCACTGTTATCCGCGGCGCGTAACCAAATCAGAGCTTGGCTGGATGCAGCAAGACTGCCGCGCCGTGATGGCCTACATGGAAATGCACGGCGAGAATTCCGAATCGACCCGCCAGTGGCTTGTGAAAAGAATAGGCTTGGACCAGGTGAAAAGGGATCCGACTTTTAGCCAAACCAGAGGATCGGCATGAGCTCTTGGCACGGTGCAGTCGATAAACCAGCACTGCTTGCGTTCTGCGACGATAGTTTGTGGTCACCAGCGAGCAGAGCCGACATGCACGCTCGCTGCCACGGCCGATCGCTCATTAAATTTCATTCAGCTTCCGGCAGTGAGCCTTGGGTGTATGGAGTTTGTGTATGCCCATGTCACATCGAGAAGCGGAAGAACATAGCGCGGGATAATGCCGATCGCTGGGAATGGTGGCGTGCGCATCGTGCGCCAATGAATCGTTCGAAGGACCGCTGGATGAATTCAAAGTGAACTTGTGTTATGGTGCCGAGTTTGAGCCAAAGGAGAGACCATGACAACCCTAGAGAAGAAATTTGGTACGGCCATCTTCGGTTTGGATGCACAGCAGCCGTTCCCGTATCAGATGGACAAAATAATTTCGGCAGTAAAGATCGCCGAGGATTACGCGCGGATCCGTGTCGCCGAAGCACTCGAAAAAGCCGCGCAAGCCAGTTGTGCTTTGTGTGACGCACACGTGGCGGTAGAGCTAGCCAGCGAGGCAGAACGCCAGGGCGGAATTGCGTTCGTCCATATCTGGACCGATGGCAGCCGTAAGCTATGTACCGCAGCCAAGTTGCGTGCGATTGTGCCAGACGCCTCTGGCCTGCTCGCAGAGCAGTATGAGAAGCTGCGGGATGACCGAGACCTTGAGTGGATTGGAGCGATGGGAGCGGGAGCGGTGGACCTACACGCACTCGGCGGAGTAGACATCAAGAATTATGTCCAATGGCTGATTGGTTCGGTAACGGCAGGACCGGAGCAAGACATCGCCCGACTCGAGTCCGAAGTCGCACGGCTTACCAAAGCTTTAGAATTGGAACACGAAGACCTGCTGAAGGTGCGGGACCAGGAGATCGAAGCCGAGTTGCAACTTACTGATCTGCGCACCAAACTACAAGAGTTTATCGCCGCCGCACAACGAGCCCTCGGCCAAGCACACGCGGCTTCAGCGTAGCATTTTGCGCAACTAACAACTTGGTTTCCATCTGGCTAATGGCCCTGCACCGTTAGTTTGGTTTCCACACGAAACTTGAGCCTGGCACATGGCGGATTTGGTTTTAAAAATTGCGTAATGGCTGCACGGCAAGTTTGGGTTCCAGATGTCCAATGGCCTCGGCACAATAAGCTTGGTTTCCAGAACTGTAATGGGCGTTGCCTTGCACGTATCTTTTGGTTTCCAGATTTCCGATGGCCTTGACATCGTGCTAATTGGGTTCCAATAAAAAAGTGGCCTTGCAACGCCTTCATTGGTTTGACCAACACCGGGAAGCTGGTTTTTCAATGCGTTGCCGGTTCTAGTTCATAGTAAACGCTTATCCTGCACAAGTAAACGCTTAATTCACCCGCAGCCTAGAGTTAAGCGTGGCAAAGGTTGTGTTTGCTCCAATCGTTAGAACTTGCGGGATCCACCAGACATGCCGAACCCAGGTGTGGCTTCGCTTCATTCGTTCGGCTAACCACATTTCGCCTACGATAAGGCCGATCCCGACCGGGACCATACGCTTCCACGTCGGATAGCGACCGATGAGCAATCGAGAAACAGGATCTTCCTCGTGTCTTGTGATGGTCCATTGCTGCAGATAGGAGCCGCAAAACACTGGAGCCCCATTAACGCTGCAAGGGATCGGTGCCAGTGCGGTCCAATTATGCGTTCCAATGATTCTTGACGTAGTCACTCCATCGGCAACCAAAGCTGCGGTTGAGATCGAAGTTAAGGCCATTACCGGACGGTCGCGTACAGCTTGGCATAAGGACGCGACAATCAAGACGCATTCAATAAACATTTTGATCCTCCTCAGTTCCACTTCAAATAACTGCCGCCCAACTGGTCGATGCGCTTAAAAATCTCGCTGATCCGTTTGTAATCGTCAGCCGTGCCGGTGTAGGCGGCCTGATCTCGAGCCACAATCAGGTCGACCAGCTCTTGATCGAAGCATGGCAACACAAACGATGCGCCAAAGTTGTAGACAAGTCCGCCGTCCCACTTCCAGATGATCGGCTTGCCTCTATCGTGGTCGTAGATGTTAATGCGGCCTAGCCAACACTCGCCGTGCTCTTCGGCGTAGGCAGCAATCAAATCGCGCTGATGATCGTTCAAAGGATTGACGATTGGATAGCCAGCTTCCATTTCGTGATAGCCTGAGCGAAAGTCCTCGGTGATTTGGTGTAAGGCATCGGCAATTTTCATTAGTCGAACCCCACAATTTTGCTGCCCACAGGTTTCTTTCGTTCGACCACTTTAACCGTGAATTTAGCCAGCCTCTCGAAGGCAGCAACGATCTGATCTTCTTTTCGGCCGTTGACAAGTCCAAGTCATTGATACCAGAGAGCTGCGCTTTGATCAGTTTCAGCTTTTTGGCATCCCGTACCGCCAGCTTATTGCGCTGGCTTATATGCCGCAGAAAAGCCCGTGCTGGTTTAGGTCGTGCCATCAGAGTGTCTCCATATCTTTGGCGGTGACGGCTTCAATCGTGCTGTCGTCGCAACCATCGTATTTCCAGAGCAGGTTTCCTTCTTTGCCTTGCTGAACCGCATTCGCCTTAGCCTCTTCGGGATTATTGGCAAACACGCAAGCACTGGCAGTGAGCGAGCCCGAAGCAGTTAAGGCTACCCAATACCGCTTCTTCTCCGTCAGGCCCAAGTCAGCTGCGGTGAGATTGCGCGATGGCTTTTGTGTGATTGCTTTCCAAGGACGCCCCTTCGAATCAAACCAAGTATCATGGGCGGGATTGAATTGGAACTCTTCTTGGGTATCGCTTGCGTATGCCCGATTGGCCCAGTCGAAATCCGATCTGTTGACGGTGACAGTTTTATCATCGCCCCATCCGAACGATTTGAGATTGTATGTAATCATTTGCTGCTCCATAACCGGCTTAGCCATCTGGCAGCGCGAGGCACCTGATTTATTGCCAGAGCGGTCAACTGCGTCGAGAGATTGCCAATGAAGTCTCGTAAGCTTTCCTCTGTGAGTTTTTGAGACCATTCAGTGACGCCGGCGAAGTCGACGATGCCTTTACTCGTTACCCATCGGATATCGCCGCCGATGTACCGCAGCTTTTCGTTGCCACTGACGCCAATCTGGCAAACGTCGCCAGGCAGGATATGGCGCTGAATGGCTGTGCAGATATCCAGTTCGAACCATTCATCGTTCGCGCCGTAGTTTTCTACATCCTGTAATACAGTCGAGGGATATAGGCCGTACCAGCCGAAGTTGAAGTAGCCGTCGTAGTTTTCATCAAAGAAGCCGTCTTCTTTTGCGTGGTCCTTGAGCCACTGCACGTCGGGATCCGCAAGGAATGCGTCGATGTCTCGCACGCGAAACGATGTGCTTTCCAATGCTCCATAGAAGTCAGACATTATTCTCCTTTGTTTAGTTCCACTTATCTTTCCAAGACATTACCATCAACAAAATCGCAGCTACGGTTAGATATACGTTGTGGCTGCCTTCCCATACGAGCAGGCCAAACAGTGTTATCACTACCAAGCGAAAGCAATAGACCAGCATGTTCAAATCACCGGGAACGTCAGTTGCTCGGCTCGACGTCCAGCTCCGTTGGTTTGGCCGAACAACGATCCAGGTCCATTGCCTTCATCGTCTTGGGACGGATAAATAATGGTGCCGTTGTCCAGCTGCAGAACCAGGGCACTGCGCGACCAGCCCAGACCTTCCATTTCCTTTGCGGTCATGTAGCGCACCGCAATGATCTTGCGACCAGCCAAGTGTTTGGTTCCGTACTGAGTCCAGCGATCCAAATATGGATTCTTTGGCATTTTAGTCCTCCTCTCAGTTAATGGTCGGCATGGAGCCGGTGAAAAACTTCTCCGCACAGTGCCCGCAAATTAAAATGAGATCGTCAGCCGTGAGTGTCTTGAGCCGACTGGCGCACGCCAAGCACAACATCTCTCCAGGATCATCTGGTTTCGCTTCCCTGAAATGAGCCGTTGCCGCTCCATTCTGAACGACGTGGGTACACGCTATGTACGCCAAGTGCCGACCAGGATGTGCTTCGCAGGTTACCGTTTTATCTTTTGCCATTTTGTCATCTCCCTAACAGAATGCGCTCGGCACGACGTTGAATGCGGTTGCCGCCGTAAACGCGAATACCAGAGTGGCCGACGTAGATGGTTCCGGCTGGCTCTGCGACGATACCGGCTTCGCGCAGCAGGAACATGGCGAACTTCTGGCCGATGCCACCTTCAGTTGCCTTCCAGACCGAATGAATCAGGTTGTGGTTGCGTTCTTTGAATGCGCGTTCCTTTGCGCGTTGCTGCTTAATCAACTCCAAGTGGCGATTGGTGCGTCGCCGCATGCCTAATCTGCGTCTCATAAAACACTTCCAGTTTTGACGAGCGCACCACCGGTTCCAGGCTTTACTACGGCGACGATAATCTTCAATCCAAACACGCTTGGGAAGAATTCGCCTTGTTCGGTAGCGACGCGCCCTTCCTTGCCATTTGAAGGAAGCTGTGAGATTCCGTCGACGAGAATCTTTTCGCCGTCGAAAGCTTTCAATGTCGCTGGCAGCTTCACTTCCTTGCCGCGCTTGTTTACCACATAGGCATCACCAGGCTTGCCGCCCATGGACACCACATTTACAAATATCCTTTTCTTGGACATGCCTTTCTTTCTGTGTTTAAGAATGACTCGGCCCGGTCGCCAGAAGCCTAGAGCGTCCCAGTGGCCGGATGTAACGATCCAATTGGTTATCCAATTGGTCGCAGTAAAGATGCGCTTGCCACAACGATATGCAGCAGCTGCCGTGCGGTGTTCGTGATCACAGTCTGTAGTTGTAGTGCTCGCCACGTAATAAGTTTTCATGCCCGCTCCCTGAAGTCGCTATTCCGGCTGTTTCCGCCAGCGGCTTCGACCGGCAGTTTGAATTGAGCTCCATCGGAACGTGTGGCGAGCAAAGGGAAAAGGTGCGACCGCGTTGCGAGCCCAGTGATGGTGTAGGAATTGCCGCGGTAGCGTATGGTCTTGCCCAACTGCGAAGGCTTGAGCCCGTACAGCGCAGCATAACTTTTGAAATCTTCTGCCTCGCGTGAGGCTGGCGCGCCTTTGCCGTTGGTGATGGCCAGCTCCAACTTGAAATTGCAGAACTGCTCGCGGAATCTGGCATTGGCCACGTCCACCTTGATCCCATACTTCTTCGCGACGCCTTGCAGTGCCGCGTTTAGTTCTTCCCGCAACTGCCGCAGAACAACTCTGTCAAATGCTTTGATCTTCATTTTTATATCCTCTCAAGTCTCTGGCCCATGAAGTGCTTTGAGCAAAAGGCCAGGAAGAAATTTACCGATCGATCCTCGTCAATGTGGGTGGCCGGCGCACCACAGGTGTCGCAGTGTTCCCGTGCCAGTTTGTCGCCATTGTTGCAGGTAGGGCAGACGACCAGATCGAAGCTGCCATCGCGCGGCACAACGACCAGCTCCGATTCGCGGATGTATCTGGAGCAACGGTCGCAGTGGTAAATAAGTTCCCGTTCATCCGATATCGACGTCCCTGTGGGATGGCCGGGAGGAAAATTAGAGTTGCCTCCGAAGCCGTTCATTGCCGCACCGTGATCGTGACGGCGATGCGTTCGGGTCGGGATTGGAACGTTGCCTTATGAACGTAAATCGTTCCCACAAGGCCGCGGTTGTTAGGACCTGTGCCATCTTCGTGAAAACGATAGGTGTTCGGAGTCTCCTTCTCAAAGGTAAAAGGGACTGTGACGGTGTTTCCTACGCTGCCTGTAATAAAACCTTCGGGGTTTTTGGCGCGCTTTGTTGCAACTGTTTTCGCTGCCGCTGTCATTTTCGTTGCCATTTGATTCTCCTTTCGACAGAACGCCGACATTTGCTACACTTACTTCAAGCCCAAGGGCCGGTTGAAATCCAAAAACGGAATGGCTCTACTTGCCGTCGTTCGGTTCCTCATTGCCTATGTTGAGTGATTCCGGATTGCCCTGGCCGACGCGAAAAACTTCGCCACGCGCTGGCTCTCTTCCGCTGACGCCGCGATGCCTTCCATCATTTCCATCTCCTGTTCGTAAAACGCGGCGATCTCGGCAGACTTCCGGTCCGAGTCGGCCGCTTTTCGCCGCGCCTCAAACTCTTTCGCGGTGAGTAGTCGACCCGCTTTGACGAACTTGGCCTTACGAAACAACGGCAGTGCTTTGAGGAAAGTAAAGTTCTTTACGTCGCCATTCACAACCAGTACTGTTCTTGTTGCCATTTTTTCATTCTCCCTTTACTGCCGATTCCGATTTAGCTCGAACTACCGGAACCGGTCACTGCTTTGGTGAACATTCATCGCAAAACACACCGCGCGAAACTGGCCGATTGCAGCGGAAGTTTGTGCGCTGTTCGATAGTGTGCGAGAACGTTTTGATTGCCACGCACAACGTTGGAGCGTAAGCCATTTCATGAGCTACCAATCTTTGTGGCAGTGGCATCGCCGCGATCGGCTTGGCACTCAAAACCGGCTCGCGCTGTAGCTCCCGCTGACGTTGACGCATGAATCGACGATAGGTAACCGTCGCTGGCTGATAAGCTTTTTGCTTTACGACGATCCCAAACTTGCGTCGTAGCGTAATCCAAAAGTCCGCATTGATTTGTCCTGTCGCCAACAGGCGGCCAAACTTCTTTGCGTCTTTCGGACTGAGATACTGACTGATCATCCGTTCCAGCTTTGCCCGCGCTTCCAGCTTGTTGCGCTTGCACTGAGCGCAAACGCGGTAATATGGTACGTCATGGATGCAGGTCACCAAGCTTTCCCGTCGCGGCTTGCCCTTCTTCTTTTCCGCTTTGCGCCAAGCTGCTTTTCGGGAGATACGCGGCTCTTCCGATTTCCGCTTCGGAACGAACAGAGAATGGCGCATATGGAACTTCCGCAGCTCGGACCAGGCCACCATCAGCATGACGTTCGCTCTGTTCTTAGGTACGCCAAATCGACGACGCCACTGTTCGATTTGGAGCGGGTGCAAGTCTTTGATCCGCCATTGGTGCCACGGCAATCTACTTCCCTCAAGCTGATGGGCGAGTCGCTTGCCGGCGTGTTTCGCTAACCTTGTGCTGTCTTGGCTGGTCGTGGATAGGCTACGGCGAAACTCGGACGGCGACGCCGCGATCTCATTCTTCGACCAACGACGGGTACGCTTTACGTGGCGCGTCATCGGGACACCGCGATGCGTGCCACTGCCACAATGTGACGGCACGGCTTCCGCACGAATACGGCAGAACCAGGATGTTCCCGCCGCGGAATGATCCATCCCAGACATGAGCAAGCCCACTTGCCATTCTTGACGGTGACGGTGTAGCGACGGCGCGCATCGCTAGACGAATTGACTTCGTATTTTCGAACACCAGCGCGTTTTGATGAGCGTAGTACGCGGATTGGCTTTGGCGTTTCCCAGTAGTGGCGGCTCATTGTGCTCTCCCTTCTGCACGCCACTTCCGAAAGACTTCTTTGGCGTGGAATGACTTGTGGCATGTCTCATGCGCTTCGGCCCGGTTAGACTTGGCGTTATTTTGATGATCGCCGTCTTTGTGGTGAATTGTGATATCCATGTCGAAGATCGGGGCGCGGGCATTACCGAACTCGACGTTGTAATCTGGCAAGAAGCCTTTTCTGCAAAAGAAGCATTTCTTTCCTTCTAGTAGATGCCACAGTAATTCTCTAGCTTTGTTTAGCTCCCTTTCCGTGCGTCTCGACATTGCCATCTTCGGTTCCTTTCATTTCTCAGTAGCGTTTCTGTCTAGCTACGCTCTGAGTCTCACTGTCAACTGTGATTATAGCGTAGCTGGCACGATATGTCAACTAAAAAGGACCGCAGGTAGGCGATGAAGGAATAGCTTGCTATTGTTGGATTATTTTGTCACTCTTGGGCCATGAAACCCATACTCCTGTCAGTTTTATTGTTTTCCATGTCAGCGTTTGCGTATGCACAGCGGCCAGCTCCGCCGACGCCTGGAGCATCGAACCGCACCGTTGCTCAAGGAACGGCCGAGGTTAAGGGCGGCCAAACGACACGTGTTGTAATTGGAGCCATTGGGCCTCACAGTGTGGCGATGACCTGGGTTGCCAGCATCGATGCTGCGGCTAACCCTACGCTGGGCTATCAGGTTTATCGGTTGAATGGAGCCTGCCCATCAGTCATGCCCGCGACCGTAGCTGCCGCAACCGCTGCGGGATTCGCACTTATTTCTGGAGCTACTCCGATAACTGTGATCACCTACAGCGACACAGGATTCCCGGCTCCTCCATTGCCACCGGGAACTTATTGCTATTTCGTTGTCGCTAATCTCGCCGGCACGCAGTCTGTTCCGTCCACTCCCGCACAGGCAATCGTGCCACTGGCTTCAGCAACAGGTTTCACTATTACCGGAGTGAATTAGGTTTTGCGCAGATTGCCATTTCTCGCCGTGCTTGCACTGAGCTTGGGTTGCGGCAACCAAGTGACCCTGAGATTTCGCTGGAGTTATGATTTTGCAAACAATCCGACGTGCGGTGCCGTGCAGAGGAGCTGCGTTTCAGAATTCCATTTGGGTGAGTGGGATGGATCCGAATGCTTAAATATTCAAATTGTGAAAGCACCGTCAACTTCCGGTTCCGTCACCATAGCAGTGCCAGCCATGCCTACGCCTTATACGTTCTGCATCGTGGCGGTTGGAGTAGACTCTGATGGGCAGAGCCCTCTGCAAGCGCAAGCAAGCATTTTGAGCCCGCTAACGATTCCTTAGCCAACCGAACAGTGAGCTACCTTGAGCTACGCGCCGTCAGCAAGCTCTCCATGCTGATCAGCATGGTTATGGCGAATGGCGGCAAGCCTCCTGAGGCGTTCCCATCGACAAGGGAATGGTCCGCGCATGCCTCAAGCGTGCTAATCTTGGCTGCAAGGTTGAAAGTCGACCAGTACGATTTGGTGAGAGACCTGATCGATGAGGCGTTCCGATGAGTCTAGTCGAAAAAGAAAAAGGGACTCCATTTGATAATGGGCCCAAGCGGTACGATGGGCAGTACAGTCGCTACGCAGTGTTGCCGGCAGAAGAACGCGCCAAAGGTTTCGTCCGTCCAGTTCGTCACAGCTACGTGCATGTAGGACTCGCCGCGCCGGTTAATCCATTACGCGATCTGACCGAAGAAGAGAAAAAACGTTATGCCGCGTATGAATATGTGAAGTACGAAGAGTATGCGAACCGAGAAGTGGATAATATCGTCGGGCGGTTCTGGACGCAAACCGATCTGAATAAAATTAACGGCGGCTGTGGCGTGTTGACTATCATGGCTGACGCGCTCGCCGAAACCTGGGCAACGGATCCGTCATACTATGGCCAGACGATGTGCTGTGGCTGCCATAAACATCTCCCCGTACAAGAATTCGTTTGGTCCGGAACCAATGAAAGGCTCGGCTCCTGATGCTGCCAAGCTATGATGTTGTGGATACCTCGGCCGTAGTTACCATTCCCGGCACTTTAGTTTTTACTTGCACCGTTAGCTGGCCTCCCCCCATTCCTGACGACCGATACAATCCAAAAATGCAGGCGAAGTGGTTTCGCGAAATGGTATGCGCTATTGTCGGAGCGGCGCGAGGGCAGACAGGAAACATGGAAGCTGTGAAACCCACAGGCTTTGTGGCTCTGCCCTTCCGCCGTATTCGCGCCGGTCCATTCCTTGAGCGTGGCTGGAAGATGAAACTGTGGAAGCAGGCGCACGCGTGAAATTCCCTTGTCCAAGATGTGGCGGGACTTTGGTATTGGAGCTTTCCATAAAACCAGGCACCGACATCTTGTGTCCGAGGTGTTCCAAACATTTCAGCTGGAATGAAAGTTTAATCACGCCTTATTGCTATGCGTGTGAGTCGCGAGAAGTTGTCGCCTGGATTGCAACCCCGCTCGGCTGTGTTTTCGCATGTGCCGATCATCCTCATGTAGCCGAGTTTTGGCTTCTGCCCATGATCAAGAATTTCGCCGCAAACTGTAGTGCTCATGCCCGTGAATATGATGGCAGCCCTTCGTCCGATCTCAAGGACGGTCCGGCCGTGAAGGTCAAAGCGCAATCAATCGGAAAATGAACCAACAGGCCAAACGGATCGGCATGTTTGAAGAACTCGATGATAAATCCATCTGCTATTGGCACTCCAGCGGGATCTGGTGGCTCTACCTTCCTGGTTGCGGAGTAGGCAATTTATCAAACCATAAAATCGAAGAGCACGACGATGCCACGATTACGGTCAGTCCTTCTATCAAGGTGACCGGACACCACGAGGGACGCCAAACGATACGGCACGGATTTTTGGTGCGCGGTAAATGGCAGCCCTGCGCGGATGATCAGCAGTAAATCCTGGGTTTCAAAAAGGCTTGACTTAGGATTGCCATCAAGTAGAATCAAAGTCGCTATGACATAGGTACAAGAGCAATACCGTTATTTGTTCTTCCGGACCGACCTTCCTGCTTTTGAACACATTCTCGTACAAACTAACCACTCAAGCTTCAAGCTTGCGCAACTCCGTGGCGATCCAGGCACGCCGAATCTCGTTGCTATCGGGATGCCGAACGTCCGAGCACTTGAGCGCGTATTGCGAAAGCTTCAAGCACACGGAATCCCTCACTATCCATGGTACGAACCTGATCACGATTTCGGATTGACTGCCATTGCAACCGCACCGCTCGATGCAGATTCGCCCGAGCGCGAGCTGTTGCAGTGCTATCGAGTTTACCGCGCGCCCGTAGTGACAACGGCAAGCACGGCTGCCCCTAAAGCAGACGGAGCGAGTTCGAATCTCGCCGGGCGCGCCAATGCAGGGGCGTCGCCTGATATCGACGACTACGGTTCAATCCGAGCCCCTGCGCCACTTTCAGAGCGTCTGTAGCTCAGCGTAGAGCACTCGGCTTCTAGTCCGAGGGGCACGGGTTCAACTCCCGTCAGACGCTCCACTTAACGCCTCAGTCGGTCAGCATTTCGTGCTCACAAGCCCAGTAATAGCCAGGCGGCGCATCATCGGGATGGATATCCAAGAGCCGCCCATCGCAATGCTGGTTCACTACGCCAGTCGTGTTCAGCCGTACACGATAAATCTTTATTCGCCAATCTGGATCCTTTTCATCGGCTAATCTTTCCCGTAGTGCCACGTTTCCGTGAACTATGACGCAGCGTGCCGGTTGCCACTCTGTTTTGCTCATGCCACCTCCCGGTAATCAACGGTAGTCACTATAGGAACTTCTTTGTTTCCAATACGAATAAAAATTATTCCGTGGTAATTGGTGGTAGTCGTGGGCAGTGCGCGGATCAGTTCGATAGCGCACACAAGGCGAAATTTATTGACACCTAGCCGTTCAATGGTATCTTCGCGGTGCACTCATACAATATCCATCTGATCCTGAGCTGAGGGAACACCTGATGATTACAGACGTGAGGATCTCCGGATGCCCGAAGGCTGTCGAGGCGGCCTTGCTGCATGATCACGAAATTCCTTCATCGCTCAAAGATAGCCTACGCGGAATTATCGCCCTGTGTGCTCCTAATGCGTTTATAGTTATAGTCATCGAGAGGCGGCCAGCCTACCGCCTCGCATCCTTAGCAGTCACGACAGCGAGGACACATGAAAGTAATGCTGACCGCGATTCTCTTATTGCTTTTGATGGCACCGAGGCCCAGGGCAATCGCGCAAACAACGGTGCAGATTCCCTACTCGGGGAGCGCGACAACGGCGGTGCCCTACGCCGGGACGATCAGCCTGACCATGCCAGCAGGTTGTACCTCAAGCGGAACGGCCGTCACAGGTATCGTCGTGACCTGTCCAACAGTTCCACCCGTGACGCCGCCAGGACCGGCGCGGATTAAGCTAACGCCTTCTGGCGGCAACGATCAGGCAATCATCTATGGGGCCGCAGCGAAGGGACCGATTGAACTTACTTGTTCTACGCTGAGTTGCATCTTCAAGCTTTCGACTTCGACACTGCCGTCAGGAGCCGACATCTGGATTGACGACGGCGTAACCGTTGAAGAGTTGACAGCGTACTCCGGCTTCGCGCATCTGTTTGCGCTCTACGGAGTGACCAACATAAAGCTCGCGGGTTCCGGATCGCCTACCGCCGGCATGCTCACGATGCCTCTAACGTATGCCAAGAATTTTGGTGCCAGTGGATTTCCTGTGAATATGTGCATCTGGATGGAAAACGTGTCGAACGTCACGATCTCAGGGCTCAGGTTCGACCAGTGCGGCGGCGATTCCATCTACGTTGGCAAAGGGTCTACCAACGTTCACGTGACAAAAGTTGTTTCTACAAATCCGGTGAGGAATGGATGCAGCGTCACCGATCAACTGACGAATGTGCTCATCGACTACAGCGACTTTTCAGGAGCACACAATAAAGCTGCCGGCATCATGGACGGTTGCGATGCCGAACCGAACGGCACAGGCCAGGGCACGCCCAACGCTGGACAGTTCACAAAGCAGGTTGTATTCGATCACGACAAGTTTCACGACAACGGCCAGGACGGGCTGTGCTTCTGCCTGTACTTTATGAGCTCGGCCGTGCCGCTCGATTACACCGTGACCAACAGCGATTCAACGAACAACGGCGGCACCAATTTCGAGAAATCGAACTGGCCGTCGGCCATGACCGGCCCTGTGCAGTTTGTCAAAGGCAGCGGGAACACGACGAACGGAATTGCGGTGCCATTCCCGGTAGCAATAGCAAAGCCGGTGAGATAAAAATTATTCTTCCTTGGTAATTGGTAGGCGTGGCAGTAGTTCGCGAATAAGTTCCATGCTTCCGAGTGGTGTAGCCCGTACGATATGCTGTTCGCAAAGAGCCTGTTCCCGATCATCCGGATAGCAAAAGCATCCGCGGTCAAAAGCGAACAGCGCCACGGCTTCCGCATCATGGATCCTCTTGTTGCTTGCGTTTTCTCTCAGGCGGTCGTCCGACATGCCAAAATCCACACCATTTGCAGTGGTAAGGTTCAACGGTGCTGCTATTGTTCCAGCGGATCCTTCGCGCAACAAGCTTGGCCATAGCGCGCGTCATTGGCTCTTTCCGATCGCATGAGTTTTCCTTCCTGTTTAGATTCTGGATGCGCTTCGGCACATGCGGAACAGGATTGCCGAGGCCGGCGTCCTTGTTTGCTTTATGCGCTGCAGCCAATGCGAGGATCTCATCCTTGAGAGTCATGGCGAGTTCGCTGGCGATTCTAGCACTTGTTTCCGCTTCACTAGCCAAGCCTCAATTTCAGCCTTCGCCCGATCGAGGTCGAAATAGTAGCGCGGCCACATATCGGCATAATCGAGATTCAGCCGTATTCCATTACCGCCAGGCTTTACGTCGATGGTCGCAACCCAGTTTCCTCTGTCGCAATAGCGTGGCCTAGGTTGGAGAACAATCAGGCAATCTAAGCCCTCGATCTCAATGCATCCGGTGAATTCAGAATCCTGTTTCCAATTCAGAGTCATTTGGCCTTCTTTGTGGTGCATTCCATAGCCCCATCGTTGATTGGAACGAACCCGCTTCCATCGTAAATGAATGGCACGCACTCGCCTTTGGCGAACCTTGATTCATAAGTCGTAACCTGCGGTTCCCGCTTTACGGCGCGATAGTATTTGTCTATCGTGTCCTGCTGAAGCTGGTCACGTGTCTTCACGGTCCAGTTCTTGCAAGCTGCCGGATTATCTTTCAGCACGGCGCGAATAGACTGAGCCTCTTCTGTTTTGATGCAGTTGGTCACTTCTTCTTGTGTCCACACCGTTACTCCGATAGAAGCCAGCGCGTCTAGTCTGTCAGCCTTGCCGACCACCTTGATCGCAGCGTCGCGAGGAATTTCGTACGGGAATGTCACGTAAAATGTCCGTACACTTGGCGAGAGTCCGCGGCGGGACTGCCCGAAGATCGCTCCGGCGACGAACACAGCAAGCACGACGAATATAGTTTTGGTCATTCCTGTTCTCCCATCCATGATCCCATCGCTTCCTCGAAACGCGTACTTTTTGCCAGGAAAACAAACGGCACGATATCGATAGGCCCATTGCGCTGTTTAGCCACAATTACTTCTGTTTCCGCCTTCTGCTCGTCCGAGATCTCGCCTTTGGTCTTGAACAGGTAAGGCCGATGAATAAAGATCACTGTGTCTGCATCTTGTTCCAACGATCCAGAATCGCGTAAGTCAGAAAGCTGCGGCCGCCTATCCTCACGCTCCGGGGCTCGCGACAATTGGCTCAATGCGATTACAGGGACGCCCAGATCCTTGGCTAAAGCTTTCAAGCCACGCGATATTTCGGACACTTGCTCTTGACGGTTTTTGTGACCCTTGCTCGGTGATACCAATTGAAGGTAATCGACAATGACCAAGGCCAAACCTATCTCTCGCTTCATACGCGCCAGCCGTACCGAAATGTCAATCACCGAAGCTGAGGAGGAATCGTCTATAGAGATAGGCCATGCCATCATTTCCCCTATGACCTGTGCGATTGTGGTCCAATCCTCGCGGCGAAGGTGACCTGTCCTAAGCTTGTGCGAGTCAATGCGTCCGCGAGAAGTAAGAAGGCGCGTAAGCAGTGAATCCACTGCCATCTCCAGGCTAAAGATAGCGATTGGGCCGAGGCCTTGGACTGCAACATTCTCGGCGATGTTAAGAGAAAGTGTCGATTTCCCGACCGAGGGCCTCGCAGCCAGAATGATCAGCTCCGAAGGTTGAAGGCCGGACGTCAAAGCATCTAACATGCTGTAGCCAGTCGACAGACCGGTTACACTGCGGCCCTCTTTCAGAATTGTTTCGACTCGGTTGCTATATTCCGGAATCAGCCGCCGGATTCCTACGAGACCTTTGCTTGTTTGGGTGTCGGATAGAGCTGTAAAAGCCGCCTGGGCTTGCTCCAGAAGCTGCTGAGCGTCGCTTCCTCCCTCTAAGGCCTCGGCTAGGATAGATTGCGCTGCGTACGCCGTAGACCGTCTAATAGCTAAATCCAGCACAATAGAGGCATATCTACCGATGTTGCTGATTCTCGGGACGCCATCAATGAGCTGTGAGACATAGCCAGGCCCGCCGCAGACCTCAAGCTCCCCGGTCAATCGAAGATGGTCTGTAAGGGTTACCAGATCAATCGGTTCATGCGCGCTGCCAAGCTGCACGATATGAGTGAAAAGCCGGCGGTGCCGATCGTCAAAGAAATGTTCCGCTTTCAGCTTCTCAATGACCGTGGCAAGCGTATTGTTGTCGAGCAAGACGGCACCAAGCACGGAACGCTCCGCGTCGGGATTGTGCGGCAGCTTCGGTGTGTCGTCCTGCTTCATGCCTTCTCGGTCGCCGGTACTTGCCGGACAAAGAAATTGCGCAGCCATTCGCGAATTTTGCTGCGGCCAGGTGGAAGCGGTATGACTGTAATGAAGTAGAAAAATAGGAGACAGCCAAAACTGAAGAGCATCCCAGATGCCCTAACCGCAGCATCCAAGGCAAACATAACGAGCCACAACAAGCGCCAAGGCCGACCACTAAATTGCAACAACCTATGAATATCTAAGGCGTCCGAATTATAGAGGCTGTGCTCGGCTCGATCACATAGCGAACCTTCCCATGCCATCAGTGGCGCAACAATAATTGCCATGAAAAGATCCATGCCATAGGTTGGCATGGCCATGAATCGACGGAAGCGATTGATGATCTTGAGAGCTAACCAAACAAAACAGAGAAACCTTCCGAACTTGGCGATGCGGAAATTGGTAATGCCAAAGCTGCTCTGAGTCCAGTGTGCAAACTTGGTGCAGCCAGCGAGTATCTGATCGTCTAGCCAAGTGAAGATCATCGGAAGCTCTCTACTTTGGCAATGGCTTCGTCTAGTGGCTTCCAGACATCCGCTTCACGGTCTGCCAATGGCAGTGTCCAAGACCACATGACCATCTTCTTGGCTGCTTCCAGCAACTCCTGCGCAGCCTCCCGTTCGTTGCGAGCCGCTTGCAGTTGGACCTTGTGCCGTTTGCTTACGACGTTGAGGAGCCGCTCGATCGCAGGGAAACTCATTTGATCACCAGCGGCTTCCATTCTTCGCTAGGTGCTTCTGCTTTGCGTCCATCCCTCCATTCGAGAGCATCTATAGCAATCATGCGAATTTCGCCAAATTCATCCTGCCCGAGATCCTCATCCTCATCATCGCTACAGTAGCGGCTGTCGATTTCGTCCTCGTCTAGGTTCTCCTCAAGTACCACAATCTGTGCATCGATTTGCGGATAATGATCTGTGCCGAATCCGCTATAGCGTCGGATGCGAGGCTTCAACTCTTTGAGTGCGGCTATTTCTTCCTTAACTTCCAGGACGGTTCTCTCTTTCGGCTGGGCTGTCCGTACAGTTTCCTTGGTTGAATGTTTGGTCCTCTTAGCCTTGGGCATGGCGTTCACTCCTTGATGATGAAGTCTGAATTCCAAATCATTGGCGAATACGGAGACCTTATTTTGCGGCAACCGGAGCAGTTTTTGATCGCGTGGTAGTTTGCAGACGTTTGCGCGAAAGATGGCCGAACCAGCGCATTGCTGATTCGAAACCGTGTGACAATCTATCAGCGACTCGCCGTGCGCGGCAGCCAACCACTCGCTGATGCTGAAGTTCCCAATCCATCCCTTTAACGACTTGCGGGCCCAAGGACAATCACTGCACGGTGAAGTATGTTGGCGTTTACGAGGTTTTGCCTGATCGGCTGTGACTAATTGGTGCTTCATTTCAGGCCTGGTTTAGCCACTGGTTTTACCTTGGCTAGCTGCTGTATTTTGTAGGCAGTCAGAACAGTAGCCGCGTACAGACCGGCCAGCATCTCGAATGGATCGGAACTAGCAGCGGAAGCCGCTCTACTTGCGGACTTACAGATCCTTCCGACCACGCGCTTGCGTTTCCATGGACCCAGAGAGATATCCAGACTTGTTAGTGCGATATGGTTGAACCCGCTCAGCCAAACGTCAATCTCGTCAGGTTTTCTTTGTCTCACGGTCGCACCTTGATGAATTCGGAGAAATGATTTCCAGCCACGAATTTATTGAACTCTTCCTCGCGCAAGATGAATTCACCGGCCTTGCCAAGCGTAGCGTCGCGCGATTCAATGCCGGCGAATATTTCTATGTGGACATGACCGCCTAGCAGCTTCCATCGGTATCGAATGCGCAGCCGATCAATCGCCAACGCTTGGGCAATCGATGTCCATCCAAAGCTGCCTTTCATCAGGAATGCCACGCCTTTCGGGACATCTAACCCCGCCTCTCCAGACATAATCGCGCAGCGAAGCTTTGGATTGTCCGTCCGTAAAGCTTGGATCAATTCAATGCCTTTCATCCCTGAGCCCGTATTTTGATCTGAGATAACCGCATCTGGACCAGCAAGGCCGTGCCTGACCATCCTAAGTGCTTCTTCTGGTGAATTAATGAGTACAGCCTCGCAACCGTTGAACTTAATCATGTCGCCAATGGTCGAAAGAATGTCGCGATCATCATCCACAACGAGAATATTCATTGGATTCCACACGCTTTCAGCAATCGGTCGCGAAGTTGTGAATCGTAACCGGGGTTCTCATCCGAGGCATTCACGATGTCGATTGCAAGGTCCCTAGCTAATCCAATTGTCGATGCCACTAGGAATGCCGCCCAAGTGTCAGACATAGTTAATGCAGATATTGGACAGTGTTTCTCACGTAGGCCACGCCTTATAGCCTTTTGCCGCTTACCGTTAGACACGGTAAAAGTGCGCAGTTGCCAGTCCCGCGGCGTTTTTTCCAGCCTGATGATGAATTCATCGAGCGTCATTTGAGGCTCCTAGCATTTTAATTTCCCTCTTTTGAACAGAATGTTGCGAGTTTCGGCAATTATTTTGCCAAGTAAGCTTCCAATTACCCAAACAGTGGCAAATTTTAATGCGGCCACGTCGGATGGTGTAAGCATTAGATCATCCACCCGCCTTTGCAATGGCGTCTTTGGTTTCCTGTCTGGCGTCAAATGTGTGCGACATCGTGAACGACTCCAATGCCTTCTGTACCTCTTGAAGATTGGCACGCAGTTTAAGATAGTGCTTAGCTTCGGTTTCGGTTAACCGCATAAGATTGTCGCCGCTGTGGCGATAGCCGCTCATCTGTTCTGTTTGTTTCTCTTTGTCCCACCGGATAAGCAAATTATCATTGGAGCCGTGGATGCCAACGATGACTCCATGTTTCAACTTGCCCGCGGATGAGTCCCAGCTTTCCTCTTCCCAATAGTAAAAAGGGATGGAAATGGGTCGCCGTTTTGGATTGGTCGCCTTCATCAGGCGATCTTTCAGTACAGCCAGTGTGGGTGCATGGATGGTCTCACCTTCTAATACCGTGGTGAATTGGCCGTCGACATCCACACCGATCTCAAACTTTTGGCCGCGTATATCTACATCACTAAATTTCACGTCCTCCTCCTGAAGTAGCCCTTCTCCGCAAGCTCTCTGCGCCATCTGCGCTCGCGGCGATAGGCGATGAATAAGCCAATGAAGTCTCGGAGCCAGCTCATGACTTCTCCATTTCGCAATAGAAGATATCGCGAGTCCAAGACGTCAGTCCCGGGTGAAGTCTCTGTTCTTGGTGCTCCAGTTCATCGCTGAGACTCTTAGCGGTTTCCCAATCAAGTCCGGAGCGAACAACCCGTGTGCCACGGAAGTCTTTTTTGTTGATCGACCGGATGACGCTATAGGTTTTGCCTTTCATGACTTCTCCGTTTAGTCGTGATAGAGAGGACCACATCATGGCCAGCATCAATTACGATATCCACCTGCTGAGAGGGACCAGCCTGAACGATCTCGCCAATGCTACTGCTGCTCAAGCAATCGCCAACAATGCAGTTGACAGAAGGGGTGTCAGGTGAAACCACAAGTTTCACGTGTCCGCGTGGACACACGTATGGTGTCACCCGAAACCGAATGCGCTCCCCTTTCATTGGACTATGCCTTAGCGGCGGCTGCTTTCTTTGGTTTGGCTTCCTTCAGCTTCTTTTGGGTGGCTTGCTTGGCGATCTCGGCCAATGGAATCTTCACAGCCTTGGCCTTGGCCTCGAGCAGTTCTGCTTTAGCTGTGCTGCCGGCGTAAAACCAGAGTTCGCGCTCGGCTAACGTCAGCAAGAATAACCACTGCTCCACGCCCTTGGTTGTAAGTTTAGCGAGATTCTTTGCGATGGTTGCGCCGAAGTCGTTCCCGCCATACTGCGCCTTTTTCGCTTCCCATCCCATCGCGTTGCAGACCGATCGAGCATGGTCGGTGCTCAAATCGCGAATCCGCCAATCCAAGATTTCGCGATAATCGGCTGGCTTTATCTCAAACTCTTCCGCAGCCAGTTCCTTGAAGATGAGCGCACGACGCAGGAGTTCGATCTTCCTGGCTTTCAGTCCCTTCTTGCTGTGGCCGCTCTCGATGTCCGAAACCTCTTTCTTATTGTGGGTCTTACACTTGGGATTGACGCACACGACGAGGGTCTGACCCAACTTGACGTCATGGATGCTGTGATCGAAAGTGCCGCGCCCTTTCTCAACCACTATGCCTTCCTTGAGATCGGCGCATGTTTTGTCGTCACTGAGAGTCCATTCGGTTATGCCCTTCGGTTTCCACCCGGGCGTGAAGTCCTCTCCTGCAGTCAACAGTACAGCATCGGGATGAGTGGCCACCTGAATCTTAACGAAGGCACGAACTTTATTCTCAAAGCAATCCGGATCCGTGCAGGTATCCGCATCCTTAATGTCAAAAAACAGCAGCTTGTTCGCTCCAGTGCGTTTTGGGCAAGCCAAGCAACTGCCGGCCTTCTCTACCAGCTTGGCATCCTTGGTATCGAATGGAGCTTCCGCCAGATTCAAAAAGAATTGCCGATCGATCTCCTGAGCCAGTTGCCGCGCGCTCCAGCCGTTCTTCAACCATTGGACGCATTCCTTCTGTTGTTCCGGCAACAATCGGGCGACCTGGAGCGCATGAGATTGGCTAATCTCGAAGCTGCGGAAGAGTTTCTTGACCGGCTCGATCAGATCGCAGAACTTAAGCCTGGTCTGCACATGCCAATCGGTCTTGCCGGTCTTTGTGGCGAGTTGGTCGATCGAATACCCGAACTGTTTTTGGAGCCGCTGATAGCTCTCTGCTTCGTCAAGGCTATGCAAATCCTCTCGTTGACAATTTTCGACCAGCTGAATTTCGAGGACCTCGTCATCGCTTAGCGATTTGATGATGCAGGGTACTTCCTTCAAGCCAGCAGCCTTGGCGGCACGCAGACGCCGTGCGCCGGATACGACTTCCTGGCCCTCGTTGTTGGACCTAACCAGCAAGGGCAGCAATATGCCCTTCTCTTTGATCGAGCCGGTTAGTTCCTTGAGGGACGTCTTGTCGAACATGGTGCGCGGATTGGTCTTTGATTCGTGAAGCTGATCCACTGCGATTTGCTGAATCTCCATCATTTTTGATTCTCCCTTTTTTAATTTACTTTCTGACTTTGAACGATAAAGACCGTCGGCTTATATGCAGGTGGCTTCCAATTCCAGCACGTGAACCAGCGGATCGGATTAAAAACGTATGCCGGTTCCTGAAGCGGAAAGGCTATCGCTACATCGTGCCAAAAGGCACAGCGTTGCCAGTCGTATTTCTCAATGGCTTCACCCCAAGGCTTTGAAACCGCACTTCGATATACCGTGAAAGCGTGCTGATTCCAAACTAATGCTCCTGAAAGGAATAAGAGTGGCGGAATTGCTACCACAATGATGAACACGTTATTCTCTCCTGTTCTGAATCGCGACTATTTTTTCCAGCAGCTCCTTAAATTCTAAGTTAGACATCCATCTCGTTGGGACACATCCAAATGGGCACCGCATCCATTCGTTGTCAGTTACACCCCAAAAACGGCAGACGGCTGGCCGAATACTGTAAGCCATGCATGCGCCCATCAGTGACAGGAAAACGCATTTAGTTTCGCCGTCTGGAACAAGCCCGATGAAGTCACGCCGAAGGCTTTCAGGCGTAGGCAGGTGCTTACCGATTCCTGGCTCCCAGCCTTTCTCTTCGAAAATCGGAATAGTTTCGAGTACGCCGCGCTTTTCTTCTAGCCGCTGTGCCTCAATCTTCGGAATCAGGATTGGACCGCAATAATTCCAGCATTTCCGTTGGCAGGCGACCGTTGGCAGTTCCGCGTAAAGAGCGTCCAGTTCTTCGTACTTGCTCATATCCAGCACTCCACGATCTGCCGTTCATCGCTCTGGTTCCGGTGAAACCGGACAGCGCTCGGCGCAAGGTTCATAATTCTGCTGCGAGCATTGTCGAGGCTGTGTCCGCGGTAGACGATCTCCTGCGGAACGGCTTCACCGTCTAGCGCGATAAATCGCCGGACGATAAAATCATCCGGATAATCTTTCGGATGGTCGTAGACCACAAACATCATCAAGTCGCTCATATAATGAAACGATCTAATGCTTGATAGACTCGCGGGGCTACCAGTCGATGTTTGTTGACAAGATCCACAAACCAGCGAATGCGTTCATGCACCTTGCTTGGCGTGTACCCGTCGATGATCGTGAAGAATAAAAACAAATCCATATGTTTGATCGAAAGGATGTTGTTCAGCTTGGCTTGTTTGATGTGCCCGTTTTTCTCGAAGCCTTTCCAGATCGCCCAATTCTCGTCATGGAACTGCACCATGTTAAGCAGATCGTTCCTTTGCTCTGGCACCAATAGATGATCGTCCAAAAACTCTGCCAAAAACTTTCTGGCTAGAGTAGCGTGACTTTGATTGCCTTCGATCGGCGAATCTCTCATTGCCCAGAACTTCATCGTGTCGTGTGTGTGGACCAGGATGCGTAGCTCCCAGTATTCATATTCGGAGAGCAAGGGATGCAGCACCATCAGATTATTTTCGAGATCGAGAATATGGAGCTCGACCGTCCCCTCGACGTGACCGGTTCGCGGTTTGCCAAACTTCACGCCTTCGACGTACCGCGGATCGGCAATGATCTCTTCGTAGATTTGTTGCAGATCCTCAACGTATACACTCATCGGACTCCCTCGTACTTGTTGGCGATGATGTTAAAGGGACCAAAGCAGGCAATGAGCGCAGTCTCATCATGGCGTTCCATGAAGTGGTTGGCTTCATCTACGGTGTCGGCAATGGCGCGCACCAGGAATCGCTTGCCCATACTGTAAATCCAGAGATGCTCTCCGCCTTTCTTCGCTTTGTGGATCATGCCACACCCCGTTTCTGCGCGTTTGCATCCCAACGTTCCTGCAGATTAAAAGGAAAAGGGATTACCCCTGGCCTGTGGTTGTCGAAAGCGTCCATGAATTCGCGCATGGTTGGAGATGTGTCCGCGGAGTGTTCGCCCGCCTCGTTAGGCATCTGCCAGAAGATCTCTTCGCCGTAGACTTGAGCCCACAACGCGCCGGCCCTGCGTATGGCAATCGCGATAGGGCACTCTGTATGGCTAAGAGGAACGCCTTGAGCGATATCTTTGAGTGTCACCCAGACGTGGATGGTTTTCATTATTCAACTCCTTTTCAACCCAAGTTTTTCTTAGGTCGTCCCATACAATCCAAAGCCAGAAAGCTAAAGCGATAAATCCGAAACCGGCAATGCCACAGGCAATACTCCAGATCTCTCTATCTTCAGGTGTCATCAATTTGATTCTCCCTTTTGAGGCTACTGGCCTACCCTCGAACCGCTCCGTCACAGCAGCTTGGATTGCTAGTTGTAGATTACCGAGAATCCGCTGCCAGCTTGCATGTAGTAGTAATGTGTCCCGTAGCGCATCACCGGACCGTGGGTGAAGGTGAAGTGGCCAGTTCCGCTGAACGTCTGGTTATCGCCATCGGTCGTAGTGCCGCTCAGCGTAAAGTCCACGGCGTTAAGGAATCCCTGAGCATCGTAGGATTTGACTATTGAGCCTAGCTGTATTGTGCCTAAGTCCCAACCATGCGTGCCAAGCCCGGCGATGAATCCGTATGTGCTGAATATGTCGGACCAGAATGTGCCCGATACGAAGTCGCCGCCATTCGTGGTGAATGGGACGCCGTAACAGTAGAGTGGAGATGTACCGCAGTTCGTCTGCATTGGAACTGTGATCGTGACGATTGCGCTGGAACCTTCGTCTTGACCCTTAACCCGAACTGCGACAAGCAACAACAGGACTGCCAGAACCGGAACGATGAATCGTCTTACGATTTGCATTGGTCGATCTCCTTTTGAGTGTGTGTGAGTAATTTTGGCTTTCTTTTACGGGTCGATTGCTGTAACTGTTCCAACACTTCCTTCGAATCCTCCTCGATACGTGTGACCCATTCCAGTTGTTGTTGGAGCGACACGTTGCCTTTACCTCGCATGAATGCCGAAGGGCCAACGAAGTGGGTCCAGTCGCCATTGATGAGCAATAGCTTGCTCTCTGGATGATTGTTACTGGTCCAAACATTTGCACGTGGCACCATCTCAAACCAGCCGAAGCTGCGTAGCGTTAGACGCATCAAGTCCATTTTTTATCGGCCCTCCCACCCAGGTACGGGAATCTGCTTGAAATCTTTGGCGTCCAGCCTGGTTCGCAATCGTTCATGTAGGCACCGCCCATCCGTTCTCGCGGCATAGTTCGGCATATTTGAGCCGGCATAAACGATGCGGACAGTGTTCCGAATTCATCCAAGTCGAAAGATGATCCGGCTCGACAAGGCCCCAGTTGATGAATACTGATTTGCCGCACCTGTTGCAGATGAATTCATCGAATGGATTACACGTTGAAATGTCACGCTCTTGCCAGTCGTTGGTCCCAAACTCTTTGCCGCGTGGACAATAGGGACACTCGATCCTCTGGCTGTCCACGTGCGCTGTTGCGAACATCGGGACGTGAATGAAGAGTTGCATTTATCGCTACCACCTCTTGCAATTGGAGCAAAACAGATTGCGGCCATCGCTAGCCACAGGACAAGTGCGACCGCAATAACCGCAGTGATGTCGCCAGTATTCATATATCCAGATGATTTTGCGCGCCATGTTTTCTATGTGAAGGACAGCGTACTTTTCCGTATCAAGTCGCGATAATCGTCATACTGTTTCGGATATTCGCGTACCAATCTGCCATCCAGCTCGACTCCCATCTCGGTTCGGACAGCCGCACTCTGCTTGAAAAAGCGAGCTACCTTACGTCGTTTACAGGCTGCGAACATTTCTCGCACCCACTGATGATCCATGGGCCGGAAATTCTTCGTGTTGTTGCCGGACTCGCCACCGATGATGCACCAAGAGTAGCCTGTTAGAGACTGATCAAATTCGGGCATCAGATTTTCGAGAAGCGGCTCCGCTGAAATGAATCGGACATAGGCTGGAACGTCACGCAAAGCGTCCAATGCCCGGAGGTGCTTCTTCATGCCTATGCTAGTTCCGAGCCAAACATTGCGGTAACCAGATCCCCAATCAGGTGGGAGTCTTTTGGCGATCAGCTCTGGCCTCTTCGTCAAGATTTGATAGATCATGTTTGGAGTGCGGCGAATGATGCTCCAAATTTCCGGACGCCATTCGTCGGCTTGCTGAATGAAAAAATCAGACAGACTGCAAGTAAATACAAGATCACAAAGCCCATCTCGTTCAGCTTGCTTCTGCCAACGTATAGGGTCATTCCAGGTCTTGGTGCGCACCACTGTATCGAATGCTCCCTTGCCACGTGTGCGGTTAATCATCACTTCTGCGTAGCAATGGTCGCAGGCAGAATTTACGTGCCTACAACCCACGAATGGATTCCAAGTCCTAAAAGCCCAGCTTATGCGTGTGGTTTCTCCCAAGGCACACTCCTTCACAACTTATTTAGCGATGTTTAATGTTAGCGTTAGTAGCTACGATCTGTCAACAACTTTGACCAGCGCGTGTGTGTTCATGGCTTTGCGACTGGAAAATACTGCAATTTCGGAGTCAGCTTCGCACGATAAATGGAGTCGCCTGTGCGTATCCACCGATCCTGAAGCGATGGTTTTTGAAATGGCTCTAAAACAACCATGCTCAACATTCCGCCTTCGCCAATCAGAAATTGACGCAGCATCCTCTGCCATACCGGACAATCAAGTGGTGGCATGTGCCTCCGTTGGTTTAACCAGCAAAGCGTAATAATCGACGCGCCGCAAAGTGATCTTGTAACCGAAGGCAATCTTCGCAGTCGGACATGGCTGCAATAATTGACACCGATCGCCATACTCCATGAGCTCTACCTTGCCTGGAACGTCCCACTCTTCAGGGATGCCCATCACCTTCTTTGCAAGTTTGGAGATCGGCATCCTGCCGGCTCCGTAGGTTACGCGGCCTCTCGTCAGAAACACCGCTGTTGGCACTCGAATCCTAAATAACAGTGCTTGCCAGATCGCGAAAGGATCGCCAAAGCAGTCGACGTCCACGCAATTGTATCTACTCAAACCACCGCCTTCGTCAAGCGCGGCGATCAATCGCGGCGTGATCTTGAATCGTATCTGTCCTGGCTGTCGAGCCACAGAATCAATTGGTGTATAGCTTTCGACGTTCAGAGCTTCCGGCGCATTTTTTAAGCGTGCCGGCTGTCGCAAAGATCCCCAAATTGTTCCTTCTCCCGCGAAGAGGTCTAAAACGCGCAACGGCTCAAGCCCTGCCTGCTTGATGAGTTTGCGCCGCAGTGCTGTTTTATCGCCGAGCGATTGATTGTCCGTCTTCAGTTTCAGTTTCGGTGATGGTAGCAGTGTCATTTGTTCCTCTGTTTTGGCAACGCCTTATTCGTGGCGTGCAACCTATCTGCTTCGGCATTCAGGAATCCTGCGCCGACACGATAGGCAGCGTGTGGCATCAATTTGTAAAGAGCGCGAGGCCGCTCGCCATCATCTGAGAGCCAAAGGATTGCATTCTCCACATACTTTGGAATCTTGCGCTTCATGCAGCCTTCCCTGGAGGCTCAAGTCCTAATGCTTTGAGCGTTTCCGCGCCGAGATAACGTTGAATTTTCGGTCCCGGCGGCCGTTTGCCTTTAAGCACATAAGAGAGATAGGAAAGACTGCAACCAATCTCTTTAGCCAATTCCCCAATTGTGCGATCGCCCTTGCGTTCGAGAAGGGCCTCTCGAATTAAGTGGCGTTTACGCTTGGGAACAGCATTCAGACATTGCGGCGCGGACTTCATGGCGTGTCTGGACCATTTCGATCTTTGCTCACTGTCATATTTCTTGGCGCGCGCCTTGCCGCCTTTGGCACCAATTTTTTTGTAGTATTCCTTTATCTGTGCCGGCGACGCCGCCTTCAAGCGATTCTTGTTCGACATAGTACTCTCCTTCTCTCTTTTGTCTCGGCGCGATCCTGAAGCACCGCGGAACAGAGGGCGGCAGCGGTTGCTACTGGAACAGCATTGCCAATCTGCCGTACGACATCTTCCCGCGTGCCCTTAAACGTATAAGAATCGCCAAATCCTTGAGCCCGAGCTAGCTCATGTGGCTGCAACATCCGGAAACGAATATCGACATAGAACTGGCCAGCCTCGGTTGTGACCAAGGCGAACCGGTCTTTGGTGGTGACGGTATCGAGCGGTTCATCAACGCTATTGGCTTTGGCCGTGCCGTTAAACTTAGCGATAAACGGCTCGACAAGACAGGTCCTGGCCTTGCTTGTCTGCGTTGGGACCGGAGCATCGAGTGGCCTAACCGAAGGTGAATCGGCACCTTGATGATCGATATTTAGAAGAAATGGCTCGACCAATGCGACTCCGCGGCTCGTCGTTGTTAACGTCTGAAGCGGCCGATCTACCGATCGCGGCGTCCCTTCTGATGATTGCGGAAGGATGAACGGCTCCACCAATCCCATGCTGCGCTTGGTCGTGACTGTCGGCAATGGCTCATCCACGCTCTTCGAGCGTCGCTTTTCCCCGTCGTGATTCACAGCCACAAGGAAAGGATCGACCATCGCAATAGCACCTTTTGCGGCTATAGTCGGCAGTGGCGCGTCTACGCTACGCGGCGTGGCTCCCGATTGCTGGCCAATCACGAATGGCTGGCATAGTCCGAAATGCGCTCCGCTCCCAGTTACTGTGGGAAGTGGTTGATCAATCGACCTGGAATGCTGATGATTTCTGAGCACGACTAGGAACGGTTCGGCATTCGCACCGCCAAATCGTCTAAGGCCAGCTGCGATTCGAGCAATCGTCTTTGTGGCCAGTGGCCGCTTGCGCGTGAAGATGCTTTGGCCTGGGATCGACCAGTCAATGACTCCGCGTGCCGTCCGCCAGGGTTGCAGTTTGCTATCGATCAAACTGCCGCCAGCTACCTTATTCGGAGGGCCATAACATGGCTCCGGCCAATAAACTGGTTTGCCTCGCCGGCAAATAATGAAGAGACGTTCACGTGTCGTCGGATCTCCGAAGTCGGCCGCATTTAGGATGCGATCCTCGACGTTATAACCTAGAGCCCTAAGGCTATTCAGGAATTGGATATAGAGATGACCGCGGAGCCGCTTGATCGGACGCCCATTTGCGCCAATCGGCCCCCATGTACGGAATTCGCGGACGTTCTCGATGATGATGTTCTCAATATAGAGTGCTTCAGCCCAACGCAAAATGTGCCAAGCCGAGGCACGGCTTTGTTCTGACATTGGCTTGCCGCCACGGGCGTTACTGTGATGGGTGCATTCTGGCGAGGCCACCAAAATATGGAGCCGCCCACCAGGGACTGCTTTGCGTGGTTCTACGTTATCTATGGATTGGCACAGGTGCTTGGCTAATGGATGATTGGTCGAATGGGTGTCGATGGCGACGTCCCAATGGTTGATTGCCAACAGTTTCAGTTTGCGATTCAGCAAAAGACATGCCTGGGCAAGTCCGGTAGACGTGCCTCCACCGCCGCAAAATAAATCGGCTGCCAATACTTCAGCTTTACTCATGTGCCCGCTTGATCATTTTGATATTCAGTTCGGCGAGCCATATCGCGAACCAGATCCTCTGCGAAGGGGAAAGGGTCATAGCGAAGGCCATCAGCGCAAGATGCCGCGGGCTGTCGTTGAACTTAACGACTGTGTCCACTTCCCATTTTTTATATGCAGTGATCGATAGAGTCATTGCCATAACTATATCATGCCTCCCAAGGTATGTGATATCCTTAGCTTGTTGGGGTCAGGCGTGCCCGGGTGCGGCGCGGCAAGGAGCGGTTGGGCAAGGTACGGCATGGCTTGGCCCCTTTCTCACGCTCAATTTCTTCAGCTATGTTCTTCCTAATTGTCGTCCAGGCCTTTTGTGCCCTAAGAGTTCCGATCGTCTTTGCTCCACCGCACGGCTCGCAAATATGCCTAAAAGGCAATTCACAAAGTGGGTCGTTATGCTTGTATCCCTGGTGGCATTTCGGGCATGAATGAGTATGATTTTCGACGATCTTAATATCCTCCGAAGGCAGATCGTCTCGATCAGTACCAATCATCAGTTCCATTTCTATCTTATTTAGTGCGTCGCGCACATTGTAAGATGAAGCCTTTGCTATGGCCTCAAAATCTAGTGGATGTCGTCCACCTTCCTTCTTGTAAATTCGCCGTAGATAATGCTCTATTTCACCTTCAAGTGTGTCGCGCTCAAATGGCAATATGCGGCAGCGAGAGAGGAACCGATCTTCTAAAGTTGCCGTGCTATTGCAAGTAAAAAAGAACACCGTGCTAGGTGGTTTGGCTGTTGCATCCAGCTTTGACAGGAAGGCCTGTTGAGCGGCATTAGTGATTTGATCTGCTTCATCACAGATTACTGCGTGCCAAGCCGCTGGTTTGCCTGTTGTAAAATTAAATGCGGCGAAATAGCACATCCTCGTGACAGTCTCGACCATTTCTAGATCGCAAGATCGTGACGGGATTAAATGTGTTTCCGCCTGAATTTGGTTGGCGACGGCCATGGCGAACGTGGTTTTCCCTACGCCCGACTGCCCAACAAATAAGAAAGCAGCATCGAATGGCCTATGTACGAATGCTTCCATGATCTTTTTGGGTTTGATGAGGCCGATAAAGTCTGCAACTCGCTTGGGCCTGTACCGTTCCGTCAAGGGTTGAGGAAAATCTATTTTGGATTGGCTCATTTGATCTGGCCGCTCCTGTCGTAAATGTTGTGAAAGACATACTCACCTTGCTCATCCTTGATTACATTTGGATGGTCACGGCCTGAGCCCTCGACGTCGTAATCGAATACCTCAATCGTTACGCCGTCAGGAATGTTGCGGATTTCCTGAATGAGACCGCCTTCCAAGATGATGCGAATGGGTTCGGTCATGTTTTGGTCCAAAGATGCATTTCGGAAACGATGAGTTCCAAGCTACTACCTTCACCAAGTGATACTTTGAATTTGCCAGCCTTGCGAATTTCTTCTAGATGATGCTGACAAGCGTAGTAAGTTTGGTCTGTACTGAGAGGCCTTGCAGTTACTTCGCCAACAGCTTCATTCTCACAATTGAATTGGCAGATCATTTTTCACCCATCATTTTTAGTCTCCGTTTTCTCGAATTGTATGATTCGCCGTGGCCGCAGTTCTAGCTCCGCGATCCTACGGTGCAATGCTGCAATTTCCTCTGCTGCCAGTGCCTTCTCATGCATCTTGGCGCGCCGCTCCCAATTCTTGAGCGACGTATTCAGGCGACGGATACGCTTGAGCGTGGCCTTGACCATCTCCTGAGCCTCAACCAGTTTGCGTTTGCGTTTGGCCGTCTCCATGTTCGGCCTAGCGTCTTACTAGCGTTTTCTTGGCCACTTCTTTTTTGGCCTCGTGTGCTGGCACCCAAACCCAGGCCATGACATAGGCACCGGCATCTTCTCCGCGGCTCACTCTGCCCTTGGGCAGTTGTCCGCTGTCTTCGTCCACTTCGATGGTCCCTTCCTCGTTGTACAGCCTACGTGCTGCCGCAATGTACTTCTTGTCAGATATCATTCGCTTTTGCCTCCGCCTTCTTTGAGATCTCAGCCAATGCGGACTGTAACTCCGCTCGGCTTAGATGTTGTTTGGGCCACGGATCGCCGAAGCTCTTCCAGGCCGTGTTAGGCTTCACCCGATAGTTCAGCCAAGTGAAGAAGGCTCGGCTGCCGTAGCGACGCCGCTCGAAGTAGTATTCGATGTTGCCGTTTGTGAAAATAACGAGCATCAGGACACAGCACCTTTGTAGGCTACTTTTAATTGCGCCATCGTACACTCGCTTTCATTGACGTCCGTTCGTAGCCCGATGATTCGCGGCTGGTAAAGCCGGCCGTTCTCGCCCTGCACGTAAAGGAAACGAATTTCAACCAATGAGCCGGTACAGATTCTCTTATCCTTTCCAATTAAGCTGGCACGGCCCATCTCGCGCCATTTGCCATTGTCGAGTAACGCGACGGTCGCACTGTTGTGGCCCTTGTCTCCGACGCGAATCACTTTGAAGGTAGCCATCTTGGTGAATTTGAATTTTTTGTGATCTCCTCGTCGGCCGCCTTGGTAAACGGCATGAATGAATTTCGCCACGATGCCTTCCGCTCTGGCTTCTTGGACGCTACGGAAGCCGATGCGTTTTTGCATCTTCGTTTTCCATGTAGAGATAATTTCCACGTGCGACCGCTGCTGTTTGCGTGGAATAAGTTTGGCGCGATGTTCGCAGCGGTCCCGATAGGGAAGCATAGAGATATTTTTGCCGTTGATCTCCAGTAGGTCGTAAACGATCAGGTCGTCCCCGATGAGCTCGCCGTCGATAAAGAACGTCTTGGCGTCGAACCTCTCCAGATCGTTGACCAATGGAGCAGGGAGCGCGACAGACGTGCCCAATTTGTTGAAGCCAGTGTACTTGCCTGGACCGAGTTTTTGGACTTGGCGGCGCTGCCCGTTTGCCTTGAGTTCTATCCAGTAATCTTCTCTTTCCATGTAGGTGGCAAGTTGTTCTTCGGTGATCTCTTCGAGCAGTTCAGCTGGAAAGGGCGTGCGCGCACCAAGCGCGGCGATAGGCACCGGCACTGGGGCCTGGGCCGAGCCGTTCTTGACTGGCTGATAGCCATTGCGCATCTTGTCGGCAACCAGACGGTCGAAAATATGTTCCGCTTCATCAAGAGGGACCGATTGGGCTTTACTACCTGTCTGAAGTGTTGAACCAAGTCTGCCGAATTCAAATGTTATCGAGTAGCCGTCTTGTGCCTTCTGCAGGTGGATCCTATATTCTTTATGACTTGATCCACCAACGCCTAAATCTGAATACTCAAGTATTATTGATTTCATTTAATTCTCCCTTGTGTAATTTATTTATCTGAATACACCGCGCGATGAAGTCGTCGTGTGACAACTTGCCTTTCATTCGATTGCATTGCCAACAACATGGCACCACATTTGCAGCAACGTATCCGATGGTGTTATCTACTCGATCTATGCCATTAAAGTGTCCGGATGAAACATCGGTTTTGTGGCCGCAGTAATAGCAAGACTTTTTAATAAGGCGGTCTACTTGCCTAAAGCTAAGGCGGAACGGCCTTCCTAGCCGTGCACTCCATCTATGATAGTGGTAAAAAATTCTTCGCCTGCGTGCTAGATGATTAGGAAGTCTATTGTGGCCACCTCTCTGACAGCCACAGCTAATTACCGCTCTGGCAGTAAGACGGCCGTATGGAACACGCGTTTCGTTGCCACAGTCGCATTTGCACAACCAAGCCTTGTGCCTCCGGATGTAACCATCGCGTTTTATCGCAATCAATAATCCGAAGCGTTCGCCAGCTATGTTTTTATGCCTTATGCATCCACAGCTTCTAGTGTTGCCAGTTTTTAGATCTCCAGTGGTAACGATGATCTTGTTGCCGCACGTGCACACGCATACCCACGTTAATTGATTGCGCCTTTTCTCTTTGGCTAAAGATATTACGGTAAGCCTAGAGAATCTCCTGCCTGTTAGGTCTTTGAATCGCCAGTTGAATGTGGGACATGTATGGCCAGTGCCGCGAATACGGCCGCAGTGTGGGCATCGATTTTTAATGATTCGGCGTATTTTTATTCTCCCTTTGCCTTTTCTCGGCAGGCTACCGTTGTTCAAGTTTGGCTAAGCAAGCCTCAAGCCATTGCCGGAAGCATTTTTCGTGAGCATAAATAAAAGGATTGCTATTTCTTGTCGGAATACGAAAACAAGTGATCGCGCCAGTCCGTTCTTTACAGAATCGGCATTGGCGCTTCATCGTGGTCCAGAATCGATGTTGAACCATGTCTCGCCCAACTCTTCTTTTTGCTTTGTGGTCAGAATCAGATCGAACGACTCCAACAGCCTTTCTTCTCTAAGGGATTTAGCCGCAGCTATGAACAGGTCCGCGGTTTCATCTTCGGTCAGCTTTCCTATGTCGATTGATTGGGTCCCAAATCTTAACATTTTGCTTTCTCCTCGATTGGTTTCAGTGGATCGCCATCTACAGTCAGGCCGTGCCGTTTGGCAATATCTTCCGGCAGTGGTGCTACAGCCTTCAAAGCTTTTACCTGTTCGCGAATGATCGGGACATTTGTTTCGATTGAGTCAATCTCGTCCTGAATCCATATCCGTTGATCTTCGAGATACTTGATTTCCTTTGGGTGAAGTGTCGCGCAATAGATCGCAGCTGAATATCCCAGGTAGCCTTTTGGTGTTTTACGCCACCAGCGTTTGTGTCGGCGCATGAAGGCGCAGTCGCGAGCCGTTATTAATTCTTCTGGATCTCCAATCAGGCGATGCAGGCCATCATGGTCGTTTAAGTCCAGCTTGCAAGCGTTGCTGCGTTCGATGAAGTAAGTCAGGTCCCCAATCTGTACCCGTCGGCAATCGAGTGCTTCCGGAGCCTCACGCAGCGCGTCATATAGCTCGGCCATCTTTTGGGCGCGCTCCCGGGCCTCGGCCTTGTTCTCAATTGTGCCGAACAGCGTTTGGACCATCTATACTTCGCCCTCAAGTTCATCGACGCGGCGATCAACTAGCCGTATATCGTGCCGAACATCCCGAAGCTCACTTTGCAAGTCATCCTCGTCAATTAGATCGCGATTGCAAGCGCAAGCCAATTGTTCAACGCGGTCAGCCACAAAGTACCAAATCACCTGCCCGATCACTCTGCGGAGCATGACGATTCCGGTGTAGGTTCCGTCTTGTGCAGTTTATTTTGGTAGTTTCTTATGGCAGCTTCCGCTGCCGCACGATTGTAGGAAGCCTGGACTAAATACCAGCACGCTTCGTAGCCATCATTAATCCGCTGCGCTTCCTCGCGTTTGTCACGACCGGCAGGTGATTTGAACCAATTCATGAATAGGCCAGGCAACTGCATGTATGGCCGATCATCATTGCTGCCGTTTTCAAGGCACCATTCACGTATGGCGTGGGCATAACAATAACGCTCTAAGCCAGCGGCGTATTCTCGGACCAAAATGCGAAAGATCGATTGGGCAGTGCCGTCGCACTGAGATCCGATTTCTTGATACCGCTTGTCGTGGCGTTTGCTGTCAGAGGATGAGATTCTCTGTTCGGCGACCGAGAAATAGCGGACCTTCGAATCCTCTTTCCACTTGATCGATGCGGCGAATTCGATCTCTTTCCTGCTTGGCCGGCGCGAAATATGGAACCGCACGGCCTCAAGCAATTCCTGATCGTCTTTCATGGCCTCGGCGAGTGATGCGAGATAATCAGCTGCCTGATCGACGGTCACAGACCAGTCCGGTGAATGCTGAACCAGATCGTGACCGTAGGTGTGGTAGATACGGAAGTGATCTAAAAACGGAGCATTGAAATCCATGGCCTGAGAATCGTAGGCATAGCCAAATTCATCGGAATGCGCCAACGGCTTAAACTTTTTGAGCATAAGATTCTCCCTTTTGAGAATTGACTGCTAGTTCTATTATTATATCGTGGTAGGTACGGTATGTCAACTACGGTTTGACAGGTTTATGTCTGGCAACGAGCGACGATCCACCGTCAAGCAGTACGACTTTGCCTTCGTCTACAATGGCATCGCCCAATTTTGCTGCCGCTGCGTCTAATTCAGCATCCAACCTTTGGAGCTCTTTATTAAGACGACGCTGTTCTTTTTTAGCCGCGCGCAATTCTCGCTTTAGTTCTTTGCGCCGTTTCAGATATTCGTGCTTACCTAGCACGCTTTGTCTCCTGAGCGATAAATTTGTCATAATCTAGAAATAAATGGCTTATCAATCCTCGCCGGACAGTCGGCCGGTAAACGTGGCCTAAGCCGCGCTGGTGACCGCCGATCCAAATTACGCGCACATTGCCGTTGGCGTCACGCTCGAATCGTTGGGCATCTAAATGTCGGAAGTGGCCGCGGACATCAAAGCAAACGCTCACATGCCGGCCGGTGGTTCCATTTGGCTTCTCATCGTCACGGTGTAGGTACCTATAGCGCGGCAACTGAAACGGCAGAACATAGTATGGCTTGTCGGATTTTGGAAGCCCGGAGAGCTCGCGTCCGCAGCGTTCGTGATGTTCTGGCCGAATCCGAACCTTGACGATATTCTCAGCGGCCAAGAAGTACATGAGATTGGCTGTCATAAACATCAGCCGATCCGCGTGTGCTCTTTCGCCTGGGTGGGCAATCTCATCTGGATCGCCAACTTTGAAAACGTCCAACCTTTTAGGCCAGACGGACTCGCAAAGCGTGACGACATAGTTGTCTATAGCGGGTATATCGCCAAGTTCAGGATGCTTAATCCACATCGGTTTTTCATACCATGTGGCGCGAATTACCGGTTTGTCTTCAGGCCATCCAAAAAATTTATGCGGTGGTAAGTTCCTTTGGATATGCACGGCACGATAAGTCGTATCTGGCAGACTATAGGGAGCCAATACTAGCGGTGCAGGCTTTAGATTTTGTTCGGTCTCCGACACAAAAATATCTGGGCGTTTCCATGGTCGAAAATCAAACTTCAGCTCTCCGTTGAATTCAATGAACATTTGATCGTGGATGCAAGGCGGAAAGTGTTTCCACCGAATCTTCACGGTCCTGAACTTTTCTATTTCACGCACGTCGAGCCAATATCGCACCGACGATTCCAAGGAATCCGCATATTTGTGCTGCATGTGCGCCTTAACGGCTGCTTCCTGTTGCGATGCCTTGTCATCCATGGTCTGCATCAGCTTGATTGTCAGTACGGCATCGTATCGGTAGTCGTAGATGAGTCGGTCGATAATCATTCCTTTTCCTTTTTTGTCGTATGCTACTGCTTTCGGAACCAAGGCAGCATGATCGTCGTCAGGCACGTCGAATCCTGCTTTGAAGACCAATCGTTCGCCCAACACACCATCGGCTCTACGATACGTACCTTGACTATGACTATCTTTTTTACACGGAATCTTAATGCTGATCGGATCGTCAGGCCGACCTGCGGCAGTGACCGCAGCATTGGTTCTGCATTTGCCGCATTCGACTATCCATATGCCACACTCTGGAGCCGGATAAGGCAGATTCACATAGCAACTAGCTTCTTGTCCTTCAGTAACATCTAGCCTTCGACCGTTTGGATAATCAGGATTCGGCGGAATCCTTGCTTTCCCACGACCGGAAGGCTTGAATTCAATGTGATGATGCGTTTTTATCAACGAACTAGAACCATCGGTGAAGAGCAGCAACGCGCCGTCAGGCTCTCGATGCGCACCTAGATAGCGCGGGTCCTCTTCCACTTTATGAAGGTCAGCTTTTTCGTGAATGTAGTCGTAGGCCGCCGTGCCCTTAATGGCATCGGTTGTGTGACCAGTTACGGCTTCCAAATACAGCTTGAACTCATGCTCGGACAGGATCTTCTTGAGGATTAGTTCATCCATGAATCCGCTCCATGATCCGCACAAATTGATTCGATATGCTATGGCGGTCGAGCCATTCGATCGCACCAGCGCACATCAAGCCTGTGCCGGCAACTGAATCGCCATCTTCGTTGTGCGCTACGGTCTTGTGGCATTCAAAAGCTTCTCCGCGCCTAAGTCCGTCAAGGATCCCGCGCCACCGGCCCGGGCGAAGCGAACGGCGCAAATGAAGGCCTATGCCACTAGTACGGAAGGGGCAGTTTGAACACTTTTTTGGAACCCTCCAACTCATATAGCTCCTGTTGGCTCACACTTTTTCTGGAACCAAACTTATACAGCCTGCGTTTGGCTTCTCGGTTTTGAATGCGTTCGCATGGTTTACATCGCCGCCAGCCGCGTGAATCGATGCGCGTATTGCGTTTGTTGTAGACGTGACCGCGAGGACAGCGGCTTTTCAGTGCGTTCCGCTGGCTGAGTACAGGATAGTGATTCAATGTTGTTTCACCAGTCCTAGTTTTATTTCGTCCTCTTGGTTCAATTCGGTGCAATCCTGATCGTCTAAGAGATAGCCAACTGACCATAAGACTTCTCTGACTTGGCCGGTGCGCCCATTGATATCGATAACCTTTGTGCCTAGCGCATATTTATTAGGCTGTTCTGGAAGGCAACCGTGTTCGTGCATTGTCATAAGCAACGCGACTTGGCCTTTCACGGTATTTTCCACGAGTGTTGGAATCATCAAAGAACTGCCGTTCATCACGTCTTCAACCTCAAGACCATGAGGAACGGTGACGAAGGTTAGGTACGGCTTCATCCACAATGGAACTTTCCATTTCGTAGTCACACGATCATCCTTTTCTTCCAATCACGGCAAAGATCGGTTTTCTTGATTGGAAATTGCAATGTTCCCTGGCAGCCATATCGATCCAAAGGACAGAACAGCAAATACTTCGGATCACCGGTTGTGAATACAAGGAAATCGCAATAGTTGCCGCGAACCTTGCCAACGAATTGCTTGACCATGAGCTCTCGCGGAAATCCAACTGGCTCATCTGGATTCATTTGGCCTCGCATTCATCGATAGCCTCGTTTAAGCGACCCATCGGTTCGGTCAGGTTGTGCCCCATCCATCTCGGACCGCTTTGGCTGCGTACAAAAGCTTCTCGTTCGGAGTCTCTGTGGGAAGGCTCAGATTCAGGACCAATTCGAGAGCGTCAACTATTTCCTGACTGGCGTTCCAGGCTGGTGTTTGGTTGGCCGATTTTCGCTTGGCGTCTGCCAATAAACTTTTTAACGAAGCGATATGTTTTGAGACGAGCCGGCGTGCTGTAGCACGCTTCGCTGCTGCCATTGCGTCTTGATTCATGAATGAGCCACCTGCCCTTCCGGAGTTGTATGCTTTATCATCCAAATATTGAAGTGGCTTGTCGCGCAGCCCATTCCGCCAAAGGCGGCTCGGCCACGCTGTTCGGCTTCTTCGGTAGCCATGAATTTGAATGAGATTTCACAGCCGCGTTGTCCTTGCGGAACATGGCTTTCCTGAAATACCAAGCAGTGAACGGTTGTAATCGGTTCTCCACATCCATAGCAGTTCATAGTTTCTCCAATTCCAATGACTTCTTGCCTACGCGCAACATCCAGGACTCTGGCTTGATATTCTTCAGCCAGTCAGAGACCGATGGGATAAAGCCGCAGTCTTCGAGGACGTGTTGTTCCCCGATGAATCGGGTGGGAATCTCTTTGCCGTCTGAGTTGCGAATCGAAACGCCAAAGATGCGCTCGGCCATGAAGATGCCTTCGGAATGATGCCGCAGTGCTCTATGGCGAAATGTGGCGTGAAAACTTTTTGATTCGTCGAACCAATTGTGAATAGGCAGATAATCCTCTACCTGGCCACCGTACTTTTTGACAGACGACTGAGCATGATGAAGTGGGTGCATTAGAGTGTGAACTTCCGTGGATCTTCCTCGGTTGATTGCACGTACCAGTTATGATTGATGTCGAGCTCGCCAGCTTCAACGTGGAGCTGGAACGTCCCGGTCGAGCCCTCGTTTTGGTCCCAACCGCCCAATTCTTCCAACAAGATGGTCTCGAAAATACTGTTGATCTTTTTGCTGAGTTCGCCGGATGGGATTATTTCGACTTCGGGTTCATCAGAGAACTTGGCAAAGAATTTAGCCGGTTCCGTAGTACCTTCGTCGCCGCTGCCGCTGTACGCCATAGAAACGATAATAATGTGCGCAGCTTTCAGATCCGGCAACATCGCCTTGAGATCCGCCAATGCTTTACTTATTGCTTCGTTATTCATTAGTTATCCTCCAAGAATCTAGGTTCCTTCGGCCGAGTGTCGATATTGGTCCACTTGTCGCGTGGGCCATAGAGCCTAGCGATATCCGCGGCATCACTTGGCTCATGCAGATCCCAAACGGGCATTTCCCCATAGTAGGCTGCGGCCCAAAAATCAAGAATCCAACGGTCGTCGACGACTAAGAAATCGTGTCCGCCTTCGTCATGCCCAAGGAAAGCAGTAGGATTATCTTCGGCGTAATAGCCATAAATGATGCCGCCAACAATTGCGCGAGATTCGTCAGCGGCCTGTGTGCATATGAATGGTCTTGTGGCAAGGCTGGCCCAGACGTCAGCCAACCTAATCATTAGCTCACGGCTCATAAAAACGACGGCTCCTTCAGACGTTTAGATATGGCAATCAATAATCGTTAGAATCGTATCGTCTGGCAGTCCATCGATCAGAGACGCGAACTTGATATTCCATTCGTCGTGGTCTTCCTCGTTCGAGACGACTCCCCACCAGCCCATGCTGCCTCGCTCGTACCACTGGCCATCTTTGATGACTGCAAACGTCGTCAGAGCCCCGGCGCGTGCTCGGCGCAAATACTCTTCACGCGCTACCAGAAAGTCGTCCACCTCATACCATGTTGCCGTTTCGTTTTCACGAAGCGCGACTACCGCAGGTTGCTGATTGTAGTATTTTCTAGCGGCGTCAAAATCGACGTTAGGTCTACCTTTCCCATCGACACCGTTTTGATGAAGTTTTTTTACTTCCTCCCAGGTTAGAGGACGCTGGTGTGCTCCTATGATCGACCACACTAGATCGTATTTTCTTGCTGCCTTTTCTTCTGCTTCATTGCGCATTCCCTCGATGTCTATGTCGCATTTCCGGCACAGATCGGCGCGGTCTCTCTCAGGTGCTTTGTAATCTGAAGCTATTGCTTGGATTCCTGGTTTGCCCAGGACGCCAACGCCAACCGCTTTCAATTTGAAATAGCCGGTCCAGCGGCCACCTACCGAATACCAATCCCATTTTTTGTTTGGGTTTGTGCGATCAACAACTTTCACGACTGTGCCGCCCGAATCTACCAGCGTGTAGCCGTATTTGTGTTTGCCAACCAGGTCAGGCTGTTCGCCAAAGGGAACAACTTTATGGCCATACCAGCCTTCAACAAACTTGGCGAGTGTCTCTGCTTCGGGAGTCGGAACCTCAACTTCATTCCAGCCCTCCGGCAATTGGAAAACTTTGGCACGGTAGCCCAGGCCGTCGTTCCAATCTGTTGAAAGCCAGCGGATACCACCGCCAAAGCCAGAGCCAAACATTTTGCCGTGCTCCGCTATCTCTTCTGGCGTTGGATCGCGCCAAAACTGTGGCTTGGCATTACCTTCTTCTGTATAAGGATTGTGAAGTATTCCCTCTGGATCACGGTATCGCGTGGTGGTGTGCTCAGTGTATTGAGCGCGAGCCTCTTCGGTTTGATCTATGTTTTGAACGTACTGGTTATCGTCGCCAGTACTCTCAAACTTATGGAATGGAGCCAACTGCCCTTCAGGATCGTCACCTATAACTAGGACCGCATAATGACTCATTAGGCCGCCTTGCCTTTCTTGCCCTTGGTTTTTTCAGCAACTTTCGCCGGCTCTGGCTCAGCATTCAACTTGATCGACCGACGCGGCTTGGGAGTAGCGAGTGAAGCAGACAGCGCGGCCATGAGATCTTGGGCCGGAGGAGCGACTGCAACATTGACCGCTTGCGGTGCCTGGACCGACTTGTCCAGCTTGGATTCGATCAATTGAGTTAAGCGCATGTAGTAGCCATCTTCGAATATCTCGGGATTGAATTCGGAATCGAAACTTTCGGCCAGTTGTCGTGCCAATTTCAGTTCGGACGCTGTGAACGCGACCGCTTCCAGATCTTCGAATTCAGCGAGTCTTGCAATCTCTGTCGGATACCAAATGTAATGAACGATCAGCCCATTGCCTTTGGGCCGCAAGAGAATTACGTTCTCCCTGCCTGACTTGGCTAGTTGAGCAATGGCGACACGGCCAGTATCGGTGAGCGTCTTGACGAGGAGACCGTAGGCTTTGCGGCCGACATCTTCTGGCAGTAAATAAAAGGATTCGGCCAGATAGAGTGGGTCGACGTCGGCCCACTTGACGCATTCTGTAATCTCCAACACTTTTCCGCTGCTTGGCGTAAGCTGTTCGATCTCTTCTTTGGTAATCTGAACGATCTTCCCGTCGATTGCATAGCCCTTGTAGATTTGTTCCGGAGCCAGCATCTCTTGGCAGGCGTTGCAATACTTCGGTTCTTTGACCGGACCATTGCATTTGGTGTGATAGGTATGCAGTTCAACGCGTTTGTCCCGGGCTCCTACGTACAACCGTACCGGGATATTCAACAAGCCGAAAGACAAATGTCCCTTCCAAACGGTATGCGCTCCCATTTCGATTCTCCCTTTTGCGAACTTAGCGGCGTCGCGGTACCTGTTCCTGCTCGACATCTTCTAACTTCACAGCCTTGCTAAAAAATAGGTGAGCCTTACTGGCCGACCAATTTGCCCGATGAGCCAGAAATGTGGTGATTACGTGATTGACCGCATCCTGCCATCGCACAAATTTGCCAATCACGCGATGATTAAATCGTGCCCCCAACTGAAGGAGTGCCAGCCACTCCATTCTGTGTTTGACATATCCGATTCGATAGCCATCCAGATAAATGTCCCACATCGTATTCGACTCGTTGTACAAAGCAACCAATTCACTGCCATCCACCAGTGTCTTAAAACGCCGCGGGGCCGGTTGGCCCGGCCCCACTTTTACTTTGGCAAATGGCTCCGGCTTTCTCATGGCTCTACACTCTCTTATTGTATGTTACTTGCTACGATCTGTCAAATGTAATGATCCGTCGCGGTTTCAAAACAACCATCGTGTCTAGGGCGGCTTTGATGTTTTCAAAACCTTGCCTTACATGTGCCCGCAGTTCGTCGTTGGTTCGCAAAGACTCGGCGTCGTTGCCGGTGAGCAACTGTTTTGCCCGATCGACAAGAACCTTCATTTGAAGATCGTTGCCGATATTGCGTGGCTCGAAGTTTTCCAAAAACTGCTGGAACTTCGTGACAGAGCCTTCTTTGAACATTTTGAGCCGGCCTTCTTCGTTGGGCGCAAGCCTATCTGCCAAGTGATTGACGAACTCCGACATGTGGCTGCGAAGCATCTGTCTGTGAACTTGGGCGAGATCTGCCCAATCTTGCTGCGCTTTTCGGCGTTCCTCTTCGTAGATTTCCTTTGATACACCGGCCAAGTTCGGTGCGCTATCCACGTAAAGGAACCGCCACGACACTTGAAAGGCAGCCATCAGTTGTTCTCTGGTCATGTAGTCGGCCTCGTTATATTGGGGACCGAGCCTCTTTTGAGATTCTGCTTTGATGGCTTCGTAGCGTTTGCCGAGCGATTTGATGAATGGTTGAACGGTCGCAGTGCCTTCCTTGAGTTTGGCGTCCACTTGCATCACGAATGCGGTCGGCATGATGTATACGCCGCGCTTAATGTACGACGGCAAAGCCAAGTTCTCAACGTACCGGCGCATCTCACCGTAGCTGGACGTGATCTTGTCTAGTTCTTCCGCTTCGATCAGCCGCTTCGTCAGGTGTAACCACGCCTTGTCCACTTCGCTTTCTTTGGCTGCGGCGCGCTTGTCACTTGACTTGACTTCTATGTTGTCAGTGTCCACCTTGCGGCGATTGCCGATGCCATGGAAAGTGAGGACCATAACGCAGGTGCGCGCCATGATCTGATCGGGCGAAACAAGTTCCGGATTCGTCGGCAATTTGATCGCCGGCAATGGTTGCAGTTTAATTGTCTTTTTTGGCGGCAGTGGCGGATTGCTGCGGTTCCTCTTGCGAGTCTCCCAAGCCTTCTGTGCTGCTGACTTCTGGATTGCACTACGTTGTGCTGATCTCATTTTTGATTCTCCCTTTTGCTTCAAATCGGCGGACACTACCTTGGGGCCTGGGCTTCAGATCGGATTTGGTTGTGTCCGCCGTTTCGCTCACGCGAAATCATGTAAACAACTTGGCTAACAACCACTTATGTTCGGCAGCTAGCGCTGCCGATCTAGTGGTGAAAGGTCCTAATATCGGGTTATCGACGTTCAAGTTGAATCGCTTGACCGCTGGCGACATGTCTGCAATCCATCGGCCGGATGGCGTGGGCTCAACGAAGCTAGCCCGCTTGATAGTCATTTGGCTGTCAGGGAATAGATCGGCCAAGATGTCATCGTAGAGTGCAAAGATCTTTCCATTCGGAGCGATGCGCATACGATACGTAGTCATGGGTTATAAACCCTCCCGCTTTCTCCTCGCTTTATTCTGCCGACTTGGTGACGACTGATTCCGTATTCTTTGGCTATGGCTGTGTGAGATTTTGTCGATTTTCTAATTGCGTCCCACTTCTCTGGAGTTAATTTAATGTTGCCGTTCCTGGCCCGCCCGCGTACTACACAATCATGTATATTTTCCTTCTGAGTACCTTCAATAAGGTGCTCAGGCTGAATGCACAATGGCGTATCGCAGGTATGGCCAACAGCCGTTAGGTAACCTTGGATGAGTTCGTCGCAGCGTTTTGGTCTAAGGTCAACAAACTAATACTGGCTTAGTAGGCATCCGCGTCAGGCCCTATTCTTAATCTGAACCTCTGTTTCTTTTTCATACATTTCGCTTGTGTTTTCACTGCTCACCACCTTTCCAAGGCCTTCTTCAAAAGTCTTTGTGAGTTCCTTGCATGATCTTCCCTTCACGCCCTTGACGCTGATAGTCGCGTTGCCTTCGGGCGAAACGCGGATTCGTACGATTTCCTCTGCCATGTGATCTCCTTATTTGAGATTTATTATTCGTCGTGGCCGTAGAACGTATTCTTCTCGTTCCTTTCGTGCCTCATTTCGAGAGACGATCTGTTGTTCAGTTCGAATCAGACCGTCGAGCTGATTTAGATATTCACTATTTGCGTACGCAGGACTCTGAGGAACCGTCGTTATGTGATCGCATACTGGATCGCCAACTATTCGACGACCGTTCACCTGTCCGTTCGGACAATTGCAAATCCACATGTGATCGGCAGTGCGCAAAACACGAAACGCTGCTCCACCGCTACAAAGCGTCCATCCTATCTGCCCATCGGCATCTACATAGATAGGAATGCGTCTCCCGCGGATATCGCGGCGTTCGCCGAACTCAAGCGGAGAAATTGTGTAGACCAACTTAAGTCACCTCGCAACTTATGTTCGTCGCGTGGCTATGACGTCGATAAAGCCTTGCGCGTCGACCGTTGTTCGAACCTTGAAGCCTTTCTTCTTCCATTGCTTCTTGGAATAGGCGACGGTGTATGCTTGCTTCAGTTTGTTAGCGTTTGGACCAACAAGTTCTTCGAGCCCGTAACCGCCACCATAAAAATCGGTTTGCAATCTGTGGCGACCAGGCCTGCCTGTCTCGGAGACCCCTATTTCAAACGCACGGCTGTTATTTGCTACGCGAATTGCATGATCGCAGCGACCTTGCTGGCCACCAAACTGCTTGAACGTTTTTTGGCCGCGCAGGAATTCCAGCCCAGGGATGCTTTTTACGGCATCCTCTAGGCAGTTGATGTCCGTGACTTCTAATTCTATGTCCGAGGTGTGACTCGTATAGCTACCCTCTCTTTCATTTGTCGAATGTGATTTTTCTTCTTGGCCGTAATTCCGCCATCGGTGTGTCGTCTTTTTCACGTCTGATCTTCATTTCCTCGTCATACTGTTTCTTTACTTCCGCGCTGTGCTTAGCTTCCGCTGTGAGTTGTTCTCTCCTGCCTTCTCCTTTCCGGTGATGCACAAACGCCTCCGCAATGTGTTCACACGCCGGCTTTATCCAAGGATGACCTGGACCGAACTTTGCGGTCGGTGTCCAGATTTTTGGTGGATCGCCTGAGCAATCGCATTGCCAAGTACCATCTTGGTTAGCGCGAACTAAATTGGCTGGGCCACGAAGAGTTACAATACCAAATTCAATCGTGCCGTTCGGATACCTCCACGCTTTTGTAATCATTTTTGGTCAACCCAATTGAATGACACGACGAGTTTGCAAAACAAACACGGGATGCGATGTAGGCTCAGGTGGCCGTATCATCTGTCGCCGTGCCTGTTCCTGCATCTGCGTGATCGGCATTGCCTGATGTGGTTCTTCGGCCTTGACGCCAAGGATATGTTTACAATCCAGTTTTGGGGCTTTGCAAAACTTCCACCGTGGACATGCGCAGGCCCATGTGCCGTCTAAGTACTCGGTCACCTTATAAACATCATCACCTGTATGGCTCCGAACTTCCCATTGATGAAGGAACGCGCGCGCCATTAATTCACCTGCTCTTTTTTGCCGCCGTTACCAGGTTCAGGCATGATCTTGCGTCTCGGCTTGGCTGGAATGACTCCGATCGCTACAACCATATCTGGTACTGGCTCAGGTTCGATACCTTCCGGCGCATGATATAGACCGGAGTAGGTGGCAGAAATAAAGTTTCCATCTGCCTGTCGTCTAAGATCCTTGATCTTATCCGCAGAGGAAACGGAAATGGGCACGATATACTTGGCCGCGTCCACTAGCGGACATGCCAAGACATGCGCGTTATAGCAGCAATTGCGGATTTCTGCAGCGGTCCAGCCTAAATCGTCTGGCCGCGGTCCCTCTATCTTGTATTTCTCCTGGTAGATTTTCCAAGCCGCCTCTTTTTCCGGTTTGGTCGGCAGATCGAAAAAGAACGTGCCAGATCTAAACCTGCGTCGCATCTCCGGCGGCAACGAATCGAATCTATTACACGTACAGATGTAGTACACCTGATCCTGACTTACGGCATGGACCACCTTCAGGGCATTGCGAATGTTCTCGCCCGATTGGCCGACGTGCGAAGCTTTCATGCCGGCCAGATCGAAGAAGATCAACGGGACCCCCCACTCATTGGCAATCGCTTTAGCAAGTAATGTTTTGCCGGCTCCAGCGACGCCGAGGAACGCACTCCCTTCTGCTTCGGTTTCTTCCATGTCTGTCAGAAGAGTGCCAACCATTTCGGTTGTGGTATCTCCGGTGCCGATCGCGCCAAAATTGGACATATGCTTGTCGATCTCGTCAATGAATACGATGGTGCGACGCCGCAAAGGCCCCATGCCGCGACGGCGATGAAATTCCTTGGCGTTATCGAGCCCGACAACGCTCTTGAAGTCATCCTTGCCGCGCCAGATGCTCAGGCCAGGCGTCATTTCGATTTGCTGGCGTTTGCGTTCCCATAAGCTTTCAATATCAAGGCCCTTTTCGGTGATGCTCATGGCCGTAACCTGCTCTGCGGGAAAAGCTGCGAGGCCGGAGAGTGCTTCGACGGCACGTTCAAGGATTTCCTGTTTCGGCGATGGAAGATTTCCTGCCAAATACATTTCGCCCACAATAGCTGCCAGGCCAGCCGCGTCCGGAAGTGGTTCGTCCAGAATCAATACATCTTGCGCCAGCTGCGGAGGCAAAGTGATGGACGGGCAAAGCAGGACCAAAGTCTTATTTTCCTGTTTGAGTTTATCGCGAAGGTTCCAAACCGCCTGTATGACGCGATGATCGTTAAAGAAGAGATTCAGGTTGTATGCAAAGATTATAGTGCCTCTCGGGGTTGCTTCCTTCGCAGCTATCTTCACAAGGAAAGCCAAAGGATCTTCCAGACGATCTTCATCGTTATCACGGTCACGGTTTGGTTTTACCAGTTGCCGGACGACGTTTTTACCGTCCGGTTCGTTGACGCCCACTATGCCTGAGACGGAATCCCACAGGATCATGGCCGCAACCTGAGCCTTATCTCTGGCGATATCGGCGACCGTTGCGGCAGGATCCGCCGTGCGAATTGCAATGAGCGGGGTACTAACTCTACGAGCAGCACGAAAACGCTCTAAAAACGAAGTTTGCATTTTTGATTCTCCCTTTTGGTTTTGCGATTTATTTGCGGCTAATCGCTGCCGTTATTTGGCCTTCTTATCCCGTAGCATAAAGCGCCTCATGTTAACGTACATCCAGCGCCCGTTTGTGGTGTCGCGGCGCAGCTTCTTGAGTTCTCTGACCAAGAGTGCCCGTCGAATCGTAATATAAATTTGCAATGGTGGCCCGATAATTGCGAGCGGCGCACAGACCATCATTCCCATTGTGTACAGCATGGTCCGGATTTGTTTCAAGCTGAAGATACTCGGCATGTTGCCGTAAGGAACGTGCTTCCGCATCTCTTTTCGGTCTTGCATCCATACCCACAGCAACCCTAGCAGCATCCACACCAGAGTCATGATCACGCCAGGATTCACGTCGATTCTCCCTTGCGCCGTTCGCGGTCGGCACTACCGTTGAATCAACCAATCTCCCATCAGCGGCAAATAAATAACTACGGCAGCTACGATGATGAGCAGCGCAAGAGCGTAACCGATGACTGCCCAACCGTTAACGTATTTGTGATCCGCTTGCGTGACATGACGGCCGCTTCCACTGCATAACCAGCATCCAAGGTTGCCGCGGCCATAGCAGGCAGGGCACGGTACTGACTTATGCTGTGGCATTTTTGTCCATTTGGCCAGCGAGCCATTCATGAATACTTGAAATGACGTCCTTCACCATCGCGATTTTGTCTGGCCAATGCCACTTGTAAACATGGCCAATCACACGCGCGGTGTTGCCGCCAGCCGCGACGATCACAGTGTAGTCAGCATGATGAGTTTCGATAACCTGCGCGGGGTTGCCGTGACTGAATACGGCAAAGTCTCCAGTTCTTCCGTGCTCAATCATTTCTGCGAGCGTCTTGACGAATTCCTCTGGGTTTCTGCGGATATCACCAATTGCATCGTTACGAATGATCACCGTAGTTTGATTGCCCATTAGAACTCCCTCTCAGTTTTGTTAGTGCTTAGATCGGTCTTGCACTAACAGCAACATTATAGCTTAGTAGGTACGATATGTCAACTATTAATAACCGCTGATTGGCAAGGTTACTTCGGACGGAAGGGAGTATGCCTTAGCTTTCCTGCGAATAATGGCGATCAATGAGCGTGCGGAAGTTAATTCGATTGCGCCATTCATGATGGCCAAGGCCCGCTTAGACTTAGAAATATCGAAATGTTCTTTCGGCGTACCGGGATACTGTATCCACTTGCGGGCGATGCCGATCGCATCTGCCATCCGATTGAGCTCGTCCGTAGTGTCAGCAAACAAATGACACATGATCATGCGACCAAGTGGATAAAGCGATGCATCGACATATACGCTCAAGATTTCTTTTCTTCCTCTGCGTTCCTTGCCTGCTGAACACTGATATCGCTGATAGCTTCGAGTGCCTGATAGTGTGGCTGAATTTCATCGAAACGATTGAATGGAACGCCCAAAAGGATCCAAATCATCTTGGGAGGAGGCTGCAGATCGATTTTGTCGATTCGCTTTCTGCCCTTGCCGTCGTTCAGAAGATTGTCCAACTCGATTGGTTCAAATAGTTCCGTTAGGTCGACGTCCGTACTCTTCAAGATGTCGGTGTCCCATTCCAGGTCAACCTGCCCAACTCTGTTGTCATGGGCTGCCAGTTCTCTAGCCTTCTTGTCGTCACCTTCAAGATTGAGATCTTTCCGACGTACGGCAACCAGCGTATCGCCATCAGAGTCCACCACCATGACTTTTTTGTAGCCCAACTGTCTGGCCTGCTCAAAGGTGGCATTCCCGGAGATCACGCGATTCTCAGCATCGAGCAATATCGATCGGCCGGCCCCAAACTTTTTGAGTGAAGACTTCAAAAGTTTTTTGCCGCGCGGCGTATGCCTGTTGGGATTGTTTCTGTCCGGCTTAATATCCTCGATGGGCTCAAAATCAATGTCAGAGAGCAATGAATCATTTGCGTTTTTGGCTGCCATTTCGAACATCTCCGTTATCTGCAATGCGCTTGTCGTTGGTTAAAAGATATTCCCAGTGGATGCGCCGAATGGTCTGAGCAGAAACACCGAAGCGTTTGCCGATCGCCGCTGCGTTGATACTTTCGGACAATAAAAGATTGATAATTTTTTTGCGGTCTTCCGCAGAGAAAAGCGGCTTGGGGCCGTTATTACCAGACATGTAACTGGAGTGTATGGGTAAACCATAAGATAAGTCAAATAATGCCAATGTTATTAGAGCAAAATCACACGCCGCGGCTTCACAAAGTCTGCCACTTTGGGCAGGCCAATCGGCTCAGAATTAGAGCAATTACAAACATCGCCGGCTGCATCCAGGGCTCTGCAATCCACATCCGGATGCAGATAGTGACCGCAGTGAACACATTTTTGCGTAGCACCGATCGTCGTAAGTCCGCTTCTGATAATAGCCTTGCATGAGTCGCAAACAGGACGCTGGTAGGTTGATTCGAAAAGCTGGGCGCAATTTGTGCACCGTATCCTGAACGTAGGTGGCGGTTCCGGCACAACATTGTCTGGATGAAAGCCTCGATGGCGCAGTTCTGCTTTGACACTTTCTATAAGCCAATGCCATTTCGGACTGCTGGCATAGACGGATTCAAGAAGCCAAAGTAAATATTGGTCTGGTAGTGCAGCTACCTTACTGCCTTTGTATTGGCCTATGGGAATCGTGGCACGACCGTGCCGGCTCAACGTATTAACATCCTTGCAACTTTGTGTGCGGCAGGATCAGATTGCTTTTCAAGCCATGCGATGTATTCCGCTCGCTGTTCATCATGCAACTCCGCTAGTTGACAGTGATTCTTGAAGAAGAATCCGAGCGCACCAGCAAGAATCTTGCCCCACAGTTTGCCATGTAACGCGGCGCGGCCAGCTCTCGCGGATATGGTTTCGTCGAGGTTACCAAAGCAGAGCACATTAACGCCTTCATCAAAAGCTATCGCCACTCGCACCAAATACGAAGTTTTATCGGGTTGTGGCACGTTCATGCGGACACCCTTTGAGAGACCTGTGATGCAATCCAAGCATACGTCTCTTTGAGCCCATCCACTAATTTTACTTGCGGCTCCCAGCAGATGGCTCGGCGCAATCGCAGATTGTCGCTACTTCTCCCTCGCACTCCCTCAGGCTTGGATGTGTCATGTATTTTTTGGATGGACTTGCCCGCGATGCCTGCCACAAGATCTACGAGCCCATCGATCGTTACGAGCTCGGCCGTTCCAAGATTCAACGGATGAACGTAGCCAGCATTCATGATCCGGACGAGACCTTCGATTGCATCGGAGATATATAAGTATGTCCGAGTTTGTTTTCCGTCTCCCCAAATTTCAATCTCATCGCCGTCTTTAGCTAGCGCGACTTTTCTGCAGATCGCGGCCGGAGATTTTTCGCGGCCACCGTCATAGGTTCCCAAAGGTCCGTAGACGTTGTGAAGGCGCACGATCCTGACATTGAGCCCGTGGTCTTTCCGGTAATACGCAGCCATCTGTTCTGAGAATAATTTTTCCCACCCGTACCCATCTTCCGGGTCAGCCGGAGAAACATCTGTTTCTCGCAGCGGCGTGATCTTGGTCTTGGTCTGTCTCCATTTTGGATACACGCAAGCCGATGAGGTGTAGAGATACCGTTTCACATTATTTTGTCGAGCGGCCTCGAGCATGTTCACATTAATGAGGACGTTATCACGGGCTACATCAGCAAGATGGGATGTGATCCACGCTATGCCACCCATATTTGCGGCGAGCTGATAGACCTCGTCCATGCCCTTAGTCACGAATTCGCAATGGCGATATTCGCGCAAATCGAACAGGTGAAAGTAATCGGCTGGGCTACCTTCGAACTCTGGCCGCTTGATATCCGCGCCGGCGACCCAATGACCGTCAGCTTTAAGACGCTTTATAAGCCAATGACCGATGAAACCACCACCACCGGCAACAAGTATTCGTTTCTGCGTCATTTTTGAGTGGCCTTCTTTTTCTTCGGGCAGTGAATGCATCGCTGCCATCGGTTACCGTCGCGATCAAAAATGATCTCACGGCTGAACTTGTGCTGGCCGGAAATGGATTTGCACTTTGCCTGGCTCATTAGCGTTGCCCGTGAGCTGCTTTATTTGCCGTAAGATTAGACGGCCAGAAGAATGCGTACTGCTGACCACCATTGAAGTAGGTCACTTTTACTAAACCTTCATCGGTTATTTTCTCGACGGTCAGTGCGGGAGATCCGCTATTGAGATACACGACATCTCCTGGCTTGAGTTCATTTAGCTCCATTGGAATGTCCTTTCACTTTGATAGCAAGACGTTGTGCATAAAAGCTAACGCCGCGCTGGATTCATTCGTGCGCTTTCGTCCGCGGCATTGTGATGGGCCAAACATAAACACCTTCCAGCCAAGTCGCTGCGCCTCATTAATCTTCTCGTAGCTTAGTTCCATGTATGCACCGCGGTTGTGGCCTCCCGGGTTGGTTGGATTATTTTTATTCATGTAGATTCCGCCGTTTACTTCTACTGCTATCCTACGGTCTGGCCAAGCAAAATCCAGTCGCCACTTGCGCGTAGGATGGAAAATATACTGGCGTTCCGGGGTCGGAAGGCCGTAGAGCTTGAATTCGGCAAATAGATTATCTTCCAACTCGTGCCTCTTGCTTTTTTGTTGCAGTACTTCGAAGCTGCCTTGATCGCTCATTGGGAATCCGCTGTGACCTCTTTCGCCTGTTGTTTCCGTTTGTGGTCTTCGTAATCCGCCAGTGCCTTTGCTTGGAGCCTCGCTGCGCCACAGTTGCAATTAGGACCATCTAGAATTCTACAGACTGGCGCATGGCCTAGAGCTCGCGCCAAGTTCTCGGCTATCTGCTCAAGACTCATAACATTTAAAAAAAAGGCGAGAGGAAATCCTCTCGCCTCACCCAAACCATGCCGTGCCGAACCCCGCCTAGCCTTGCCCGGCACAACCGCGCCAAGCCCGGGCTCGCCACATCTGCATAATCGTACACTCTTTGGCTATAGCAATTCACTTTGAATTTGGTCCATTTTTAGCCAGATTACTCCGCCGAAATTACGGCAGGCGAACTTTTCGACGACTGGCGTCAAATCACACAGCATTCTGAATGATAGGCGAATAATATCTTTTGAAGCTCCACTGCCCTTATCCTCGATCACTTGCAAACGAATCTTTTGGACTGGTGAATCCTGCTCAAGGTCCGATTCCTCATCATCTGGCGCTAGCCTCAGATCGAAACGTTGCGTGCCAACGCCAATCACTTCACTCAACCTGCAAGTACCTTCTTCAATATGCTCCCACTCGTTGAGGATCTTCGCCGGCAACAAACTGCGGTGATCGTTGGTGAGTTCAAGAGAGAATTCCAGTGCAACGCTTCTATTATCCTTCTCAATTTCAAAATGCGGCCGCACGAAGTTAACAGCCATGAAGCCGTTGACGATCCGGCTCGGCATTTCTGCCGGTTCCGTTTGTAGTTCTTCCGCTACTAATTGTTCCGGTTCCTCCGGATTCTTTTTCGTAGGCTCATTAAAATCGGCCTTGGGATCCAGTTTACGTGGTGCGCGTTTCTTTGCGGTTTCGCGTCCAGCCAATCTGACTTGTCTTACTCGTGCCATTCAGTTCTCCTTTCAACAAAATGATTGAGGATTATCGGCAACATAATCGCGCCAAGCCGCTTCGAGAATATCTCTATCGCAATGACAGCTCCCTCGTCGTCGGCAGCCAAGCAGATGCTCGCCGGCTAGTACGCGGCGAATTGCTTCTGCCAAACGCGGAGCATGATCCAAAACGACTGGCTCTGGCCAGCGTTTCTTGTGCATGGCCTCCATTTCATTGTTCGATATTTTGCGAACACCTTTGCCCATTAGTTTGTCGGCATCCCTGCTTGGACAGTTCCAATTGGAAATATCCCAAGGATCTTTCTGCATTCTTCGTTAGCGCAACGCACGACCATTATAAAAAATGGTCCCAGTTGAGTCTGGCGTCCCCTCAACCCTTCGGTCATGCAATATGGGCAGATCGGGTTGCCAAGCTTAGGCGGTACGATCTCGACCGTGGCAGTCATGGTTACATTGTCTTCTTCGATTACCAGTGGGACCTCGGCCTCTTTGTGGAAAGGGTTGGAACACTCCCGCGGCTCATCCTGGTCGTGCAGCATTCGCGGGAGGCCTCTGTAACCGCCACAGTTCGGACATTTTGCCTGTGCCATGGAACTCCTTAAGACTCTCGCACATCACGTTTGGTCGCACCGCAATTAATACATGGCCTCAGGTCATCAATTTCCCCTTTGGCCCAAATATGATAGCCATCCACACTCTTGTTGCATCGAGAATATAAACGTCGTCGATCTTGCTTTTTCTCGCCTTCATGCTTCTCTCTAAGACGTCCAGCAGCAACGAGCTTCATGCAGTTTCGGCTGTAATAAATCTGTGTGCGAGCACGGGGGAAAAACTCACGACCACATGGACAGGGACAAATACGCTTTACCTTTTGGCTAACAGTCCTTAGCTTTGATTCTGACGTTGTTATACGTTCCGAGGCATCACTCGTACGTAGTTGTTCTTGAACCAAGCCGCTCGCCGGCACTTCAGTTTGCAGAACTTCTGTTTTTGTCTCCTCTGCCTGAATTCCTTGCCGCAGTTGGCACAAATTATCATTGGCCACTGCTGACTCTGAGTAACCTTTTGACTTCCATTTTTCAGCGATGTAGATTTTGGCATCTTCGACACTCCTGAACATCAGGTTCGACTTAATGCCATTGCAGATGTGGCAAGCAGCACCAAAATTGACGTGCTCGTTGTTTTGATCGTAAGCCCATGGTACAAGATGGTCCCAATGTAAGCGCAGCCTAATTAGCCGATCGTATCTGAATACAAAAGATCCAAACAGCCTATCGCAATAGAGGCACCGATTTTCCTGTCGTTCCAGTATTTCGTCGCGCCTCTTCTTGCAAGGAGACCGCCTAAATTGCGGCGAAATAGACATGCGTTTATATTGGATAATTTTCGATGGTTGATTCGCTTGGCTTCCGCAACACTGGAATACATTATCTGTTATCAGGGCGATGCGTTGGCAGGTCGTACAATATCCGCGCTGAAGTTGAACGCGGCCATAAATTGCTATATGGCGATCTCCATTAGAAGCGTCCATGACGCCCAGTATATGCGTCGGGACGCTTCTAATCAATGCTGTACCGTGTGTGTTCACACAATTTAATCGAAAAGTATTGTCGCGGCCCTGACCATTCCACGACCAGCTTCCTCAATAATTCGGCGCGACATCATTCTGCTTAAGTAGGCATCTCTGCTTGATCTTTTGTAACCAGTCTGCTCGCCGAGCCATTCACGATCTACGGGTTCACCGCTATTGGAAATGATTAATTCGAATAGTGCCTTTTCGCCCTGTGGCAATTTTCGTCGCCAATATTCCTGCAACTCTGAACCAGTGGGCAACCTCTCATAATCGCTGCCAAGGGCTGCGATGCCATCGTCAGTAACTATAAGCCGTCCGTTTCGATCATCTATAAATCCCTTACCGCGGAGCCGCGCAACATAAGCGTCGCGTGAGGACCGCTTATATCCAGTAAGCACGGAAAGTTGATCACGTTCGGTTCCTTCGTTATATTGCGCTATAGCCTTTAAGCACGCCAGTTCGCCAACTGGCAAATCTCCGTTGGACGGTGGTATCAACAACTTTGAGCGTTCTTGAAAATTGGCTCGCGTGTTGGCGTCTTGCACTGGGACCGCTGGTGCGATATGGCTGGTATCTGCAGACAGTTTGTGGACATCTACATTGACCGATATAGGCTCCTTCGACATAACCCGCTCAATTGATTTTAATAACGCCGTAGCTTCTCGTTTCAAGCCCTCAAGCTCAGCCGCCTTAGCGGATAGGCTGGCTTTGGCCAATTTGCGCAGTTCGTTCGTTGTTGCCTTTATTAGCCGGTCTATATCTTCAGGCCTGACGTCAGCTCCCTCAAAGCCTATGGCGTTTAATTTCACGATGATCTTCATGGACTTCTCCAGCAATATGCGCATCGGCGCATGTGCTTGCTCTACCTGCCGCACAGCCCGATCAATTGCCCGCTGCATGACCGCAGGGTCCGGCTGTAAATTTTTATTTACGCTCTGTGAATTTTGTTTTACGGGTTGAGCCTTGGCTTGTTTCTCGAGTTCCCGAATCCGTGCGCGTAACTCTTTAGGGTCCTCGGCTTTAGCACGCTCGATGGTCTCTTTCATGCGCGCCGCGTACTTGGCTAGATCCGGCTTGGCTGCCTCACCGGTTACTTTCCGCGGCCGCTCCCCGGGTTTCGGGGTCGCGCTAGAGTCGAATGTTTCCCGCAGGCGTATTTGCACGATTTTCTCGAACTTCAGCCAGCCGGGAGAGACAACCAAACATTGTCCGACATTTAGTGACCGCAGACTTTCAATGAGCGTTTTGATTCGATCCTTGGGAACGTGATCGCCCATCCAATCCATTACAGCGGCAACCGAATTGGGCCCGACGATGCGGAATGAGAACATTGCATCGGCCAGTTCTGAAACACTCTTATTCAAGCGTGCGCTGCGCTGCGTCAAAAAAACAATGCCGATTCCAAAATTGCGACCTTCTTCAGCAATCTGCTCCCAAACACCGACGCAAGCCGCAAGCTGTTCTGCGCCGTGTGGAATGGTCTGCGGGATGTACCGCGCAGCTTCATCAAAAACTTGCAGAATTGGTTCACGTCTGCGGCCTGCAACTAGTTTCCCTTGGTATTGAAACAGCCGTCTGCCGTACTCTGTGATGAATCTGATTTTTTCGCCAGTGCCCCAAGTCTCACCGTTTGGCCGGCGCGAGATATCGATAATGGCGTTTGTCCCAATCTCATCTACAACCAAATCCGCAACCACAGAACCAGCGGTCGGTTCAATTGGAATATCACCATGAACGCCGCCAAGGATGATGCATTCGATACCCTTGCCCTTGCCATCTGCAGAGTGACGCAAACCCCAGGCAACACCCAACGGATCGATGTAAGTCCATCGCAAGCCAACTTTGGAGCATTCTTCGACAAGAACGCTGCCATAATTTGTTTTTCCTGTGCCTTTACCACCGTACACAACGATGGTCGATGTGACGACATCTTTGGGCAGACTGAGGCCTGGTGCGATATGAAGATTGGTCATAGGATATAGCCCTTCGGTCGAACGCCGAGGATCTTCCAGGTGCGCGGCCCGATCTGTTTCACGATATCAACCAACTTCATTTCGTGGTCGAAAACGCAATTCCTATTTGCGTCGATCCGCTTCCCCTGCCTAATCCACCAATAGAGGGCGTCCCAGAATGGACTGCACTTAGTTGGTAAACTTTGGATCGGCTGCCCGCGTTTGCCAACCATCATTGGGCCCATGTACTCATGGAATTCAAAGAAGAATTCCTTTCCGCCGGAACAGATTCGCAGTATTGGGCCTGCCATATCGACAATCGCTGAAAAATCACCGATTTGTACTTTTGTGCAGGTCATCGCCGCGCCGCCACCGCCTTGCTGTGTTCCTTGATGCTGTCGTGATAAACGATATCCTCTTTCTTCAATGCTCCCGCGATATGCTCATCTAGTTTCTTGCCAGCTTCTTCCCAACTGTCGGAGATATCGGCTGGCGTCCATCCGCACATGCACCAAACCACAGGATGCGGTTTATGGTCGGGAAGGAGCGAATAGTAGCCTTTGTCAAAACCGTGCTGGATGCGTAGGCCTTTTCGTTCCGTTTCGCTGTTCATGGCTTCGCCTGCGTCGCGTGCCCGCGGCGTTCCGCGATCATTGCCAAATCCAGCGGCTTGTTCAGGTAGCATTCGTTGCAAATGAACAAAGTTGTCGTGGCATCAGGCTCGTCCAGAACCTCAACGGCCGCATCCGCTCCAGGCGAAAGGGCTTCGGCTACGTTCAAAGCCTGCATAGCATCACGATCCGCCAGCGTCCTACCCCATCCGTGCATGATGCCGATCGTAGCGTTCACATTTCTTGCATTGAAGATGGCATGCCGAATCTGAATATGCTGAAAAAACGGTGTGATTTGGCCTCCGCAAGCATCACACGGACGCAGTTCACTGAGTTTCAAGCCGAATGTCTTCGGTGAGTCCACGGGCAGCCTCCTGCCATTCCAAGAAAAGTTTGTATGGTACCAGAACGGCCACAGGTTCTCCCTTGCAGGTAATCGCCATTGGATTCGTCATGTTTCGCAGCTCGTCCGCATTCAGATAACGGATATCGCCAATCTTGATGGTGTCCATCATTTCTCTCGATTACAACACGCAGGAAATGAACCATTACTGATATGGTTTCCAAAATCTGGATGATTCAGTTCATTTCCTGCGCGAGCTCTCAATTTCATCTTCGTATATTTCTATCGCCCCAGGACCTACTAGTGGTCCTGCATCAGGCCCTAGATCAGAAACTAGAGCGTCAATCTTCTTGTATTCCTTAGGATCAAACGCATTCTTGGGCATCAGGAATTCACGCTTGATCAGCGCAGGATTTTTAATTCTGAATTTCCAAACCTTACGGATCGAATGGCCAGCCTGCTTGGGAACTATGCTAGGCACAATGACAGGTGGCGGCGGCGCAGTCACCGCGCGATCGATCACTACTGCTGCCGCTTCATGCTCGCCTATTTCGGTTAATTGGCTGGCTTCCTCGAGTGCCTGTGCTTCTTGTTCGGCTTTGGCTCGTTTACGCGCTTCTTCTTCCGCAGCTTGGCGTTTTCGTTCCTCTTCCATACGCCAATCACGTCGACGCCTCTTGATAAGTTCTTCGGCTTGACTGTAAGGGCTTGTGAGCATGCCTCTCAGGCTGGTAAGGAATTTATGAACGCTATTGGCCTCTTTGACCGGCCTTTCGAAAAACTCTTCAACTTTCCTTTGCCGCTCGGCAACCACATCGAGAAACGCGCCGCTCGCTTCGTAATCTTCGGTTGTATTTATTTCAAGTTCCTGAGCCTGGAGCAAAACCTTCGGAGCCGCCTCTTGCATCTTGGCGAGCTCCTTCTGATCAAGCGGTGTTACCGTAAGATTCGGTTGCGTTGCTGGTTCGCTCATATGGCCTCAACATGGGAGAGTGCAACAGCACCGACGTTCTTACCTTGTGAATCACGGATATAGACAACGGCAGTGCCGCTCATCATTTGCGCTGGAGTCCAAGTTTTCCCTAATCGCCCCTCGCCTTCGCGTGCACCAGTCCAAAAGCGCACTTCAATGGGTTGGCTATTAGTTTTTAGGTTCCAGTTTTCGACCATCAATTCGTTTTTGGTCATGCTGCTATCGCTCTCAATTTAATTCCCTGTTTAATTTTCCAATGCGTAACGTGCAGAGCCGAGATGAATACGTTTGCATCTTCCCGCTCGGTATAGTCGAACTTTTTGTACTTCCCATCGTCTCTGAGCTGCACGGCGATCCGCCGCCTGCGTACGAATAAGGCTAAAGGAGAGCTGAGAAGTCCGCTGGCCACGCCATAAAAGTCCGGAACTCCCAGGGCGTAGCCGGCGAGTTGAATGCTCCACCATGGTTGCTCTGCCACTGAAGTCTTGAGATCCACGATAGCTTCCTGCTTCAGAAACATTCCCTCTCGATCAGGCGTTAAGCCAACAGGCATGCCATTTATGCTGGCGCAGAATGATTTCTCGATACGCCTGGGAACAAAACCGGTATCTTGTCGAAACATCGCCCAAGCATCAACGTAGCCCTTAATTTTCTCGTGGACCGAATTAGGATCCAGTTGATCTTCGTCGTAGTAGTTGGTTGCTTGATGTACGAGGACTCCAATCCTGCTCTTTCGCTCTAGAATTTCTCTTCGCACCATGTCGTAGGAAACTAGCCCTGCATGATCGAGACACCGCGTACAGCTTGGTACGACGATCCCGTTCAGCGTATAGGAATGAGTTATTGCGTCGAACGCAAAGGCCATTGATCCGCGCCATTCCAGTGGTGGTTTTTAAATTGAAAGTGGTTACTTTCTTGCCTCCAACAATTCTTCGAGCTTGGCCCGTTGTGATCGACGCAAATCTTTCAGATCGTCAACGCCAAACTCTTTCTTGATGAGCTGCTTTGCGTTGACCTTTGACCAGCTGCGGTTGAATGCGAACTTCCAGATTTCGTTTTGTTCTTCGCTGGTCAGTAGAGGATCAGTTTCCTGCTGCGGCTGCGTTTTTGGTTCTGACTTTTCAGCGGGTGAGCCAGGCCCAGTCTTCTGCGTTTGGCCGTTCTCCTCTTTTGGGCCAGCCGTCTTTCGTTGTGGTGGAGTCGGTTCAGAATTGGCATCTAAATCAGATATGCTTGCTTCCCCATTTTTAATTGCGTTACCGATTCCGATCAGCGTAACCAGATGATCGGAATTCATGTCCTGAATGCCTTCGATGCCCAGATATTCGAAGATCTTTTTGCGCTTTACGTTCAACTTTTCGAAGGCAATCAGCGTAGCTTCGCGCTTAACCTCGAAAGTCTTTTCATCTCCCTTGGCCACGCGCCGTGCCTGCTCGTAAAGTGGAAGCCACAATACTTTCGGAACCACGCGGAACACAGTATTGCGGAATGCGATCGCCGACGCAGCGTTGCCGGTCACACCGATCATGTCTGAATTAAAACGCTGTCCTCGGGAGTCGACGATTCGCCGCTTCACCTCAAACGTAATGGCTAGATTGTTTTCAAGATCGTGACAAACGCCTTGAGCCACGATGAAGTCACCTTCTTCAGCAACGACACGAGCTCCGGAACGAAGATTGCCATAGCTGGCTGCCACGATTTCGGCCAACCTGACGCTCGGGCCCTCGACTGTCTTGCCGCCGCGGGGAATTACATAGAAACATTCCTCGGCGATTTCTTTGTTCATCATCAACATGGTCATGGCCTTCTTGTTGAAGGTCGTCAAGCTCCGCGGATAGCTATGAGCTGTGCTGATTTGCAAATCTATTTCAGCCTTCGTGACTTGGGCCAAGGCAGTTGATTTGCCCTGGAGGTCTATGACTTCGTAAGAATTCGCATCTTCCTTAATGATTTCGTCGTTAGGCATTTCGTTTAAGCTCCTTCTCTATCAGGCGCAGGATAAATTGATTAACCGAGACCTTACGGCGGTTAGCGATACGTTTCAGCGGTCCGTGCTGATCTGGAGTTATTCTGACGGTTAAAACGATCTTGGCCGTTGCCATGGATCGGCATCATCAACCAATAGCAGGTATGCTGTCAAGCAGCGGTTGTGGAAAACCGGACGCTAAGCGGAAATACCAGGACTATCCCAAACCGCAGTCGGGATTGTAGTCTCGGCCCACAGGGACGTAACGCCGGCCTGAAGGTAGGTTTGTTGCATCTCTTCGGTCGGCACTTCAGGAACTTCGATCAGCTCCAAATGCGGCGCATCGTGAAAACACTGGCCATCGCGTAAACCATATTTAGGTGCCAAGGCGATAATGCGCTGCCAATCTTTGTGGCTAAGATTCCAGTCCGGCTGGCCCGTATCGATATCCATCGGCACGACGTCCGCGGCGAATCCAAGGACATGATTACTTTGCGTGCCCTTAGCATTCGTTACAGTCACACCAATCTTGTTGCCATCGGCATCGCGCCCAATTTGCCATAGCGCATTCTGCTGCTCGACTGTAGCAATTCCGCGCGTGACGCGAATGTTGACGGGATCCGGATCGGCCGCTAGCTCATCGATCAAGCCGGTCACTCGCCGCGCGAGTTCCGGATGCACCGGCTTTAATCTTTCTATCGAGATCGGATCTGTCATTTCAGTGGCCGTACTCGTGAGCCCACAAGTCAGCTATGCAGCCCAAAGCAAGACCAACCGTGAGGGCCGCTGCGCGCGGAGCCTTAGGTGCAATAAAGATGGCGAGCACTGCTATACCGGCGAGTGCATAGAAAACATGATCCTTCCCGCTCAGTAAGAATTTCCACTCAGGATCAGGGCCGATGAGAGGCGGGTCGGTTCTCATTTTGTCGGACCAATGTGCTTCACCCAAACCGCAAGCCAATCGGTCTTTATGGCCTTCTGCGCATCTACAAGCGACATCTTGCCAGAACACACGAGCCCTCGCGGCTTTCCAAAGAGAAGATTTTCGACCGCATCTTTTTCGTGTGCGCCTGGCCTTGGATAATACGGCTGCGGCATCAGATTCTTCGGATCACGTGGATGGCCCCCGCCCTCCAGAGAAATTATGTGATCCTCTTCATAACAATGGGGATCGTTTGAATGCGCGATGCACTTAGAGACGTCTGGCGGATTTCCTAGCGGCGGGATCTGTGGAACTGTATCGCCATATGCAATCATCTGCTCGCGCTTGAGCTTGTTGGTGTAAGAGGCTGGCGGCCGAATACTTTTCGTGCTCCAGTGTGGATTGCAGGTCGTGTCGCCGATGGTCGCTTGGGTGATGTCCGGATTCTCGGCGCCGGGGCTGTAGTTCGGATCAGGTAACTGTGCAGTGAATCCAGCGATTGTTTCCGATTTGTAGTGAGCCACCTGCTTAACCGATTCTTGTGCGTTCGCGGACAAAGCCGCGAGCACGATAATGATGAGAGTTTTCATTCGGTCCTTCGATTGTGTGTTTGTTCTACCAAGCGCATCATGCAGCCTTAGGAACCCATCTTGGGCCGAGGTGCTGTATTTTCGCATCGGCAGCTAATATCGGAGATGCGAAGGCCTCGTACGGCATAGCGAAGTCGCCGCCGCGACCCCATGAGCCCCAAGAGTTGCGGATCCAGATTGCGCCAGGAGAGTTGGTGTTCGGGCAACGCACAGTATCATCATAGGCGTAAGCAAGCACTTCGTGCCCGCCGAGCAGTTGTTCCTTGTTCGGATTCGGCATCGGCATGAGGCCGTCTGACTTGATGTCGTTCTCAAAAGAATCATAAACGTTGAAACCAATGCGAACGCGATAGCCAGAAATAATGCAAGTCTTGATGTCCTCAACGATGAAGATCGAGTGGTAGGCGCCATTCTTCCACTTCAGAGCAGCGGCAAGCTGCGCTGCGGTTGGCGTGCGATTAAAGTTGAAAGTGTCGTAGGGATCGACCGTCTCTTCGCAAATCCCGAACTGGATCTGCGCCTTGCAGGAGGTTTCTCCTGTCGAACCGGTATCGCCCTGATCGACGGAGCCATCTATCTGGCGTTCGAGGTAATAGAGAAAAAGCGGAGCCAGAATTGGTGAGGCGTTCTCAAACTGCCGAGCGATCGCTTCGCGATCTTCGGTGCCGGCAAATGCAGTGCAGGCCCCTAGGTTTCCTTGATCCTTGACCGGAGGCATCCACTGCGCGAGATGCTCATCGACTGGCGGCAGTGCGATCAGTTTCAGATTCGGGACCGATGCGAGTCCGAATGCACGATGGCTATGCGGCTTGCGAATGTATCCGTAACGGCGTCCACCAGGAGAAAGAATAAGTTCTGGCATTTTAGTCACCTCATCTATAATGGCGGTCGGCGCGGCATCTCACCTTACGATTGCAACCCATTAAACGTGTACCGCGCCACTTCACCTACAGCACCTCGTCAGGATTTACATGTTTCAAGATCAACGCGACTGATTCTGCGATTACGATGCGCGCCGTCTGCAGACCGAGTTCGTAGCCGAGCCGGAAATCATGGGTGAGCGGGTATGTGGATCCTATCTTTTCAAGCGTGGGCGCACCCATCGCGGACGTGAGTTCTTTCTGCTGAGATTCACGAACGAAGTTGCTGACCGACATGAGTGTGTCTACGGCAGTCTCGATCTGCGAAGCATTGGGTGAGAGCATTTTACTTAAGGACTCCCTGATTCCTTAGGTCTCTAACTTCCCCATCGTTATCCATAATACTCTCTATATGAAGGGCGACGGGAGTTACCAACACTAGAACAGAAGACACTGGAGATGTTCTACGAACAGCGTCCGCGGATGCCAGCAACGCGAGATCTTCGGACACCCCAACAGATACAGTCTGCACAAGAGACGGCCGCGGCGACAAAGCAAGGTTGGCTCCGTAACAAGGCAGCGTAGCGTGGCTTGCGCAGGATAAAGTGGATTTAGCATCCCAAACGGTAGATCCGACAATGACCGCGCACTCTACAGCCATCAGTTTGCTCTTGAAGCAATCGGCCACAGCGTTGGTAACCGCGTCTCCGGCTTGTCCAACTTTTCTGCTTAAGAACTTGCCGCTGGAATGTGCAGCACGTGCCAGTTTACGCGGCTTTGAATGTGCTCTCGTTGGTGTAAAAAGTGCCAACGAGAGCACGATGATGGCCAACCTTCTCACCTAGAATTTTTTGTACTGGCTGAAACCATTAGCGTCCAGGATGCCATTGAACGCGCTCTTAAATTGAGGAACCGAACGCTTCTGCGGAGTCACTGTTAGGGTCTTCGGGAACGTCCTCAACGCTGCCGGTGCAGGTGTTGGCGGCAACAGACTCATAAAGCCGGCGAGTGTCGAGACGATCAGCCCAAGCAATCCGGCGACAGTCGAAGCAAGCTTAGTGTCGGGTATGCTGAGGTCATTCCAGAATTGCGCGATCAAGTTTTGGGCAACGACCAGTGCTGTAGAAATCTTGCCTACCAAGCTGGCCTTGCTAGCGGCTGGAGCAGCGTTGTAGTTGCTCACTGCTGTGCCGATGTCGGCTATCGCCGCCTTTACGGCTTTGATAACGAGATCGATGGCCGATCCAGCGGTAACCATAAGAATCCCTTGGCCAACGAGCAAGTCGACCACAGCTTGAAATGCAGCGAGACCCGTATCGATCCAGGAGAGAATTGTGGCGAATGACGTGCCGCAGCCTGTCGAAAGCAGAGAGGGACCGACCGAGAGTGCGAGCAGACAGGTGCCCCAGAGCTTGCCGAAGTTCCTGCGAGTTATTGCTTTCATTTAGCCTCCGTTAAGTTGCTACCCAGCGGTAATCAGGCTGGGGGCTTTCCCGTGAGGGTGACGAGCTTCTTGGCTGCAATGCGGCCATAAATAGAGAAAACTCCGCCGAGGACCGAGACGATCTTAGCCGCAAGCATCATCTGGTCGGTAACGCCGAACAACGACAATAAATAAGCAACGTGCGAGGGGAACACTGCCGCATAGACGGCGACGACCGCTCCCCAAAACGTCTTAGAGGTGAGAATCGATTTATAGCCGTTCATGCTGCTCCTTTACGGGCGGATCATACCATCGCCAGTTAACCATTCCTACCTTTATTATTCGGTGAAGTGCTAAGAGGTGAACCGCTTGACCAAATCAGCACTTTGGCAACGGCCGGCAACTTCTTCTGCTAGCTTCCGGGCATGGGCTGCGACATCCTTGGCAAATAAATCAACAGGATGATCGGCTGGACCTTGGTGCGTCATGCGATTTTCTATGCGCGTCTTTCCGCAGCACGTTGCCTCAAAAAAAAGCACGTGCGAATAAGCAGCATTCTCGGAGACGATAATTTGAATAGTATGAGTACCAACTGTAATTGGATTCAGTTTTTTCATTTGCCGCCCTTCAAGAAGTATATTCAAACCATGTTTCGAATAGTTTAAGAGTCATCGAGCCTGTTCCACTTACTTCACCCCTGAACTGATAGTTGTTTATGTTTACATTAAGTGCAAGAGGAATAGTAATTAACACTGGTGCTGCATCGACACCTGGGTTAGTAAGTGATTCCAAAAGAACCGTTTGAGAAGAACCTGTAGGATCATAAAGCGATGCAGTCCAGGCTACTGCCCCAGAAGAAACAGTTATCTGACGCCAATACTTGATTGCAATACTTGACGGTCTTTGAATAATAGATGGGGCATTAAGCAATTCGAGCGTCTGAGAATCATTACCCCCAGCGCAGCCAATTGTCGCGAACGTGGTCGTATCACCATCGATCGCACCATAGGGGTTAATGATCGCGAACGATCCTATAATCGTAACTGCTTGCGCGTTGATAAAGCTTACTCTATATACATTTCCGGATTGCGCCCCTGATCCACCATCGCCATTTCCAACTGTATCCTGAGCACCCGCTATAGGTGCTAGAATCGAACCCACGAAAAACCGTCCAGCACCACTTAAGGCTGTTTCTTTGACCGTGGTAGCTAAATAAATCACAGCTCCGCCAACAAATCCTGGGTCATCAAAATAGACGTAATAGAGCGTGTTGTAGACAAGACCTGTGATCGATCCTGAATTTTCTACGATATCTGCTATTCCTGGCACGCGCATGCTAAATGAGGCTATGAAAATAGTTGCACTCGAGCCAGCATCATGGGCAGTCAAAGGATTCGAGGTCGGACGATAGGTAATGTGCGCCGGGGTCAGAAGGCCGATGCTTTGCCCAGTAATTGTAAAGGGGTAGGCAATCACGTTAGCCAAAAGTTCTTGCAATAACCCAGATTGGTTGAAGGACGTAAATTTGAAGAAAACCGTCTTCCCGATCAAAATAGGATCATAATTCCAGGCTTCAACTGAATCATCCAAAAGCATGTAAGCTGATCCAAGTGGATGTGTGCTGATCAACGAGTTATAGACTCCACGGCGAATACGCGTGTCAATCGCATATTTATTGCTCGAAGTAAGTGTGGCGGCTTGATAGGAGATGAGCTCGCCAAGATTAGTGCCAAGTGAGATCGCCGCCCAATCCGTGCCATTTGTGCCGGATTGACCGCCAACGCCGGCGATGCCCGGTTGCCCGCCTGCAATAGCCGAGTCAATAGCAGACAGAACCGCATTACCATTGAGATATACGGTTATCGTCGACTGGACTGCGGAAATTGCCACAACGTCTTCGACGTGCACCGTCCCGGCTGGCAACGTTCCTAAGATCGTGGGAGTGCCAGCAACCATCTTCTGCAAGATCAACTGGCCATCGCCGCGAACTAGCGCGGCATAACGTGTATTTCCGCTAGCAGCTACACGCACAGCTGGACCGATGAAAGAAATGGTGTCGCCGAATAACCCATCGATTCGCAAGTTGGCTTGCTGATCGGCCGGAAAAGAGCTCACATTCCAGTACATCAGGCCAGACGTGCCAGAAGTACCTGATTCGTAAACGCCGTCGCCGAGAAGTGCCAAACTATCAACAGTCACTGTCCAATTAGAAATGATGCTTACAGCACTCCAATTATCGACGCGACTGAGTGCTGGCGAATGAGCTGCGAGTCCTTCGATACCAGGCTGACCAGATGTAAGGGTATTATCCGTGGCAGTCAAAATAGAGACGCCGTTAACCATACAATTCAGCTTATTACCGATTACCTGCAGTAATATAACGTCGCCAACGTTGGCGGCATACGACCTGATAGCGAGAACTGTGATGATTGAGTCATATATGATCAGCGTGGCCGTATTGGATGATAAGAAAAAGGCATAGTAAATTCGTGCACCTGCTGGATCCATCCGTACTGCCACACCAATAGCGTCTCCGGACCCTAGAGCTGTAATTGTGGCTTGCGATGATTGATCTGGTGGAAAAGTAGTCGGCAACCAACGAGCCGTTGAATAATCGACGATATTCCGCGGTTCGATGTCTGTGGAGTTGTTGATCACCATCGCGTTGTCGTTTGTACCCCAATTTGCACCAAGTAATGCCCGATTGAAATTATCTGAGGCTATAGTGCTGCCCGGATGGTAAAACGATGTTTGAACCTGGGTGGTCTGCAAAGCTCCAGCAGACGTGATGGATAAATTGTAGGCAATTCCACTCGGACTGACGAGATTAAGTATTGATGGAATTCCACCGATAGGAACCTTTACAGGCTCTACAAGATCGGATAGAAGTGCCTGGAGTCTGCGTCGTATCGACTCCGGGTAGATTGGCCATGGCCCTTGTGATGGATCCCAAGGCATTTCAAATCCTTATCGCGGTCAGAACTCCAGACGTATCCACGCTGATCGACCACGAACCGCCGTCAGCAGCATTTAGCACAATACTTTTAGGAATAGTTCCAGTAACCGATGCAGGAATCGTTTGAAGCACACCTGCATCGGTTACTGAAAGCTGCCATATCTGTCCTGCTGGATCCTGTAGATAGAAAGCGGTAATAACAGGAGCAAACGTATCCTGCGCGTTTTCTGGCGAGCTAATAAATGAAAGCGTGGCATTTGCATCGCACTCTACTTGAGTCACGCTTGCTAACTGGCCGAACGATTCGGTAAGGTCCACGCCGAAAGAATCCACTGTGTCTGGATCGGTGTGTGATACAAGCTGCGAAGTGAGCACGCCCATCTTAGTTGGCGATACGGCTGTCGTGATATGTTGATAGGTAGACCCACCGTCAAGCGACACCCAAATCTGGCAGCCGCCCCAATTGGAATTGGACCCAGAAAGACCGAACCAGATCGCATGGCCAATTTGATTATTGAGTCGTTCGAGTGCCTCAAAGATAATCGGTATATTGACGCTGCCAGGAGATGCATAAGGATTGGGCCCGCCAGGATTAGGAATCTGTTTCGGATAAAGCGTTGGTCCAGAGCAGCCCCACGGAAAATCTTCGGCCTCGAACGATAATGTGTTATCTGAATTTTCAGTGACAGAGATGAGGCGAACCGCTACATCTGGCGTATAGGCTGGTTTACCCTGGGTCGGTGAATATATGCTAGGAATGTGGGAGCCAGAATCTGGTTCCAGTTGAGTCCCCCACGCATCGATTTCGCCAGAAGTAAACGTACCGCCGCCGCCTATTTGCACTGTCAGACTGGTGCCACTAGAAATTCCCGTAATGAGGAAACGCTTCCAAGCAGATGTTACGGTGACCGGTACGAGAGTCGCCCCTGTTACCGCATAGAGATAGATGTTAGTGGATTTGGTGCCGCTAGGAACCTTCAGCCAAACGGAGAATATATAAGGTGCTCCTGCTGTAATATTCCCCACCACCTGCAAAGCATAAGAATCAGTGGCTCCAGCCGTCGCAACAAAAGCTTCTGCGGTCAAGGTTCCATCCGGAGCAACTATTCCTGGGCTTGGCGTCACAATTTGATGGATCGTCCAAACGTTTTCGAAGTTTTGTGACCATACCAGTTGGTTTAAGCCGGTCCCGTAAATCAGGTGCGCCGGAATCGTTACGATATCCATTGGATCGAGCAGTAGATACCGCATGCTCAATTTGAATTCGTAGGTATTGCGGATATAGACCTTACGGACGAGAAGCGTTTGAGCTGCTAATGCGGCTGGTGTCTGTTGCGTAAAAAAATGCCAGTTGCGCTGGCCTTCAGGACGATAGCGATATCGTTGAATTGCTCCGAGATCCTGAGCTTCAACAACCGATGGATTGTAATTATTGAAGACATCCACATATTCGATCTTGATCGAGTTGTAGGCATCCTGAATTGAAGGGCGGCGTACTTTGACGGGCGGTGCCTGGCCATCTCGGATGAACGCACTATCGTCGAGACCATAGATTGGCGCGGTTTGCGGTGTGAAAGTCACCCCGTTACCAACGGTGGTCGTATCTCCGCGTGGGATGAAAGTCAGCACTCCGCCGGATTCCACGATTTCAGTATTGGTGGCCTCGAGCCAGTCCTTGATATAGTCGCCGGCGGTCCGCTGCTCATCGCATACTGGAGAAATAAAGAGCCCGTTGGCCACGCAGTTGTGGCTTGCGAAGCCCTCGGCAATAAACGTATGTTCTGATGTCTGTAGCGCTACTACTTCCTGTTCGCCAATGTACTCCAAACCTATTACAGCTATCGCTTCCTTGCGTGCAAACTTGCCAAGCTTCGCCGGATCAAAGTTTTCTAGAAGTCGATGCGGACGAACAGTTCCTACGAATCGTAAATAGTCAGTGATGCCACCTAGGATTTGTATATCTACAAGATCGTGATCCTTCCGCGGCCTTTCGCTGAACATGAAGCCAAAGTCATGCAGATATTCCTTAGTTGCATGGAGCATTGCATTAGGTTTTTGAGCGAATGACAACGAGGTTGTACCGCAGCCCTTTTTCAGGCCTTCTTCATGAGCCCAGTATCTTCGACCTTGGCTGAATGAGCCTTCTCCGTCAAAAGCAGCAGCCAAATAGCCTGCTTGATATTCCTGACGCTCGCTCCAAGTAGCTATTGCTTTGAAGAGGCACCATTTACGGCCCCAGGAAAAGCGATTAGTCATTAACTGATCGGTTCGGATCCAGTGATAGTGATGCTCCTCCCCTCTTGATGCCAACCATAGATGCTCCGCAGACGATATAAGCGTGGTGCCATCGCTTAGATGGATTTTGTAGCACGGCCTTTTAATGATCCGTTTTTCCTGGATCTCCGAGACTTTCCATTGGCGTCCCTTCCACGTGCCGCGTCCGCTGCGTTTTACTGTTGATTCTTCATCGAACGCTAGAACACTGCAGCCAACTTTTATCTCGCTAGCGGGAATCCACCTAAGATCAGCGGTCAAGATCCGTGTCTTCGGATCAACGCAATAATTGGACATCTGATTCATCGAACCAATATCGTTAACAGAAAATCCCACACCCCAGATTGCATTCGTAAGCATGTCCTGAATCCACACAGAAGGATCGCAATCCCAAACGCCGCGGCCGAAATGATCGAGGCCATAGATTTCAAAATTGAAATTCGGCAGCGTTCCTGAAACTCCAAGATCTAGCCGTGGCGTTGCTGCATAAGCAATCGTCGTGTAGCCAAGAGCTTGCGTTGGATGACGCGAGCTCATATAGCCCCAAGGAGCTTGACCTTGCGCGCCATTGAAAAATGAGAAGCCAATCGTCGTGATCGGATCCTGCGCTACGCCACCGGTCGTGATCGGCGGCGCATAGGTATAGCTGATCGTAACGATCTTTCCTGCGTCGCCACCGTAGAAAGTGTATGTGCCGCCACTTTGGGAATAGTGGCCAGTTCCTGCCCCATACGACATTGGAGTCTGCTGCGTGCCAGTAAGCGTGATCGCACCATAGGGCGATGCAAAATCGTTCGACGGCACGCTAAAGAAGTCCGCGCGTTGCACACCCATGTCCTGCAAAAACGTGTTGACTTGAGTAACCACGTACTGGCCGCCACCGCTTGGAACAGTGAAAGTTTCTTGCGTAAGATTTACTGGCAGATAGCCGGAATTGGCCCAGATATTTCCAACACGTTGGATTGGGCCTTGGCAAAGGCCGAGAATGACAGCGGCTCCATAATCGTATTCAGCTTGTCCCTTCTTGCCGCTCGAGCCGCCGCTCGATGCTCCCTTTTTACCGCCAGCCACATGCTGCGCAACGAAATCGCCATACCAGAGGATATTGGGCGCAATGCGATTACGGCCGCCGACGATAGGTATTGGCATTCCAAAGAGGGACGTCTGGATGCGGATCCCACCGAGACGATTGTTCGGATAAATATAACCAGAGCCACGGAGTATACTAGTCACATGGCACCGCAAGTGTTAAAATGACGAACCGCAAGAGACTGTGAATCTCCTGCGGTTCTAACACCGATCCTAATTGGGAGGAATCGATGCCTAGGCGCAAGCGTACCACGGAAGAAATCTTTTGGTCCCACGTCAATAAAAACGGCCCAACCCAACCACATTGCCCTGAGCTCGGACCGTGTTGGGAATGGACCGGCGAGCTTCGAGGTTTCGGTTATGGCTGCATCTGGATCAGCAGCACAGAACGCGAGATGGCCCACCGCGTCTCTTGGAGGTTGTTCGTTGGGCCAATACCAGAAGGGAAGCGCATCCTGCATAAATGCGATAATCGCAAATGCGTACGACCATCCCATCTTTTTGAAGGCACTCAACTCGATAACATGCGGGATAAGTTTGCTAAAGGCCGAGCGAATATGCTTCGTGGTGAAGACCAGCCCAATAGCAAGCTTAGCGAAAAGGAAGTGTTGGAGATCCGCGCTCTCGCCGCCAATGGCATGACACAACAGGCCATCGCCGACAAATTTGGCGTGATTCAGCAGTGCGTCCAACTGATCGTTACTCGCAAACGCTGGAAGCATATTTAAACCGCAGTGGCGGTCACGTACCGAGATAGATAAGCCGAAGGTGGATCGCATATTGCATCGGAGTCGCACCAACACTTCCATATCCTGTCGTGCTGTAAAATATGTTTGTGCTTGCACGCGCACTGATGACATTCGGAAATGCTGTCTCGTTAGCACCTACGGTATTAGAGGCACTACCCCCTGAAAAAAACGTTAGGTTTGCAGAGACATTAGTATCCCCTTCATTCCACGATAGACTACAGGCAGGCATAGTGGATGAGCTAGTTGCAGCTTGTGTGAGTACCACGTAACAGGTTACGTAATATTGCCCCGTTCCGCCAACTGGCACAGCATAAAGGAGCGTACCGATATTGCCTGTTTGAGCGGTGAGGTTAACATCCGCTACGATGTTTGGAGCTGTTAGACCAGGAACCAAAGATGATGTAGGAAGCACGGCTAGAGTTCCGCCAGTAACGGCTGGAATTGTCTCCACATGTGTGCCGTCTGCGCTGATGCCAGCACTGAATTGTTGCAATGCAGTAAAATTCTGCGCCAGATTAAGCGCCGCAAATGTGTTCTGTGCCGCTACTCTTAACCTAGGTATTCCGACGAATAAACCAGCAAGCAATCCGACGCACACTATAATAATTGGTGCTAGTTTTTTCATTGCGTCTCCCGGTTGAATGGCGAGAAGAATTTTGGAGGGAATCTCATACCGCCATGCAGAAATAAGGCGTCTTTGCTGGCATCGCTAATTTGCACTACCCCTTGCATATCTGCGGCTGGCGCATGAATCACTTGATTCGGCCACTCTATGACGATGCCACTATGAGCGTATTGACGTCCGAGATGAATCATCACGATGTCGGCTGGTTCCGGCGGCACTTGAATCTCATGCGCAAACTTCAGCATTTCGGCCATATAGCTAGGCTCGCCAGAGTGAAGATGGAATTGCGGGCTCCAATATCCAGGTTCGTATTCTGGCATAAGACCGACAGATGAATATACGGCTATCAGAAAGCGGCCACAGTCTACGCCATGGCCCTTCACGCACGCGTTTGGATGGAACGGTGTCGAAAGCCAAGTCCTGGCTTCGGCAATGACAGCAGCACGTTTAGTGGATTCTTCGCCAGGAATAAATGGTGGATGATAAAAATCAGGTAGGCTTTGGAACTTCTCTTTTAGTTTTTCGCTCATGCCGCTTCCTCACAGCTTTCGCCATTCGTTTCAGCATGAGCGCACTGCGAGCGCTCGGGGTCATTGATGCCCAAAAGGCTTTGACTCCTGCACGTGCTTTTTTGTGGAAGTTTGGATCTTTTTTCAGGGCCGCTTTGTATCCAACACGTCCTATGCGCTTTTTCGTTCGTTCCGGCAAAGCGCGAAGTGCTTTGCTGATATTGCGGCCGATCTGACATCGCTTGCTCTTGCTGCGCTTCCGCCAAACTTTTAGGTTTAACTCCGTGAGCATTTGGGATCGCTTGGCTTTCGGAACCTTCTTCCAACGACGCCGCAATGCTGCTGACTGCTTGCGTGATTCTTCTGGTGTATTCTTGCGGCCTTTCTGGAACTGCGTAGCCCGCACGCGCTTCTCGCCAGCCTTGCTCCACTTTGGCTTGCCGCGAGCTTTGAGCGTTTCGCTCATGTACTGGCGGTACTTCTTGCTGCGCGGTCGTTTGCCTGCGGCAACGATATATGGTCGCATCTTTGCTGCATAACGAGGGTTTCGCCACATCGCCTTCGACATTTTGCTGCGCCGCTTCCGATATTCCGGTGCTCGAACGGCAGCAAGAAGGGCTGCGTTTTGTTTTGCCCGATATTGCATGTCTTTCCACAGCTGCCTCGTAGCACGCCGTAATTTGCGTAACGTTGCCGGTGACGACACAAACGCGCCGCCAGCAGTTATCATAAGGTTCTTGAGTCGAGTCTTTTTGAGGTAGCGTTTCAACCATTTCAGTTCGGCTTCCTTTGCTCCTCCGCGCATTCCTTGTTCCAAAATACGCATTTGGACCTTGATGCCGAAGCGCTTGCGATGCTGTGCCAGTCGCAGAGACGGATGTTTCGTCCGACCAATGTAAATGACACGTTTGTTGATGGAGAGTGCGTATATGAACCAGCGTCCTTTGTATGCATACCATAAGTATAACCTAGATAGCACTTTCTGCGACCGGTACGAAGGGCATCGAACCCAGGTTAATTAAGTTGTTAAATTTATCGCGGCAGGTAGCCAATTGCTTATCGCACCCAGGTGCCATTTTGAACTGGTCTCCATTAGCGGGAGCCGCAGGTAGCGGCACAAAAAGAAGAGTCTGGCCGCTGGCATTCAGATATAGGCGCACGGTCCTGGTAACACCAACATTCGCTCCGCTGGTAAAAGTGATTAAGCCTTCATCAAAGTAGTGGTCGATATTAGTCATCGTTGTATTGAAAAGCAGATTAAGAGAGCCACTTCCGACTATGCTGCCATTGATGTAGAAATTGTTAATGTTCAGCGTACAACCTGCTCCATAAAGATCCCAACGGCACGCCGGCTGATAGACGTGAGCCGGGAACGGTCGATTGAGCAATTCCTTCTTGCTTTTGATGTCTATTTCAGCGTGACTTCGATCAACCTCTGTGATGTCTGACACATTGCCATGGAAGAGCGTAACTGCGCCCGCTGAAGTATCGAAGTTGATCGGCCGTGCCGGTTGAGCTCCAGTGCTTCCCATCATCACGCGTTGAATCACGATGTCCGCGTTATCAAACAAGCCGGTGCCGATCGCTTGGAGGACGGCCTGGCTCTCAACGAGGTTAGTAAGAAGTGCCCAAAGCTGGAGCTTACCTTCATCTACTTCTACGCCGATCTTTTGTGTGAAGCCAGACCATAACGGGTAGGGGCCGCGGGAAGAAAAGCGCGTGCCGGAGAGTACGACATCATATTCGAAGTCTGTCCACGTGAAGATCGTGCCATCGAAGAGCGTAATCGTGAACAGATTGCCGACCCAGTAACTGTAGTCTTGAAAAAGCAAGTTCTTGAAAGCCGAGGACGCTGGTTTAATTGGCCACCCCCGACGTAAAATTGGAAGCGGCCAGAACGCGTGAACACCCCGAAGACGTGGAAACATATTTTAGAGACGGCATTGTTCGATTTTGATTGACTTAGCTGCCCAGAGATAAAGCAAATTATTGTCAAATGGAATCGAATCATCTGAAAATCGGCACGGCCAGTAATAGCCATAAGTTCCAGTTATCGCCACACCACTGCCAGGAGGGCTGGTAAAAATTAACTGGCCGATTTGATTGATTGAGTAGCCAGAAACCTGCAGGACAGCATTCAAATAAATATTGGGTGCCGGCGTCGTGAATGGAGTTTGAATCGCCTCGGTGAATCCGCCTATCGTACGGACCAACTGAAATGTCGTCGTCGAACCATCGCCAGTACCTATCGATTGCTGAACAGGTGGATTGCCACCCATGCCAACGATCCCGACCGAATCCCATGGACCTTGGCCTTGCGCATAACCTGGAGTCACATCATCAAAAAGGAAAACACCAAAGCGGCCTTGCATCTGATTATAGAAACCTTCGATCACACGCATATCCGTTTCAGTCGCGCCAATCATGATGTCGCCTGGATTATCTTTAATATAGCCAGCGTCGTTAGCCCCGCCGCCGTAGCGAATCTCCCAGCTCTTCAGCGGATTTGCCCAGTAAGCAATTCTCACTTCAGCTCCAGAGCTCATCCGTTGAACCTGGTTCTCCCACATCTGTGTACGAGTCACCGGCCAAGCTTTACCGCGAATTGTCGGATAAACGGGAAAGGCCACAGGAAACCCCACGAAAGCAACTGTAAATAAATCGCCAGCCAGCGTAATGAACAAACCATACGTCAGGCCGGATGGAGAAATCAGAGTAATTGATTCTGGATACAAAGCATTGAAAGTTACCGAAGTCTGGGTCAACCCTCCGACTATTGTGATGCCGATCTGAAACGATGCGGAATTTGTTGGATCGTTCAAGTAGACGTTTGGCGTAGAGCCTAGAGAGCCCTTGGTTTGTGTCAAATCGCCGTTGTCGAGAACGTTTACTGACCATAGGTAGCCCGATGAATCTCTGAGATTGAACATTAGTTAGTCCATCAGCGTGCATTAAGGTCCAATCGTGATTGCCGATACTTGCGTAGGAGGTGCAGGTAGAGCACCGCTATAGCAGGTGTTGGCGTTGAAAGAATGAACTGCATTTACCGCGGCGCTTCCTCCTGTGGCCGACCCTAGGCCGGAAGTCGCAGTGAACGTCAGCGTGGTTCCTGCTACCGTCGCTATCTGCCAGAGACGGTTGTAGCCAGCGACCGAAGAGCCCGTGATCCAAAACGATTGATATTGCGTGAAGCTCGCCGGCGCACTTGAACTAAGCGTAGCGGTCGCCGTGGTTCCCGCCTCACTGATTGAGGTTATGGAATCCGAAACGGAATAATTTGTATCGTAGCTTGTATTGTTGAAACACAACTGCGCGGGGATCGCATAGCCGAAGCCGCCCGGATCAGGGCCACCAGAAAGATCGGGGCCAATCGCAGGATAGTGAAGTGCGGAGTGTCCGATTCCGTCGTTGTACCACGAGGGCTTGGACGAATAATAAAACGATGTAGGAAGCGCAGTACTGGACGGAACGGTCTGAGCATAAGAGCCCAAACCAGTCGGGACTTCCGAAGTGCTGCTACACGTCGTCGACCAGCCTGGATCGCCAGAATTCCCGCACCACCTGACTGCTGCGGTAACGACATCGTAATTGCCCCAAAAATAAGAGAAAGGAGCGACATTGGTGTCGTTGTAAACAATGCTGTAGTTGCAAGCCTGTCCGCCCGCCCATCCTAGTGCATAGATCGAGACATTCCCTGTAGTCGTGCAGCCAGTATTATCGACATTCGAAGAGGGGATGTCTTTGTACGTCGTATGGTAGCCGGACTCACCCATCACATTACCAATCAGGTTGTAATAGCGTGAATAGGCTTCAATGTCCGCGACCATCGTGCTCGCGACCTTGAATGGACCGTCCCTCCCGGTCCAGCGGTTCCGAAATGCAGTTACCATCCAACTCGTGCCGTGAATATCGTCGGAAGCAATTTTTGCTCCAACATTGCCTTCAAACAGATTGAAATAGGAACCGTCTTGGTGAGAAGGGTAGGAATCTGATTGCTCGAAATTGGGGGCCGTGCCGCCCGCAGTGTAGTAATTGTCCACCGAGAAGTTGTACGCAAAGACGTTTCCCGCTCCGCCATTCATTATTTCAGCACCGGCAACGTGTTGAAATATATTGTTTGCGTCCAGAATGTCGTCAGACATGAAAGATACTTCGTGCCCATAACTCAGATTAGAACCGTTCGACCCGTAAGAATAGTTATTCTGGATCGTCAAATGCGACGACAAATAGCTCCAGATATTATTTCTGTCCGGCGGTGAGCCATTGTTGATCGTGCGAACGCCTGTTACCCAGCAGTTTTTAGCCCAACCAAAAAAGATGAATGACCCCGCACTACCTGGGCTATCAGTCGTGAGAGAACCATCAAGCGTAAGGTTTTCAACGCCATCGTTCTGAACTGGCAGATGGGTATTCCAGCCTGCCGCAGGCGAGAAAGTTCCCGACCAGATCGGCGAATACAGACCAGGAGAAATGCCAACTGCGCCTCCTGCGCCTCCTCCGGGGATAGAAGTTACAGTGACAGTTTGCGTTTGACTGTTGCCAGAAGGACCGTTTTGGCCTCCTTGCTCCGAACAATCTCCTAACGCTCCAGTATTCTGACAATTCCAAATCGTGCCCGGATCGGTTGCCTGATCTGCTTGCCAAAGCACTAAAAGAGCACCGATTTGCAAGTTTGTGGTATTGCTCAAAGTGATCGATGTTGCACCTTGGGCGTATCCAGCCGTCCAGTTCGCAGAGTTTTGAACGTTATCCCGAATGTCAAAATTATCTTGGCCTGTAATACAAACAGCACCGCCGAGCCCAAAACATCCGGTCCCCGGTCCTGCTGTAAACTTAATAATTGTCTGGTCTGCTCCGGCACCGCGCAGGACAACATTCGACTTTGAAGCAAAATCTATCTTGGCATTTAGAACGAAGGTGCCAATCCCTAGCAGCACGTATTGGTTTACGCCACAAGCTGCGATGGCGCTGTTGATCGTAGTTGGAGCACCAGGAGTGCCCACCGTCCCGTAGGCCGCGATGGTTGAACCGCATTGAGTCCAAGCTGCGTCTGGAATTCCACCGACGACGCCAGCAGATGACCAATCTATAGCGCGGCCTGCGGAGATGACTCCAGACCAGAGTTGCGCGTGCGCCGGAATGGCTAAAAGCAAGATGGCCGCAGCTATAACGAAGAGCTTCAACGTGGCACCCTCCAGTTCAAGGTTATGGGCCCCGGTGTAATTGGCAAAGTGGTGCTGTTACATACCTTGAACGAGACAGTATTCAGACCTGGATACTTGATGATCGTTAGAATACCTCCTGATGTGGGGCTATAGCCGGTAACTCCGGTCGGATCGGTATTGAAATCAGCAATGATGTTGTCGGTACTCAGTGTGCCCGGTGCTGAGATGGTGACCACACTGGCGCACGTTCCGGAGTTAATGGCACCGGTTCCAAGAGCTGCAGTACCATTGGCGATTGTCACGGTAGTGTAAACGGTCTGTGAATAACCTCGTCCAATGAAGAACGCGAGCACACACAGCAGGCAAAGTGCGATTCTCTTCACGTCAGAACCTCCCATTCCTTATCGCGCCACGGATCATGTCAGTTAACAAAATCCTCTTTGACTCTTTTTGCCTGTAGGATGTGTAATGTTGTGCCATCCCACGTAAACTGATCGCCAACTTCGAATTCAACCGCCGTATCTAAATCGAGCGACCATTTCTCACCAGCTTCGGTTTCTAATTGCAAAACGTTGCCGTCTTTTGAAACAACCGTCAGAATCTGACGTTCGACAGCCATGTTAGAATGCGAAAGCGCGAGGACGCGTAAACGCCCCCGCGCTGAACACCACGCCTACTAAGGAGGCGCGATGCTTTCTCTCGATTCTACTGCCAAACACGTCAAGAACCAGTGCCTTGATTCCACTCTTGCCGAAAGATTCTGGCAAAAGATAGATAAGAACGGCCAGGTTCCAAAGCATTGCCCAGAACTTGGCCCATGCTGGATTTGGCTTGGTTATAAAAAAGAGGATGGCCGCGGCCAAATTGGTACGAGCAAGGGGACTCAGCATGCGCACAAGGTCTCTTGGGAATTGCACAATGGGCCGGTACCTGACGGTTATTGTGTGCTCCATCATTGCGACAACATGGGCTGTCCCAATCCAGATCATCTGAGGGTGGGTACTCAAGCGGAGAATATCGCTGAAATGATCGCCAGAAATAGATCTTACCATCCAAGTGGGATAGATTATTGGATTAGACGTATCCGGACGCAAGAACGCAAACCACCTCCGACGTTGGAAGAACGCTTTTGGGCTAAGGTTAACAAAAAGGGACCTATGCCAGAAGATTGCCCTGAATTGGGGCCATGCTGGATTTGGACTGGATACCGTCAGCGCCAAGGCTATGGGCATATGAGCATCGACGGCAGAATCAGTAGAGTTAATAGAGTGGCGTGGCTTATACAAACAGGAGAAGATCCGGAGACATTAGCGTTCTGCACAAGTGTGACAATCCGCCATGTGTACGTCTTTCGCATCTTTTCCTTGGCAACCATAAAGAGAATGCTGATGACATGATGGCAAAAGGAAGAAATAAATCCTTCCCAGGCTCGCAAAACAAAAATTCTATACTTAATGAGGATCAAGTTAGAGAGATAAGATGGAGAGCACGAACGGAAAGACTGGCAGATATCGCGCGAAGCTTTAAGGTCCATATTGCAACAATTTGGGGTATAGTTCACAGGCGAAGTTGGAAACATGTCCTCTAGAATCTCCCGTTTCGGATGGCTCCGCGCGCTAAAGAGACAAAAGTGCGTTGGTTGCGATATAGAAAACTACGCATACTTTCACTGTCCATTGCGTGGATATGAACATTCGTCGGATTAGCGCCTATCCCACCGCCGCCAGGACTTAACGCTTGCTGTAATGGTCTAGAAATCCCAGCAGGGAGCACCATTTCCCCTTCGTGCACATTGAGGGGCATGTTCCGTGGCACGATCGCGCCTTTCTGCGCGGCAGCGAATGCGTTGAAGGCCATAACTTCAGAGAAGGCTGTGGCCGCCGCGCCTGCCGCCAAGCCCGGACCCACTACAGGAACCGCAGCTTCGGCGGCATAAGCTTCGGCGGCAGCCACGCCAGCATATTGCGTAATGGTCGCAGTGGCCGATGCCGCCTGAATTGCCTGCTTTTCCGCAGCTGTAGTAGTATCCTGAATCACCTGCTGCTGGCCCATCAGAGCATGCACAATCGTCATGGCAACATGCGTGGTAATCCATTTCATAAGCATTTGTTCTAGGGAATGAACCATGTTCATGACTAGTTCGCCGCCCAACTTAATGAAGGCGAACTTTACGGACTCAGTTCCTTTGATCACACCGTCGAAGGCAGTCTCGAACGGCTGCATGAACCGCATCATGGTGGACGCCCAGTATTGCTGGATCTGATTAGCCGTTTGCTGATTGGAGAGCTTGATCTGGCCGTCGATCTCTTGCATCTTTGCAGCAGCTTGTTTCTTGGCATCGACGATTTTGTTTTGTAACTCTTGCCATTTCGCTAGCAGTGCTGCGTCGGCGGCATTTTCCGGCACTGCCCGCGGTGCTGTCCCCACGCCTATACCGCTAATAGACCCCAGCTCCGCAGCATGCGAACCCATGGCGTCGCGCTGTGCCTCTAGGCTTTTGACAACAGCGTCGGCCTTTTCCTGTTCTAGCCGCTTCTGCGTTTCTAGCTCATCGGTTTGTAGCTTTCCTAGGTCTTTAGATTTGTGAGGAGCCGATTCTAGAGATACGCGAAGCTTTTCCTTCTGCATCTCAGCATGCTGCTTTGCGGCAATCTCCTGAGCTCCTATCGATATCAGTGCGGCTTGTTCTTCACCGCTCCGAAGAGCGGCCAGATAATCGTTTTCAAACTTGACTTTTTCTACTGCGGCTTCTGATGCAGCTCGCACCTCTCTATCGCTTGATGAGGAAACAGCCAAGCCCATCTCTTCTTCCGCCTTAGTCCTATTTTTGGTGGCGGCGATCTGCAAATCGTAGGCCTTCACAGCGTCCTTGCCCGTCTGATCCCAGATCTCTCGCAATTTTTTCTCTTGCTCTGCCACCTCTTTGGCTAGATCCGCCGTTTCCTTTAGCTTGTCGGTTGGAAGCTTGACGAGCTCTAGGTTCTGTCCTTCCTTTGCATAGTCTCTTGCTTTTTCTCCGGCTTCAGCCGCACGCTTGGTAAGATCGTCCCATTCTTTGCTGCCTTCTCTGACGAGAGCTTGCTGTTCCATCCATGGGCGAATCGCAGTTTCTGGTACTCCTTGTTCCCGCATGGATTGCGCTGCGGTCTTGTCACGCTGGGCCAAAAGATCTCGTTGTACGGCAAGTTCTGCCGCGGCATCTGCGGTCTTCAATAGTGCTGCAGCGTGAGCATCTTTTGCCGATACTGCTTCGAGCTCGGATCCTTTGAGGCCAATCTCGTTCAATTCCATCTGCTGGATCTTTAGATCGGTGGTGTACTTCATCTCCTCTGCGTTTGCCTTGAGGGCATCGGCATAAAGTCTTTGAGTTACCGCGTCCCACCCTTCATACGCAGACACAACTTCGCCTATCTTGCTAATCATCGCGCCGAGCATTTCCACGAAACCGATAGCTAGGAAGAGAGGGAAAACATCGCTGATGATCGGAATCAAACTTGGTATGCGGGAAGCGACGCGCGCCAAGCCGTATTCAATGCCACCGATGCTTCCGGTGAGTGCGCCTAATTCTTCTCTAACCTTAGCACCGGCCATGGCACTCGCTTGCATGCTCACGCCAGCCCCGGTTGCGGCCTCGGCGACCGTTGTGAGAGCTGCGGCTTCCACGCCTGCGGCACTTGCTGCCGCCGCTGCTGCTGTAGCTGCTTCCGTTGCGCTGCTGCCAAAATGCATTAGGGCTTGAGCAGCTTGTTCTGCCGTCAATCCTTGAGCTTGAAAGCGAGCCGCTTGAGCTAAGACAGCATCTCCGGCCCTTTGGGCATCGGCAGCAACTTGTTTGAACTTGTCAGCCAGACTTTGTACGGCCGCGCCAGCAGCATTGGTACCGCTGACGATCGGGCCCACATCCATAGATGCAGAAATTCGAAGGTTATCGTCTGCCATTAAGATTTAACCTCTGTCTTGAGACCGGAGATTTCGAGCACCTTAAAGTACATCGCATTGATGGCTGGCAAATCAAAATCCCTCTTCAAAACCTCTAAGGTGAAATCTCCATTTGTTGGCTGACCATCTATGGGCCTAATCGTTGTTGCCTTTTTGATCGATTCAATGACGGTGCGTTGCGTAAGACCCATCCAATCTTCCGATTTTGTTGCTTCTTTGTTAGCGAGCAGTTGCGCTGTCTCTTCCTGAAACTTCTCAGCCTCGGCCCAACTCATTGCCGCAAGCCTTACACTAACGAATTCATCGATCTTGAAATCAACTACACGAACCATCGTTTCACCTCGGTTACGGAACGTTAAGATGATCGCCGCGTTTAGCGCGGGCGACTGCTTCTTGAATGTGGCCTGGAGCACAATCGAGATGTCGTGCTCCTGTAAAGGAATTCATGGCCATACGGACTTCTTCAGCAGACGATGAATGCCGTGAAGCTATAGATTTACGCTCCGGTGCATAGCTTTCATCGCCAACTTCATTAGCGCGATGCTCTCGCCAGTTTTGCTTCTTCGGGTCATATCCAACTTGTGCGCGCAAAAGCACGTGCGCTGGCGGATAATCGAGCCAGTACTCAAGCAACTCTTGCACGAACGGGAAATCCATTGCTCCTACTTCATTTGGCGTCATGCCAAGTTCGGTAACGATGCGGCAGCGAATGAAGGCAAAATCGACATCATGGTCCTCTTCCGGTGCGACAGTAATGAGCCCACTCTTGTTCAGAATCTGTTCGTGCAAATAAAGGAAGAAGGCAAGATCCAACTCTGACTTGATTCGCTCGATCGTCCATGCCTCTCGGCCAGCCGCCTTATTTAATGCTCGGCATACCGTCTCCAAACTGCGCTCTGTCCATTCTCGGTGGGTATGTTTCGCCGACGCGCGATTTTCCTCGATGTACTGCTCGGTTTCATCGAAGGTCAGCGGCGCGATACGAACGGAGATCCCATCCATGTAGACTTCGTGTACGCGCATTTACTCTTGCTCTTGGATTCAGTTTGGATTTTAACTGCTGAGCGGCTTGCGAGCGTCCTCGCTTGGGTTAGCCGCGGTATTCCTGAACAGCTTTTGCGGATTTTAGGAGTAGCTCAATATTTTCAACGAGAGCGTCTCCAGATTAAAGGGCCCAGCAAGGGCTAGGCCCCAAGGGAGAATCAAATAGTCTCGGCAGGATTGCGAGGCAGTCTGATTCTGGACCAGATGATAAAACCGTCAAGGCAATCCGTCAAGCAGCGATTGCAACTGGTTTCTCTTTTAGTAGACGCCGCTTGATCCGAACAAAGAACCATTCAATTTTGGAAAACCGCGGAGGAAAGGCAATCCGAATCAGCTTAACTGCGCAAGGACCGCAGATGCCCTTCTTCATGGAAGATTGACAAGCAATAAATTCAGTGATCTGATGTCCGCATTCGAGGCATTCGTAGGTTATGTCTGGCAGATACCCTCTGAAGAGCTACATCCTGTCCCTTCATATGCGTGAAAAGCAACACTGTCAAATGATAAAATAAAAGGGCCTGCGCTGGACACGCAGACCCCGAAGAACACCGCACCTGACAGGAGGCGCGATGCCCTGTCCTACAGATAATACTCTCAAAGAACGATTCTGGAAGCATGTCGACAAGAATGGGCCTATCCCTGCGTCGTGCCCGGAGTTAGGGCCGTGCTGGATTTGGACCGGATCTAAAAATCAGGATGGTTATGGACAAATTGGAACGAGCAAAGGATTACGCGTAGTCCATCGCGTATCATGGGAACTGCACGGCAATACAATACCAGAGGGCCATGAGCTGTTTCATCATTGCGACCAACCTAATTGTATTCGACCTACTCACCTATTCACTGGAACGCGCCAGGACAACATGCAAGATATGCTTAAAAAGGGAAGGCAGCATTTTCCAGCAGGCGACGAACACTATCCTACGCGCTTAAAATTCGAGCAAGTGTGCGAAATTAGAAAGCTGTGGGAATCCGGAGTTCCGCAAACTGAACTAGCCAAGCGATTCAATAGGAAACCTAATACGATATCCAAGATCGTGAATCGGAAACGATGGCGCACGTAACTTGTTGATAACGTTCAATCTTCGTAAAATTCGCCGAGGAAACCAGCCGAATTTGCGAACGCTTGTCCCTCGATGTCGGAGATCAAGTAATCGGCGCGCTTGAGCGGAGCGGTGAGCTTGCCGGCCTTGCAAGCGTAGAGGTCGAGATAATTGGGAATGCCGGTCGTCAATTCCTGATAAGGTTGCGACAAAAGCATTTCGAACTGCGGGCCCCAGCCTTGGACGTGATTCTGAACGACGAGCACGCGGCCAGTGGTGATCTGATAGCGATAGCTGACCAGGATCGCTTTATTGTTGTCGGAAGCATTGAATGTATATAAGCCCGCGCTAACGTTGTATTGGCCCAGTGCAGGAGCTCCGGTAACTTTCTGGAAGAGTTGAAGGTTCGAACCGTAAATGACGCCCATGTCTTGTGTGAATGTGGCCGAGTGGGTAACTGTATAAGTAGTCGAAACGAGCGTGGTCGATTCCTGAACTTGCGGAACGCCGCCGCCTGCTCCTATGCCACCGGAGTTGGATCCAGCACTAATCGTATCGCCGAAATAAATGTTGTTCCAGGTATCGATCGAGAAGCGACCGTAGCCGGCTTTCCAGGTTATTTTCTTGTCCGAGATTGCCGTATCATCTGGAAATTGAAGCTGGCCGCGGAGTTCTTTGATCGTGGCGTCGATGGTGATATCGACATCTTGCAGTGTGGCAAACCAAACAGGAGAGGCGTTGAAGACGCCACCAAAAAATGGTCCTGGCAATGCGAACAATTGCCCCGAGCCGAAGGCTAATCTCGTATGGTTACCCTCTTCGCTACGGAGAGAGCCTAGACCAAAAAAGCAACAGCAACAAGGAAAGAATCAGATTCCCAGCTCTACGGCAATGCGCCAAAAGACCACGACGTTGGTGTCTTCAAATTCGCGACCCCATTCTGAGCCACCCTCAAGCCAGGCATTATTCACCAGGCTTCCTAGCGTTTGCCGTTCAGCAAAGCCACTGGCATTAGGAATGGCACCCTGTTGCATGGCAGCATCGATCTGGTCGGATATTTGATTGATCAAAGTCTCCGCGACAGTCTGGTGGGTTGGATCGGCCGTCACATAAAGCCAAAGGTTGTAATTGATTCTGTACTTGGTAAGGCCGATGTGTGCCTGTTGTGGCTGAACGAAATCTTCGGTGCCAGGTCCGCCCTTGAACAGAACCAGGAATGGTTTTTCGGCTTCATTCACTTCAGTCCAAATTCTAGGAACGCGTGTGATGTTTTTGCAAAGATTGACGAGAGGCTGATAGCCGCTGAGCAAATTGAAAAGTGCGACGGAAATGTCTTCGCGAGCAGACTTCATTACTGCGTACGATACCGCACTGCTGCGTCCAAGGTCCAGACCGCTTGTTCGATGCCTTGTAGCGCGGTGATTTGAAGTTGATACCGGCTGCCGATCGCGGCATTGAAAGTATCGGGGACGATTCCTTGATAATTACCGTTAGAAGCCGGGATGTAATTTAAGGGCAACCCATTGATCGTTGAATCCTTATTTCCTCTTTCATCGAACAGGGTGGCTGTCACCGTCGCCGAATCCAAATAGACTAGCGACAAGAAATCCTGCAGGCCAGTGACGGTAATGACCGTCGAATTAAGTGGATAGAAAATTTGTGGACTTATGATCATGGGACGACGGTGCAAGTATATAAGGGCTTTGTTTTTAATACTAGAAAATTGGGCTGCTCTAACTCGCCACTTTTATGTTAGCTGCAATTACAAGGCTATTCACTGAAGGCGTTCCCTGTACCAGCGGCGTAACCGAAATTGAAGCAAAAATGAACCCAATGTTCGGCGGCTGCAACTCAAGGAAGACAGCCCCAGAGCTCGCCGGCACGGCCATGTTCGGAATTCGATTGATCCAATTCTGATAAGTTGGTCCGAATTTGTCGATGCTGACCGTTTCAGGTTTCAGCAGTGCGCCAGCGTCGATAATGCTTTGGCCTAATTCGGCGGTTCTCTTCGCTAAATACGTCGGCTGCGAAACCGGTTGCCACCACTTATCGAAGCTAACGATTTCCGTTAAGACAAGTGTTTCGCCGGAAGCTGCCTGTATAGCGGAATTGAATGGCCTGTTGATCCATGCCTGATAATCAGGCCCCCACTTGTCGATCCTGATCGTCTCCGGCTTCGGATCAATAATGAACTGCTGTAGCTCCGCAGAACGCTTTGGCAGGTACGTTGGTTGTGAAGTCGGCTGCCACCACTTGTCGACCAGGATCTTCTCTGGCGGCGGTATTACGGTCTGAGTGAGATCAGCCGAGCGGATCGGCAAATATGTCGGCTGCGAAGCTGGTTCCCACCACTTGTCGAGCGTGATGGTTTCGATGGGCGGCTGAGGCATATAAATGCCGCCCGATGCCTGCTGAACTGCGGAATTGAATGCTCCTGGTACGCGGCTCGGATAATCTGGATTGAATTTATCGATGCGAACTGCTTCTTGCAAAGTTAGCTGCTTCGCATCGATTGCCGCCATGCCAGAAGCGGCTTGGGCGGCGTAGACCTTCAGTTTGAGCGAAAGATTGGCGGCCGGGTATTCAGGCTGTTCCATCCACGCATCGACGTGGACCGCTTCTTTTTGCGTGAGGAGTTTAGAATCAATTACCGCTTGATCTAGAACTGCCGACCGCTTCGGTAGATATGTGGGTTGCGAGGCTGGCTGCCACCATTTGTCGATGGTGACAACTTCGCCAGACTTGAGCAGAACAGTCGGATCAATGACGTTTTGATAGAGGACGATGCAACGCGCAGCTAACCGCGGTGCGATGTCTGCATAATCAGCCTGGAACTTTTCAACAAAAACAGTTTCTTGTGCGGTCGAAACAACCGTGGCAGCTCCAGAAGTTGGTTGTGGTATCGCACGCGGCAACAGATCTGGATAGACAGGTTGGAATTCAGTTAGGGATATGGCCGGCTGAACGATTTGAATTAATTCCGAAGTTCTCTTTGGTAGATAGGTTGGTTGTGAAGTTGGCTCAAACCATTTGTCGACGGTGACGATTTCGCCAGCGAAGACTGGCCCTGTCCAGTTTGAGGATACTTGTGCGGCAATTGGCGACAACCGCGTTACGCGATCAACATAGCTCGGGCCGAAACGGTCAATGCTAACCGTTTCTTGCTGCGTCAGAACCTTAGGATCAATTAATACTTGCCTGAGATCAGCAGACCGCTTCGCTAAATATGTTGGCTGACTAGCCGGTTCGAACCACTTATCGAGCAGGACAATCTCGCCTGATTTTAGTAAGACCGTGGGGTCGATTACTTGCTGGTCAAGAACTGGAGACCGTTGCGCCAGGCGAGGAACAGCATCTGCATAATCAGCCTTAAATTTCTCAACGCTTACAGATTCTTTTGCTGTCGAGACGACGGTGACGGCACCGGACGCCGGTTGTACGTAGGTGCGCGCTAGCCAAACCGGATAATCCGGCAACCATTTGTCGGCCAGCACGACTTCGGTCGGCACCAGAGGAACGAAAGAAGTCGCAGACACGTAAAGCTGCGCAGGGAACGGCTTCGGGAAAGCGCCCGGATAATCCGCATACATCGGCGAATAGGCGCCGTGCAGTGTTGCGAATGCCTGCTGATGCCCGGGAACGGTGAAGAGATCGTATGGATACGGAGGCCGTACGGGATCCGGCTGCTCGTGCCACCACTTGTCGAGCGTGACGACTTCAGCGCCAGCAGCTACGACTTGGACGAATGCCGGTTCAGGTACAAGCGAGGGAATACGGCTTGGCTGGAATAATGGCTGAGACGCAGGCGAGAACCATTTATCCAGCGTGACCGTTTCACTGATCAGGCCGACGAATGCGCTGCCAGAATTGACGCCATAGCGACGACGCCGCGCAACTTCTGGTGCCGGTTGACCCCATTTGCTTATAGAAACCGATTCTTGCTGCGTGAGCAGGCGTGAATCAGTGACGTCCTGATCCAGTACCGGCGATCTCTTCAGGTAGATTGGCTGACTTGACGGCTGCCACCACTTATCGATGGTTACAACTTCGCTAACGACAACCGGTCCCGTATAGCCCGATGCGACATATGTCGCTTCTGAATATGGTCGCGGCAACCAATCCGGATACGTTGCCTTGAATCTACTAATCGTGACCTGCTCTTGTTGGGTGAGCAGTTTCGTATCAGTGACCGACTGACCCTGCTCTGCGCCAGTTCTCTTCGGCAAATAGGTTGGTTGAGAAGGCGCTGCGTACCACTTATCAAGAGTGACGCTCTCGCTGATCAGGCCAACATAGGCACTTCCGGAGCTAAGGCCCCTGCGAACGCGCGCGAGCCAAGCTGGGTAATTCGGATGCCAATGATCTTCGTAGCCGTGGATATATGCGAACGCCTGTTGATGGCCAGGAACTGTGAAGAGGTCAAAGGGATACGGTTGCTTGAGTGGCTGTGACGGCGGTTCGAACCATTTGTCGATGGTGACCGTCTCTGCCACTGGCACAGTAACGGGAGCAATAGTCTGGGTCAGATCAACTGCGCGCTTCGAATAAGTTGGCTGCGAGGGAGGCTCAAACCACTTATCCAAAAATAGCGGTACAGGGGGAACGAACGTACTGCCGGAACACACACCGTAATTGCGACGCCGCAAATGAATCGAAGGCGGTGGCTGGCCGAACTTATCTACAAACGGTTCTTCCGGTTCGGTTGCCTGTTCTGGATCCGATGGAGCTTGTCCCGAAGATGCCGAGAGGGTTGCGTAGTAATTCCACTGCGAGGTCCGCGGAACGATATCCGTGTAAGCCGGCCGCCAATTGCCGTTACCTGGGTAATCTTTAACGTCGAAATTGCGCTGGCTACCGGACGAAGCTGCCGCAAGGACAATAGCGAAGGCCGCAGCACGTAAAGCCCAATTACGTTGCGGCGGTGTAGGAGGCTGCATCCACGCTTCAGGGTGAACTGTTTCGGCAGTATTCGGAGGGGTTACGACCGGCTGGACTTTCTCTTGATATTGCCAGCGTCTCGGCATGTCAGTAACCTACGATTTCAGGATTCCAATGAGCCAACGGAATAGGCGGCGACTCTCGGCCTGGTGCTTGGCTATCAATCACATCTACTGCCAAGCCGGTTGCTGGCGTGATGATCTGCGAAGCAGTCGTTCCAGAGCTGTCATCAACAAGGTTAGAAAATGTGCCCGTTCCGACCGTCGTGCATTCCCAAAAAAACTGAATATAAAGATATTGATTAGCCGTCAGTGTGATCTGGGATCCGGCGAATGTCGCCTGAAATCTGGTGGCTACCGTCCCCAGTGTGATGAGTCCAGAATCTGCCGTGCCGATCAGTGAAACCTTTGTGACAGTGGTAGTGCTCGCCGTGACAACGTAGACTTCGCAGATTGCGTGGCCAGTGTGGGCACCACCGGAAGCCCGAATATTCTCAAAGTCTATGGTCCACGTACCGGCCAGAAAAGTCGTCAGTGGTTGCGTGTCATAAATCCAACCCTTGCCGGTGCCTGTGATCGTGCCGCCAGGCGTGCCGATTACGTTCGCTCCTGGGCCTACGTTGTAGTTCGTGGAAGCGACCGGAACGAAAGCCGTACCATCAGCCACACCGCCTGCGGTCGCACCTTCAGTTAAGCTGAGCTGATTAACACTGGCATTACTGCTGACTACACCGGAAGCGGTTGAGCGAAGGAATAAAGTGATCGCGGCCATTCTCGTTCAATAGACAATTGCCTCACGCATCGCGCTAGAAAGTGATTACGCCACCATCACTTGGCCCGACTTCTTGAATTGCCAATGCATAAACACTGAGTAGGCCGCTCGATCCGGTCCACGTTGTCGGTGCAGTCAGTGATCCCGTGGTCAGGCCAGTAGCGAACCCATCACCGAATCCAGTCGTGCCTTCATAGGTGAAACCCGTACCTGTGAGCCCGGAGACGACTACCGTCCCTCCAGCCAAGGCGATGATGAAATCACTGTTGCCTGAAAGGGTTAGCGGAACTCCCGCGCACGACGTGCAAGTCGTATCCTGAAGCTTGCCGCCAGCATCAAGCGCAACGACCGCGAGTCCTGATGCCGCTTCCCACACAATCACGTCGGCTGCGCCCGTAAAAGTCGTGACTGGCTGACTAAACGAGGTAATGCCGCCGTTCGATTGCAAGCAATAATAAGCGTCGTTTACGTCTCCCGCTGGTACGTAAATAGCTGGGGCATTAGGGGCATGTACCCAAGGAATGGCACAAGCACTAGCAGGTGGCGCACCCATTACATCACTGAAAGAATTATCTTCGAATCCAACCACAAGAAGATGGTTTGCTCCGGTCGCTGCAAGAGAAACGACACAAGGGCTAACCGAGCAGCTAGCAGCAATGTGCGCCACCTGAATTTTGGTCCAGGCGTGAGCTTCTGGAATGAAGGCTAGACAAAACAGCAATGACATTGCGAGTTGTTTAATCATCAGTACACGATCGCGTCTCGCATCTGCAAAACGGGAATCCTGACCGTCTGCAGCATCCCCGAAGTCAGGACGAAAAGGTTATAGAGAAAGCCCGACGGACTTCGCAGCGTTGTCGAGAGTGGATAGCCGCCATTGGTAGTTGGCTGATTCGTGATCCCGCCGCTTAGCGAGGATCCCAGCTGCCACGAATTGCCACTCAAATCATTCAGGATCGGGAAGATCGGACTCTTCGTGGCCGGGGTCATGGTCAGGTCACCACTGTCGTTCACTCCGAGGATATACGTTCCATGTGGATTCGGGTCGAATGCGGCTTGCCCTGAGACCGCTATGAGAATGGCATACTGCGCGCGCAGGACCGCCCAGTTAGTCTGCGGCGGTGTTGGTGGCTGACCCCATGCGTCTACGCTGAATGCCATCTAAGGACCGCAACCACGAGTTACGAAATACGTCGTTCCAGCAGGTGTTGGCGTTTCCTCGAATGTAAAAACTGGGGCAGTAGCCGACAACGTGGTCTGCCGAAATGCGTCTTCTGTTCCCGCGCCCACAACCGGCGTATGCGAACCGCCGTTCACGATCATCCAGCATACCGTAGTTGCCGTCGGCAGGGCATTAGTCAGCGTATCGGTAACGGTGGGATTCGCACTGGTGGTCGTGCCGGTAGTGATCGTCCACGAGCAAGTCTGGCCATTGCCTGCAGCGGCAGTAACGCTAGACGATCCAGTGACGGCCCAGCCAGCGCTCAGAGCCAGTTCGCCATTCGTACAGGCACTTCCTTGGTCGCTAATATGAAGAGACGATCTAACAGTTCCAGCATTCGGGCTTGCAACCAATGTATTGTTAGTCGCCGGAAACTGAGGATTCCAGCCTGCAATGAAAAACCCGCTTAAGCTACCAGGAATTTGCGTGCCAGTAGTGTTGCCAGCGGTCAAAGGCAACCGCAGCATTTCCTGGCCGGTCCAACAGTTCGTGCCCTTCATCGTGCCGACCGTGCTCCCGTAGCTGACGTCCAAAATAACAAGAGCATTTTCGTTGGTACAATCAAACCAAGTCGTGACGGTGAAGATATTTATTTGGGCGTTGACTGATCCGCCGTTAAACTTCATTCCCAGAGCACTGTTTAGAATCAGCCCTTGAAAGGTGTTACCAGGATTGCGGAACTCAATTCCTATCGGGGCGGATAGTGAAGATCCAGACATAACAAACTGAGAGGCTGTAGGTTCGGTGAGTATGCCCCATCCCACGGCAGAAGCATCCTGCCTATTCGTTAACTGCACATCGGCAGCAAAATCATGTATTCCGCCCGAACCATTTAGGTACGAAGTTCCTCCCTTGCCCCACAAGGTCTGGAAGGCTTCTATTCCCCAATGGCCGTGATTGAAATCATCTACATTTACGAAATTTGAACTCTGCGGTCCCCAAAACACCCATCCATCGCAGCCGGAGTTCATATCTTGAATGTCGGTATAGGTGGAAATTAGCTGCGTTGTATCGTCGCCGAAGGCTGGCGGGTTTACACCTTCATCCCATCGCCCGTCGCACGTGTTGTTAGCGACAACCGTATCGCGGAAGATTGAACGCCGACCGTAAATCTTGATCCCGCCCGCGCCGCCATAACCAATCGCGGTTATTACAGGAGTAGCCGTGCCTGTGCCGGATGCCCCTAAGCCGCTCGTCAGTGGAACGTAAGTAAACGAGGTGCCACTCGCGCTTACCAGTAAAAACGTGCCATTGTAACCGGCTGGCGTAAGCCCGGACATGGTGACGTTTTGCTGGGGCACGAATCCATGCGCCGATCCCGTGTTGCACGTCGCCGTGAAACCGGATGCAGTACATCCGGTAATCGCTATCGCCACGGGCTGAGTCGTGAGCGCGGTCGTATGACACGAGGTTTGAACGATGCACTGATTATCGTTGAAAGTAATCTGCGTCGCGGTAGCGCTCTGAACAATAAAATGTCCATTGAAGGTAAAGCCGTCAGTAGCCACGCCTGCTACGTCCACGGCGTAGCCAGCCAGGAATGCTGGGCTCGGAGTATTCGAGCAGTTGATCGTGGCAAGACCGCCACTGGAGCGCGTCACGTTTAAGGGAATGCAAGTGCCTGTCGTTACCAGTGCAGCCTCATTCGTCTTATTCCCATCGAGCGTGCAGCCCTGAGTCGTGAATTTGAAGGTGCCGAATTGGTTCGACGTTCCGGTCAGCGAGAAGAAGTTCTGATCCGCGATGATGTCGCGGTTGGCTCCTGCCGCAAGCTGAATCTTCGCATGGTCAGGACAAAATATAGCTGAATCCGCTGTTACGTCCGTCGAGGAGTCAGGAACAGTAATCGCTGGCGTGGTCGTGTAAGCCGCACTCGCGGTCCCCACCACATAGGTTCCCTGGCCAGCCAGATAAAGTCGGTTGTGCTTGTTCAGCGTAATGAGCGCATCAGTCAAAGTTATGGTCGATAGATTGGTAGAAACCCATGTCTCTTGCCCGTTTGCGGAAGCGGTAAGGGCTGAATTTATGCCAGCCGCCGTGCACGGATACTTCGTACCTCCCGAACACCCATCAACGTAAATTATATTGTTGACGGATGACATCGCGTTATTCCCCGTCCACGTGCAATTCTGGCTCAAGGCGCAGAAGGTCAATGCTTGCGCAAACGTAACTTTCCGGTGCGAACCAAAATACACAACCGCAGTCGTCGCAATATAGGAAATCACGAGTGCGTAGCAGAGTTTCTTGATCATCGGGGTCAGTACCAAACTACACAGTCCATCGACTGCGTCGGCACAAGCTGGCTTGGCACGAGCACGGTGCCCAAGTTGCCAACGTTATTCTGATCCAAGAAAATCTTCAGGTTGAACTGGAAGCCGCCAGAGCTTTGCATCGGCTTCGAGATCGGATAAGTAAAAGCACTGCCCGCAACCGAGACCGCTTCAAGATAGCCTTGCGTCGTAACCTGCACACCCCAGGCATTGCCGTTCACGTCACTCAGATTCACGACAACCGGTGTTCCAGAACTCGCGGTCGCTTTCAACAAACCTTGATCTGTAACGTCCACGAGCCAGATAGCAGCGCCGGAGTCTTGGAGAAGGAAACTCATTAGAAGGTGATTACCGGACCGTCATCAGAACCGGGAAGTACGCTGGCCTGAGTCATCCAATCAAAAGCATCTTGCCTGGCTGGATCTCCGAACATCCAGAGACCCATCTGTCCTATCGTTTTTGGTCCCGGCGCCACCGCACTGTCAATCGCCTGAATAGAGTAGACCGTGCCGTACCGGAACATATCGTTGAAGGCCGCGCAATAACTGACCGATGTCGTGGGGATAAGTGCCGCTCCAGTTTTATTGCATAACCATGCAAAAGCAGGCCAGATTAGAGCCTGCTCACTCCAAACATTCTGTACGGGAGTCCCTGAAACATTTATAGGAAGAGAGCCGCCCAATACCGTGCACAAGCCCATGTGTGGAGATTCAAATTCGTAAGCCCATTCGTGAAATAAGTAGGCACCACAGGCCGGATTAACGTAACTGTAGCCGTTAACGTAGAGATAATCGGCATAAGTCTTTATCCAGTACGGCCCTCGCGGATCAGTGGCAGAGTAAACCAAAGGATCGTTGAGTATCCTTTGAACCGAGTACATCTGCACGCCGCTTAGAAACGTATCGTTATTAGTTCCATTGCCTCCGATGATGACTGCCGAAGGATTGGAATTGCCGGAATTGTTTACAAGCCAGTCGATCTGCGAGAACTCCGCATCGACCAACATTGCCATTTGAACGGGATCTGTACAGACTGAGGAAGGCAACTGAGCAGCTAACGTCCCCGCCGCGGTATTGCGAATATCCAAAATAATTTGGCAGCTACGAATCTCTATAGCCAGTTCTCGCTGATTCTCATAAAGCGCCGGAATACCTCCGGGGTTGTCCGTGACCGACATGAGATTGATCATGTCGAGAGAAATGTAGTCACCTTGGCTGTTCCACACATCCTGAAGCTGGATTGGCCAGTTATAAATGGCTGCACCGCCACCTGGTCCTATCCAAGTGCGGATTTGAAAAACGGAACTGCTGGCTAATCCGGTGATCGAACTCGATAGCGTAACCGTGTGAGTGCTGACGTTTACGCTGCTTACTTTTGCCCCCGGCGAAGTAGCTATGCCATCCCACTCGTTCGACACGCCGCTTACGATATAGGCCGTTTGCGGTGCCAGACTTATGTCCACTTGTAAGCCGCTGCCTGAACCTCCTGTCGTCGTGGCCAAACCGGAACCAATGACGTATGCCTGTGCCGCGTTCGGGACGAGAGAAACAACCGCACCACTGTTGACGACATACACTGTCGCGGTATCGCCTTGCGCCGTGATCGTCACCACATCGCCTACGGCGTAGCTTGTGCCGGCGTGTCCCGAAGTAGGACTGATAGTAAACATCCCCGCAAAATCACAAGTCGAACACACAAGCGAAGTTCCGGTTGTGCCGGCTGTCGCCGTCAGGTTGCTCAACAGGCGCACGATAGTCCACGTATCGGTAGTTCCAGGCGTGCTGCCGAGAACACATTCGGTTGTGAAGCTCGTTCCACTCACGGCGCTCAACACCTGGCAATCCGCACCGCAATGCTGGGGGCAGGCAGAGCTGTTAAAATTGGTATCAACAGCAAGGTATTGATACCCAGACGCCAAACCTGACACTAGACCAGAGAGAGTAGCTGCAGTCGGCACGGTATACGTCGCACAAACCTGAGTGCCGGTACTATTTGTCAAAATTGTGGCGCACGAATCGACGGCATTTTGGGTAGGAGCACCGTTCCCGGTCACCGTAAAGGAATTTGTCGAGGTGACAGTCTCTAGCGTGGGCGGATATTGCTGAATGTCTCGCATCGTATGTAAGCAATATTGCGAGACGTTGTTCCATTGAGCGTTCTGGCCCGTGTAGGCCGCCAACAGATGATCTACATGACAGGCTTCGTAAAACCAGTTGGGATTTCCGCTGACAGCAAAGTGGTAGGTGGATAAACCCCAAATTTCGGCCCAAGTGTTGTCTTTCTGCGCCGGATTGTTGTGGATGAGACTCTCGTAAGAATAGTAACAAGTACTCGACATTATGTCTGGGCACAGAGCAGCCGTTGTACAGTTCGTATCACCTGAGGAGATCAGGCACTGACAATTATCAGTAAACATCGTGGCCCGTGTTCGACAAGGGATGTCGGCCTCTCCCGCCCAGCCCGGACCAACGGGAAGCGCCGGCGTGCTATTCGCGATTACGTAGCCGCTGGCGGTTGCGGTGTTGCAAGTAAGAGTCGAACCTCCGTTATAAATGCAATTCGTGTCGCCCGAAGTTTCTGTGATGACCAAAGTGTAAGCGCAGCGACCTCCGCCTAAATCTATTCCGCCATTATTGGTACAGTTCGCTCCGCCTGTCGGCGTGGTGGGAGACAAAACAAAATCGACGTTGCCACACGCAACTATCACACTTACGGTGTTGCACTGCCCCCCTAGCTTGAGGGCATTTAGGGCGCTGGTTGGTAAACTTCCGCCATCAAAGATGGCTCCACCAGACGACCAGCCTCTCATGCTTGTGATGTAGTTGAAGGCCGTCCCCGAAAAAACATAATTCATGGTCGTCCCAGTACCATCACTGAACACGTAGCCACTACTGGGAAGGGTTGTGCCAAACGAATTAAATTGAACTACGAAGCCTTGCCCAGGCGTTACCTGATAACCTGGGTGCACACCGTCATAAACGGGAAACACCGGCCGCAAAGGACTACCAAGCGCCGTAACGAGCTGCCCTGCTGTAATGGTTGGCCCACCAGAGGACAGAGCAAATGTGTGAGCCGCTGACTGCGCGATCAAAGCCCAACTGGGAGTGCCTGCAACGATACACCGCGAAGTCACCCAATATTGGATAGTACTTTGGCCAGTAGTCAATAACGCGTTATGAAATACAATACTGTGACTAGTAACCCCTACAGATTGGTCTTGCGCAATCCACACGCTACCCGAATCGTTTGTATAACCAAGATCACCGTAACTCCCTTCGGAAGTTGACAGCGAATCCGTATTCCAACTTATCGTTGCGTCTAGTCCAGAAATTGACGCCGAAGGACCAGATGTGATCGCAGGAGCACTGCCAGGACACATTGCAAAACTGAACGGCACGGTAGCCAAAAAGACAACAATAAGTCCCAAAAACTTTTTCATTGCGTGATCTCTTTGCTCCAGCCTGCGCCGCCTGCACCGCCAGGACCGCAAGTTGTGAATGAGAGACAACTTCCCGCTGCTCCTCCTGCAACACTAAAAGTTGCCCCACTATCAGTGAGGTTTGGCGAGCGAATAATAATCACGCCACCACCTCCACCACCTCCCGCGCCTTGAGTATTCGCTCCAGAATTGCTTCCAGGGGAACCATTCGATGTAAACGAAGCCCCTGATGCCAAAGTAATCTTTGGCGCAACGAAAATCATTACACCACCACCATTTCCACCCGCACCACCGCTGCTACCTCCTGTACCACCTATTGCACCCCCGCCCATAACGTAATCAGTAGTAGCAATACCACCTTCTAAAAGAGATCGAATAACGTTGGTAGACGGAGCAGCTCCAACGCCTCCGGTTCCACCACTCGATCCCCCACCAGAACCCCCTAACACAATCGTAACTTGACTTCCCGCCGATAAACCCTTGTTTGAAGATCCATTTCCTCCTGCAGCAGTGCCGCCACCTCCACCACCGCCAGCGCCTCCAGAATCACTTGCTCCATTAGCTTCTCCGGTCGCCACGAATGAACAAGCCGCACCGATAGTGATAGATACGGTAGCGCGAATGATTAACGAGGAGTTCAACAAATTACTCGTTACTGTCGTAGTACCCGAGCAGGTATAGGTCGTGGCGTAAAAAATGCCTGAGCGATTTCCGCTAGAACTATCGGTTAAGGCTCCGTCTGAGCCGTCACCGTAATATGAAAGCCACCCAGGAGCAGAACTACCCGGAACATTCCCGATCGTTGATAACTCCCAATACGTACCATCGTTCACGATCCACATCGGCGTGTTGGCTGGCAGATCTCCAGCTGCCAAAACTGATGCGCCAAGCCATTTGCGAACGTGCTGCGCAGACCCACCATTGACGGCAATGGTCACATCGCCAGTATTGGCCGTCGTCGTTTCGTAAAGAATCGCGGAATTGTCGCCGGCTGTGAAACTCGGCGTTGTCGAACAGCTTTGCACCGTTCCTGAGCCAGACGAATCGATGCACAGCACGTTTGCGAAGTTCTGTGGAATCGTGACGTTGGTCTGCGCGGACATTCGCCGCGGCGAAGGTATCAAAAGCGAGAGCACAATAGCCGCCAGGACCAACGCACCGCTTGTGAGCAGAAATCGTTTCACGTTAGACCTCGATTCCGTAAGACCTCAGCGCGTAGTTCCTCTCAAGCATGCGATCAATTTGCTGACGCCAAGTCACACACGGCGCGCCGAGCGTGCGAGCGCCCCAACAGCCAAGACATAGATAGCCCATGCAACCCTTGCACTGGTTCGGCATGTTCTTCGGCGTCCATCCAGGCGGGATGATCACAATTTTATTGCAATGGCTACATGTGCATGTCTCGTGTTCGATGGGAATCTTGTACGTGCGACCAGTTGGATCGCCGGGATCAGTGATGATTCCGTAGCCTTGAGGTTTAAGCATGTGTGGCTTTCTTCTTGCGCATCACTCGCGCTCTTCGTCGGCAACGACTGCATTGAAAAAATGGTTCATCTCCTGCAGTCCTGGGACGCCCACACCTAGTGCACGGATCCAGCTTGGTCACGCCTTCTCCAATTCGGCGTTCGCCCGATCGAGTTCTTCGCGCAACACCGGCGGCAAATACAGCCTGACGTCAGCCATCACGTCTGCACGCGGCCGCATCGGTGCTGGCTGTGCCGGAGTTGGTAGCACGTAACCGAATACATCCCCGCCCGGGAGATCCGTGAATCGCTGATGCTTCACGCCCATCAACTCATCTAGTGAGGCTAGAGTCGGCCAACCGAAATCTGTCAACCGGAAGGTGCTCCAGTCATCGATGAGGATTACAGGTTTTGTCGCCCACTCGAGATCCTTGATGATCTGCAACTCCTCGACCAGCGGACAGAGCCCGTGTTCTTTCGGTGCAGTGCCATTCTTCCAGTCGGCGTCGCCTTTGACGAAATGCGCGTCGAGCCAAAAGACCGTAGAGATCTTCGGGTCGACTACCTTGCGCAAGATGTCTGGGCTATTGCCGTAATATATGCTGACGTTGGAGAAACCATTGAAGCGTTCAACAGCGGCCTTGTGACGAACTGGATGAAGTTCTATGGAAATGCACTCTGCATAAACCTGCGCGGCCGCAGCAAGTGTCTTACCTTCGCCGACGCCGGTTTCAATGAAGCGCTGGGCGGGCCAACGGGAAAACTCTTCAAGATGCCCCATGCACCGAGGGTATCAGAATAACGCAACAGCTAGAACCAAAATTAGGCAGAGGCCGCTTGCGCTCGCCGAGCTTGGTGGGGACAGATGCCGTGATTCAATTCCTTGCCTAGGTTGCAATTCCAACAATTCAACTCGAAATTATCCTTCGGGAAACCTTGCGCTTTGAGCCAGCGATAAAAACGATTGCCAGCCGCGGTGCGGCTGCCAAATAGAGATTTTCTATGTGCAGCGCCTTCACCATCAATGTGATGAATAGTCAAAAGCTGCCAATTATCTTCACCACAACAGGTACACTTGCCACCATACGCAGCGACAACTTCTTTTTTGAGTTCGCGGGTACGTTCGTGGGCCTGCTCATGAATATATTCTTTGCCCATCTTTTCAGCCCAACGCCTGGCGCGATTATTAGCTGCCTGACGATATTCCGGAGAATCTCGACGGCGGTTGGCTGAGCGGACACGTTCGTATTCGGAGAGTTGTGCCCGATGAGCAGCGCGGTACTCGCGCATATACCGCTTCGTCGCTTCTTCGGGAGTTTCACCTTCGCGGCACTTATATCCATGTGGCATGCCGGAAAGCTTAGCACAGACCGGAGTATTTTGGTAATATTGTTATATAGTGTTGATAATAAATAACTTATTCATTCCCAGAAATGACAGTGGGCGTCCGACACGCCCGTGTACGCGCTCGACTGCGATCTGAGGTTGATCGTATTCGCCGCAGTCGGAGGCGTGACCAACTCGCCGCCAGGTGCCGCGACCCACCGATAAGTGGCGCGCATGTTCAAGTCCATCGGCCCGAATATGATCACACCTGGCGTGCCCTGCTCGGCCGTATAGTTCGTTGCACCGATCGAGGTTGACGCGCCGTCGTTCGCTTCAAGCGGGTTCGGCACCGAGGCTGTGGAAGTGCCAACTGTGCCCGACATACGGATCGCTTCCCACTGTGTCGAGTTATCAGCCGGCGTGCCCGAGGTGCCAACGGTAAAGTCATAGATCGTCGGCGTTACAGCCGCAGTTGCAGCAATGGAGAGAGCTGACTTGTACGAGCTAGCCATCACTGCAATCGTTCCAGTCAAATTGAATCTACGCAAGTTAGTTCTCCTTTTGGTGCAACAGCCAAACACGCAAAGCCGCTGTCACCTGATCAAGAGTATGTTCGTAGCCTTTGCCTTCACCACGGAAAATTTGCATCGAGGGATACCACGGTGTCGAGGATCCTGCTTTCCCCCACTTGGCATCGTTAAAGTCGCCAAGTATCGCCCATGCCGGTTTCCCCATTGCACCAGCTAGGTGCAACACTGCGGTATCGACACTCAAAACCAAATCGCAAGCAGAGATGAGCGCAATCGTGTCACGCCAGTCTTGGATTAGTCCGCTACCTAACGTAAGCGGAATGACTTCATCGTTGTCGTCGCCGTAATTGTAAATTGTCTCCATGAATCGATCGCCGAGCGAGGTAGGGACAGAACGGAATTTGAAAACGTCGCCTTTCTCACCTGCGCCGAGTTTGGCACCTATGCGAAGACCGCGCGTACGCGGAACGCTGATAGGCTCAATATACGGGCCATTCCACAAAACCGTTTCTGGCGTCATCTGAAAGAGCTGCATGAACTCGAACAAATGAATCCAGATATCCCACTTGCGGTGGTCCTTCATGTTCACGGTGGCGAGTGAAGGTTGGCGCAAGAACACGGGAACCAAGTCAGACGTCGGCGCGAAACTCACGTTGCAGTTGAACCGGCGCGCGACTTCAGGAATGTAGCGTGCGAGCATGAATATATCGCCAAATCCGCCGGCTGGAACTACGAGCACTTCTTTGCCGGTAAGGTCCTGGCCACGCCACTTTTCGCCGCCACCTTCAAAAGGATTCTCAACCAGCGGAGACCAGTACTTCCAGGCCTCGAGCCACTGGCCATCACGGAAAAGCGCTTCACCGTATGCGCCACGGTACTTTTCTGGTCGACCTTTATAAGCAATGCTCAGCCAATGCAGCCCTTCGTCAAATCCGCCGCTATGGCTAAGTGCAATGCCTATGTCGTAGGCGCGTTCTGGCGTGGGATCGAGTTCGTAGGCGTCTCGATAAAGCACGGCAGCTGTGGCAGGATCACCTGAAAAATATGCGCCATGCGCCTCTACGGCTTTATTCTGGGCAGACTTGTTGATGGAAAAAACCATTCGAGAACCAACAGGGACGCTACTATACAAAAGCAACAGCAACAACAAGAATTATTCGTTGAGGCTATCCAGGATGGATTGCTGGAGTTCGGATTTGATTTTAGCGGAATTCTCTTCGAGAGACGAGCGCATGTACGATCTAGCGGGTAGAGGTGGATGCATGACGCGCTTTGCAAAAACCTGCTTGCCATCCATTAAAAATGCCAAGGCCCGAGCTTTCACAGCGAATACCGGATAGGCGTGAGTGCCACCGTATTCTTGCACACTTGCATACATGGCTGCGCCGCCTCCAGCCGTTACCCCGCCAACAATATTGGTTCCTTCGAGCGCGGCCGGGATCGCGCGCACACTTCCAGAGAGTATGCCACTGCGGCGTTGCAATACTTGGCCCGACAGTTTTTCGCTCTTGATCTTACCTTCCAAAAGAAACATGAGTGCATTCATTTTGTTCGTAATGACTTGAATAATCCGCGGCCCTGCCGCACGCAACTTGGCGATCAGAGTTGCATCATTCTGCATGGTGATCTTAAGAGTATCAGGCATGCGTTAGTCACTACAAAGTACGCGTGTAGCGGTCCACGACCCACTGTGCGGCGATTGGTATATCCCAATCGCGATAACGAATCGTTCCACCGCCACCAGCCAAAGAGCGCGATGCTTCATCTGTATACGGCCGACGTTTGTAGTTTTGATGGACGACAATCTTGGCAGCTTGTGCTATGTCTGCCGGAACAGTGGCGTAGCCGGCCGTGTATTGGACTTCTATGTTTTGGATCCCTTTCCAAAAGCGCAAGCCTCCGCCTAAGGCGTAGAAGGGTCCAGCCTGCCACTGCGCAAAGATAGGGCTGGGCCCACCGGTTCCTGGAACTCCGCTTCTCAATGCAATACTTTTAGCATTTCCATCAATCACGTATCCCTGCACAGCAACACCTGTGGATGGAGCCACACTCATTCCGTTGATATTCAAGAGTGTCACGGTTCTAATTGGCCTATTCTTCAAAAACAATCTGGTCGTTCCTGAACCGTCATGGAATTCATCGAAGTTACAAATTGCAGTGAATGGAGATTGCGCGAAATCAGTGTTTTGATCGCCAAGGCCAGTGCGGCTCAGAAACTCAAAGCCCCAGGCTGTGATGCATGCCTGGAGAAGCACATCATCATCGGTCGTGGATTGCTTGAGCCCAGGGATCCAGTCGTGCATGTCCTGAACCGAGATCAAGTCAAGTACCGATGTGGTTGCGCCAGCCATGTCTATTGCAATGTCTTAATTGGAGTCCAATTGCCGAGCGGGAAGGGAGGATTCGGCACTGGCGTCGTCGGATAATTGGGTTGCGTATAAACAGCGATTGGCCAAGTGCCAACGAATTCATCGGCACCAACGGGAGAGGACGCAACCGCAGAGTTCACGGCCGGTACACGGTAATCGGATTGAACAAAGTTGCCGGCCCAGGTCGGCCCGGTTATCCCCATCGGATTAAGTTGGAATGCCATGATTGCTCCTCAAATCTCTCCGGCGTAGGCAAGCGCTGCCGGCATGTCTCCAACAAAAGTATAGGTGCCCATATGCGTGGTGCGCACATGGGGAAGCATCCAGATCTTGTAACCGAGATCGGAACAATTTTTACAAAACCAGAAATCTTCGGAATCGTAGAGGCGCGTTTCCGGATTTACGCCCACCCTGAAGAAATCGTGTATCTGGCCAGGAAGCGTACCTGATTCGCCGTGCGGTGCCTCATACCAGCGGTCGGGATAAGCCTTCTTGAATTTCAAAAAGACTTCCCTCTTGATCATCAGCAAGCCTGTACCCATTTGTTTCATTATCTCTGGCTTGTCGACTTGGATTACCTTTTCTTCGAAAGGCAGGAAGCGCATAACGAAATCGCCTGCAATTCTGGGAAACTCTGCTGGATCGATCTCCATGCCGTCGCGCTGGAATTGTTGCGCTAGGCTATTGACGTCTGAGCCATTTTGACAAATCGCTTCATTCTCCTTTACCCACTGAAACACACGCTTAGTGATGGCGTGCTGGACGCGATCCCAGCGAATGGACTTTTTGGAGCAGGGAACGCCGACGATATCGACATCCATTTCCAGCATGGCGAGAATATCGAGCGCATCGAATCCAATGTCGGCGTCGATAAACACAGCATGTGTCCTCGAGCTATCTTTCAGATAGCTGTCTGCCAATGTATTGCGAGCGCGGGAGATCAGCGATTCATTGATGACGTTGCTCCAGCCGAAGTCGATCCCTCTCTCGCGGCACAAAAGCGCGAGTTGCAAGAAGGAAGAATGATAATTCATGGAAAGCTGGCCACCGTACATAGGGGTAAGGATCGAGAGGGACTTACCGCGTAGGCTCACGGAAGAATACTACCATGCTTCTAGACTACTTCGGCGGTTTTCAATTTACCAATGCCCTCTGATTCATTGATTTGATCTGCAGCTGCGGAAAGGCAGGCATCTACACCAACCGTCTTAGCTACGTATTGAAACATACGGTTATCGCGGGGTAGGCAGGGCCCTCCATAGGGAGATCCAGGCTTCAAATAGGCGTTCCCTATGCGCGGATCGCTGCCAACGGCATCCATGATAATCGAAGAATCCGCGCCGAGTTCCTTGGCGACAAGATGCAATTGATTAGCCAGCGAAATCTTCATCGTCAAGGCACAATTCAAAGTGATCTTTGCTAGTTCCGCTTCGATCATACTCATACGCTTTACCGGCGCGGATGTCACGCGTTTATAGATTTCTTCGCATTGGTCGCCGGCCCCTTTGTGATTTGAGCCGATCAACACGATTGCAGGATTCAATAGATCGCGGCGCACGTCGGCGAGCCGGATAAACTCAGGCTTATAACAGATGTTTGGGCCAACCATTTCAAGGAATTTGTTGCAACTACCTGGCGTCGTCGTGCTGCCGATGATGTAGAGATAATCATGTTTCTTCTGGACGGCTGCGTGACGAGAGAACCGTTCTAAGGCTTCAAATAAATGCGCATTGGAAAATGAGCCATCCGGATTAGACGGCGTTTGAACGATGAAGATGGCCGCATCAGAGCGGTCGACAGCCTCTGCTCCATTGCATTCTGTTTTCGCTGGATCCAGGTCATAGCCAATCGCTTGGAAGCCGATGTAGCGCAGCATCTCTAGTAGTGGGAGTCCTACGCGTCCTAATCCACACACACATATTCTCTCCATCACGATATCTCCAAACAAAATGCACATGCCGGATTATTTATGCCACGCTTAACGTGCCATCGGTTATGGCTAGCTTTAATGCGACCCCTTTTGCGACTTTCGGAATCTCCAGGAACACCAATACTCTTGCGACCGCCTCTACTCCTGCTTTCAGCAGTTCCAGGACTTCCATATAACTCGGCGTAGCGACGACCTCCACCAGGAATAGGATATTTGTGTAGTTCCCAACGACGCTTACCTCCAGTAGAGGCAGCACGTTTGATGGCTTCAGGAAAATTATGAACCGTCAATCCGGCATTTCGAAATGCTCTAGTAATTGTCTCGCGCGAAAATCCAAGCTCCTTCGAGAGAGCATTGATCGAAACGCCTTCTGAATGTCTCTGATAAAGAGAGGCAATGTCACCATCGAATAATCTATCCGGTGGCATACCGCGTGCCCTGCGACGCGCCATAACGCGTGCATTCCGTTGTGTGACATAGCACTCTTTGCAATATTTGGCTACGCGCCAAGAGCAATAAGTAACCGACGCGCCACAGACAGTGCAAGGCGTTGTACGAGTTGGCGGTGCTGAGCCGCCAACAGCAACGTTGTAGCCGAATGTTTTGTGAGTAGACTGAAGGAGTATGATCCAGACTCGTTCCAAGTTGTCGAGTGAGCTTTTAATTGCGCTAGTAGAGAGTATGGATATCTCAAAGTTCCGTTGGCCATATTTGCTAACGGCAGCGCAGATTCGGCTCCCTCGGCACTCTTGCCGATGTTGTGCCCACCTTTTCGCTAGCGGTTTTACCGTCTGGCCTACGTAGACCTTATCGTTGATACAGTTCTGAATGCAGTAAATTATCATCCTTCGGCTCGCCTTCCACAGCTTGGGCAGAACTTTGGCAGCTCAATGTAATCGCCGTCATAATCTTCAACGATCCACATGAATTCGCAATTACCGGCGGAACATACCACGGTCACATATTCACACAAATCTGCCGGCAGCGGCTCTGAAGCCGTCAAAGTAGTTTCTTGAGTCAATCGATTGCCAGCCATGCTCAGACCTCACGGTTCCCAGCGATGCCCGCAACTATTACAATGCCTCATACCACCCGCCATTGAAACTGCCGTACTTCCGCATTCTGTGCATTTGGCTTGCTGTAAAGGCACCGTTGAGTGCCCAGGACCAGGACCTGACGCAGCAGGTCCTGAATACGCCGCTTTATTACTTCTAAAATAGTAAAGGTACATGATTTCGGAAATGTAGTGTTCGGTCTTGACGACTCCCTTATTGCGGAGCTCGGCTGCCCATCGCGCATCTTCGCCCGGGCCGCCGCGCATCGGCACCTGTAATGCTAGCTCGCGGCGCATCGGATTCACGTGAGAAATATCTCTATACCAACCTTTGGAATCTCCTGACCATTCCTTGTAGCGCAAGGAATGGAATGTTGGAACCTGTTTATCGCCGTCCATATACATTTGGAGTTGGAATCCGATGTAATCTATTCCATCGAGCAGCGGATAAATCGTGGACACATAATTGTCAGCCACTAGATCGTCGTCGTCGATCTGACTCACATATTCGCCCTTGGCTGCTTCGATCATTGCTTGACGATTTGAGCCGAGATCCAAACCTTTATCGAATGGGCGCACAATGATTTCGACGTCATCCTTGCCTTGGACTTGTGGGCGCAGCGCAGCCATAAGACGTTCGAGCAATGCCGAACGACCGGGCTCGTGCAGGATCAAAATAGACCACTTGATTCCATGTGGCTTTGGCTTCACTTCTGGCATTTTTTCTTCCGCTTTTACTTCTGGCTTTACCTTTGGTTTTGCTGTTTGTTCAGCCATTCATTGCCCTCCTGAGTTTTTGAACGTCTTCTATGCGTTGCGGAAGAGACTCTCGCCATAATTGGCTGACGTTGTCACGATCATGACGGGCCAGTCGATCTCTTGTAGTTTGATCTTCGCTGGCCTTGCCAAGCCAGAAATGCATGTGCTCGATTATAAAGGGAAGGTATCTTCTGCGTCCCAGTTGATCTGCACAAAAATTAACATAGGCGTCGCCGTAATCAGATGAATAAATTCCCGGCATGAAATAGCCAAGCGTTTCGATCCAACGCCGATGCACAAATGGGTGAACGCCAAAGCTGCCATTGCTGCTTGGAAGGCCCGAATCACTGCCATCGTTGCCATGCACCATGAGGATTTTATCCGGACAGGCCGCGAAAGCTTCTTCTACGAGCTTATCCCATCCTGGCGAACGTGCGATTATATCGTCGTTCCACTGTGCGAGGATATCTCCAGTTGCGTGTTTAGCTAGTTCATTCCATGTCTGGGACAAGATAATCCGCGGTCCAATTTTGATATAAGAGACGCACAGCTCGACACCACATTTCGCGCTAGCGAGATCATCGCTATCTACATATAGAAGTATCTCTATAGGATTAGCGACTGTCGCTAGGACGGAGTGAACCATCCTCTCAAGCTGAAAAGGCCGGCCTCTTGTCGGGCAAAGCAGGCTGATCATAGATTGTCGCCGCTTTCTCTGGGCTTGCTGGAGCGAGGCAAACCGGCGGGATCATCTGAGAAGCCAGGACAGTCACAGTCAAGATGCACGCCGCGGCATTTCTTGGCTCCAAACATCGAATGCTGAAGGCGTGAGTGCCCGCATATCACGCACGGTCTATCAACTAAACTCATTCCATGTACCGATCGTTGCGCAACAACAGGTTATAATCGAAGACATCGGTGACCGTCCATCCCGGCAACATCTCCAGCAGCTCCGGACGTAGAGCCTGGCCATCATAGAGTTCACGTTCTTCCGATTCAATGAACAAATAGCGCGTGCGTTTTAATGCCGCCTGACCGCCCTTGATCATGTCGCGCTCGGCACCCTGGATGTCGACCCACAAAACGTCGATGTGATCCAAACCGACAGTGGCAAAAATAGTGTCTAAGTCGTAACAAGGTATCTGTTCACTGAGCAACCGGAAATCGTACCAAGGCTTCTCTCGAAGATGACCGCTTGGTCGACGTATCGATCCTGAGCCGCGGCCTTCAGTGGTGTAGCACGCCCAAAAGTCGCACGTACCAGTGTGGTCGTGGATGGCTCCGAAGATTGCCGTGAACCCAGTGACGTGGGCAGCAATGTTTGCGATGGTTGCAAAGTTTTCTTTGTCGGCTTCGACCATGATGATCTTCGGCTGGCGATCACGGACATAGCTAGCCATCCAGAGAGTGTCCTCGCCTTGATGGGAGCCAAGGTCGACGATCACAGGGTTTCTGCATTCCCTTAAAATTGCGCCGACCGCCATCATTTCACTTTCAGAACTCACGGCACCTTCCAATTCGGATCCATTACGGCTCGCAATTTATTGCTTTCGCTTTCGCGCTCGCGGGCTGTCAATTCATATGCTTTCCAAGGTTGCTGCTCTTGACGCCTTTGGTCGCCTCTACGGTAAGTATCGTCAAGCGGTGCCTTATTCCAAAGAGGGTGAATATGCTCGACAAGAAAAGGAACGTATTGAATACGTTTAATTCTTCTAGCAACATCCCATAGCCAGCTATCGATATAATCGGCGCAAAAATAGGGTGGGATCCATCGCCCCACAGTTTCAACCCAGCGGCGATGAATGATTGGAGATGTCGGATATTTTTTACCATCTGGCCCTCCGTCATCGCCAAAAACCATGAGGATCTTATCCGGACACTGTGCAAAGGCGGCTTCCACTAAGCCATCCCATCCAGGCGTGCAGCATACTACATCATCCGCAGAAGCCATGAGCAGATCGCCGGTAGCGTAAGGCAGCAACTTATCCCAGTAGCCAGAGAGCACGGTTTGTGGACCGCGAATGATATTTACACATCCTACGTCATCATAGGAGCGATCATCATCGTCCACGTAGCAGATTATCTCTGGCGAAACCGTGCTGTGAACCTGGAAGGAATCATAAAGACGGCGAAGTTGTTTCGGGCGACCGCGCGTCGGAAATAGGATGGAGATCATGCCCTGGGCAAAGCTGGCCTGCCCATTTTTGGGATGCCTTTATAGCCGAACAGCCTTCGATTAGAAGCTCGGTGATTCTCCAGACATTCGGAGCAATAGCTTTTTGACCCAGCCGCGAGAGGCTGTTTATGGCAATGACCGCACAGCCCTCGATCAATATAAAACCAGTACGTCAATTTTTGTTCATGATTTTTGTTCATGATTACTGATTATTCAGGCCGCGCAAACACAGCCAAGCCTACCACACTAGGTATCAGCAGATGCGGCCAATTTCTAGCGTTCGCAAATGATTCGTACATCGAGTCAAATCCAACGATAGCGTCGTGCCAGCACACAATTCCACCGGGCGAGATATTGCGTTCATCCAGGCTCATGACTTCGTTGATACGGCACTCTAAATCTCCGGAATCAATGTGAACAAAATCCATCATTTCAAAACTGCCCAACGTCTCTATTCCTGGCTTCTGAATGATCGAAACAGGTAAGCCCTGAAGACGTTTACTGGCTGGCTCAATCCTAGCTGGATCGATATCGCAAGTCGTCAAATGGCCAAAGCCGTTATCGCGCAGAGCTCGCCCAATCCACTCGGCAGAATCGCCGACTAGCGTTCCTGTTTCTACGCACACATTCGGTTTAAGCACGCGGACTAACCCATATAGCAATGCTCCGACTTCTTGTTCTACGCCGCGGCCGATCACCATATCGTATAATTTACGCTCGCGAGGCGAAGGCATTCGTGCGTACAGTTTCACTGTATGCCCCATTCTTCAAAAGCACGTTCCAGGGGAACTCTTGCATTAACGTCCAACCAGGCAGCATGGCCAACAACTGATCTCTTGTCGCCATGTTTTGATAGGCAGAATAATTGAATACTTCCATGAAGAGATAGCGCGTTCGGCCGATAGCGGCGCGGCCATGCTCGATCATGTCACGCTCGGCTCCATGTATATCGACATAGAGAAGATCGATTTGGCCGATCGCGTGATTGTTGCAAAAATCGTCGAACGTATAGCAAGGAACAGGGCCGATTCCAGTGAATTCATCGGCTGGTACGCTCAGGCCATTCATCGGCCTATAAATAGAACCATAGCCTCCGCCGCTTGAGCGCGAACCCCAGAAATCACAAATTCCACTGTGGCCTGCAATAGCTCCGTAAACAGCAAGGATCGGGAGCATTTTTGATATGAGGGAGTGAAAATTGATCAGATCTGCCTCGATGGCGAAGATATTAGGATGTTTAGAAGCCGCAAGCATCCATTCGGTGTCACTGCCATCATGGGCTCCAAGCTCGACAACACAAGGGCTATCGCGCTCCCATAGTATTTTGCAAATGGCTGCGTGCTCTTCAGGAAAGGTCATGCCTTCGCGGCTTCGTTCTTTACTTTTACACTTTCAAGCATTCTCTCAAGCATTCCCTCAAGCGTATATTTTTTGTGGACCAGCTCGCAGCCGGCCTTCGCGATCTTCGCGCGTTCCTCATCGTTCTGCAGGTAATGAACGATCTGCTTTGCATTGTCGGCGAAATAGCCAAAGCTGTAATAGACCAGATGCTTGCGATCCTCGAACACTTGTAGGTTCTCTTCTGATTCGCCGAAGAGTCGCGGATATAAAACAAACGTCCCACAGGCCATCACGTCAAAGACTTTTTCCACGATCAGACGCGAGATGGGCGGCAGACAAAAAAACATCTTTAGGGAACGATAGTTATCAGCGAGCAGCTCTGTGCTCTCGCGCTCGCGGATCCCGGAGAGATCCTGCACGATTACCGGACCGTATCTGAACGTCAGGTTGGGCGGCATGTGCTGGATCAGCTTATCGAGATACCTCTTGCGGTCCGGATACATCGTGCCAATAAAGCCGAGTTCCCAAACTTTGACGTTATAAACCTTGCCGTGCTCATCCTCGAGATGCGGCTTGAAGATTGTCGTGTCGGCACCAAATGGCAGCCATTGTCCACCGTATTTCTTTGCATCTTGCGCGGCCGGAAACGAATAGTGGCTCGCCCACTTCAACAGTTCCGGCACTCTCGCCGGCAGCCCAAGATCGTTGCGATCCATCGATTCATCAAAGCGCGCTATGATCGGCACTTTGATCTTGGACCAGTTCTCCCATCCGTAGACGGCAGCAAGCCACGGCTGCGTGTATTCGTGGTACATAGAGCAGACCATATCGCACTTATTCAGGCCTTCGACGCTGGGCATGTGCAGACGCACATAATCCACGTTCTGCACAGCATTGCCCGGGAAAGGACAATTCAAAACGTCATAGCCCATCCTGGTGAGCGTTTCATGATAGCCGCCGATCGCATACCAGCAGGCCATAATGTTCCGCGGATAAAACAGTGCGATGCGCATTATTCGAAGCCGCTTACTTCAGACCTTTTAATCGTTGATATGCGCATATTTTGCACAAAACTTCCCCAGGTAGGTAAGGCGACAGTTTTCTAATGCCTTTCCATACTTGCTTGCCGCATTGCCAACAAATCACCCCAATGAAATCATCGGGATTGAGAAGTAAATCTGTGGCCGATTTTTGTGGCGACCGATCAGAAAAGTAATTCGGATGGCGCGGAGTTCCGTAAACGTGATTCAGCACCTCTCGCGTGGCCGTCTCGGCTGAAGTTATCAACCGATAGTCGCACCATATTTTAATGTCCTGATCGTTTAACTGAGGATAGCGTAAACGAAGTTTGGCCACCTCATAATCAAGCCGCTCGCGAATAGGATCTCTTGAGTCAAGGAAACTCTTTCGCTGCTCTTGGTCGGTTGAAACTACATCCGCATCATTGAAAACTATTCTGCGCACACCGAGGATTGTAGAGGAAGAGATCAGGATTGTAAACGCTTACTTATACTAGAAGGTTGCCTGCACCCAACCAGCTGAAGTGCTACCACCGGTCTCCTTTACCCAGAGGCATCCAACGCCACCGCTGATATTCAGATAAATGCTTCCCAAGGGAGCCGCGACAACATTTTGCGGCGATCCAACACCACTCAGCGGGATGAGTGCAGTAACAGCCGTTTGCGTCTGGCCGGATCCAACGAGGGTTGCGGTTACGGTAACGGTGACGTTATTACCGCCTGTCCACTGCGGGAGTACCACGAAATAATCGTATGTATCGGAGATGCTGATATTCCTAGTCGTGCCCGCCACGCCAATATAGGTGTCGATCACAACAGGCGAGCTGGCATTCTTGCAGCCTTGAACCGCAATCGAAAGCGTCGCCGGCGCACCGGAGATCGTGTAAGTGATAATTAGCGTGCCGCCCGAGGCTATGCCAACTGTATTCTGGAGTGAGAAGGGATACCCAGATTGGACTAGGCTAAACTGAGAGATGGACTGCATGCCGTTACGTTACGCTATTGCTGCCTTCATCGTATATCCCGGGTTTATTTCCGCCGTAGATGTACGCTTCGTAATTCTTTAGATTTTGCTGGGCTACAAGGACGGCATTTTGTGCCGTCACATGCGCGGCTGTGTTCGTGCTCAGCGTCGAAAGCGCCGAATTCAAAGTGGTTTGCAAAACAGCAAGCGCAGCAAGCTGCGCTTTAGTCGGTGTATTTGGTCCTGCCATTTTCACGGTTTACTTGAGGCGGTCGAGTTGAACAACCGCCTACAAGCCTCCTGGTGAATCTATGCCTTGACGGTTCCGTACTTTGCTTCGGCTTTCGCCAATGCACGATCAAACAATTTGCGGAACATGCCCTTGAGCAGCCCACTCTTCTCGACGTGCTTGGCGACACGTTCGCCATACGTACTGTAGAGAGCCATGATCAGCTTCGCGAATGGTCCGGTCTTCTGCCAATCGTTGACCAGCCACTTGCGGACCAAGTTGACGCGCGGTCCGGTGAAGAAGTCTTCGCCGAAGACTACGGCCGCGATATAGCAAGGAACGAACGGTCCGATTCCGGTACGGATGGCCGAGATCCATGGCATATAGTGCGCGAGGACTTCCTGCACGTAGGTGCCGAATGTCCACTGTCTCGTCACAATCGGCCATTCGATCGCGTAGTAATCTCTCTGGGTGAGGAATGCAGCCACGGCTGGAATGCGCGAGTGCGGGTACGGATTGGTCTTGATATTGTAGAACAACGTGCCTTGCGGGAACATCGGGTGCAACCGCACAGGAATGGCTGCGCCACCTTCAGGATTGATGCTGTACTTCGACTTGTAGGCATTGATGATGAAGCCGCCCAGCATTCCGCCATCCTGCTCAGAACGAGGAACGGGGAAGATGTAGCTGTTCGTGCCGGTCGAAGAATAGACAACCGCCGATTCCAGCGCGGCCCGGACGTCGGCCGATACCCAAATCTCATCCGGCTGAGCCTGATAGTTGGTCCAGAGATTCTGCAGGTCGGTTTCAATTTCCTTGACCTGTCCGTTTCCTGCAGCGGTGAACGAGCCACCGTTCATGTCTGTCCAGAAACCATTCTGGAAAGCGTAGGTGCCGAGCCCGTCAAAGTCTGTCGGCTGGAATGAGTTGTCTACGTTCAAGCCAGCAGCGTTACCCAACTGAACGCCGGTGGCCGGCGCGGTAATCGTATAGCTCGGCCAAGCTGTGATCGAGCCGAGTTTGACGTTGCCGGTAGATGCAGCGACGTTCACGCCCCAAAACCAAGCGTATCCGACCGCACCTTTTACGGCGGGAATCGAAACCGCAACTTGCTGGAACGTCGAGTTCGTGGTCACGATCGCGGCCACGTTCGAAATTTGGCTCAAGCCACAGCTTACGTTCGTCGTCGTGCCGTCAGCATTCGTGCGCAGATAATTGGTCGTGAGGCCATTGGCCACCGAAGGAGGGGCAGCATAGCCAGCCTGACCGCCAGGGTTCATGCCGAATGGCGTGATGGCAACGACAGCTGCAACCACGTTGGCAGAAGTTCCGAGCGTGCCGGTGCCGACAGCAAGTGCCGACGTAACGTTTGTCGGCTGACCTAATGCATAACCGAGGTTTCCGGAAGCGGTCCCGGAATTACCCCACAACGTCATCATCTCTTCTTGGAGGCGCAAGCGAGCCAGGTTACGGAAATGTTCGTCCGCCAGGTTATCGGTATAGCCTTCTCCAGCAAACTGCGCCGTGAAGGTCTCCCCTGCGTCCATGCCCAACTCTTTGTATGTGGCCAGATAGTCGATTTCGTTTGGCGTTGCGATCGCATTCCGCTGCCCCTCAAGCAAGCCTGCGTAAACGAACGTGGAGTTCGGATTGCGCGTGGCCTTCCAGTGCGCAGCCGTGCCGACGCCGGCATTCACGCGCCCCATGCGCGGAATAGATTGAATGAATGGCGTCAGCAAAGGGAACAGGAAATAGGCGGGACCGCGAAGATCGAAAAAGTTAAAGCCTGTCGCGGTCGTCAGTCCAGCCTTGATGAGCGCACGACCGACGGCCTTGACCAAAGGATGATCGAGGCTCCAATCCTTCGGGGCTATTTCGCCGCCGAGGGTTTTTGGCAAGGCTCGCTTCATCAGATTGGCCAATGGAGAGCCAGGAGCCATTTGCTTCGCCAACTTGGAACGAGCATCCGTTACATTGGCTTTGTACAGATCTTGATCGATTCTCATTTTTCTCTCCTAAGCTCTTTGTGCGCCCTGCATGAACCTTTAAAACCGTAACTTTGAACCAGAAAGCTATTCGACCTTTACTAAGTGTTCAAACTCCAGCGGCACTTCCACTTTCTCGGTATTCATCGCCGGCTGGCCGGTACGTGGAACTGCGGTTAAGGCAGAACCATAGGCCTCTGACGGCGGGATGATCGATCGCACCTGATCGGGAATCAATTTGTCGCTGATCTTGCTGCCCAAAAGCTTGTTGACGTGGTCGAGTGCAAAATTTTCCATCATTTCGTGGATTTTCGGACTCTGGGCAATTGATTCGAGTGCTTTGGCAACCAGGGCTTCCGTGACACTCTGGAACTTTTCTTCCATCCCGCCAGCCGGCACAACGATTGCAGTTCCATTGGCTGCCTTTGTCACTTGCGTCGCAACCGTAGCACCCCATTCGGCGGCGAATGCCTTCTTATTGTCGACGTCGGCCTTCACAGAATCTGCCGCGGCCTTCATGGTGTCGGCATGAGCAGCATGCAATTTCGCAAGACCATCGTGATGGGTAGACATGGTCTGGTGATGGATCGCGAGCGCTGCGTGCGCGGTCTTGTGCATATCGCCATCGTCCAATCCATCGTGCGCAGCCTTATGAGTAGCCGCTGCGTCCGCATGGGCTTTAGCGAGCCCTTCGTGATGGGCTGCCGCAGCCTTATGGAACGTATAATTTTTTTCCAGATTCTCGCGGCTCTTCTCAAGGTCGGCGACCTGCGAAGCGATGAAGTTGGCGATCGAGCGGCCGGCCTTTTCGAGGTCCGCAGTCTCTGTCAGCTTAAACATGTCTTCCTCCTGCCATCCTATGGACGGCGAAACTTTTAGGCGACGTGCATACGCGCTTCTTCAATCATTTCGCGCGTCTCTTCATCCACCATTTCAACCAGAGTACCGGCCAGATCGATTAAATTCTGCGCAAGCATTTCCGGAAGCTCCGACGAATCGTCGCCTTCCCATTCCTGCTCGCAACACACGCAGTAAAGAAGCCGGCTCAAACAATCGAGATGGCCTGCCAGGCTCTCTACTTCGTACATGCCCTTCGCTAATTTGCCGAGCTCGCTATCGAGCTTCAACAGCCGCGGGCTCACAACTTTGCTGTAATTCCGGTTCACGTAAATGCGCACGCCCTTGCGCAGCGCATCCGCAATTGCAGCGATCTTTTCATTTTCGCTGGCCACATCGATTCCGAATTTCTTCGCGGCGGCTACGATCTTGGACTTTACTTTCGCTTTGGCGGACGGAGGAATACCTTGAGTCTGATTGAATCGGGCAAGCGCATTTTGCGCGTGCGCCTTATCGTGGATGGGCAGCTTCCAGGTCTCGGTCTTCTCTGGATCTCCCACAAAGGCGAAAGCCGAAGCCTGCAAATCTTTGCCGCCAACACGCTTGGTTTTCTTGATTAGCTCTGCCGGAGGAGTAACTTGCTTCTGCGTTGTCTGCTGTGAAGCTCCGCCAGCCTTTAACAGGCTGACATCCTTTTCCAACGCGGCAATACGAGCCTCTGGCGATTCAACAGTCTTGAGGAATTTCCGCATTTCCACTTGGCCGTCCGCCTTGACGTAGGCAAAATGGGCGCTTGCGAGGCAAGGATTGTCTACCAGAGAAATTTCGCTTGGATTCGCTACGTACCGCATGCACCCTTTGTGCACGGGATCCGGAACTTGATCGCCTACTTTGCGGCCACCCTGGCTGAAACCAGTGAGCACACGCTCGTCGACTTTCTTCCAAGCTTCTTCATCTACCACCTTAAATGTCATTTCTATTTCTTTGTCGGAATCGTTGAAGTTGAAACCGATGCACTTGCCGACTGCATCCAGCTGATGCATATATCGAAGCGGAAAAAAATTCTTGCCATCAGTGGCCTTGCCGATCTCTTGAATCACGGCTTTGTAATAAGGCTTTGATTTTTCGTAATCGCAAACCTCGAGATCCTTGTCGGGCTGTTCGGCGGTGACGATTCCGGAAACTTCTCTCTTCACCACATCCACTTTTGAGAATGGGATGAAAATGCTTTTGTCGCTAGTCAGCTCGCTCATCTCGCCACTGTCAAAACATCAATGTTTTGGGAATCAACCATCGAGACAGGAGCCTAGATCAAAAAAGCAACAGCAACAACAAGAATTATTTTGAGGGTATTTCAGCTGAGGATTCTGAGGTGTGCGGGAGGCGGTAATTTTTAGGCTTGGTGCCCGGCGAGAGATTTGAACTCTCACCCCAAGGGACACGGGTTTAGACCGTGCGCGTCTGCCGTTCCGCCAGCCGGGCATCCTTTTCATCCATCCCGCATGTCAAATAAACTTGACAATTTCATGTCAGGAAAACTTTACATTTGGTGCGCCCTGCAGGAGTCGAACCTGCATACCCGAAGGCGTCTGATTTTGAATCAGGTGCGTCTGCCAATTCCGCCAAGGGCGCAATCTGGTGCGGGTGAGAGGAATCGAACCTCCAAGATCCTGGGCCTGAACCAGGCGCATTTGCCAGTTTCTGCTACACCCGCAATCTGGTGGGACGTGCACGACTCGAACGTGCGAAGACCCGAAGGGCCGCTCGGTCTACAGCCGAGTGCATTAGCCGCTCTGCCAACGTCCCAAAAATCGTTACGCAAAAATCTGAGACCAATCGGGCACATGGCTCTCGCTGTAAAATTGCGCCGTTCCGCTAAGAGCCGCGAACACTGTCCGAAATTCTTCTACGCTCATATCGCGTTTCAGGTTGTTGCACCATCGGCACGCATGAACCATGTTTCGTTCTTCTGGAGTCGCCCTCTTGTTTGCAATCCACTTAAAATTTCCGCCCTTCGATCGCGCCACCAAATGATCGCGCGTCATAAAATTGTGCATGGATGCACGGCCATCTCGCGTCATTGGTACGCCGCAGTAATAACAACGCCGCCTCGCTTTGTATCTCAGCGTTAATCGCGTTCCCGCATACGCTCGCCATGATTTAGACCACTGCGCTTGACGCAGCACTTCTGCCGGAGTGTCCAGTGGCAGCGTGCCAAAGTTCATAAATTTGGTGCTCGGTACAGGACTCGAACCTGTACGGTGTTACCCACAAGGCTCTCGACCTTGCGCGTCTGCCAATTCCGCCAACCGAGCCCAAAACTTGGGGTGGACGACGAGATTCGAACTCGCGAAAACCGGAGCCACAATCCGGTGCCATAACCACTCGGCCACGTCCACCGAAGAGATGGCGGGGACGACGAGAATCGAACTCGCTCGACGGCATAGACAGTGCCGCATCATACCGGTAGATCACGTCCCCGCAGAAAATGTTTAGCTATGTAAAAGGGCGAGGAGCGTATCGCCGCGATAAAGGTAATCTCGTAGGTGAGCCATGTTATCGCTCCTTGAAGAATCAGGTGGACGCCGCCAAACGACGTCCACCTGATGATGCTACTATCGTACTGCTCTAGAAGCTCGAAACGCTCGAAACGCTCGAAACGCTCGAAACCGGGTGGCCCAAACCGCCCTGCGACTTGGAACACAGTACCTAAACGCTTACTCAAATGCAACAAAAAAAAATGGTGGAGGCCAGGAGAATTGAACTCCCTCTTGCTGGGTGCAGACCAGCCGTCATGCCGGTAGACTAGGCCCCCAAATTGGTCGAGGCGGGGTGAATCGAACACCCGATCTCGCGTACCCGAAACGCGCGCCTTTCCACTCGGCTACGCCTCGAAATTCTTCTTTAACTCGGCTGATGGTAATTCCCAGGCCATGCAGGCCCAGCCACAGTCGGCGAAACGGTAGGATTATTCGAAACACCAGATGCGTCACTCGATATCAACAGCTGATTCGGCTGCTGAGCATTTCCTGGAAAGTTTGGTCCTGGAACGCAGAACATGAGTTGCCTCCTCGTTACAACTGCATTCTATCATGACGGCTGGTGATAATTTCCTGGCCATGCTGGCCCAATCACTCCCGCCGATGCTGTGCCGCTCTCCGTATGAACACTCGCATTGCTGCTGCTGATAAGCGCAGCGTTCGGTTGCTGGTAATTCGCCAAAGGTGCAGGACCTGGATTGCAGTACATGTTTGTACCTCTATTCAGATCTTAACAGAATGGTCGGGACGGCGAGATTTGAACTCGCGCTCTCGTGCGCCCAAGGCACGCGGATTAAACCAGACTTTCCTACGTCCCGAAATGGGTTACAGCCTAATCCTGCCCCGCGCCAAACTTTGGAGGACCGGGCTGGATTCGAACCAGCGCTTAGCGGTTTTGCAGACCGCCGCCTTTGGCCGCTTGGCTACCGATCCCTGATCCTTGGCTTTTCCGTATGCGTTCTTCTCCCGGCCTCAGCTACCTAGCTCCGGTGTGTTCGCGCCGCAAACATTGTGCAACCGGCGAACTAAGATCCATCGGCCAAGCTTCGATATTGGCAGCTTCAGCGGGATTCGAACCCGCGTCGCCCGCCTGAGAAGCGGGAATGCTAGCCTCTGCACCATGAAGCCATTTATCAAACTCGTCCGCATCGAACACATAGACGCGCATCGGTTGGCAGTAATGATCCTCTGGATCGGTCAGGCACGGCTTGCTAGCCAATAGATCTTCTTGGTCGGCATAAACCTTCTCGCCGCCGATCGCAACACCCAGTTCGTTTTCAAACGTCGTGCTGTCCATCCACCCTTCGCGCTTGCGTGGCTCAGTAGCCATTCTCTACCTCCAACTCTTTGGCAATCGCTTCAAACATTTTTTGCCTCTGCGTGTGACCGCCAGCTCCACATTGCGCGCCAACCTTGCGCAGCTTCTCAATCGGCCGACGCAGTGCTTCGCGAATCTCCGCTGCGATTGCCTGCACGTTGAAATCGGAGTGCTCAACTTTGCCGAACATCGCATTCAATACTCGTTCGGCGCGCTGCTCCGGAGTCGGATGCTCGTCTTTCACGAACGCCCAACTCAAATCAGAAAGTTTGGCAGGGGAGGAGGGACTCGAACCCCCGTGAAACGCTTTGGAGGCGTTCAGACTGGCCGCTATCTTACTCCCCTGTTCACTCATAAATTTGGAGCCCTTGTCAGTTAATTCTGACCGTGCCTAGAACACGCGTCCCGTACGCTGACGCAGAGGCATTGGAGCGGGCGATGGGAGTCGAACCCACGTCCTTGCCTTGGCAAGGCAATATACTGGCCGCTGTACGACGCCCGCAAAATGGCTGGCGAGAAAGGCCTCGAACCTTTGTTACTGCGTCCAGAGCGCAGCGTCCTACCGATTAGACGACTCGCCAAAACTTTTGGAGCGAGCGGCGAGAATTGAACTCGCTTGTTCGGGGTGGAAACCCGATGCTCAGCCAATGAGCCACGCCCGCTTAATATTTCTTAGGCACCAGCCGTGCCTTAATTCCAAAAATGTTCAATGCTTTAATTGCTGCCGCCGCATGCGTTCGCAAATGAAACGTAGCTTCTACGATCCTGCCATCACGCGTTTTGCTTCTAATCGTCCAGCGCGGCTTTCTCATAAATCTGGATGGGAAGGCCGGATTCGAACCGTGCATTCTCTGAGTCAAAGTCAGAGGACCTACCAGTTGGTCGACTTCCCAGAAACTTTTGGAGGAAGAGGTGGGGTTTGAACCCACAACACCTTTCGGTGAATCAGTTTTCGAGACTGACGCCTTGACCACCTCGGCCACTCTTCCTCTGGCGGAGATGGTCGGATTCGAACCGACGGCCCCTTTCGGGACGCCGCGTTAGCAGTGCGGTGCCTTAAACCACTCGGCCACATCTCCGGGTTTGTTGCTACTAGATGAGCCGTCCGATGACATTCGCTTTCTCCTTCTCGCATTCTAACAGAATTGGTGGGACCGGTGAGATTTGAACTCACGCATTTCTCGCTTAAGAGGCGAGGGCATTAGCCAGCTTTGCTACGGTCCCATGGTCCCGGCCCGGAGAATCGAACTCCGATAACTGGTGCTTCAAACCAGGGCACTGCCACTGTGCTAAACCGGGTTACTTGACTCTGACGCCCAGATTCGGAAATGGGTTCGCCACATTGCCATCGCGATCCCACAGCCTCATACGTTCTCCTATTGGCGTCTCTTCAGGATGACACTCGATGCACCGCCCGATCTGACAGTTGCGGCACTCGGAGTTGTACCGGCTGTGGGCAGAACATATCGAGTACCACGATTCATCGCTGTGTCCGCATTTCTGCATATCTTGCGTTCAACCTTTCGCGAATCTTCTTCAATTCCTTGCGGCCGCACTGAAACTTGAAGTCTCTGGTCTCCGTCACCATTTTTGTCGGCGACCGTTTGATGACGACATCGCCATTCGCTTCATCGAGATACTCATAAGAAGTCGGCACCTGGTACGTCTCGGTCTTGGTTCGATACCAGAAGCCATCGATCAGTTTGTAAATCCATCCGTCATCTCCGGGCAGCTGTTCGATTGGTGCTCTTCGGGCTTCTTCGCGCCAGCGTGCTCGATAGCTTTTGCGCGAGACCTGTCTAAGAACACCTTGAGAATCAACAAAAAAATCACCATAGAATCGATCCTCGTCTAGGCCGGTAGCTTTGACATAACCCTTGAGATGCGTGAGCAGATGGAAGCCGACCATCGATCGCACATCGTTGACGGCGCAAATCTCAGAAAAGACGCCATCCCATTTGTGTCCGACTCTGCTGCGGAGAAATCGACGCAACGGATTGAGCTTGTCGCCCTGCGACTTTCTGTTGTATGACGCTTTTGTACTGAATATGCGATTCGGTCCTCCGTCAAAGTATGGATCATCGGCTGTGAATCCACGCTTCCAGTTTTTGTTTCTGCCTTTGTTAATGCCACCGGATCGGCCAGTCTCAATAATTACTTCGTTCATGTCGCGACGCATTATTCCTCTTCTCCCTCTCTATTGGCTTACCTAGAGAGGGCCTGTAATGCATTCCATGGTTTTCTCCTTTTGGGAAGTTTGAGGCCGCGGCTGACAGTCGAATGCGGCCCCTTCCGTTTGGGCCCTATATTGACCGTTTCATTGGTCGTCTCGGAGCAAGAGCGGCGAATCGAACGCCGGTCGTCGATTTACCAAACCGATGCTCTGCCATTGAGCTACTCCTGCAATCTGGTTGCGGCAGAAAGACTTGAACTTTCATTTCAGCCTTATCAGGGCTGCGTTCTGCCACCTGAACTATGCCGCACTAAACTGGTTGCGCGGCTCAGAGTTGAACTGAGTAAGTGCCTGCTTATGAGACAGGCGAGCGCACCGTAGCTCAATCCGCGCGTCATAAATTTGGTGGCTCGACCTGGGATTGAACCAGGACTTTGGCTTTATGAGGGCCATGTGATTAGCCATTTTCACCATCGAGCCTAAACTTGCGGCGCGAGCACGCGATTCGTGGATTACAACCCCTCCATGGCTCGCGCCTTCAAAGGCTGTGGCGATAGGATTCGAACCTATAACCCTCCGGTTAACAGCCGGTCGCACGACCAATCGTGCTGCGCCACATCAAACTGGGGCTGGCGGCAGGTGTTGAACCCGCGACATCCTCTTTACAAAAGAGGCGTTCTACCGTTGAACTACGCCAGCTCAAAACTTTTCCACCGGCTTCATCTGCGGACCATCATAGTTGATGCCGTGGATGTGATTCATCACAAATCCGCCGTTGATCGCCTGCCAGATTTTCTCGGCATCGTCGCCGATGGCGCGTTCGCCGGATCCATCTTCGTATTCAATCTCGATGCGAACGACTTTCTTGTCTGGCATGGCCACTCCAAACTGGTAATCCCTGCGACACTTGAACTAGTTTCTACGCTAAAATATACAGATGTCTACCAACACAAATCTGATGCCGCTGGCGGGAGTCGAACCCGCATCAATCCAGTTACGGTTAACCTGCTTAGAAGGCAGGCCCGATACAGCGGCAAAACTAGTATCATGCGACAAATGCGGAAAGTCCTTTCATAAACTACCTAATCAGATTGCTAGAACCAAGCATAATTTTTGTTCACGGTCCTGCTTCGTGGCATTTAATCAGACTGGCCGCCGGTCACATAACAGGCCTAAAGAATTAACGTGCATGAAATGCCGAACAATATTCACTCGCAATAAATCGCACCATTCCAAACTATTCTGTGCAAACTGCTATACGGCACCTAATCTAAAAATGATGACCCTTGCACAATTTCACGAATTGCCTTCCGTCAAAGGTAAGCATCCAAGCTGGATAAACGCTCACATCCGCTCACTAAATCGCATCTGGAATAGTCATCTCACAACAAAACCGTGTGCCGTACCTGGCTGTGAGTATTCCTTGCATGTCGAGCTTTGCCATCGTAAGTCCATCCAATCATTTCCTAAAACGGCACTCGTAGGCGAAGTTAATCATCACAATAATGTCGTGCAACTTTGCCGCAATCATCATTGGGAATTTGATCGAGGTATTTTGCACATTTGAATCTTGGAGCACCCTGGGTGACTCGAACACCCGCCTGCTCATTACGAGTGAGCTGCTCCACCTGTTGAGCTAAGGGTGCAATAGTGGTGGGAGGCGGGGGAATCGAACCCACCGTGAGCTGATTAAAAGTCAGCGCTTCTGCCATTGAATTAGCCTCCCGAATCGTGGTGACTTGGTTTTCCCGCCATTACTCTCGCCGGCTGTGAGGCGTTGCCCCTGTGCTCGCTTTCGCAAGCCAGCCACCACGAACTGGCGGTCCCGGCGCGATTCGAACGCGCGTTCCAGGTTTCGGAGACCTGAGTCCTTTCCTGCTGAACGACGGGACCTAAACTTAGTACTGGACGCCAGTGTCGATCTGGCCCGTTACCCCAATCTGGGATTCTCCAGAGCTTATAAGGCTCCGCCGCACGGCCGGTGCTGTCCAGTTTCGAATCGTTATGCGCCTGGGCCGGATCCATCCGGAAGGATCGCTGATGACCATGCACCAGGCACTCCAGTCGGAACTCCTGAGAGTGGCGTTAACTGGCTGCGCCTCTCTTGTGTATACGAACCGTCAGCGTAGATCACGTATGCAGACCGGTGTGTCACGTCGGTCACGTTCGGATTATCGTAGATGCAAATGCCGATACGCCCAGAATCTAGCTGCACAGCAGTTGGAGTTACTATTTGAGCTGCTACCGCCATAGTTGTTTCCTCCTGCCGCAACGGTAACACAATAACAATCTGGTGGCCCCACACGGACTTGAACCGTGATTTCAGGTTTCGTAGACCTGCGCCCTGATCCGTTTGGACGATAGGGCCCGAAGTTGGTGCCCGATGATGGATTTGAACCACCGATTGTCGCTTTGTAGGAGCGATGCCTTTGCCACTTGGCGAATCGGGCGAACTTAATTTGGTCTTCGTTTATTTATTCGAAATGGTGCCGTCAACCGGACTCGAACCGGCGTTTCAGCCTTGAAAGGGCCGCATGCTGGCCGCTGCATTATGACGGCAAAGCTTGATTGGCACGAATTGAACATTAAAGTCATTCCTCACATCGTACCATGAATTATGGCAGACCCGCGGAGAATTGAACTCCGATCTTCGCGTTAGGACCGCGACATCCTTTCCGTTGAACGACGGGTCCCTACCTTTACGCCATATGCGCCGGTGTATGGCCGCATTGATTGCAACGAATCACAATTGAACGCGAACCAGCATCGCTCATTGAGAGAGATGCACTCCGGCATTTTGGACATAGCAAGCGCGGTAATACTGGCGCGAGAATAGCGACCACTACTTCCGTAATGGGCTTGTGAAGCTTAGGAAGAATCTTGTGCAGCGCCACTTTCACCGGTTTCTTAGATGCCGTCGCCTCGGCTTTTTTCTTTTTCATTTGAATTCTCCTCGTGCTGCACTATAGCACGAAAAGATTTTAATAAGTGGGGCCAGTTGCCCAGCCCCACCCGGTAACTCTAGGCCGCGAGAGGCAACGCTTGTGGCGCAGCCTTGACGCGGAATGGAATCACCTTTGCGCTCTTTTGAGCAGCATTTTTGGTTTTGGTGAGTTTAACGGCATCCCAAGCCGGCGCGAGGCCACGTGCTTTCCTATCCGTCGATTCCTGTCGGCCCCGCAGTTTGGTGGAGCCGGGGGCATCGAAGCCCCGTCCGGTCTAGGTAGACGCGTGGAGTTGACGCGCGTATTCGCTTTTCCAGATGCAGTGATCAGGAAAAATTCTTTTTCGAACTTAACTTTTAATGCTCTGTCTGATAATCGGTATCTACCGTTGCGAACCGTTACGGCTTTATATTTGCATAGCAGGAACTCAGCGCGCCTAATCTTGACTGGTTCTTTTAGAAAAGGAAGCAGTCTTGCTATCATCTTGAGTGCGCCATCACTGCGCAGTTCCCATTTCCATGCTGGACTGTGCTTTTTTGCAATCTTCAGTCGTGCGTGTGAAATGTGGCCTCCGCACTTAGATTTGAGAAATTCCAATAAAGTTCTGCTGCAGTTGGTGGCACTTAGCACGGGATAGCGAAAGCCGTTACGCTGCGTTCTGCATAACGTGATAGTGCCCTCTCCATCAATCAATCCTGCGATGTAGGCCAGATCTATATCTAGATTAAGCATACCTGTCCGAACGAAAGGACCACTTGCGTCATCAGCAATCTCGTTCAGGCCGCTACTGAATTCTGCGCTTGCCGCTTGTCGCCCTTGTGCGCCTGTCGAAAGCGTTTCTGCGCCAGGTTGTTTCTGCACTTCTTGCTGAAATAAATTTGCGTGCGAACCTGGGGTGTAAATTTGCGTTTGCACGGGCATGCACATATTCGAGGCTTTAGCTGCGACTTGCGTTTAGGTCGTTCCATACAGCCCTTAATAAACGCTTAGCCTATAATTGTCAAGCCTTACGAACAGGGTTACTGCGTTTCAATCGCTTCGTGTCTAGCCTCAAACGTTCCCGCAGACAAGTTTGTGAAATCGGGTTTAGGTGCTCTACCGCTGAGCTACAAGTCTTTCGACAAGGTGGGATTCGAACCCACGTCACCCCATTAGCAGTGGTAACCGACTTCGATCGGCCCGCAGGTGAAACTTAGCCGTGGACAAGTTGTGCCGATCCGTAGACTCCTTTCGGAGTTGTGGGTATTGAGCCCACTCGCCAGCCGAAGCTGGCTTTGACCGGTAACGAATCGACTTCGGCCCACGACCTAAAGATCGTGCCGCAGACAAGTGGCGCACTGGGTCAGTCGTTCGAGGTGATAACCCAATGCTTCGGCCCGCAGCGAAATTAAGCACGGACAAGGGTTGCAATCGGATATGCCTTTCGGCACCGCTGCTCTACCACTGAGCCACCGCCCTGTTTGGGCGGGAGGGAATCGAACCCCCGACCCGCGGTTTCATGATAACCGAGTTGCTTCGGCCCGTGCGAAACTTTGGCAGAGACAAGGTGTGCCCATCGGAATGAGGCTTTCGCCCCACCTGTTCGAGAGGTAACCGATAGAGCTTCGGCCCCTGCCATAAATTCAATTCCAAGACTTTCGATGAAAAATGCACCAAACATTGGCGTAGTGCAGATTCAATTCTCTAGCGATACCACGCTGAGACATTCCACCGCTGTGCAATTTTCTGACTTGCTCCACAATCTCTGGCGTCAACTTGGCGGCATGATTATTGGCACCGTCTTGTGGACCATGGTTCAAGCGTGCGCCTAATGCTTGGCGACCTTTAGAGATCATGTCTTGCATATTATCCATGTGCGTACCGACGAACAGGCACGATGGACGAACGCATAATTTGATATCACATTTATGTAGTCCATCCATGCCTTCAGGTATCTCAACGCCGGAAAGCAAAAGAGCCACCCGATGAGCGTTCTCCATCCTGCCGTTATAGCGAAAGGTTCCGTAACCGCTCGCCGTCGCGCCTTTCCAGATCCAATGCTCGCCACTCTTATCAACCTTAGCCCAAAAGCGTTCGGCAGGCGTGAGATTTCCCCAACGACTCCTTGCACGCCTACGTTGCGCTTCGCTGCTGTGATCCAACATTACAATTCGGCTGCAAACTGTGAGATTACCTGCGGGGTTGCAGTATCAAACCCACAAACGTCCAACATTCCTGCATCGTTCGGATCTGCGATGGTAAACGAGTTGCTTACCATTCCGCAAACCACAAGCTTTGCCGGAATACTCATCTTCTGTCGATACATCTCGATTGCCTTCGTTGGATGGATATTCCCATGCCAAGTTTCCGAATCAGTGTAGATTACAAACGTGTCGACCGTCAGTTTCTTTTCGAGAGCATCGAGCATCGGCAATGCACAATCTGTGCCACCCATGCGTTTCGCAAGCTCCTTCATACTCCTGAGCACGTCATCGAGACGCTGCTTAGGCGATAAAACAATCGGCGTCATTGCTGTCCTACCATCATCGAAACGTCCGCCGTAGCGTCCGCTGGACGTGCAGGTGAATCCTGCTGCATAGCAGTTCTCTTCACTCTTGACTGTGACCATAGCCATAGCACCCGATGCGATTGCTGGCGTGAAATCAGGAATGCCGGCAACTTCTCCACTCCACATAGAGCCGGAGATATCCAGGCCGAGATAGAATCGCTGGCCTGTTGGCTCAACGTTCTGGAAGGCGAGATAAAATGCACCGTCCAGGGCGTCGACAACTTTCGCAACGGGAGTCCATTCGCCAGAGCCGCGCAATCCGTGGCCAGCCTCATAGGTCTTGGCCGCAATGAGAATCTGAATCGGATGCACGCGAGCCTTGCGGATCGCTTCGGTATTGCCAAGCCGTTCGTTGATCGCTTTCGCCGCATCGGAAAGCGGTTTGAGCAAACCGACCTTGCTCATGTTGCCAAGATTGCGAATCATCGCCGTCATCGGCATCTTTTCGAGCAAAGCTTCCCACACGTCTGCTTCAGTGAGCAGCTCGGTTGGCACGCTCTCACGCACAAGTCCGTACTCGCGAATCAGCGTGGCGGCTTCCTTGGCATTCTTCGTCGCCTGAAGTTTCACGTGGCCTTCAATGCGCTTGGCGATGCCCTCGCTCACTTCACCTTTGACCACCCACTTTGCGATGGCCTGATAAGGTCCAGTGAATTTGATGTGATCCAAGCGCATCAGATCGCGATGCGACCAACCATCTCGCTGCTGATACTTGGTCACCTGATCGGCAACCTGCTCCGGAGTCTTCATCGTGTACCAGTTTTCAATAGCACGGCGCAGGCCACGGCCCCATCCACGGAAATTACGGACATAGGTAACGAAGTGGAACAAGTGCGTGCCAATGCGCGCAACGTCTGGCAGTGCCAGCAACGCAGCGGAACGAGTCTTGTCATCACCTTTGGCAGCGGCATAAGCCAGGGCCAAAAGAGCCGGATCGTTTTTCGGCGCACGGCCGGCATCGCTAATCTCAACGATGCGAGCGACGGCGCGCAATCCATCAGCCGCAACGCAGCGTTTCACGGCTTCGATGTTCTCGACCGTAAGCTTCTGTTCGGAGGCGTAATACGACCCCGAAGAGCTTCCCAAAATCAAAAAACGATCAAGCCTTTTCCAATCGTCGACGGCAAACGAATAGCCGCCGGCACTGTTCGGAACCTGCCTCTCGTTGAGAGGCTTGGATTGCGGTGGGCTCGCAACTTCAGCCGCAGCTTTAGCCAAATAATCCATGGATTTCTCCTTCCAAGGCGAGGTGCCAGAGTAAGCGTTTATCTATAATCTTGTCAAGCGAAATTATTCGAGGGTAATGAGGCGGCGTCCACGGTAAGGGACTGATGTCCTGAAGTTTTGCTAATTGGCCGCGCCGGACAATCATCTTCGATACCAGAGTCTCGCTGCGTCGTGAATATCGACTTTGCATTGTATGCAATGGCCACTGCCGGCCACACTTCCATGTGAGATAGAAAAGTTTCCTTCCCAAACGTGCAAGCACTCAAGTTGTTCCTGGGTTAGTGGAAGCGGATGTTTGTGGCTACCAGCTTTGACTGGCTCGACCGCGTCGAATTGTTTCATAGAGATTGGATCAATCATAATATCCACTCCCGATCATTAGCAGTTGGGCCGTGCCCGAGGATGATCACTTGTTTTCGAATCTCATCATCGAGCGGCTTGAGTGAGCCGGCATAGTCGCAATGGTTCAGGGCGATTCCGTCTACGCCTCCACAAAGACGAATCGAATGAAGAATTAGCCTCAAGTCAAAATGCCCGATCCTGAATTTACCTGGGAAGCCGCAATCGCAATTGTGCGGTTCCTTGAAATTCAAGGCTGGATCTTCTGTCCGGAACGGTCCATCACCGTGCCGCGTGAGATACGTGCGAATGACTCCTATTTTCTTGACGCGACCAGCCCATTTATTTTCTTCAAGAAGAGTCAAGGCATTATCGAATGTCGTACAGGTCCACGTGTTATATCCCACGTCTCCGTGTACTTCATCGAGAAGGACACCTTGGGCACCTTCGAATACGACATTCTCTTTAGGATCAAGTTTGAACTTATCGATAACTTTTGCTGGCCATTTCGCATATTCCTCGGCGTACATATCGACCGCGCCTGGATCATAGATCTCTGCGAATTCATCAGGACAAATCATCTTGGCAATCAGGCCGCGTTTGCTAACCCGATGCCTTGCAAGATTCTGAAGAAACCCAAGTTTCTCTTTTGTCGCTTGCTTGTCGCGAAGATCGCCGGCAAACAACACTTTGTTCCCCTCTGTTAAATGGTCATAGCGAGCCTGGCCAACGCCCATTCCACACGTATCGTGCCGGCCGTGGCGCAGGATGCGATTCACGGCGCGATGAAACGGAGTCACGATTACGCATTTGGCATCGACCGTAGTGCGTTCCCAAATATCGGCCGACAAATCCGTAGCTTCAAACATCATGTTCAAAGGATTGACGAGCATAAATCGCGACAGGTGCGTGCGAACGCCAGGGACAAAAGAACCGCTGCCAAACTGCGAGAACGTGTGATGGCGGCCCTCGGGTGTGACGACGTTGTGACCGCATTGCGGCCCGCCGCAAAATCGTACAACTGTTTTGCAAGAGCGAGTCCTAACAACATAATCCACAGTTTGGCCCTTGCCTTCATCTCCGTACGCAAGGCCCTGAACTAAAAATGCAGTAGGCATTACCTTGATCATGGATGGAAAAAACTGATCAGGTAGTTGTGGTTTAGGTGGCTGAATTCATCGAGCAATGCCTGAAAGTCTGAATCCTTGTAAACGGGTGCCCTGCGCCCAAGCTTGGCTTCTGTGTTAGCCGCTCGCATTTTTGCGATGCGTGCGTTCAATAGCGCAGCTTGTGCATTGACGTACGCGGCCTTTTGTTCGTCTGTCATTTGCCGTGACTCGAGCCTGGAACTTTGGTCGGATGGGCACGTGCGTATTTTACAAACTCCGCTACAACGCCACCAAGATCGAAGAATCTATCGGATGGCGTCCCTAACTCGATGCAATGTTTTACATAGTCCTGAAGTGTAGGGAGTGCCGCGGCGTCACGTGCGCGCAACACAAACACCGGCTCATCTTCGGGAACTGGTTCGCCGTTGGAAGTCTTGATGAGCTGCTCGCCTTCGATATGAAACATATCATTCAGTTTTTTCATCGGTTGTACCAAAGGATGTAGGCTGTCTCCGGCAAAATAGAATTGGCCGTCGATGGATATATCCACTTGTCATTTGCGAGGAGTCGGCCATCTGCACTGATCTGGCTGCCCATGCCGTCATAATCAATAAAAAAGGCGTGCTGTACATGATCAAGCCAGGTTTCGCGTGTCATGAGCGCACCGTGGTGGCGATCAATACTCACGTCGTAATCGATATAGTGGCCGTCGTTCAAAAATGCAATTCCCTCGGCAAAGGTGTGTTCAACCATCTTGCTACGACCAGTCGATGTTGGGATAAGTTCCGTACGGAATGACGTTGCCGTCTTCGTCCATCACCGGACACGGAATGTGATTTTCTTCTAACGGCCAGATATGCGAGGCGTTGTGAGCGCAGACGCGGCAGACAGGCTTCCCATGTAAAAGCGGGATTGGCACGAATGGTTCATCTCTCTGTGGCTGATCTTCGTCCGTTACGACAAACGCAGCCGCCACTTCAGATTCGACCTGCCTGCCGCACTGCGAGCACTTCATGGTTTTTACCAACCTTTACGAACTGGTCGCCGATCTTGGCGGCAGAGTGATCCTGCGCCGGAAGGTTCGGACCGATGCAGCGATTCCGGCCAAGTCCGGACCGCCTACCCCGACCGCAGTCAGATCAGCCTCGAGGCCGTCCTGAGTCACGCGGTCTTCGTTGAGTCCGACGATGGCTCCGATCAGTTCGCAAATCTGATCCGGATGCTGTAGCGTGAAGACCGATTCCTCGCCGAACAATCTGACATACTGGTCGCGGGATCCTGTGTACGGACTATTCGCCGGCCAAAAGACGAATGGATAGTACAGCTGCCTCAAGTCATCGATGATTGTTTCGATGGGAATGTCCGCTGTGATCGTATCGCCGAAAACATCGAGCACCTGAGGAACGCTGACGTGATCGAAGATTGGCTCGTCTGCGTACATGAAGAAGTATCCCTTGCGGTGACGACGCTCAAAACAGTCGAGCGCAGTCTTCCTAGAAGCCGCATACATCAAGAGGTCGTAGGACTCGCCGTAATTGCCGCCACCTTGTCTGACAAGCCAAATGTTGCGAATGTGCTCATCAATACGGATATCGCTTTCGTAGTCGGAAATCTGAATGCAGTTGTGGCCTACAGAATTGAAATCATCGTTAGCAGCCACAGCTACCTGTGGGTCGCTGAGATATCTGTGAACGAGTTCCATGAGTGTTGGCAGTTTTTTCTGTGCGGCCACCGCGTTTTCATAGTTGGAGCCTGTCACGTCAAAGCAGACCATGACGGCGTTCGATTCCGGATGCTCCGCGCTATCGCGGCTTTCAAGAATGCCGGCCGGCTTTCGATTGATCCGCAGAGGATCGAGGTTAGGGTGAATCTTTTGGGTGTGTTGTGCCTCTTGCGTGTAAGCAAAGTCTGGCGTGCCAGTCCTCACACGATGTGCTCTGCTGCTGTTATACGTGCTTGAGTCCCAACGTCCTGATCCGATGGTAGTTCTCCTCTCATGTGAAGTTTAGGTCATAGAGTTCTGAATCTATTTTTTACTTCTGCCACAAACGAAAGAAATTGAGGTTGCGTGATGATCCCTGGTTGCCAGCATAGGCCGCGGTCGACAAGATCGTAAGTCTCGACAATGCGCGCGCCTGGAATGACATTGCCTTCCGTATCGCGTTCACGGCCAAGAAGCCAGACGTGGTCGGAAACGCTGCAAACGGTTGTGACATCGTGACTCACGACAATCACGGTATTCAGCGAATCCAAGTTGGCAATCTTTTGAATCAGTGCGGCGGTGCGTTCGAGCATCACCATGTCAAGACCAGAGAATGGTTCATCCATCAACAGAAAATGGGAACTGCAGAGAATTTGCTGAATGATCGCCAGACGCTGCCTTTGACCGCCAGAGAGTTGCATCGGGTATTGGTGCCGTTTGTCATATAACTCGAAATCGTTGAGATAGCCTTCGACGCATGCCGCGGCGTCGCCATTGCTTTTTCTTTTGGCCGCGATTATCAGGTTCGACCATACGGTTCGATGATTGAACAGAGGATAATCCTGTGCGACGACTCCCACTTCTCCTGCGTGCACTGGCCAGTTCACGTTTCCGTTCAGATGGACATTGCCAGTTGTTGGCCTGTTCAGGCCAGCCATGATGCGGAAGAGTTGCGTTTTACCCATACCGCTTGGACCGAGAAAACCGACGACCTGGCCCTTGGACTCATTGCGCAAGATCTCACGGACTTCGGCATTCACGTCGCGCAGAATGATCTTGTCACCATAGGAAAGCGAGACATGATCGATTGTCAAAAGCGTTTTGCCATCATGATGATCGATCAATGGTCACCCGCGGGGACGTTGCAGGTCCCGCATGATATCTTCCGCCGCGCTCAGAATCTCACGCCGCAATCTTGTCGTGATTTGTTGAGCGCACAGCTCTGAAGCCCAAGCATGGAGCCTATTCTGGTCATCCCATCCGACAATCACCAAAGGCCGCAAGCCGAGCGGTTCGGTAACCGGTTTAGTCTCTCCGATTGGTTCCGCCATAGTTATTCTTTTACCTTCTTGGCGTAGTGCTTCCGGATATCTTCTCGCACGTTGGCAATAACTTCTTGAGTCTCTCGAATTCCTTTTCTATTTTTAGCAAGCCACGATCAACTGCCTGAGTCGTTTTGCTGTTCATTGTAGGTCCGTCCGTTTCCATTTGAAGATGTAGAACACAGCCGCACAACAAACTATCAGACAAAGCACGCCGACAATATCTAGGAATGTCCGGAAGCTCATGACCACGACAAATTTGACGGATACTACGAATAAAATCAGAGCTACAAGGAGAATGAAAATGCCAAGAAAACAGGCCGGCTTTGTCATTTCCTCTCCAGTGCTAAATCAGCATATGGACAAAATTGAATGCGTAGCCATCCGATTAGGTAATCTTGGCCTAAGCCCAAAACCAAAATAGTAAGCTGGATTGCAAAAACGGCTGCTAGGTGGAAGTGCCTATTCTGGTCCAATAAGACGGTACCGACGCCGCCGGACCTAGCCATCCCTTCAATCATCGTAATCACCATCCAGCCGATCGCAGCGTTTGAGCGCAGCGCAATGAAAGCCTGATCCGCTTGGCCGAAGATGACAACTTCTAGCAAGGTTCGCCATTCATTCATCCCCAGGGTATGCGCGAGGTCGTACTGCTCCTGTGGAATGTTGGCAACTACATCGGTCATGGTGGTCACAAAAAATACGGTGATAGAAAACGCTAACAGGTACAGCTTCAGTTCGTGGCCAGTCGAAGCTACGAGGGTAAACAAGAATGCAAGGCCGGCCATCGAAAGAAAACGCAGCTTTCCTACAAGCATCACGATTGGCCGCATGAAGGGCAGCCGCGAGGAGTACGCGAATGCCAAGGAAATTACCGTGGCCAGGGCAAGTGCCTGAATGTTCAATCCGAGGCTGGTGAGTAGCTCCGCGCCGAGTCCTGCCTTCCATAGATCGATGAATGAAGCAACCGTTTCTCCAGGTTTCGGCAGATAAACGAACGGAGAGAAAAACCAGAGAATTAGCACAAACAAAAGTTGCCCGAATACGAGCGTGCGCACCGTATTCGGCGATAACGCTCGATTAGGGGTAAAGAGTGCTCTGGCCTCGCCGTTCATTGCATCAAGCCCACGCCGGAATAATCTTGATCCACAGCCATTTTCCAACGCGTTCGCACTCTCGCAGCGCTCTGCGAATAAACAGCAGAGCGAAAAACACTAGGGCTCCCATAAACACTAGGCACCAAACATCGGGCTGCCCGCCATCGGCAGGAATGCAGATGCGCCCTAGCGACAAACTTATTGGCAAACAACCGATGACGTACATCGCGTAGCCCGTTAACGTGAATAAAATGCGTTTTTTCACTTAGCTTCCGTTACCTGGCGCAACTGATCCAATTCTGTTTGATTTTATCTTGCCTTGAACAATATGGCCGACCAGCCCGGGACGTTCGGTGTATCCTTAACATCCTTGGCTTCGACCCAGGCGAGCCGGTCGCGCACTGGAATGTGGATCGTGATCGGATATTCTTCGGCACACGTTTTGCACTTCATCACGTGCGCGCCATCGGCCTTATGCAGGATTTCCCAATGCGCGCATTCACCGCAAAGACACACCAATATTCGGTCCATCAGTTGCCTCCACTAAGAGTTATTTCAACCCGCCGATTTGCCGCCTTGCCTTCTGCAGTTGCATTCGACGCTACTGGATCACGCGCACCGTGTCCGGCAACCGCGAATCGCGAATCAGGAAACGTATTTCGCGCCTTCGCTTGCAACCAGGACTTCACAGCCTGCGCGCGAGCTTGCGACAGTGCTGAGTTGACTTGATCGCTTCCAGTGTCATCCGTATAGCCGTCAACTTTGATAAATAGCGCCGTCGCGGCAAGCGAATCACGCAAGTCTTGCATCGTTTGCTCTCCCGCTGGCGTGAACGTAGCGCGGCCAGTGTCGAAATTTATGGAGTAAGAGCGTTTGCTTACGACTGGCGCATCGGCAGCGGCAAAATAGTTTACAGGCTGGACTGTTGAACCTGGATCTTCCATCTTGGCCTGTGCGCCGGTTATGAAAGACTTGTCTTCGACCGCAGCCGCTTCGGGGATCGGCGTGCTCTTGAATAGATCGGGGTATTGCTGCAAATCGATATTCCGAAAGATGGTGTAGACAGAACGCAGCGCGTCATTTGTTCCTGGCACGAGGCCAACAAGGTTCAAAGCATCTGCCAAGTTGCTTACCTTTGAGCCGCCAAGATCAATCATCTGGCCCTGGGTATCGCGCTCGCGAGCCCCCTTGAAATATTTATACCAATAGGATTCATCTTGATCTTTGTAGAGCTTCGCCGAGATAGCCATCGCCTTGTGCAGCGACAGATCAAAAGCCTTCATTTGGTCGCCTGCCTCAAACGTCGCGGCAAGCATGTTTTCAATCTCGTCGCGATTCCGCTGGAAGAAAACATTCGGGCCGACGATAACAGCGGGCATGATGTACTGTTTTGTTGAAACGATCTTCACCAGTCCACCCTTGCCGTGTGCTTCGTTCACGTCGCCAGGGGTCCAGGTCACGATTCCGCTTACGCAGACGTTTTTTGTCTGGCCGGTCGGGTGACCATCTTTCACTACCTTGCGTTCGACGCATGTATTGGCGTTGTAAAGCTCTGTCGCTTTAATATAGTCCTCCGCATTCAACCAGTTGACCGCGTCGGGATCGTAGGTGTTCTCATCCGGATTTGTCGGAACGCTATTGTCGCCAGCCCATTTTTGCGCAATGTTCCAATCGTCGTCGCGAATCACGCCGGCAAAGAGCAGGCCACGCGCCGCCTGCGGGTTGCTCTTAATTTCTGGCGGAGCCAACAAGCCATCCTCGCCATACGAAAAGCCAATTCCTGCGATCATCTTTAGCGAATATTCCTGGCCGTGCTTGGCAAGCAGGGAATCCGGACCAGCCACAAACTGTCCGACGCCGCCGCCCATGATTACGACGAAGTTAGCGCCGCTCGTACATTGCGTTGCCCCGCCATATAGTTCATCGGCGCAGGCGATCAAATCGTTCTGCATTTGATCGGTCTTGTCTTGGCGGGTGAGCACGAGATTCACGCCATGCTTTGCCATCAGCGAGCCAGCGGTCGTGCAAGCACCGCCGTTAGCGAAGATTAGACCGGCTTGCGCGTTCCATTCCCACACTTCGCCACGAATTTGCGTCGCCTGAATCTTGGCGCAGCCGTCCGATGGCAACGGCGCTGGTGCAACATTCTGAACCTGAGCATCTTTTACGTCGGGTAACACGACACGCTGCGGAATGACAGACTTCAGGATGCCAGGCGTAGGAATTATCCCTGTGTGTTCGCCCTCGATGAGAAGGAGTGTGAGAACTGCTACTGCAAAAACAACTGCGACAAATTTTACTCCAGGTTTAACTCTTGACATTGTGATTCTCCCTTTTACAATCTTTCAGGCGCGGGGGACAGTTCCATTATGAAAACCAAAATGTGCGTGCCCGCGCCTACTTCTGATTGAAATAATCCCCATAGTCGCTGCTCACCGGCACGCTCGCTGTGGCCTTTTGCGGGATCGGTTTGCCGAGTACCTGAGCCTCAGGAGTCCCTGCGGTCAGCAACTTCTGCTCGTATTTTTCTAGCTCTGCCATAGCCGCTGTTCCAACCGCTCCGTTCTCAATATCCATCGAGTCCATAAAGTTTTGCGCGGCTTTCTGATAGTTTTCCATCACTCCTAGTTTCATGGAATTCTGCTGAGCAAGGTATTCCAGATCTTCGTTGATTAGATCGCGCTGGTCGGCATTGCCGGAAATGATTTTCATGGCCGTGGAGAATGCGCCATAGGCCATGTTGATCGTCTTGCGCTTGATCTCCTCTTGCTTTACGGTGTCGGCAGTGTCTTCGATAGTGAAGTCGAGATTGACCGATAGCCGATTCAGAAAATCATAGAGGGCAGAACTTTTTTTAAGCAAATCTTCATAGCCAACGTTGGTTTGGTTGCGTCGTCCAGCCATGTTCGCACTCTTCCTGATTTGCAACTGCATGCGCAGCTGCTCGTCCTGGGTCTTGGCTGCATCCAGACGGCGTTTGGCTTCGAGAGCATCACGCATCCCTCTCTCTGCTTCTGCTTTGTTCTTGGCGATATTATCGCGGAGAATTTGGTTTGCTCCGCTGACACTGGCAATCTGCTGGCCAAACACTTCGCGCAACTTACGCATCTGTAGCAAATTATCTTTTAAGACTCCGATGGGATCTAGCTCATAGACGATGCTGGTTAGTTTTCGACTGATTAGGCGAAAGATCAGATGCGTGCGGCTACTGGTTAATACCCAACCAATCGCAACGAGCAAGATTGCGAGGCCCACGATATGCACAGTATCTACCAGCATTTGTTCGATGAAATGGCTGACCGAGCCCCAGCCCCATAGCGCGAGCCCGCCTAATCCAATCAGGATGAGGCCCTGCGTTATGCTTTCTGGCCTTTGATACCACGGCTTTCCCGTCGGATTTACTGGGCCGAGTGCTGAAGTGCTCATGGCATCCACCTCATTTCGCCAACAGGGCCGCATAGCGCGCCCGTTGTTGTTCTAGTTCGTTCGTTCTCTGCTGGAAAGCTAAAGAGAATTCCTGTTTGCCACTCGCGGATCGGCCGCTCTCGTCTGTGATTTGCTTCGATAGATCGGTGATCTCTTGTTGCAGCTGCGCCAGGTTCTGTTTGTTTGCATCAATATGCGCATCGAAAGCCTGTGAGGATTGCGTGAACTTTCGCTGCTCCTGTTCAAGCGTAGCCTTAAGATCATCAAAGGCAGCGAGAATACTGGCAGGATCGAGCCCTCCATGTTTGCCGGCCTGCAACACGGCGGCCTTGAACTTCATCCCTTCGTCACCAGGCAAGCTCGCAAGTGGTTCGAGATATTCCTGCAGAAGTTTGCCGATCGGAGTTTGATCGAAGTCTGTTTTAGCCTTCAGCCGATCGTACATCGCGCCTGAAGGTTTTTCGAGAATGACGGCGTGCTGCGCTGCCTCATAGGTTGGCGTAGCACTCAATGCGGCGCGTGGCGGAGCTGGCCGTGGCGCATCCTCTTTCTCCATGACCATATCGTGAATTTTATCTTTGATCGAGGACATTGATTCTCCCTTTTTTACTCCGGTCCGGAACGCTGATTCGCCACAGGAGCCGGACCGGAGTTTCGCTTGGTTCCTCTAATCGAGGCGCAAGGATAGTAAACGCTTACTCGCTTGTCAAGAGGCCTTTCGCAGCAAAGTCATGTGAATAACGCGCAAATCGATTTCGGCGAGCTCGCCCACCCAATCCTTTGCCGTTAAGCCAGTTACGGCGACATAGGGCTCACCGTTCGACGGCTTGTGTTCGTAGATTACATTTTGCGTGAATGGCAACGCCAAAACCGCACGTACCGCAGCGACGGCACGGTCCGGCTTGTATTCGAATACATTGGTTTCATCAGGTCCGCGTAACAGTTCCGTGCCCATGCGCTTCACGGCATCTTTGTGCATAGCTTCCCAGGAAGTATCTAAGTCGAACAATTCAATTGTCTGGGCTCCCCGTTCGGTGATGAGCGCAAGTCCAACTTGATGATCGTGGAGTCTTGCCTTTGAGAGGATGGAGTCAAAGTTTTTCGCGAAGGCGTCGAAGTTATTGCGGAGATCATCGTCGCCAGTGAAAGCATTCGTCTCATCAGCCAAATGGGATGTGAAAAATGCTCCTCTGTCGAAATTAAAGTTGCCACGTCCATGTCCCTTCGCTTCTGTACGCATGCCAGCGGCTCTCAGTGACGGGCCCCATCGGCGAACGGTTGGATCCGAAATGAAACTGCGGCGAGGTTGATTTCCTAGACTGCGTTCGCGATGGCGCGGTATTTTCATCTCCGGGCCACTGTCTCCAATCATGTAGCTCATTGTTGTGTTCGTACTCTTCACCAAATTCCACATGGTGCTTTGATCAGAAGGCCGGTAGCCGTCCTGGTAGAACTGGTTGTCGACTTCAAGTGGTGTCACGCCATCGTACTGAAACGCGGATCCTTTGCTAATATGGTGGGAAGCATGAACGCAACGAACTTCCAAGCCAACTTCCTGACCGGCGAATAAAACCGCCGAACGCATCAGTGCTCGGGATTGCGTGCCTTTGCCGCCGAAGATAGAACCGGAGCGAACGAACACGTTTTCTTCGGATGTATTTTTTAGCATCACCTTGTTTATGGAGCCGGAGTCGGATATCACGACCTTATCTCCAGCCTCAGGCAGGGTTACGTACTGCCGCTTCTGTGCAGTTTCGCGAAGGATAGGAAGGATGCAAGCCAGAGAAGTGTCGCTAGGCCGATCTGGTTTGCCAAACTGAAAGCCAAGAGTTTCGTCACTAACACAAGAAAAAATGGATTCACGAGTTAAAGCGGTAGGCATACTAGGATTCTCCTTGTTCGCAGCGGATTCTTCCGCCACTGATTTGAAAACGCTGTAGTTTAGTCTGCGATTCTGCTGACTGTCAATACGCAAGAACAGCGTGGATGTGCAGGAGGCATTTTGTGGCCGGACGGAAAAATTTTACCAATCGTTATTTCCTTAGTGGAATTGATTACACACTCTTCGCATGGTTCGAGATTTGACGTAAGCCACTTCACTTTTTTCACGACGCCTGACTTTTCCCAGGTAGTGTAATTGCCGCCATTCTGCGCCATCATTACTTCAGTGCGAGCAATCATGGCAGCGCGAGCTTCGCTGAAGATACCGACATCCTCTGCTTCTTCTTGTAAGGCTTCGCGGATAGATGCCTGAATGTCAGGCAGCGGCGTGTCTTCGGTAAAAGATTCGGAGATGATCTCACGGATCCGATTGCGAGTGTGATCGGAAATAGCCCACTCTGCATTGGGATTTGCGACGAGCTCACCTTCATCGTTGTAACGCATGCCCACCAGTTCCGCAGCGCGTTCGGACGCGTACTTTTGGGCAATCTCATTTGCCGAACTAATGAGTCCTGAATCGGAGATTTCAATTTGCATCAAACCTTCGCCGATACCAGACGTCATCGCCGATTCAAGCGGGCCTCGAATCTGGCTAGGTAAAGATCGAGCCTCTTCTTCGAGTGCGGCGATGACTGCAACGGCAAACTGTTCAGCTTCCTCATTAGAAGCTTTGGAAAGCAGCTTCGCGAATCTAGCTTCGACTGTCTTGCTCGCTACGGAATTCGCCGAGGCGAAGGCGATCTGTTCGGCTTCCTTGTCAGATTTGCCTTTACCTTTTTGTCGCTTATATTCGGAATTCCAGACGTGCGACCACTTGCGTCTCTTCTTGTCGCCACCGGTTACATATTTTGGAACGTCGTGCCCATCATCAGAATATGGCATTATTTTTTCATCATCTCCATACGCTTGATGCGTTCGCTTGGCAGCGTCAGCTTTTCAAGATCCCGCACGGTGTAGTCGACGCCAGCATGGACGAGATGAGATAGCGTAAAAGTCTGGCCCTCGAGGGGATTGCCTCGATCAAGATAGGTCTGTGCGACGTTCGGCTTCAAATAAGCCACACAAACATGAGGCTTGTAGTCCGGCCATGTCTCGTGATGCGGCAACACCTTAAGATCCGCGTTCAGCTTGCGCAGTTTTTCACTTTCGACGCGCATGACAAGCGGAACACCATCCTCGCCTTCACTAAAAGCCTCGAACGGTCCGACCTTCGCGTCAATGTTGCCGATGCCTTTGGTGATGGCATTGATCTGGTCAACGGAAACATCGGGATGAAAACCGAATAGGACGGTCACATGCGGTTGCATGTCGCGGCCTTTTGCTGCGAAGTGTTGACCGTCGATCGGTATCGCCAGCACTCTCTGCGCATCCGGCGGCGAGAGATTGAAGTGTACATTTCCGAGTTTTCGCTTCGTTAAGATATTGCCGAGCGTCTTGGCGAGCCGGTCAGTTTCCAGGCGGGCGCGGTCTTGCTGGCGCATCAAAACTTTGTGCACCGCGTCTTGAATCGCGTGCACAGACTGCCGTGATTGCGGAGTTAATACGTCCGGATCAATACGCGATGCGAGCCGTTTTTCGAGTTTTTTTTTAATTTTCGCGCCGTCGAGTGATTCTTTTCCGTTGTCCACGCCTACATTGCGCCCAGTCGACCGGCCGCCACCAGCCTCCTGAGAAGTCGGCGTCCCTACACGCGCCGCATTATGATCGCGAGCTTTTCCGTTAGTGCCATTTTGTGGTGGTTCCGGAGGCTGTGTGGGAACTACGGAATGCGGTTTAGGATTCCCTTTGTCATCAATCTGTACGCCAGCGACAACAGAGGCGACGCCGATCGGAACGAAGCCTTGTCCGGTGATTACGCCAAGACGATCAGCTTCCGGCTCAGGCCTCAATTCTTCTCCTACTCGCTTGCGCGCTTCGTTCGGCGTCATTACGCCGCCTTTGACGTACATGGTGATGGCGGCGGCGTTTTTGAGCGGATCAGGCTCCGCGTAGGGATTGATCGCCATCTCGTAATCCATGAAGCCCATCTTTCGCTGGAGGATAAAATCGACAATTCCTTTTACCCAGAGCACCCACGGCAGCGTACCTTCTACTTCTGCAGCATCGGCAGAAGACTTTCCTTCGGTGCGGATCATTTTCATCAGACGCTGTGGACTGACGCCGTATGCGTAGGCAACTTCGCGAATATGCTTTTCGTCATATATGTCGGTAAGTAAAGGCTCTTTAGAAAAGATGATTTGATCTTCTTTACCTGGTTCGTTGAAACCTTGCACTAGCCGCCACTGCCGGCGTGCAGCAAGATTACCTGCCAGTTCCGAGTTCATCCATGACATCGCTTCGGTGATGCGCTCAGGAGACGTGCCGCGCGGAACAACTTGAACAACGCCAGGGACCGAGCCCTCTTCATAATAGGCCCTGACGAATCTAAGGCGTGAAACTCCTACCATAATCTCTTCAGCTATCTGTTCAGTAGGAGAGTTGCCTGAGAACGCTGCCTTCCCATTGCGACGAACGTACACAAAACCATTCGGAACGGTAACGCAATATATCCAGCCTTTATAGGCAACGCGGGTAGCCTTCCAGCCTTTTGTATTAATGGCAGGACGTCTCGTAATGAGCCAACCCATGCGAGACTTGTATTTACGATTATCTGGAAATTTTGCAATGCGCGGTGTTCTTGTCCAAACTGTTGGTGCCGAACCCATCTTTTGAATTATTTCGGTGAGCTGATCCGCCAGTTTCTTACTGACGGTGAACACTTGCGGCGTAGAATTGTTACGTCCGTCTCCAGCATTATAGTATTTCCAAAAGATTTCAAGCTGCCGTTGCGTAGCTCCACGGATATCATCTGGGATGAATTTGGTGTCTGCGTGGCCAAACTGTCGCAAGAAATCAGCTAATACTCGCCGCTGAAATTCAAACTGGTGACCTGAATAACATGGCTGCGAACCTAGGAGTTCAATCAGGAGTCGTCGATATAGTTCATAACTGCCACGCTTGTCATGTTTTTGTGCTATTTGTATGGATCGCCGCCGAATTGAACCTTCGGCTAAATACATGCCCATGAACGCACAGTATTGATCGCCAGTCATCCGTACTTCTATCGGATCTGGACCGCTTCTCTTAACAGATGATTTGAAAATCTTCTCAGTTATCTCCACGCCATTCCACACGGACCATTGCGGAATTCCGGTGCGACCGGAATAGACCTCTGCGAGCGCATCTGCTTCAATTACAAATTCCCTTTTAGGCTGTGGTTTGCCCTTGCCCAGCGCGCGCGGCAATGAATCGACCAACATTCGGTGATTGGGAGTGACGAGCAGATCTAGGCTTCGATTCTCAAAATGCAGCATCTCGCCATCGTATGGACGGGCCGTAAAGTTTGTAGCTTTCTGCCATTCGAAGATGCCTGTATTTATCTGTCTCGTCGCAAATTCATCCTGCTGATTGGTATCTTTAAAGCGCAACCAACCACGGCGCGTCAAAATCTCAGTTTCGTCATCAAAGCACATACCGTAAAGTTGGGAGGCTAGTGAATTTCGTGGCACTATGCTGCGTGGCTTATACACAAGTTGATCTGTAGTTAACAGAACTTGAGGCAAGCCCCACCAGTTTTGATAGTAGGCGGGACTAGGTGGCACTGGTGTAAATCCATTCTGGTCTATTAGGCGAGTTATCATTTCGCCTCGAAGAACAGCGAGTTCCGCAAGCTCGCCGCGGTAGTTTTTTCTGAGCAGGATGCTCGGCGCATCGATAACGAGCAAATCATCGAGCAGCGGTCGCACCCATTCCTGCCAGTTGTGTTCACGGTCTGGATATTCCCAGAAGCGATTGAGCTTCAGAATATTTTCGTCGCCTTTTGCACGCGCCAGCCTCGCAGTTCTTGTTTCGTTCGGCCTTTCGCGGAGCTGGATCTCCCACGGGGCCCTAGTCACTGCGTCTTTGACGTTCTCAATGCAAATTCGTGCAAGTGGATAAGTGGCGAGCTGCTTGAGGTCTGCTGCGCTATACTCAGCGTCCGCACGCGGGGTCCACCACAGGTTTTGACCTGGCCACCATTGAAATGCTGATGGCTCCTGGCCTGGAGGTGCAAACGGCTGAATCGGCTGGAGCGGAGACCACCAAGAATCTTGCTTAATGCCACGAATTGTTTCTTGAGGCGGCTGAAATAGCGACTGCCCGTAGTGAGCGATGGCATCGACCATCTGGCTGATGGGCTTGATGATCAGATCGCCGCGCTTTGCCATTGATGCGCGAGTTTACCATAATGGACACCAATCTATCCCAACCTTCAGGATGCAGAACTTGTAGGTGGGTCTTCAGGATGAGTTGCTTCCTCCAGAGCGCCCCTCCAGTCCGAGGCTGATTTTTAACCTTGGCTATAAATGGACAGTACGGGCACTTCATTGTCTCTTGCGCCGCCTGTTGGCATTTTGTTGTGCCCAAGTGGCCCAGCGAACATTGCTAGGTTCATAATTGCCATCATTATTAGGAAAGCGATCTAAAGTGAATCCAGGTCCCGGTCTCCTGCCAACATCTGCCAAGAAGTTCGTGTAGCTATTTCGCCATCTCGGACTAACTTTGATTCCCCGACCACCCCAACGATGAAAGTCTCTGCCTTTAGTATTGCAACATCGTTGAATCATCCGTTCCCAGGTAGCATATTTCTTTCTGATCGGGCGAGCTGAAATAACCGTCAAGAGACCGAATCTATCACCGATATTGAGCTGAAGACGCCTACCGCTGTTTTTCGTTCCCATCGTAAAGCCAAAATATGATGTGCCCTTTGAACGGTAAACGATTTTTAGGTTCTCGCCAGAATTTCATCATTGCCTTAAAATCCGGAAACCCATCGCGCCGCGCCAGTGCTCCGCACTCGTCGGCATCTAATTCCGCGCCATCGATTTCGATGCGATATTCTTGATAGCCGATTCGGTCATTCACAGTCACAATGCGGATCGCAATCTCCTCAATCTTCACGCACGGCACACGCATGAGCAGCTTCGCCTGTTTGGTTCGCAGACCGGTGTAAAGGTGAAGGGTGTTGCCTGGCTTATCGGGATGGACGCGGATTGCGCGGATCGTGTGTGTCTTGGCTCCAGAGAGAATTGGCTTAACAAAGCGCGGCTGAAAATTGTACAGACCCATTCACAACATCACTTCGACTTGCTTGCCGTCTTGGCTAGCTTCGCCGACTACGAGAAATAGGCATGATTGTTTTCCTTTGAGCCGCGGCTTCTCGCCGGCGTCGAGTTTTTCGGCAATCTCTTTCAGTTTCTCGGGCGACCGCCACATGAGCGCGCCGATCATAGCCTCGCGCCAATCGAGACGCGGCAACTCTTCAATGGCACGGTCGGCAATCCCGCTGGCCAGTTCCTTCTTGAGTCCGTGCACTTCTTCGCCGTGAATCTTATCGAGCACGCTCTCGCCCCAAAACTCAAACAGCCGCCAGACGGCCCAGGGCACGGATGGATCCGACTTCAGACGTCCGGTAAGCGTGCGATAGAACTCGCGTATTTGCACGATGGGCGCGGCAAGGATAGGCGCAATGTGCTCGTCCAACTCGGAGCTCGCCGCATCTTTTTCGTCCACGTCATGCGCGCAGGCGAGTTTCTTGATGAGCGGCAGCCATGTCTCTACCATCTGATCAACGTCCATGGTAACTCTCTTTCTCCGTGATGGTGTTTTACAGGCGTAGGCCAAAAGACACCCAGGATTGCTGAAGTCTTTTCTAAGGATGATGTGGTAAAGGCCAAGAGTGATGATTTCGCGGGCTTCGATTACTTCGCGAGCAAGCGACTCGGCAGTGTCGATTACTTTCTTGATGAATGCCGGCTCTGGAATATCCGGCTCGTCTTGCGCTGCCTCATCGATCTTGCAAACGAACTCTTGCATCACACCACCAGAATCTTTCTGGAGTTGATTGAGACCTTGTCAGGATCGGGATGAGGGCCATACCACATTAGCCACCAGAATCGTGGGTTTTGCACGTACTCGCTGGCCCTTCTCCACATCTTTCCGTTATAGACGCCTGTAAGGAATTGGCTCACGAGCATCCATCTTTTCAAGTGCAAGCTCGTAAGCAATTTTTAGTTCGCTCATGCCGCAAACTTATTGGCGATCCGAAGGAAAGCCGCTTCATCAGCCTCAAGCAAAAGCTTCTGGCTGAGTGCCACGTCATCTTCCGGAAGGCCATGAGAGAAATCGGGGTGAATACAGAATAAGGCTTCTGCCTTACCGTCCAAAGCCAGCCGTTCCACTTTACGCCCAGGCCGAATACGGTAGATGCGGCCGGCGACTTCGAGATCGAAGGCGTTTTCTTTATGGAGTTGCTCACGCTGTTGATCGGTGAGGGTCGAGCAAAGAAGATCGCGCGCACGTTGCCTAGCTGCATCGCGTCGTCTTTTGTCTTCTTCCATCTTTTGAAGCTCTGCCGGCGTTGGTTCGCGAACGGTTCCGCTTACGGTCATTCCGTTCACTGCCACATCAAACGCTTGATACACATTTGCGCCAAGACCGTTAATGTTCCAATGCTGCGTATTGATCGTGGTAGTAGCTGTGCCGTCGGCAATCCATGTTTGATAGATCAGCCCGCCGTAGGAATTGGCTGTCGTCTGTGTCCCGATTTGCGAGTAATACACATTTGAGATCGTGCCAAGACTTGTGATGTTGCCCAACTGGCTGAAGATTGACGGATAGTAGCTGCCCATCAGTTCGTCCTTAAGATATTTTTTGTGCCGGCATAGTGCTTTGTAGGCCTTGTACTCATACCAATCGTCGTACTTATCGAAGTGCTTCCCTTTGCACACAATCCATTCATTGCATGCCGCCACTTTCATCTCAGGTCTTCGGCGGCCAGTCGTCAGGGTTTGACGGCACAAACATTTCACGCGCGACTAAAATCGTTTTACCGTCTTGGGTGCCATGAGTATGTGCGTTGCGAAAATAGACGCGGCGGTATTTACTGCCCTTAAATTCTGTTTCGTTGACATAGATATGGAAGCCAGCCGGATAATTGCTGCCGGAAACGGTCGTGCCTTCGGCAGTGAGCCATTTGTCGAGTGGGACGTCTTTTTTGCCGTTTAACTGGAAGGCTTGGAACTTCAAGGCAGAGCCGGTGCCAAAATCCTTCCAGCCGCTTTGAACAAGCGTGGTTCGATCAACCGAGTAATGCCCTGAATCTAAACACATGCACTTTTTCCTCCCGAAGATTTCGCGAACCTTGGAAGCCACGGTCATCCGCCGATCATTTGGGGTATGAATATGATTCGTTCGGCCGCAGGATCAAACGCATCGATCTGCTCACCTTTGTCGCCGGCTTTGTTGACGCGGAAAGCTGGCCAACCCTTAGCTCTCTGCGCCGCAAAAGCTATCCTTGCCGCCTGCACTTCATCGGCATTGCTCTTGTCCCATTGGATCCGAGTATCGCCAGTAGAGTCGATAATGCTTAGAGTGCTCATTCGATCCTCCCTTTTTGAATTAAGACGCCGCTTGGTGGTTTCGCTCCAGTCCTCCCCACGATATTGAACCGCTGGAGCCGCCTAGTTCAATCTTCCCGAGGTTTATCCTACGGCAAGCGGCATCACGTAAGCGTTTACTACTCTGCGGCGCAAATGTCAAATGGAATTAGCGTTTTATTTTTTGGAAGATGCGGTCTCGATGGCGATGAATCAATGCTCCGCTGAATTCAGGTGGCAGCGAAGTTCTCCCGCTCATCCCTCCGCACACATAGCACCATAGCTCAAACCAATCTTTTCTGTTGCTGATAACGTACATCGTTTCGGGAGTACAGCCGTCCGTGCTATGAAGCTCGACCATGCGATCGTAACGAGCCTTTAACTCTTCACGCGCTTTTTCACGACATGGCTTCTGTTTCCACCAAGCCGCGTATTCCTCTGGCGTGATCTTATAGAACTCACAGGCCTCGAGCGCGGCCGCTTTGGTTTCCTGCACGTGATCGAGTTGGTGCTGCTCGCGTTCCTCCTGACAGCGTTGCCAATATTCCTTTTTTCTCGACCACTCGACCATGTAAGCAAAAGCATCAAGATAGGCACCACAGTCTTCACACTTGAGCGTGGCTGCCTGAACATTGATCGTTACATTTTCGTGTGTACAGGAATCCGGGCGATGATGCTTTTCGATGTGCAGACCGCTGGCAACTTCTGGCGTCGATGGCGGATCCTTGGGAAATGGGATGATCATCCAAAGATGCTTTCAAGGTCAGCCCGGGTACGGACTCCAAGCGTTCCTAAAAAATCCTCTTGCCGATAATATCCGCGGCTGATGCCATCACGCCACTCGGTGATATGCCAATCTCGTGACCGTTTCCCTTGTACATAATCGGCGAGAAGCTCTGGCTCAGAACACGATACCGGGAGCGGTCTGCCTGTCGATTCCCACAGCATCATGGACTCGGCTGCGGTTGGGCCATTTAGGTCCAGAAGAAATGGAACTCGCAAAAAGTCGCCTACACGCCATAATAGATAACCTTCAAGCGTCTTGCGATAGCGTGATGAGATTTTCATTTCTGTCCCTGCAAGAGTTGGGCTCTATCTTCGCGTTCCTCGAGTTGATCGCGAGCAACTGAGGGCAGAATGTCGGTGGCTTTAACGTTTACTACTGGCTGTTCAAACCAACGCCCTCCACAGCACTCACAGCTATGCTGAGCCATAACTTTGAGGGTGCGCTCTGGCAACTCTTTCGATTGCGGACCTGGACCTTGCAGAACTACACAACGAAGCTTACCTTGGCGAGCTCCGCAGATTGGGCACGGCGCATTCGGATAGATTCGAGCGATATCACGTTCGGTGGGAGGACGAAACAGCCAGGCGAAGCGGCGGAAGGCGAGAATTAACCAGAAGAAGACCATGGAACTGGACTATACCATAATCGCTTACACCGTGAGTTGGGCGAGTTTCCTGCAGAGGATTCTGAATTTGTACAATTGATACCTTCGCGGCACTCCGTCTTTACGCCACTTCTGAATGCAACGCCAGATGATCTGTTCGGCGAAATGATCGCTGATCTCGCGGCGTTCCTGTCTGTTTAGTTTTCTCAAACCAATGCAGCTTCCACCGAGCTGATGTAGTTTGGATGATTGTAGAAGTCGACCTGCGGTCTTTTGGTGCGGATCCGATCAATCGCTTCCTGTTGCGGAAGACCCATAGCTCTGAGAATCGCAAAGGTTTGCAATGGGCCCCTGTTCATGCCGGCCGCGCAATGACAGAGCACGCGATTGCCGACCTTCGATAACGCGACGCCTAATGCGAAAGTTATTCCTAGCCTTACCTGAGTAGGATCCCGCGGCGTGCCATCGTCTTGCTGCGGAAGCCATAAGAGTATGACTCGTGCATCATCAAGGATTCCGTCGTTATACTCGGCACGCATGTCAATGATATGAGTGATGCCAGCCTGAATGAGTGTCGTGATGTCGTCCTTCGAAGTTATTTGGGCTCCCGTCGCGAGCCGTTCCGTTATCCATGTAAAGTCAACACTCATCGATGGTGTCCAACTCTGATTCCGCCAAGCGATCCCCAATCGCCGCCTAAAAATATGCTTAGCAGCCAGATGACTACAGCGATGATGATTACCACATTGAGAATGTTCTTAATGCGCCCATCCATCGGGATAAAAGTGTTAACTAAATAAAGTAGGACTCCGATCACAATCAGAACTATGACTATGTTTATCAGCGGCATGTTCGCGCCTCCACTTTTTGGGCAGCTATTGATTTTTTGTTTTTGGTTTCTTGTGATTCTTTCATTCCTGTGTGAGCCAAAGACATCTTCGCACGCGACTCCGCAGATTGTTTCTTCCCTGTATTGGCAAGCCGTAACTTCTCGCGAGCTTCGGCGGAAATTATACGTCCTTTCAAAGCTTTGCCTATATTCCTGCGATGTTCCGCTGTTTTGGGCTTGCCTGAGAGTGCGAGATGTTTCTTAGCTACAACGTCCGGCTTCCTTTGGCCTTCAGCAATTTTTATGCGAGTTTCAGCAGAGTGCTTCTTTCCAATTCGACTAAGGCTCATTTGCGCTATGCGCTGCGGCGACAACTTCTTTCCCTTCTTCGCGCGCGATATCTTGGCCCTTGTCTCCTCGGTCGGTACGCCGCCATCTCCTCCGAGTGTTCCGTTGTATCCGTAAGCAAAATCATAACTGTTGAAGAAGTAGATGAAATATTTTTCGAAGGTGTCTGATTCGTGGCGAGATTCGCATTGACGTAACTGGACTATGCTAAAGGTGTCACGGCCATATTTGCGAATGGCTCTGTAAAAGCGTGTGTCCTTACCTTTCTCAGCGTTCCAGAGATGATGGTTCCATCTCGTCATCAATGGTTGCGAAGTCTGGCCGATGTAGCACTTGCCGTTGTGAGTATTGGACACACAGTAGACCACTATCACGATGGCTAGGCTCCGATCAGGATGACGATCACGTTGATAAGTGGCATGGTTCCTCCTATCCATGAGCTCTCAGCAGTAAGACAATGAGCGCGATAATGACTCCACACACCGAGGCCACTGCCGCTACTGCGGCAATCGTGGTCGCGATGTTCGTGCTTTTTTGCAGGCGTTCCACGTCATAATTCTTTTCACTCACGACAGCCTTGCCGGTGGATTCGCTCTTGTACTCGCGCAGCGCCGAGATCTCTTTCTTCATGTCGTCCATTTTTTCGTCGTAGGACCGGAACTTTGTTTCAGCTTCGGTGCGCGGGTAGAGGGTATCCGCCTGGTCCTTCAAGCTGCCGCGGAATTCGTTCACTGCATCGAAACGCTTTTCAGTAGCGGTCTCCGCTTTAGTGACTGCCTTTTCGCTAGCGGTTAGTGCGAGACTGGTCTTCTCATCCATCGCCGTAAATCGTTGCTCGTAGCGAGTATCACGCTCGTCCATTACCCGCAACAGATTCGCACTCTTCTCGTCTAGCAATTCCCTTAGACCGTCAAGGTCCGCGACCACCTCGCGGAGATCCGGCTCATGCGTCCTGCCGTTCTGCGGCTCGCGTTCCATTACGTTTTTGGGTGCTCCTTGCATTTATGCTCCGCGAATTCCCTATCCCGCTGCCGCAGATAATTCGCTTTCATCTCTTCGAGTGAATCACCGCGCGGCGGTCCGTCCTCGGGAATGAACTCCCATGCGCAGTCCGAGCAGCCCCAGGCACGTCCGTGCTCGAGTTGGACGAGGTTTCTCAACCGAAAGGAGCCTAGATCAAAAAAACAACACGGACAAGGATATTTTTACAGATTGATCAACCGATTCTTTACTGCCAATCGTAAAAGCCCGACGATATTGTGAAGTTTTAATTTATGCATGATATTGGCGCGATGCGTCTCAATCGTTTTTACCGAGCATCCTAAAGATGCGGACAACTCTTTACAGGTAAGCCCTTCACAGAGTAATTTCGTGATCTCTATTTCCCGCGGCGTCAATTCTCTTGCGGTGGTTTCCGTCCAACCGCAATGACCGCAGCCCCACTGATGCGGTCCCGAGCCTATGCGATTCAGCAAAACGGCGACTTGGCCGCATTTTGGACATGGGCGCGTTCTTAGAACTAGCGGCTCTTTATCGCCTGGGGTTTCGACAGCTTGCACAGCTCGTAAGGTGCGATTCATAGATTCGCCTTCATCTCAGATAGTGCCGTTAAACCGTGCGGCGATGTTCACATTAGTGAAACGCTGCAGGTCTTCGCGTTTTGCGCAAATGTTTGAGAATGAGCTCGCGTCGCAATCGGCCGAGATGGCGGAGAAATAAAATGCCGTTTAGGTGATCAATCTCATGGCACAAGGCTCGAGCCAGCAATCCGTCGCCAGCAATCTCAAAAGTGTCTCCCGTGATGTTCTGCGCTTTGACCGTTACGCTCTGCGGACGTTTGACATTCGCACGCACTCCAGGTAAAGACAAGCAGCCTTCCGGCTCATTTACTTCTTCACCGCTAATCGCTACCAGCTCTGGATTGACGAGAATGATGTGATCGGCAAGGGCGTGGCTGGTCGAGATATCGATGATAGCTAGGCGCAAGTTGATGCCAACCTGCGGTGCGGCAAGACCAACACCATGATTCGCATACATAGTGACAAACATTTGATCGCATAGCGTGGCGAGATCGAGATTAAATTTTACGACTGAGGCAACCGGCGATTCGAGCAATCGATTGCCATACTGTACGATAGGTTGAATATTATTCAAAGTAGATGATCCGTTTCGGCTTGGCTTCAAACATAGGTTCTTTTTTCGGTGGTTTTTCGCGTCGGTGATCGCGGCTAAAGGCATCGACCCATTCTTGCAGTCTACGCTCGCTCGTCTCTCGGGCATCCGACACATCCGCTACATCCGGCTGTGGCTCGAGTCCGAGCAATCTGCGCACTTCGTTTCTGCTGATCATCCCGTTTTCAAGTAGCCGATTAATCTCGCGAAACGGCAGGTCGGGCTCGCACATTCTGGGACCGAGACTGGGTTGTGGATTAACGATAATGCCGTTACCTACAGGGACTGTTGTGGTAATCGGAATTGTGACGCTCGATCCGCCAGCGGTGGCGTCAAAAGGCCAAGAGAGGTTCGCGCTTGAGCCAGCCGAGGGAACAGGAAAGAAAACTGTTTCGTCCAAACCATTCGAACTATTGAGATTGAAATTCACAGATCACTCCTTTCCATCCTGTTTGCGATTTCAAGTGCGTTCCTGGTCTGATCGCCGGCAGCATTCTTACCTAAACGAATGCGTTCTGTCACCCAAAAACGTATCGTGGCGGGCGAGGCCAGATCTCTGCCCATGAGCACGAATAGCATCTCGTCATTGTGGGCACGATTGGTGCAGCTATCTGGGTTATTCAGTTCTTCATTTTTTCGCATGTTCTCCTATCGAGCATTTGCTCTTTGGGCCGCACCGGGTGGCGGCCATTTAGCCGAGCATGTATGCTCTTCCGAACCAATCAGACACAGGAACGTCCCGCACAACAAGCATCTCCGGTAGGCTTTCTTATTGCAGTGGCCGCAGCGTGATGGGCAATCCGCGGCCGCGTGCTTTTTGCTGCGGCAAATCGAACAACGTTCAGCGTTCATAACTTGCGCCCGGGCATGCACTCGCGGATCGCCATCCACAACTCCATGTTCACCGGCCAGAACCGCCGCGACCCAACACACGGACAAGATTCAGCGAGTGGCCGCACGTTTTCAAGTTTGTAGGCGTATCGCCCTTCGTGATAGTCGCCATACTTGCGTTCTAGATCGCCAATCTCAAGAGATACGCTTTGCGTCGGCCGGCAATCGGTTAATTCGCACACGCACACAATTGCGCCAAGCGGCAATTCCTCAACCTTGGGTAGCCTGAGCATAAAGTTCTCTTCACGCGCGAAGTCTTTTGCCCAACGCGGGAACCCTTTGGCGGCATGAATGGCAAGCGGCCCACGGTAGTTGGTATGCCAACTGCGGGTCTCCCAATTCTTCAAGCCAAGCGCAATAGCAGAAGCCCAGGGTTGGGTCAAAGATATAGCATGCATCAAGCCTCCGGATAATATGGCGCAATGATAGTTGCTGCCATTTTGGCCACAGCTTTTTCCGCTTCTTTTTCGGCCTTATGAACCTTGCGGTTATGTTGCTCGCGCCGTTTGATCTCATCTTTCATCAGCGCATATTGGCTTGGCGGTGCCAAAGATTCATGCAGGTTGCAGATGGCCATACGTAGATAATGAATCTCCGACTCAAGGTTGACTTTATCGCGTTCGCGCTCTGGCGCATCAGAAATGATTCGAACTCGCCGGCCTTCGACCCAAAGCAAGCCATGATCGGATAAATTCAGGGCAAGCATGGGTACGGTAAGCACCATGGGCTCGCACATAAAATACCGGCGATTGCCCATGCGGCTTAGTTCGGCCTTCACCATGCCGCGGTCACCGGCTTCTTTCTCGGTAAGTCGATTCACAGAGTAGCGAATGCCATACTTCGCTTCAGTACGGCTCTCTGGATATTTCCAGATGAAGTATTTTCGTTTGTCGGCCACAAAGTCTGCGCGCGACGTCTTGCACTCAACCACGATCGAGCCGTAGTGCGAATACTTGCTGGTCCAGCCGATGGCGTCTGGAATCTCACCGCAAGAAGCGAGCCCAGCATAAACTGGATTACATCGCATCGTGCCTGACAGCCACTTTACGGCTCGCGCAACAAGTTCGGCGTGCGTCATTTTTTGATTAACTCATTTGGTGGCCGAACAGGAGATCTGCCTTCCGCCTTCTGCTTCTGGAGATCGGCCCATTGGAATCTTTCGTGCTGTGCGTGACATAACTGGTCGCCGCTTGTAAATTGATGAAACATTCCTTGAGCAAAGAACTTATTTTCCTCTACGCGATCCCCTAGCCATTTGGGTTTATGGCCCCCTCTGCAATGTGGACAGCGATGCCTCGCGCAATCGTCATACGCCGCAATCCTCGCCTCCAGCACCGCGAGGTCGAGGTCGCGCTTTGTAAAAATCTTCTCTCCCGTCTGCGCTTCAATCCGCTTTTGTAAGCTGCGGCTAAATGGCTCGCTCACTTCGCTAACTCCTTTTTTCTCTCGCCGTACAATCAGAAACTCCGTGTTGCCATTGGCAATTTCGAGTAGGGCAATAATGACCGCAAGAGTCCCGCCGCAGTTTGGCTCCGCAGTATTTACAATAGAGCGGGCAGCTGCATTTAGTGAGCCTCACTTCGCTAACTCCTTTCGGTGTCCTGCACTCGTTCGCGGCTCGGTGCTCCCCCGTCATAACTTACCGCCAGGATAGATCGCTCCTCCGGCCAAGTGGCATCACCTCGCTTTCGACTCATTCTGCGCGGGAGATTTTGCTTGCAGGGCTTTTCGTCCTACGCGCCGTAACACACGTATTTCCTTTATTGGTTTGCGCCATTTGCGTGCGAGATATTTCTCGCTCTTCTTGCTCAGCACGAGATCGTAGAAGAATTGGCCGAACTCCGTGCGACAAAACTCGATTTCGCCACCGCGCTTCCGAACAGTCAGTAGCGGCGGAACGCTTATTTTGCGGCTCATTTATCCCCGTCTGCTTCGTCGGGATTGGGCGCGGCCCTCACGCGAGCAGTCTTTCGCCAGCGGCATCGGGATTTTTTAGTTTGTCGAGATGTGTTGACCGCCAATCGTAGAGACGGTCTATCATTCGCTGCACTGCGGCTATCTGCTCAGCATCGCAACCAAGCTCAACACATTTGTCCAAGTATCTAGGGAGGATCGCGGCGAAAGCATTGTCCTTCGCCAAGAACACGACATATTCATCATCGGGAACGATAGAGCCATCCTTTACCTTGCGAATTTCACCTTCAAACTTCGCGTCTAATTTGCTCACTTTTCCCCCCCCCCGTCCTCTT